>FWWL01001867.1_pt1 | contig 47407 bp, 31 predicted proteins | sample 2228331 | NCBI WGS metagenome assembly FWWL01 (sample SAMEA103939775, study PRJEB20133) | metagenome | reverse complement strand
GCGGCTTCCTGCTGCGCGCGCGCCTCCGCTTCCGCCCGCGCCGCGGCTTCCTGCGCCGCTCGCTCGGCTTCCTGTTGCGCCCGCGCCTCTGCTTCCGCCCGCGCCGCGGCTTCCTGTTGCGCCCGCGCCTCCGCTTCCGCCGCCTGCCGCACGACCGTCACGTAGTCGCCAATCTCTCCACCCTGCTCGTCGTAGCACACCACGTGATCGTCTTGCACCCCCAGCCAGATGTCCGCAATCGCCAGATGCACTCGCCCCCGCGTGTCCGCCGCGCGCAGCCGATACTCCCCCGCCTCCAGCCGGTAGTCCAGCAGGCGCATCCCGCGCGTCCGGCTTCGCCCCAGGTCGTCCACAATCACATACTGCGCCACTCCCGCCCGCGCATAGTGCTCCACCTTGATCTCCAGGTCATTCACGCGCGTCTCCGGCGACGTGATTTCGATGATCAGCGCCGGGCGCGCCCCTTCCACCGCCACCTCGAACGTGCTCCAGTTCTGACGCTCGCGCATGCCCGGAATCACCATCACGTCCGGCCCGTGCGCGCGCAGGTCGGCAATATCCCACGCGATGCGCACATCGCTGAGCACGATGGCAATGCCGGCAGGTTCGAGACGCGCGCGCAGCACGGCAGTGAGGTACATCCGGTCGGTTTCGTGACGGTCGCTGTGCACGATGAAATCTCCCACTTCGGGGTGCAGGACATCTTCCAGCGTCAGCGGCACCTGTTCCAGATGGTGCGGGTTCTCCGGGGTCGGGCGCGGCACGAAGCGCCAGCCGTAGCGGAACGGGTCCTCGGCTGGCGCTGGCGGCGTCGGGATGGGATGGGTGATGGTCATCGGCAACCCTCCTCTGAGCCGTTCACGACTGACCGCGCAGGCGCTGCAGTTCGGCTTCGATGGCGCGCAGGCGCGCCTCCATTTCCGCGCGTGCGACGGCTTCCTGGCAGATGGGTACTCCAACGTTCTGACGCGCCTGATCCGGCTCGTCAAATGTCAGGAAGTGAATGGTCGCTCAGGCTGAACAGATCCATCTTTTTACCTGCCACACGACGTAACAGGTTGAGTATAGCACAAAATTGCGATGGTATCAGCGTCGGATGTGCGCCAGCGCCTGCACCAGCGGAATATCGACGTTCCAATCGACGATGCGCACGCCCGCCATCAGCAGACGCTGCAGCAGCGCCTGACGTTCGACACGCGCGATCCGCGCCGCCAGATTCGCCCCAGGACCGAGGATGCTCGCCTCGAACGCGACCGGATCGGGGCTGATGATCAGCACTTCATATCCATGTGCGCGCATATGAAGAATTGGCGGAGCGTCACCAGGTTGCAGAGGGCTGACCAACACGATCTGGGAACGCGCCGGAAACAGGCGCGTCGGAATATCCGCCAGACTTGCAAGAGCAGCGCGGTCGCCAGTGCGCGCCTGCGCCAGCGCACGCAACACCTTTTCGCGCTGAATCTTGCCATAGCCGGGAAATGTCCACTCGATGGCGTGACCATAGATCAACAACCCAACCCGGTTCCCCTGACTGATGAGCGCGTCCGACAGCGCTGCAGCGGCCTGCACGCTGTACTCGAACAGGGTGTGATGGTTTCCCTGCACATCGCTCCCGCGCCGCGCATCGAGAATGATGCCGATATCGGCAACGCGCTCCTGTTCGAACTCGTTGACGTACAGCGAACCGGGAAAGCGGGCAGTAGCGCGGTTGTTAATCCAGCGAACCGGGTCGCCTGCCTGATACTCGCGTACACCGAAGAATTCGATGCCTGCCCCGCCCTGCCGTGCTGGAATGGTTCCTGAAAAGATACGCGTGCGTCGCGGACGAATACCGAGGCGGGTCAGACGTATAACCTCTGGCATGATCAGAATGTTGCCCGGCGCCGCCACAGCGACCGTGCGACGACTCAGCCCCAGCCGATCGCTCACCGTCGCCTGCACGCCGTTGAAATAATAAAAACCGCGCATACCGCGCACGGTATACGTAATGGTCACCGTTGCGCCAGGCGCCAGCATGGTCATGCAGACCGGTTGACCGCCGGTCAGCTCCAGTCCGGCAGGAACTGCATCTTCGATCTCAACCGGCGCCGGGCGCGATCCATGGTTTGTGACAGTAACGCACACATCGACCACTGCTCCTGGTAGCGCACGCTCTGCACTCAGAGTGCGCGTCGCCTGCAACTGCGGATCGTCGGGGGTATCGAGCAGCGCTGCGCCGGCAAAGATCGCCGGAGGAATGGCAAGGACAATGAGGGCGCCATTGAGTGTGGCCAGACCCAGCAGCGCCAGACCGAACGCCAGCGCGCTGAGCCCGATCAGAGTACGGTTGTCGGACAGGGCAGTCATCGCATAACCGGCGCAGGAGTCGCATGGAGCGCCGATGCCAGAATCTCATCGGCGGCGCGGCGCTGCATCCAGAGATCCGGTGTCAGAATGAGCCGGTGCGCCAGCGCCGGGCGCACGAAGACCTTAACATCGTCGGGGATGACGAAATCGCGACCATCGAGCGCTGCGCGCACGCGCGCCAGTTTGAGCAGCGCCAGCGACCCGCGCGGACTCGCGCCGACCGCCACGCGCGCATCGGTGCGGGTGGCAGCAACCAGCCGCACGATATAGTCCTCGATGTCGGCATCGACATACACATCTTCGATAGCGTTGCGCATTGCCAGGAGTTCTGCCGCATCGGTCACCTGCTCGATGACCACATCATCGCTGCGACGCTCCCGCCGGCGGCGCAGGATTTCGCGCTCTTCCTCCAGCGAGGGATAACCGATTGAGAGTTTCATCAAAAAGCGATCGAGTTGCGCCTCGGGAAGCGGAAATGTCCCCTCGTACTCGATCGGATTCTGGGTTGCCAGTACCAGGAACGGCTCCGGCAGCGGCATCGTTTCGCCCTCGAGGGTCACCTGGCGTTCCTGCATGGCTTCAAGCAGCGCCGATTGTGTCTTGGGCGACGCCCGGTTGATCTCGTCAGCAAGCACAACATTGGCGAAAATCGGTCCGCGCCGCAACTCAAAGCGCTCTGCGGCGCGATTGTAGACGTACCCGCCAGTAATATCGCCGGGCAACAGATCGGGCGTGAACTGGATGCGGCGAAAATCGAGACCGAGCGCAGCCGCAAAACTGCGCGCAATGAGCGTTTTTGCCAGCCCGGGGTAATCTTCGAGCAATACGTGCCCGCCAGCCAGCGTTGCCGCCATGATCTGATCGAGCACAGCCCGCTTCCCGACGATCACCCGTTCAACCTGCGCGATCACACGCTGCCCAAGGGCAGCGACATCCGTGTAGTTACCTGACATAGATTTCACACATCGTCACTGACTGCGCACAAGACGCTCGACAGCAACAATCACCTGTTCCAGATCGACATCGAGTGGTGAAGGTTCATCCCGCTGCAGCAGGGTGCGATGGCGCGGTCGATACGAGTCGGCGCCGGCGCAAAGAAACGCAGCAACATGCTGAGGCGCGTCGATAGCGCCGGAGACAATGCGCTGCCGGGCGATGCGCAACTCGATACGCTCACGTGCGGCGATCGTTTCCGCCAGCAACAGCATCAGGCGCTGCGCCATACGCCAGCGCGAATACTCATGCCGTTGCGCCAGCGTCACCAGCCGCAGCCATTCATAGACGCGTCCACGCAGCGCAGTATCGGTACTGCGACGAACCTCTCGCCGCTGTCCGCCCCAGATGCTCACCAGGGCGACGACGCTCGCCGCCAGCACAAACGCGAGCCAGATCATCCCCTGCGGGATGCTTTCGAAGATTCGTATCGCTCCCCAGATCGTATACAGCAGCGGCGTAATCAGCGTATCTTCGAGCAGGCCGCGAACGCCCAGCGCGATGATCTCAACCATCGCCGCCAGCGCCAGGATCATGATCAAACGTTGCCGCCACATGCCATCTCCGCTTTACAGCCGACCATTATGCGAATGATACGCTTCGACGATTCCCCGCAGGCACGCCTCCGCTTCTCGCGTTTCACGCGGACCAGGCGCGCGCGGGCTATAGCGCACCGTCTCGAACAGTCGCGTCAGACGACGAATATCGGTCGCGGCGAGACCGGTGCGTGCCAGATGTTGCTCGAATTCGCGCGCTGTCATATCGGGCTCGCGTACAATGCCGCGTTCCGTGCGCAGAATACGCACCATCTCGGCATAGCAGCGCGTAACCGCGTCGCGCACATCGACGCCGGCCTCCAGGTCGCGCAGGGCAGCCTGCGCGCTGGCGGCAATATCATCGCCAATGTTCACGGTTGCCCGTTTTGGGAAGCGTCGCACCATCCACCACACTGCCAGCACCATACCCGCTGCAATCGTCAGGCTGATGAGGGTCACCAGCCACGCCGGCGGATTGGTCACGAGATCGGGCGGAAGAACGAAATCTGGCATTTCAGACGCCTGATTGGGCGCGCCGGCCGCCTGACCTGGAGCGCTGCGCGGTTCGAAGAGCGGCGGTCGCAGGTTCGCCATGAGCAGGTAGACCGTCAGCATCACGAGGAGGTATATCGGCAGGTTGCGCATCAGCCAGCGCCGAAAATCACGTGAGAAGAGCATCATCATAACGACGAACGCGCCCAGCGCGAGCACAACCATCCCCATCCATTCCATGCTGACCAAACTGCCAGGAGTGGATGGACGCTCCAATGCAGGCATGGTAAACAGGTCATACGGGAACGGTTTGCCCGCATCCAGACGCACCGACGGCAGCGCAGCCGCCAGCAGCGTCAGCGCACCGAGCGTAACGATCAGCCATCCTGCCAGACGCCATCGCATCCGTTGCGACATGCATCACTCCTCCGCCTGCGGAATATCGCTCAGTGCAATGCGATACTCCTTATGGCGTTCCAGATCGCGCCAGACGATGCAGCGTTGCGCCCATTCGTCCGCGCCGGCAACCACGACAAACCGCACCCCACGACGTGCGGCATCACGCAGATTGCCACTCATGCCCCGCATCCGCACATCGGTCATCGCTGTGTACCCGCGCACCCGCAGTATACGCGCCACTTCCAGAGCGTAAGGATAGCTGTCATCGTCAGGTGCGACCACCAGCACCACGGGAGGGCGGGGAGGCGCAGCAACCGACGATGCAGCCGCCACCACTCGTTCCAGACCATACGCAAAGCCGACGGCAGGGGTCGGCTGGCGCCCGCCCAGCGCGCTCACCAAGTCGTCGTACCGTCCGCCACCGCACAACTGCAACCCATCATCAGCATAGATCTCAAAGATCATGCCGGTGTAGTAGTGCAACCCACGCCCTAACCCAAAATCGAGCCGCACCCGATCCAGCGCCACACCATGCGCCGCTGCCAGGCGCAGGATCGCACGCAATTCGTCGAGACCGGTCACGGCATAGTCGCGCAGCGCCTCCTCCGCTGCAGCGAATGCCTCGTCTGGGCCCCCTTCGATGCGACACAAGCGATCGAGCACCTGCAACGCCTGATCGATCTGTTCGCGGGACTCGCTCCGGCGCAATTTGCGCACCAGGCGACCGACAATCGCTTCTGGCGGGCGGGTGCCGAAGCGCAGATTGACCCCAATCTCGCGCAGCGCATGCAGTAGCAACGCTTCAGCTCGTTGATCATCGATTCCGTCGAGCAATGCCGGATCGAGCGCTGGCGCCGACACATCGAGTTCGGCGCGCACCACGGATACACCCTGCTCACGCAGACGTTCGAGGCGCCATGCAAGCCTGCCCTGGGTTCGCTCGCTCAACCCAAGGGATGCAAGCAATGAGCGAATGAGTCCAATATGCCCAATCCGCACAGTAAAGCGCGTCACACCAGCAGCAACCAGACCTTCGCACGCCAGCGCCAGACACTCAGCATCAGCGCGCGGCGCTGCACCGCCAATCAACTCGACGCCGATCTGGGTGAACTGGCGATAGGTCGCGCGCTGGGGACGCTCGTTACGAAAGACCGGACCAGCATAGCGCAGGCGCAGCGGCAGCGGTTGATCCTGCATGCAACCCACGTAGGCGCGCAGTACCGACGCCGTCCATTCAGGGCGCAGCGCCAGATCGCGCCCATTGAAAGTGAACTCGTAGACTTTGCCGACCAGTTCTTCGCCGAGTTTGCGCAGATAGAGATCGCGGTGCTCGATGATCGGCAGATCGACAGGTTCATACCCCCAACCAGCAAGCACGCGCTCGATTGACGCTGCTGCCGCCGTTTGCGCCATCACCTCAGACGGCAAGACATCGCGCATGCCACGCACAGCATCGATATTCGATCCCACAGAATGGCAACTCCATCCAGAACGGACGTATGAACAAGAACGTATGCTTTATCCGATGCAACCGGCATTGTACCCGATCTGGCGAAGGGTCACAACCGAATCAACGATCAGGCAACCGGATGCGGAAGGTTGCGCCATCGCCAGGAAAACTGCTGACTTCGATCGTCCCGCCGTGGGCAGTGATGGCCATCTTACAGAACGCAAGCCCGAGCCCGGTGCTGCTCTGACGGGCGGAGCGGGTTTCGCCCATTGCACCGAACGGTTCGAAGAGCCGTTCGATCCGTTCGGGAGGGATTCCAGGACCGGTATCGGCGACTTCGATGACGGTCTGTTCCCCAATGTCCAGATACGGCTCACGCCAGACGCGCAGCGTGATCGTGGTTCCGCGGGGCGTGTGCTTGATGGCATTCGAAAGGAGGTTGAGCAGAATGCGTTTCAGCAGCCGGGCATCGGCGCGAATCACCGGCAGCTCCGGCGATACATCAAGGATCAGCGTTTTGGTCTCGTATGCCAGCCAGGCAGAGAGTTCATCAACACACTCAGCGCACAGCATGGGAAGCGACACATCGCTCAGACGCAATCGCAGACGGCCTTCATTGTACCGGATCAAATCGAGCAGATCGTCGACAAGACCCGCCAGATCGCGCCCATTGCGCAGCGCACTATCGATCAGAGATCGTTGCGACTCGTTCAGACCATCGGCGCTCAACATCTCCAGAAAGCCGATCAGGGCGGTCAGCGGGTTCTTCAGATCATGGATGAGCATCTGCGCCAGCAACGCAGTGTTGCGCTCACTCTGACGCAGCAGATCGTCGAGTTGCGCCAGCTCCTCGCGCTGACGCTGCTCACGCGCTACCGTCAGCGCCAGATGTTCCAGCGCGTCGATCTGAGCATCGGACCATCCAGCATCGCTCTGAAGCCGGGCGCGCACATCCGTCGGAATTGGCTCACCTCGCTCCAGTGTCTCAACCAGTGCACCAATTGCATCGGACAGTAATGGGCGCACCTGTTCGAAAGCCGCACGCCGTAAAAGACCGATCTGGCGCCGGCTTCGCCCATCAAAGAGCAGCGCATACGCAATCAACGCCATACCGGTGATTCCTGCCGCGTGGTACAGCCAGAATGAGACGCTGAATACCGAAGTAGTGAACAGCTGCACAAGCGCTGCTTCTCCCAATAACACAACACCCGTCAGCAACGCAAACTGGCGATAGAACGACGATTGCCGATATAATCGAAGGTAACGCCAGAGCGCAATACCGCAGGCGACGATGGTGACAGATGCCCCGGTATACAACACGACACTGCGCAACGGCGCCGCCTGGTCGGCAAACGACCAGACGATGCCGGCTACGAAGAGCATGGCGCTCAGCGCCAGATATTGCCGTACCCGCTGCCGCCAGCGCTCACGTGGCAGCGTCGGCATACCGAAGGCGCCCAGGGCAACGAAAATGCCGACCAGCGCCAGACCGATGACCGGAAATTCTGGCACTGCATCCGGCAGCGACGCATCGACAAGATTATGGAACAGAATAACCGCAGCGCCGCTCAGAACTCCCAAACCGGCTGCCAGAGCGCGCCCATCCAGAGCCTGCAGGGCGACAATAATGATCGCCAGCGCCGCGGCGACGCCTGCTGTCGCAATGGCGGCAACCAGCGAGAAGTACAGGCTCGGCGGCATCACAACCTGACAGTCAAGTTCGGGAAATGCACTTATGAAGACAAAAGCAACCGAAACGACCAGCACCACTGACATCCAGCCTGCAATGACCCACCGGGGTGTCGGTTGGTCGGAGGCGGAAACGGAGGGCGGATCAGCAGGAGTGTGAGACATGAGATTGCGTTATGATTGTTTCATTGCTGGTGTACTATGGTAGATAACGCTATGACAATACGTAGGAGTATCGATCATATAAACGACGATGTGTCGATTTTTCATGAGATCCACGAGGCGCTCCTGAACTGGTTCAACGAAGCGGCGCGCGATCTCCCGTGGCGCCGCGTCCGTGATCCGTACCGCATTCTGGTGGCAGAAGTCATGCTCCAGCAAACCCAGGTTGATCGAGTACTGCCAAAGTACGAGGCGTTTATCGAACGTTTCCCAACGCTCCAGGCACTGGCGGAAGCGCCAACTGCCGACGTCATCCGTATGTGGGCTGGTCTGGGCTACAATCGCCGGGCCGTCAATCTGCAACGCACAGTGCGTCAGGTGATCGAACAGTACGGTGGTATCTTCCCACGGGATGTCGCCACACTGGTCACCCTGCCGGGCATTGGACCGTATACCGCCGGGGCGATCGCCTGCTTCGCTTTCGAGCAGGATGTTGCGTTTATCGATACCAACATCCGGCGGGTGATCCGGCGGGTGTTTACCGATCCGGCGGAACAGGTCGGCGAGCGCGCCCTGCTGGCGCTGGCGCACGCGGCGCTTCCCGCCGGTCGGAGTTGGGCGTGGAACCAGGCGCTGATGGAACTGGGGTCGCTCATCTGCACGGCCGATGCGCCGGCGTGCTGGCGCTGCCCGCTGCGCGATCAGTGCCGCGACTACGCTGCACGACGCACCTCCGACGAACATCTTCCAACCATACCGGTACGCAAACAGATCGCTGAACGCCGTGAACGTCCTTTCATCGGTTCGAATCGCTATTTCCGCGGGCGGGTCGTCGAGATATTGCGTTCACTTCCGCCTGGGACGTCCCTTACGTTGAACGACATGGGACCCCAGGTGCGCCCAGAGTACACACCCGACGATGAAGCATGGCTCACGGCGCTGATCCGTGGTCTGGAACGCGACGGACTGGTGGTGTGGGACGGCGCCGGGGTGCGTTTGCCCGAGTAGGGTGGAGTAGCATCTGTGCTATAATGCAGGGCTATGAGGACGGCTATTTCGATCAATCCGCGCCACGCAGCTCACGACGATCCGCAGCACGTCGAGCAGGCTGCACGCCTGCATGCCATTACGGCAGCTCTAAATGCCAGCGGCCTGCGTTCATCGCTGCTTGAAGTGACGGCACGTTCGGCGACTGAGGCGCATCTGCGCGCAGTACACACCGCGCAGATGATCGAACTGGTTCGCTGGTCGGCAACACGTCCTCGTTCGTGGATAGACCATGACACCTACACAACATCGGCGAGCTGGGATGCTGCGCTCATGGCGGCCGGTACAACGATGGCAGTTGTCGAGGCAGTCGTCAGCGGATCGGCGCGTAATGGCTTCGCGCTTGTACGACCACCCGGTCACCATGCGACACCCGCCGAGTCGATGGGGTTTTGCCTGTTCAACAATGTTGCGGTCGCGGCACGTTATGCAATCAATCACCTGGGCATCGGGCGGGTGGCCATCGTTGATTTCGATGTGCACCATGGCAATGGCACGCAGGACATCTTCTACGAGGATGATTGCGTCTTTTTCTGCTCGACGCATGCTTCGCCGCTCTACCCCGGCACCGGCGCCGAACGCGAAATTGGTTCGGGCAAAGGGCGCGGCACGACGCTGAACCTGCCGCTGCCGCACGGGGTCGGCGACGCCGGGTTTGCCCGCCTGTTCAACGAAGTCGTCATCCCGGCAATCCTCCGCTATCGCCCCGACCTGATCCTGGTCTCTGCCGGATACGATGGTCACTGGGCGGATCCGCTTGGACCGTTGACGTTGTCGGTCGCCGGGTATGCAGCGCTGACAACGCGCCTGATGGAGGCGGCAGAAGAAGTGTGTAACGGGCGCATTGTGCTGGTGCTCGAAGGCGGCTACCATGTGAGGGCGCTGGCTGCAAGCGTGATGGCGTGCCTCGAAGTGCTGGCTAACGAGAGTACTGTGGTCGATCCACTCGGACCTGCAGGCAAGCCGGAGCCGGATGTTTCGGCGCTGATTGCCCGCATGCGCCAGAATCATCCATTGCTTACCAGCCAGAGCATATCTTGAAGGTTGACGCAAAGGCGCGAAGACGCAGGATGTGGTGATTGCACAACGGTTGTGTCTTTGTGCGAGCGTATACGAGCTATCGATTATGAGTATCGCAGTCATCGACTATGGCGCGGGAAACCTGCGCAGCGTGGTGCGCGCCTTGCAGCGGATTGGCGCGACCCTCGAAGTCACCAGCAATCCGGATGCGGTCCGCGCTGCTCCCGCCGTTGTGCTGCCTGGCGTCGGAGCAACCCGTGATACGATGCAGAGCCTGGAACGCCTGAACCTCGTTGCTGCCATTCACGAGACGATCGCGCACGGGACGCCGTTCCTCGGCATCTGTGTCGGTATGCAGGTGCTCTGCGACCAGAGCGAGGAGTTCGGTTTGCACCCCTGCCTTGGCATTGTCGGCGGCACAGTGCAGCGCCTGCCACCTCACCTGAAAGTGCCGCAGATCGGCTGGAACCAGGTGCACTATATGCCGCACACAGCACAGCATCCGCTTTTCGCCGGAATCGATGACGGCAGCGACTTCTACTTCGTCCATTCCTACTATTGCGATTTGACCGACGAGCGTGACATCGCCGCCACAACAGCGTATGGCATTGCATTTCCCAGCGCACTTATTCGCGGCAATTTGGCAGCCGTGCAGTTCCATCCCGAAAAGAGCGGACGCTACGGGCTGCAACTCCTGACCAACTTCGTCAGATGGGCGGGTGTGGCATAATGGAAATCATTCCGGCTATCGACATCAAAGATGGTCACTGTGTGCGCCTCTATCAGGGCGATTTTCAGCAAGTCACAGTGTATGACGCCGACCCGGTTGCAGTCGCGCAGCGCTGGATCAGCGAGGGTGCGCAACGTCTGCACCTTGTCGATTTGGATGGCGCCCGGACCGGGATGCCGATCCACACCGACATCATTCGCGCAATCGTGCGATCTGCTGGCGTACCTGTGCAACTGGGGGGCGGGCTGCGCAACATCGAAGCCATTGAGCGTGCGCTCGAACTGGGAGTGCAGCGGGTTATCCTGGGCACGGCGGCGGTCAGAGATCCCGACCTGATCGCGTATCTTGTCCAGCAGTTCGGTGATGCGATTGCCGTTGCCATCGATGCGCGCAATGGCATGGCAACAACCGCCGGATGGACGGAGACCGCCGCCATCAGCGCCGTAGACCTGCTCGAACGGATGGCAACGCTGGGAGTCCGGCGCATCATCTATACCGACATTTCGCGCGACGGCACCCTCTCCGAACCGAATGTCGCAGCAACCGGCGCCCTCGTGCGCCCCGGAGGCCCTGCGATCATCGCATCGGGCGGGATCAGCGCGATCGATCATCTGCGGCGCCTGGCAGCAGTCGGCGTTGAGGGCGCGATTGTCGGGCGCGCGCTCTACACCGGCGATCTGTCGCTGCGCGAAGCGTTTGCAGCGTTGCAATGAGGAGACTGTATGACGAACCCTGGTAAGCCAGGCGGTTCTGCCAGCAAATACGACGAAGAGCGCCTCCGTGCCGCTGAACAGTCACAATTCGTCTATCTCCAGGGGCAGATCGACGAACTGCGGCGCCTGCTGAAAGAGCAGTCGAACAAGTACGCCTGGGCGATGGAGCAGGTCCGACGCGTCGAAGCGAGCGTCACCCAGATCGAAGGATTACTCGACCGCCAGCGCCAGGAAATGACCCAAACGCTCGATACCTATCGTCGCGACATCACGGCGCTGCGCAAGGAAGTGGCTGGCGCGATGGTCAAGATTGATGAAGCGCTACGCCCAATGCGCGAGATGCAGACACAGATCCAGCAACTCGGCGAGGCGCGCCGCCAGGATCGCGACGCGATTGCGCCGATCTTTGTGCGCCTTGATGATCTCGAGCAGCGTGTCGCTTCCTGGCCTGCACAAATCAAAGAAGCTGAAGAGCGCCATCGCTCCCTCGCCGCACGTCTCAGCGAGTTCACCGCAGCAGACGAAGCGCTGCGCGACGAGATACGCCGGCTGAGCGAGGATCTGCAGATCGAAAAGCAGAGCCTGCGTCGTCAGGCTGTTGAGGCGCAGCAACTGGTCGCCGATATTCATCCAACGCTCGAAGCGCACACCAGCCGTCTCAACCGCCTCGACGAAATTCGCCAGCATATTGACCTGTTTGCCGAACAACTGCCGCCACAGATAACCGCGCTGAACGAACGAATCAACGAGATCGCCGGCGAAATCAAGCGGGTCGAGCGCGTCTCGACCGAGCGATTCCTCATGAACCAGGAACGTGCAGAAGAGATTCGCCAGCAACAGGACGAAAAGATTGCATCGATCGAAGAGACCGAAGAGCAGCATCTGCGGCAGCTAAACGCCTGGCTCGATCGCATCGACGCCTGGTTGCGCGAACTGGAGCAGCGCCAGACCCGTACTGCCAGTCAACTCGAGCAGGTGCAGCGCGAAAGCCTCGCCTACCTCGTCGACCTGGAGCGTCGCGATGTTCGCCTGATTGAAACGCTGCTGAACGCACTGCGTGCCCAGGCGGATGAAATTCATGCTGAACAGGTGGAACGCGGGCGGGCGCCGCAATAACGACCGGAAGTGGCGCTGGAGAAGCACATGTTGAAGCGTCGTATCATTCCCTGTCTGGATGTCAAAGCTGGTCGGGTGGTCAAGGGGGTCGCCTTTCTGAATCATCGCGACGCCGGTGATCCGGTCGAGCTTGCAGCAGCCTATGATGCAGGCGGCGCTGATGAACTGGTGTTCTACGACATCACTGCCAGCAGCGACGAACGCGACATCATGGTCGATGTGGTGGAACGCACCGCGGCACAGGTGTTCATTCCGCTGACAGTTGGCGGCGGGTTGCGCACCGTTGAGGATATGTACCGCATGCTGCGCGCCGGCGCCGACAAGGTGTCGATTAACACTGCAGCGGTGCTCAATCCGCAACTGATCGAAGATGGCGCACGGCGTTTCGGCAGCCAGTGCATTGTGCTTTCGGTCGACGCCCGGCGCGTCAGTGCACCGGACGAACCACCGCGCTGGCAGGTGTTCACTCACACTGGACGGAACCCTCGACCAACCGGTCTCGACGCGATTGACTGGGTGCGGCGCGGCGTTGAGCTGGGAGCGGGCGAAATCGTTATCAACAGTATGGATGCTGATGGGGTGGGCAGCGGATACGACCTTGACCTTCTCCGTGCTATCGCCGATGCGGTCAGTGTACCGGTCATCGCTTCCGGCGGCGCCGGCTCGCCAGAACACATGTATGCCGGTCTCGTCGAAGGGCGCGCTGATGCAGTGCTGGCTGCGTCGATCTTCCATTTTGGCGTCTATACGATTCAGGACGTCAAACAGTACCTTGCAGAACGCGGCGTACCGGTGCGGATGCCGGGGAATGTGGAACGTGAAACGTGAAACGTGGGAACGTGGAACGTGGAACGTGGAAACGTGGAACGCGGAACGTGGGAACGTGGAAACGTGGAACGTGCGAACGTGGAACGTGCGAACGTGGAACGCGCGAACGTAAAACATGGTCACAACACAATCGCATAATCACGTAATCACGTAATCCCAAAACGTGCGAATGAATGTACACAGGATCGTGTCAATGTCCGACAGCATAACAATCGTTGTACGCTACTTTGCGGCACACCGCGAGATCACCGGTTGCAGCGATGAGACGCTGACGCTCGCGCCTGGTACAACGGTCAGTATGCTCTGGGAGATGTTGACCGAACGCTACCCGCGACTGGCCGGGTATAGCGGACGATTGCTGTTCGCCGTAAACCAGGAGTTTGCTGCAGCAGAACAGGAACTCCACAATGGTGATGAAGTCGCCTTTATTCCGCCGGTGAGCGGCGGCGCTCCTCGCGCCTTCGTTGTTACGCCTGACCCACTCGATCCTGCGCCACTGGTTGCCATAGTGCAGGCGCGCGATATGGGCGCTGTCGTGACATTTGCCGGCGTTGTGCGCGATAACTTCGGCGGGCGCAAGACTGCATTTCTGGAGTATGAGGCCTACCCGGGCATGGCGGAAGCGGTGCTCGAACAGATCGCCGCTGAGGCGCGCACACGCTGGAATACCGGTGCAATCGCGATTCATCACCGGATCGGTCGCCTGGAGATCGGTGAAACAGCAGTGCTGGTGGTCGTTGCGGCGCCGCATCGTCGCGAAGCCTTCGATGCTGCTGCGTGGATCATGGATCGTATCAAGGAAGTGGCGCCGATCTGGAAGAAGGAACATTGGGCGGACGGCGATGCCGAATGGGTCGGCGACGAGAAAGAGCGCAAGCAGACACTCCTCTAGCGCTCGATAACGTACACGATGTACTCCCCGATGATCTGCTTCGGGAACGTGTCGTCCAGGTATGCGCGCACTTCCGTGGAAGCCAGCGGTTCTTCACTCCAGCCAAGATCGCGACCAATCGGCAGCGTTGCATACCACCTGACTTCGGGCAGTGCCAGGCGCTGAGACTCTGCATCGGGGGCGCGCGGCAGCACAACGTAACGGATGGGCGCCACCTCCAGATAGCGGCGGAAGTTTCCTGCGTTCTGCATGATGTTTCTTTGAAAGACTGGATCGTGCTCGAACCAGGTCACGGGCTGGCGGGTGTAGAGCGCGGCATGCCAGTACTGGTCGGTGAGGATAATGCCCGCCGGCGCTTCACGCAAGACCTGCCACACCGGCATGGCGGCAGCAGTGTAGCGTGCCTGAAGCGTTTGATATGCCATACCTGCGCCATTCACCACCACGAACAGGGTCATTATTCCTGTCAATAACCCGAACTGGACGCGGCGTCCCAGCTGCTCGATCCCGGCGGCAGCCAGGATGCACAGTGCAGGTAACGCCGGAATGCACACACGCGGATTATTGCTCGCTCCCGGGAGCGCGGAGTAGACCAGCAGCACAGATGCACCGAGCACAACCCAGATAGCGAGCATTATCGTGAGTGCTCCTGCACTCCTGCGCCGCACTGCCAGCGCTGCAGGCGCCCCTATAAAGGTCAGTGTCATTGCTGCCAGGGGCAGCGGCAACGTAAACATCTGCTCGAGCATCTGCGGTGCAACCGTCAAAAAGACATCGCTCTGCGGTCCGCCGCCAACCGTCGTCGCGCGCCCGATGACACCATAGATCAGCAAGACCCATGGCGCCAGGAAGATCGCCGGAATACCGAGCGCCAGCACCGCATGACGCATGGGCATTGGTTGTTCACTCCGCAAACGCGCCAGCCAGGTCAACCCTGCTGTTCCAAGGTAGAGCGCAACGAGGTCGATCTTGCCATACATTGCCAGTGCGCCAAAAAGTGCGGCCAGCCAGGTGCGGCGTTCGAAGAACGCCCATAGCGCTGCCAGCAGAAGGAATGCAGAGAGCGGCTCGACGAACGACAGGGGACCGTGCTCACGAAAGACGGGAAAAAGCGCCAGGAGCGCTGCTGCATACAATCCCCCGCGCGGTCCGACGTAGCGCGCCCCCAGGAGATATGTCAACGTCACAACCGCTCCCGCAGCGATTGGAACGATTAACTGCAGCAACGTGTAGGAGTTGCTCAATCGCCAGACCCCGCCGAACAGGATCAGATAGAGCGGACCCCACCAGGGATGCAGCGGTCCGCTGCGACCATGCGCCAGACCTGCCGGCGCCAGCGAGGCTGGATCAGGCGTAAAACCATTGACACGATCGTAGGGGTTTTCGGCGTCGAGAAGAAACCGTGGCGCTTCCTGTGTCACGATACCCCAGTGCAGATTACGTGGACTATCGCCGTACTGAACGCCAGTCAACAACTGGAAAAGGGCATACTGGAGCGCAAGTACAGTGAGCACCACGATATGCAGAAGGGGCGGGCGAGCGTGTCTGGCGATCATCAGCACAGTGCAGACAGGAGTCGACGAACAAAGGCAGTCGAAGATGACATCAGACGCTGTGATGAACATACGCCTGGAGATGCGGACGAGATGCCCACACCCCCGGTAACGATGTCAGGCAGCTTCGACCTTACCCCGGTTCGCTCGAGGCGCGATGGCGCGGGTCGCCAGGACGTGCTGCGTCTGATCGGTTGATGGACGCGGCGGGACGATCAACACCTTATCGATCCGCCGCCCATCCATATCGACCACCTCGAAGGAATACCCTTCCCAGGTGACGCTATCGCCAACGTTCGGAATGCGACCGAGCAGCGCCAGCACGAAACCGGCGAGCGTCTCGAAGCCGTGCTCGCGCACAAGCGCATCAGCAGGAGGCAACTTAAGGCGTTCGTGCAAATCGGCAAATGGCGTCAATCCATCAACCAGATAACTGCCGTCGTCGCGTCGCACGATCGACTCGCTGACCTCATCGTACTCGTCCGAAATATCGCCAACCAATTCTTCAAGCATATCTTCGATCGTAATCACCCCGGCAACCTGACCATATTCGTCGAGCACGATCGCGAGCGCATTGCGATTCTGCTTCAATTGCTGGAACGCCTGCGCCGCCCGTTGACTTTCGATGACATACGTTGGCGGGCGCAGCAAATCACGCAGATTCGGCGGCTCACACTGCCCCCAGAACGGCAGAAGATCCTTCACATACAGAATGCCGATGACATGATCGAGGGTTCCTTCGTACACCGGTATCCGCGAGTAGCCGGACTCGGTGGCGATCTTCAGCGCTTCTTCCAGTGGCGTATCAATGTCGATCGCAGTAATCTGGGTCCGCGGCGTCATCAGCGAGCGCACCGTCCGATCACTGAACTTGAAAACGTTGTGGATCACCGTCTGTTCAGAGTCCGCCACGGTGCCCTCAGCGGCGCCTTCGCGCACCAGCGCCATAATGTCGTCTTCGGTCACCGGTTGTTCGGCGACATTATGGCGACCGAGCAACCGGAGCACTATCTCGGTCGAGAAGGTCAGAAACATGACTGCTGGTGATGCCAGGCGCGCCAGCAGCCCCATAAATGGAGCGACCTTCGCCGCCACCAACTCGGCGTTCTGCAATGCCAGGCGCTTGGGTACCAGCTCGCCGACGATCAGCGAGGCATAACTGATGATCAATGCCACAATAGCGGGAGCAAGCGCACCAGCATAGGGCGCCAGCGTCGGGATGTCCTGTAACTGCGCACGGAGCACCTGAACGATGCTTGCACCGCCAAACACAGCGGCAAAGGTGCCAAAAAGGGTAATGCCAACCTGCACTGTCGAAAGGAAGCGACCCGGCGACTCCAGCAGCGCAAGCGCAGCACGCGCCCCGCCATCGCCTCGTTCCGCCTGCTGCTCGAGGCGCCCTTTGCGCGCAGAGACGATCGCAATCTCGGATGCGGCAAAGAAGCCATTGGCAATAATCAGCAGCAGGATGAGGAGAGACTCGAAGAGGATATTAGAATGTGCAACTTCTATCATAAACATCTATCAGGCAGACGATGATGCCAGCGCCTGCCGCATATAGAAGTATACAGTTTGCACAGCGTGTGTCAAGTTTTCTAAGAGGGCGCCTTCTCAGTCAGGTGGTTAGCCGTTTGGCGAGATCACGTCGAGTCGGGGTAGGCAGTGCCGGGCCGGAATGGTCACCCTGCCTCAAAACTGCTGAGCGCCGGCTGACCGCCACCCTGGTGGTACGTTGGGGTCGTGGCTCTACCGACCCGTAGTTGATCCTGACCGACCGTCTGCCGACCAATCTCCAAAGCAGCGCAGCAAAAGCCCTGCCCTCGATAAAGAATTCCCGGTATATCCTGGCTGGCGGTTGCAACCGCGCCTCGGGGGCAATGACGCACCGGGCGTCTGACAATGCCAGCGTTTCCCTATCTTCGACGGTGACCGGCTCACCAGAGTGTCGCGCAAGCAGTGATAATGGCGCTGACGACAGATGCACAGGTGTGTATTGCCTTCAGCCGATTTGGTATCAAATCCTTCACACCACTGACAGGGATAAGGGTGTATACTGTCAGAGCATCGGTTTTGTAACAGAATGGCTGAGCGTTTACAGGACACGGATCGTCTATGCGACTGGCATTCAACAACCTGTGGCGACGCAAGACGCGCACATTGCTGACGATGCTCGGGATTGCCGTCGGCGTTGCTGCGGTTATTGCGCTCTCGACGTTTGGCGAGGGCATGGCGAGCGGTTTCGAGAGCCTCTCATCGGCATCCGGCGCCGATCTGCAGGTGGCGCAGAAAGACGCCGCAATGATTATTCTGAGCGTCATCGACGAAGAGGCTGGCAATGAGTTACGCCAGATTCCGGGGGTCGCCGAGGTCGCCGGCACGATTGTTTACCTGGCGCAACTGCCGGAGTCACCTTATTTCGTGGTGATGGGCGAAGACCCGCGTGGCTTTACGATGCAGCACTACCGCATCATCGAAGGTCGCCCGATCGCAGGACGGCGCGAGATCATGCTCGGCAAAATGACTGCCACGCACTTCAACAAGGGGATCGGCGACACCTTCCGCATCAACGATTTCGGCTACCGTGTCGTCGGCATCTACGAAACTGGCGTCGGCTTCGAAGACGGCGGTGCGGTGATTCATCTGGCAGATGCGCAGCGCCTGTTCGATATGCGGCGACGGGTCAGTTACTTCAGTCTGAAGGTGCGCGACCTGAGCACGATCGACGAGGTGCGCCGCACGATCGAGGCGCGCTTTGATGATCTCGCGGTCACGCGCAGTGGCGAGCCGTCGCGTCAGGACGAAATTATCGGGCTGTACCGTTCACTTGGATGGTTCCTCGGCATCTTTGCCATTCTTGTCGGCGGCCTGGGCATGATGAACGCGATGCTGATGAGCGTTTTCGAGCGGACACGAGAAATCGGGGTGTTACGCGCGCTTGGCTGGCGTCGACGACGTGTGCTGGGCATGATCCTCAGCGAAGCGCTGATCGTGGCAGGGCTTGGCGGATTGCTTGGCGTAGGTCTGGGCGCTGGTCTGATCGCGCTCAGTCGCATGTCATCCGCAGTTGCTAATATGCTACCGGCCACCATCCCGCCCGCGCTCTTCGTGCAAGGCATGGTGACGGCGCTGCTGCTCGGCGCTGTCGGCGGCGCGTACCCGGCGTGGCGCGCAGCACACCTGGCGCCGGTCGAGGCGATGCGCCAGGAAAGCGGCGTGGGGGTGCACTGGGGGCGCTGGTCGCGTCTGCTGGCGCAGATGTTCCACGGCATGTTCCGCAACCTGTGGCGCCGTCCAACGCGCACACTGATGACTGCCGCCGGTCTGGGCATTGGCGTGGGATTTATTGTGTTGCTCATGGCGCTGACCATCGGCGTACAGGACGAATTCACCCGCCTGTTGAGCGGCGGGCAAATGGATATCATCGCTCAGCAGGCGCGCACGTCCGATGCCTCCCTTTCCGTTGTCGATGAACGCCTGGCTGTGCAGATCGCCGGTCGTCCCGGCATTCGCTCGGTCTCGGGATTGCTCTTTGGCGTCACCTCACTTCCCGATCTGCCGTTTCTGATGGTGTATGGCATCGATCCACGCGAAGCCTATATCGACCACTACCGTGTCGTCGAGGGGCGCGCAATTGAGCGACAACACGAGGTGATGCTGGGACGCCTGGCTGCCAATGGGCTCAACAAGAGCGTTGGCGACAAGATTCAGTTCGGTGGCACAACGTATCGTGTCGTTGGGATTTACGAGAATGGTTCAGCATATGAGGACGCTGGCGTAGCCATCACGCTCAGGGATGCGCAGCGGTTGTTCCGCAAGCCACGTCAGGTGTCATTCCTCGGCATCCAGTTGATCGATCCGGAACGCGCGCCGCAGATCGCTGCAGAGCTGGAAGCTGCCTTCCCGGAGTTGATGATCAGTGCGTCCGCCGATCACACAAACCGGATGCAGGACTTCGCGACGATGCGGGCGATGTTTGGCGCGCTGGCGGTGTTGACGCTGGTCGTCGGCGGGATCGTGATGATGAATGTCATGATGATGAGCGTGTTTGAACGCACACAGGAAATTGGCGTGTTGCGGGCGCTTGGGTGGCGCAGAGGGCGTGCGCTGCGCATGGTACTCGTCGAGTCGCTGGCGCTCAGCATGCTGGCGGGGATCGCCGGTCTGGCGATCGGCATCGCGCTTGGCGGGTTGCTCCAGATGGCGCCGTTGTACGGACCGTTTCTCAAGGTGATCTACACGCCTGATCTCCTGCTTCAGGCGCTGATATTCGCGCTGTTTCTCGGCGCTCTTGGCGGCTTTTACCCGGCGTGGCGCGCCACACGCCTGCAACCGATCGAGGCGCTGCGGTATGAGTAAGGAATGTATAAGAACGAACAGGATACGACCATGATCGACGCTCCAGTCGTAGTCGAAACCCGCCATCTGACCCGCATCTACGGCGACGGAACGGATGTACGGGCGCTGGATGATGTGAGTCTGACGATTCATGCCGGTGAATTTCTCGCGATCGTCGGACCTTCTGGCTCAGGCAAATCGACGTTGCTGAACCTGATCGGCGCGCTCGACCGTCCAACCAGCGGCGAGGTGCTGATCGGCGGTGTTCCGCTCTCAGAAGTACGCGATATCGATCAGTTCCGTGGGCGCACGATCGGCTTCGTTTTTCAGACGCACAACCTGATCCCGACGTTGACCGCTGCGGAAAATGTCGAGATACCGATGTATGAGACGGGAGCGAGTCGCGGAGAGCGCCGTGCACGTGCGCGTGAGCTGCTTGAGCTGGTTGGGCTGGCAGCGCGCACCGACCACCTGCCCAACCAGTTGTCGGGAGGCGAGCGCCAGCGTGTCGCCATCGCACGTGCACTCGCCAATCATCCGACAATTGTTCTGGCAGACGAGCCAACCGGAAACCTTGACTCGAAAACGACCGCCGATATTATGGCGCTGCTGCGGCAGCTGAACCGCGATCATGGCACAACTCTGATCGTCGTCACCCACAACCACGAAGTAGCACTGGCGGCGCGTCGCATCATCACGCTGCGCGATGGTCGCATCCAGAGCGACCAGACCGTTCACAGCACGATCGAGAGCGAACTGCTCGACTTCAAGAGTTCACCTCTTGGGCAGACGATTCTGCGCGGCGAAACACTCCCCGACGAACTTGCGGATGTTGCGCCGAAGTTGCGCGAGTTGCTTGCCAGGCTGTGAGAACCGAAGAATCAGAAATTACCTTGTTCCACGTCCCACGTTCCACGTTCTCACGTTGAACGTTCAACGTTCAACGTTCCACGTTCTCACGTTCAACGTTCAACGTTCCACACCATCCCCTCCATCCGGTGAGGATGACATCCGTTCTGGGGATGCAAAACCTGTACTTCCAGGGATTTTGTTCAAAAACTCACAATGGTATACTGCGTCATGAACATAACCCGAAGTATCCAGCACACCGCCCCCGGACGGCGCATCCGAAGCAGACTGTCATCTTGTCGCCGGACATGCGCCCTCAAAAGTGCAAAGCACCGAGATTCCATCTATGTCCCTTGCGGTCAGGCGCTCCAGGGGTTATGCGGAACAACCGTACAGTCTGTGTCAAGGAGAGGGCCCAATGAAAGATCTGATTCAACGATCGCGGAAGAGTTTCACTGTCGTGCAGCCGGTTGAGTCGGACGTGCCGGACAACGTCTGGGTCAAGTGCCCATCGTGCCGGGAGTTGATCTACCACAAGCAGCTGGCCGAGCGCATGAAGGTGTGTCGCTGCGGCTACCATATGCGCCTGACGGCGCGTGAGTGGCTGGCATTGCTGGATGAGGACTCGTTCGTCGAGCACGACGTGCATCTGCGACCGACTGATCCGCTTGGGTTTGTCTCCCCCAAGGAAACGTATGCCGACAAACTGCGCGAAGCGCAGCGCCGCACCGGGCTTGCCGATGTGGTCGTGAGCGGCATCGGCAGCATCGAAGGGCGCCGGCTGTCGGTTGCAGTGTGTGATTTCAGTTTTATTGGCGGTTCGATGGGCAGTGTCTTCGGCGAGAAGATGGCGCGCGCAGCGGAGCGCGCTGCAACGCTTGGCATTCCGCTGCTGACGATCAACACCAGCGGCGGCGCCCGCATGCAGGAAGGCGTGATCGCCCTGATGCAGCTGGCAAAGGTCAACATAGCGCTGACACGCCTGGCTGCGGCACGTCAGCCACACATCGCGGTGCTCGTCGATCCGTGCTATGGCGGCGTCACGGCATCATACGCTTCGGTCGCCGATGTTATCATCGCCGAGCCGGGCGCCAATATCGGCTTTGCCGGCCGTCGCGTGATCGAACAGACAATCCGCCAGAAGCTGCCGGCAGATTTCCAGACTGCCGAGTTCATGCTGCAGCACGGCATGGTCGATATGGTCGTACCGCGTGGCGAGTTGCACGGCATGCTGGCGAAACTGCTGCGCCTCTACGCCGCTGAAGGTCGCGCTGAGGGGCGTTCGTCCGAGTCGGTTGCGCCGGCGCTGGCGTCCATCTGAAATGCGGAGCTGAAAAGAGACCATGACACAGACGCTTACTCCCTGGGACAAAGTGCAACTTGCGCGCCACATGCAGCGCCCACGCACGCTTGATTACATCCGCGGGTTGTGCGACGACTTTGTCGAACTGCACGGCGACCGCCGCTACGGTGATGATGCGGCGATTGTCGGCGGCGTGGCGACGTTCGAGGGGCGGACGGTGGTGCTCGTAGGGCATCAGAAAGGTCGTGATGCGCGCGAGAATATCCGGCGCAATTTTGGCATGCCGCATCCCGAGGGGTACCGTAAGGCGCTGCGGTTGTTCCAGCATGCCGAAAAATTCGGTTTTCCGGTCATCTGTTTCGTTGACACGCCGGGCGCCAACCCGAACCGCGAATCGGAAGAGCGCGGGCAGGCAAACGCCATCGCCGAGAATATTCTCACTATGGCCGGGCTGAAGACCCCGATCATTGTGTGCGTGATCGGTGAAGGCGGCAGCGGAGGCGCACTGGCGATCGGCGTCGGCGACCGCATTCTGATGCTGGAACATGCCATCTATTCCGTCGCCTCGCCGGAAGCAGCGGCGTCGATCATCTGGCGTGACGCCGCCAGAGCCCCCGATGCAGCGCGCGCGATGCGGATTACCGCACAGGATCTGCTGGAATTGAGGATCATCGACGAGATTGTGCCGGAGCCGGCAGGCGGCGCGCACACTGATGTACCAACCATGGTTGCAACGCTGGGCAACCATATTCGCCGCCACCTGGACGAGTTGCTGACGCTGGATATCGAGACGCTGTTAGAGCGTCGCTACACGCGCTATCGGGCGATCGGACGGTACGAAGAGGACAGTCGCCAGGCTGTTTTTGCGTAGGGACTGTGTTGTAACTGGCGCTGCGATGATACGTGTGCGGTTTTTGAACGAAAGACAACGGACAGTAAATTGACGCGCTGGAGTATGGCTGTGGCATACGCTATCAGCAGCGCTCCGGCGTCTCCCCCGACGCGGCTCCCGCAAACGACTGGTTGATCGGCGTCACGCGCAGGCCGCCCAGGGCAAAATGCGCGTATTCAGAAGCCAGAGATCTGTGGCGCTGCCACAGTGCATCAATACCGCAGTGTGGCGGGCGCCACGGGAGAGGAGAGAAGTCCATGAGCACAATGCGACGACACGATCGCCTGGAAGGGAAGGTGGCGCTGATCACTGGCGGCGCTGGCAATATTGGTGAAGTTATTACGCGCCGGTTTCTGGCAGAAGGCGCGACTGTCGTTATTACGGGGCGCAACGCGGAAAAACTTACTGCGTATCGGCGTCGCCTGATCGATGAAGAACGGGTTGCCCCCGAGCGCGTTGTTGCGCTGCGAATGGACGGAAGCGACATCAAGCAGGTGCGCGCAGGCATTGCACAGATCGTCGAAGGCGGGGTGGATGTTCCTGTTCCGCTGCACCGCATTGATATCCTGGTCAATAACGCCGGCAGCGCCGGACCACGCCGCCGCCTGGTGGATATTCCGCTCGAACCGTCGGAAGTGCAACCGCCAGACACCGAAACACTGGCGCAGGCGGTTGGGAATCTGGTCGGAATCGCATGGAACCTGACACGCGCCGCAGCTCCCCACATGCCGCCAGGCAGCAGCGTCATCAATATCTCGACGATCTTCTCCCGCACCGATTACTATGGGCGGATTGCATATGTGGCGCCCAAGGCGGCGCTCAATGCGCTCAGCAACGGACTGGCGCGCGAACTGGGGGCGAACGGCATTCGCGTCAACACCATCTACCCTGGACCGATCGAGAGCGATCGCATCCATACGATGTTCCAGGCGATGGATGCGCTTAAGGGACAGCCAGAGGGGGATACCGCCAGCAGTTTCTTGAAGATCATGCGGCTGGGTCGCGCTGATCAGCGCGGCGAGGTGGTCAAGCGCTTCCCTTCCCCCATCGATGTCGCCAATACGGCCGCGTTCCTCGCCAGTGATGAAGCTGCTGCATTCACCGGTCATGCCTTCGAGGTGACGCACGGCATGGATGTGCCGTTCGAAAGCTGCACAACATTCGTGTCACGCCCCGGTCTGCGCAGTGTTGACGCGACCGGCAAAGTCATTCTGATCTGCGCCGGCGATCAGTCCGACGATGCAATTGCGCTGGCCGATGCGCTGCGCTCCTGCCGCGCAACGGTCGTCGTCGGGTTCCGTGATCCGCGTGCGCTGGAAAAGGCATCGGCGCTCTTGCGCGAACCACGTCACGCGATCGCCGCCGATATGTATGGTCGTCCAACGATGGTTGCAGAAACCCGTCTGGTGCATCTCGATCCGCTCGACTCACGCGCCGCTGCGCATACGCTCGAGCAGATCCGCGCCGAATTGGGCGCCATTCACCACGCCGTCATCCTGCCGGGTTTGAGTCGTCATGCGCCCTCTGCCAGCCTGGTCGATGTGGACGATCAGATCATCGAGCGCTTCCTGCAGCAGGAACTGGTAGGTACGGTTGCGCTCGCACGCGAACTGGCGCGCTTCTGGGAGGAACATCCATCCGGATCACAGGTGCATCGCGTCCTGTTCGTCAGCAACCCCGACGACCAGCAGGGGAATCGGTACAGCGACATTCTGCGCTCGGCAGTCGAACAACTGGTGCGTGTCTGGCGCCATGAAAGCGAGCACGACGCGCTCAACCCGGCGCATCAGCGCGATGGTCAACCGGTGGCAGCCGTGTGGGCCAATCAACTGATCCGCTATGTGAACGCCGAAACCGCCAACCTTGATTTTACCTGCGCCTGGGTGGCAAAATTGTTGGGCAGCGACCGGCGCATTGCCGAGATCAATCTCTACCTGCCCGAGGAAATCGTCGGCACTATCGGCGTGCATAACCCGGGGTTCGGTTGGGCAGAAAGTCTGTTTGGTCTCCACATGGGGAAGGTGGCGCTGATTACCGGCGGCAGCGCCGGCATTGGCGGGCAGATTGGGCGCCTGCTGGCGCTCTCCGGCGCGCATGTGATGCTGGCGGCGCGCAACGCCGATCAGCTGGAACAGATGCGCGCGTCGATCGTGCGTGAGGTGCGCGATGCCAGTTATCCGGATGCTGAGTCGCGGGTCGCGATTTTCCCTGGCAGTGATGTTTCCGACATCGAAGGACTCGAACGGCTGATCGCCCATACGCTGCGCGTGTTCGGCAAGGTGGATTATCTGATCAACAATGCAGGCATCGCCGGCGCCGAAGAAATGGTGATCGATATGCCAGTAGACGCCTGGCGCCATACCCTGCGCGCCAACCTAATCAGCAACTATGCGCTGCTGCGCCGTCTCGCGCCGCAGATGAAGGCGGCGGGCGGAGCGTATGTGCTGAACGTCTCGTCCTACTTCGGCGGCGAAAAGTATGTGGCGATTCCGTACCCCAACCGCTCCGATTATGCGGTCAGCAAGGCTGGCCAGCGCGCAATGGTCGAAAGCCTGGCGCGTTTCCTCGGTCCCGAGATCCAGATCAACGCCATTGCTCCCGGTCCGGTTGAAGGTGAACGCCTGAAAGGCGCCGGCAATCGTCCGGGCCTGTTTATGCGTCGCGCCCGGCTGATTCTCGAAAACAAACGGCTCAACGAGGTCTTCGCTGCACTCCTGGCATCGCGCCACGAAGGTGCGTCGATTGCCGACCTGCTGCCCGATCTGTTCGCCAACGACCTGGAAAAGATCGCCGGGAATCACGCGATGCCGGCGCCATTGCGCCGCCTGGCCACGATGCTGCGCGAAACGAGCGATACCGGCGGGAGCGCGCACTTCTACCTGATGAATGCCACAATTGCGCGGAAATTGCTCAATCGCCTGGAAAACGGCGGGTATGTCTCAGCGCACGACCGGCGCGCGCTGGCGGTCGAACCGCCCGATCCGTTCTTCACCGAGGCGCAGATCGAACGTGAAGCCATCAAAGTGCGCGATGGCATTCTGAGCATGCTTCACCTGCAACGGATGCCGACCGAGTTCGATGTGGCGCTTGCTACAGTCTTCTACCTGGCAGACCGGAATGTAACCGGCGAGACGTTCCATCCGTCGGGCGGGTTGCGCTTCGAGCGCACCGTCACCGAAGGCGAACTCTTCGGCAAACCGGGGCAGCAGCGTCTGGAACGTCTGGCAGGCAGCGTCGTGTACCTGATCGGCGAGCATCTGCGCGAGCACCTGCTGCTGCTGGCGCGCACCTTTCTCCAGGAAATCAATGTCGCGCGCGTCGTTCTGTTGACGGAAACCGCACAGGCAGCGGCTGAACTGGCAGCCGACATGGCTGACTACGAAACGGCAGGGCGCTTCGTCGTCATCCCGACCTGCGGCGACATCGAAGGCGGCATTGATCGGGCGATGGCAGAGTATGGGCGTCCGGGTCCTGTCATTTCAACACCGTTCCGCTCGCTGCCGACCCGCGCCCTGAGCGCCCAAAACGGCGATTGGAGCAATGTACTGACGACTGCCGAGTTCGAGGAACTGGTCGAACAGCATATCACCCACCATTTCCGGGTTGCGCGCAAGGCCGGGCTGATCGAGGGCGCGAACGTCACACTGGTGACGCCCCCGACCGCAGCGCGCTCAACGGCTGAGGAGTTCGCACTGGCGAACTTCGTCAAAACGACGCTCCACGCGCTGACGGCAACAGCTGGCGCCGAGAGCGAACGCACCATGCCGCACGTGCCGGTCAATCAGGTCGATCTGACCCGTCGTGCGCGCAGTGAGGAGCCGCGTACACCGGCGGAAGAAGAAGAGGAATTGCAGCGCTTTGTGAATGCCGTGCTGCTGACGAGCGCGCCGCTGCCGACGCCGCTCGAAAGCCGCTACCGGGCGCGCATTTATCGCGGAAATGCGATTACAGTGTAGCATGCCAGGAGTTTTGTCAGGAGAAAGAACCCATGACCACCATCGAATCTGCTCTTCGCCCGCCGCGCATTAATCCGGTGCGCACCCGCGCCGACTGGGAAGCGCAGCGCCGGGCTGCGCTCACCGACCCGGGCGCGTTCCATGGCGCGATTGCTCGGAGCGCCATTCACTGGTACGATCGTCACCTTGGCGCATGGATCACCTGGGATGAAGAGGGTGGTTGCTGGAAGGGGCTGCGCCACGATGATGGGGCGCCGGTCGATGTGCCCTACGGACCTGACCATGAACCATGGGAACGCGCCTTCAATGGCGACGATCCGCCCTTCTATCGCTGGTTCGAAGGCGGGTTGACCAATGCGTGCTTCAATGAGGTGGATCGCCATGTGTTGACCGGCTACGGTGACGAAGTGGCATTCTACTTCGAGGGCGACCGCTGGGACTCCTCGCTCAACAATGGGCGTGGCGGTCCGGTTGTCAGTTTTGCGGTAACACGCAAGCAGTTGATGCTCGAAGTCGTCAAGGCGGCGCAGGTCCTGCGCGACATGGGGCTGAAGATGGGCGATCGCATCGCTCTGAACATGCCCAATATCATGGAACAGATCTACTACACCGAAGCCGCCAAGCGCCTGGGCATCATCTATACGCCGGTGTTCGGCGGCTTCTCCGACAAGACTCTTAGCGACCGCATCCACAATGCCGGCGCGCGCCTGGTGATCACCAGCGATGGCGCGTATCGCAACGCGCAGGTCGTTCCCTACAAAGAACAGTATACCGATCAGGCGCTCGATAAGTTCGTCCCGGTCGAAACGGCGCTGGACATCATCAAGGCGGCGCTTAGCAGCAGCGAGGGGTCGCCTGTGCCGGGCGCGGCGCTGCTGGGACCGGATCAGATCGCGAGCATTCTCAATCAGGTGCGTGAGGCGCTCAAGGACGACATCACGATTGAGCGCAGCGATGCGATGCGCGCGGTCGGGCGCGCCATCGAAAGCCTCACCAGCGTCGATGCGCTGGTGCAGTCGCGTGCGCGCACCGCTGTTGCACAGGCGCTCGTCAGCACCCCACCGCGTGTCGATGCTGTGATCGTTGTGCGTCATACCGGACAGGACATTCTGTGGCGCCCGGAACGTGACCGCTGGAGCCACGAGTTGACCGCCAGGGCGCTGGAAACCATCCTGGCGAATGCGCACGCCGCCGGTATCGAGGTCCACAGCGAAGAGGAACTGCTTCGTCTGCCAACCGATCAGTTCGTAAAAGCGCTGTATGCGACCAGCCGCGCCGAGCCGCTTGATGCGGAATACCCGATGTTTATCATCTATACGTCGGGCAGCACCGGCAAGCCCAAGGGCGTCGTCCACGTGCATGGCGGGTATGTTGCCGGCGTCGCCTATACGATGAAGGTCAGTTTCGACGCCGAACCGGGCGATACGATCTATGTCGTCGCCGATCCAGGCTGGATCACGGGGCAGAGTTACATGATCTGCGCCACACTGGCGACGCGCTGTACCGGCATCATTACTGAAGGCTCGCCGGTTTTCCCGTCCGCAGGGCGCTTCGCCAGCATTATCGAACGATACAAAGTGCGGGTCTTCAAGGCGGGCGTGACGTTCCTCAAGACGGTCATGTCCGACCCGCAGAACACGGCGGATGCGCGCCAGTACGATATGTCGTCGCTGCGCGTCTGCACCTTCTGCGCCGAACCGGTCAGCCCCGCAGTGCAGCAGTTCGGCATGGAACTGATGTCGCCACAGTATATCAACTCGTACTGGGCGACCGAACATGGCGGCATTGTCTGGACGCACTTCTACGGTAACGACGACTTCCCGCTGCGCCCTGATGCGCACACCTATCCATTGCCCTGGATCATGGGCGAGGTCTGGGTGCTCGAAGGCGGCGACCGCGATGCGACCGGCGCTGAAACGCCGCGCTATCGGATTGCAGACTACGAAGAGAAGGGCGAAATTGTTATCAGCGCGCCGTACCCCTACCTGACCCGTACCATCTGGGGTGATGTCAAGGGCTTCGAGGAATGGGTCGCCGCATGGCAGAGCGGAAGCGGTGCAGCCGCTCCACGCTGGCGCGGCGACGCTGAGCGCTTCATCAAAACCTACTGGCGGCGCGGTCCCAACGGCGAGTGGGGCTATATTCAGGGCGACTTCGCCATGAAGTATCCTGACGGCTCCTTCACGCTGCATGGTCGCTCCGACGACGTGATCAACGTGTCGGGACACCGGATGGGAACCGAGGAGATCGAAGGCGCCATTCTGCGCGACAAGATCATCACGCCGGACTCACCGGTTGGTAACTGCATCGTCGTTGGCGCGCCGCACCGTGAGAAGGGATTGACTCCGGTCGCCTTCATTCTTACGGCGCCAGGACGCAAGTTGACCGGCGAAGATCGCCGCCGGCTCAACGAGCTTGTGCGAAATGAAAAGGGCGCCGTGAGCGTTCCAGAAGACTATATCGAAGTCAGTGCATTCCCGGAGACGCGATCGGGCAAGTACATGCGGCGCTTCCTGCGCAACCTGATGCTCGATGAGCCACTGGGCGACACGACCACGCTGCGTAATCCGGAGTCGCTGAAGGAGATCGCCGAGAAAATCGAAGCATGGAAGCGCAAGCAGCGCATGGCGGAAGAGCAGCGCATCTTCGAGCGCTATCGCTACTTCCGTATCGAGTACCATGCGGTGGGTGAGCGGTGGGCGCCTTCCGGCAATGGCAGCGCGACAGTCGCTCAGAAAGCGCTGACGCAGCGCATTGCGATTGTAACCGTCACCAACCCGCCGGTCAATGCGCTCAACGAGCGCGCCCTCGACGAACTGAACACGATCGTCGATCACCTGGCGCGGCGCGAGGATGTGGCGGCTGTGGTGTTCACCGGCAGCGGCACGAAGAGTTTCGTGGCAGGCGCAGACATCAAGCAGATGCTCGAAGAGATGCACACCGTCGACGATGCCATGGCGCTGCCGAACAACGCCCACCTGGCATTCCGCAAGATCGAAACGATGAACAAGCCGTGCATTGCAGCGATCAATGGCGTGGCGCTCGGCGGCGGCATGGAATTTGCGCTCGCCTGCCATTATCGCATCGCCGACCTGCACGCTGAGTTTGGCCAGCCTGAGATCAATCTGCGTCTGTTGCCCGGGTATGGCGGCACCCAGCGCCTGCCGCGCCTGCTCTACAGCCGTCGTGGCGAGGCTGGTCTGATCAAGGCGCTGATGATCATTATGGGCGGGCGCACCCTGAACGCCGAACGCGCCTACGAGATCGGGCTGGTCGATAAGGTGGCGCATGGGCACGAGGAGGCGCTCACCCTCGCGACACAGATGGCTCGTGAGATGATCCTGGCTTCCGGCAACGGCAAGCCAACCGAACTCCGTGTCATTCCGAACACATCGGATGATCCAACGACCTTTTTCTCACCGTTCCACGACCCGACCACTGCAGGTGAGGGGCTATGGCCCGCGCTGCCCGAAGCCTACGCACTACGCCGCCAGTTAACGACACAGTGGGAGGCGCCCGACCCTGCCATGGTGGAATTGCTCGAAAAAGCGCTGCGCGACTCATTGATTACGCGCCTCACCAGTCAGGCGCAATGGGCGGGGCGCGCCAGAGCGATCGAGCGAATCGTCGATGCACTGCGCACCGGCTTCACTTATGGCTTGCTGGCGGGACTGGAGCGTGAGGCGCGCCTGTTCGCCGAGGCTGTCGTTGCACCCGATGAAGGCAAAGCCGGTATTCAGGACTTCCTGGATAAGCGCAGTGCACCATTGCCGACACGCCGTCGCATCCACCTGACGCCAGAAGAAGAGAAACGCATGATCGAATCCGGCCTGCTCCTGCCGATCGGGGCGCCGTTCTTCCCCGGCGTCACACCAATCCCTGTGGCACAGTACGCCATGGCAGCGGTGCGCGATGAGGTCACCGGCGCACCGGTGCACGGCGATCCCATCGAGGCGGAAAAACAGATCATCATCCCGGTCGAGAAACCCGGTCCAAACGATGTTCTGCTCTACATTCTGGCATCGGAGGTCAACTTCAACGATATCTGGGCAATTACCGGCGTTCCGGTCAGTCAGTTCGACGAACACGACCGCGACTGGCACGTGACCGGCTCCGGCGGCATCGGTCTGATTGCCTCGGTCGGCGAGGAGGTCAAGCGGGAGGGGCGACTGAAAGTCGGCGATCTGGTAGCGATCTACTCCGGGCAGAACGATCTTCTTTCGCCGATGGTTGGTCTTGACCCAATGGCTGCCGATTTTGTCATCCAGGGGTACAACACCCCCGATGCATCACACCAGCAATTCATGGTAGCGCAGGCGCCGCAGTGCTTCCCGGTGCTGCCCGACCTGACCCTCGAGGCTGCCGGGTCGTACATGCTGAACCTGGGGACTGTCTATCGTGCGCTGTTTACCACGCTCAAGATCCAGCCGGGCCGTCGCATCTTCGTCGAAGGGGCTGCAACCGGTACGGGGTTGGACGCAGCACGTTCAGCAGCGCGCAACGGGCTGTACGTCACCGGCATGGTCAGTTCGCAGGAGCGCGCTGCCGTGGTGCGCGCCGCTGGCGCGGTTGGGACGATCAATCGCCGCGATCCGCGCTATGCCGGCATCTTCACCCGTGTGCCGGAAGACCCGGCGAAGTGGGCGGAGTGGGAAGCTGCCGGTCGTCCACTGCTCGAAGACTATCGGGCGCAGAACGGCGGGCACCTGGCGGATTACGCCGTCTCGCATGCCGGCGAAACGGCATTTCCGCGCAGCTTCCAGCTCCTCGGCGAGCCGCATGATGGTCATATTCCAACACTGACGTTCTACGGCGCATCGAGTGGCTACCACTTCACCTTCCTTGGCAAGCCAGGCACTGCCGATCCGGTGGAGATGCTGCGCCGGGCAGGGTTGCGCGCCGGTGAAGCGGTGATGATCTTCTACGGCGTCGATGACCGGTCGTACCTGGGTGATGAAGGGTATGAATCAGGTGTTGCGCCAGACGCGCTGGATCGCCGTGCAACCCTCGTCGATCAGGTCGGACTGGAGGCGATCGAGTCGGCGCGCACGATGGGGGCGCGGATCGTGGTCGTCACTTACACCGACGCACAGCGCGAATTTGTGCTGAGCCTGGGTTTCGGCGCGTCGCTCAAGGGTGTCGTAAGCCTGGAAGAGTTGCAGCGCCGCTACGGCGACGAGTTCGAGTGGCCCGAAACCATGCCGCCGCTGCCAGACGCAAAGAGCGACATACACGGATTCAAGGCGGCGGTGCGACGCTTCAACGACCTGACGTTCAAACCGCTGGGCACAGCGGTTGGGCAATTCCTGCGCAGCAACGACAACCCGCGCGGGTATCCCGATCTGATCATCGAACGCTCCGGGCACGATACGCTGGCGGTGAGCGTCATGCTGATCAAACCGTTCACCGGTCGCGTCGTCTACTTCGAGAATATGGATGGACGGCGCTACTCCTTCTTTGCGCCACAGGTCTGGATGCGCCAGCGCCGCATCTATATGCCGACGGCGAATATCTGGGGGACGCACCTCTCGAACGCCTACGAGATTGTGCGCCTGAACGATGAAATCAGCGCCGGGTTGCTGAGCATCACTGAACCAACGCTCGTGCAGTGGAGCGACCTCCCGCAGGCGCACCAGGCGATGTGGGAGAACCGCCATCAGGGGGCGACCTATGTCGTCAACCATGCCCTGCCGCGTCCCGGTCTCAAGGATAAGGACGAACTGTACGAGGCGTGGTCGGAGATGCTTCAGGATGTTGAACGTTGAACGTGGGAACGTGGAACGTGGAACGTGGAACGTGGGAACGTGGAACGTGGAACGTGGGAACGTGGAACGTGGAATGTTGGAACGTTCCCACGTTAACGCTGTTATAATTGAGCAGGGAAGGAACGATGCACAGCTCTCCTGGACGCGCGGGCGTCCTGTCCGCATCCCTGCTGGGTGCGCAGGCAGCTCGCCCGCATCTCCAGGTCTGTTTTCATCACGGCGTTGTGTCCCATGCACACGACCGTCTCGCATGAAAGCACAAGCATAATCCGCCGCACTTTGTCTATACGCGGGTGTGTACACAGCAATGTGCATATACAAAGGTAGAGAGCCTGTTCTGGACAGAAAGCCCGGGTACCATGTTCAACAAAGTACTCATTGCCAATCGTGGCGAAATTGCAGTCCGTGTCGTCCGCGCCTGTCACGAACTTGGTATGCGGGCAGTCGTGGCATACAGCGAGGCTGATAAATATTCGCTTGCGGTGCGCCTGGCAGATGAGGCGGTCTGTATCGGACCAGCCGCATCGGCACGCTCGTACCTCAACCCTTCGGCGCTGATCAGCGCTGCGTTGATGACCGGCTGCGAAGCCATCCATCCCGGTTATGGCTTCCTTTCAGAAAATCCCTATTTCGCCGAAATCTGCGCCGAATACAAACTGAAGTTCATCGGTCCCGACGCCAAAGCCATCCGGATGATGGGGGACAAGGCGCTAGGCAGGAAAACCATGCGCGATGCTGGAGTGCCCACTGTTCCAGGGTCGCGCGGCGAACTGCGCACCCTTGAGGAAGCAGTGGAAGTGGCGCGTCAGATCGGCTACCCGATCCTGCTCAAACCATCCGGCGGCGGTGGCGGGCGTGGCATGCGTGTCGCTCAGAATGAGCAGGAATTGATCAAGGCGTATCCCACATCCAAAGCCGAGGCAGAAGCCGCGTTCGGGAACGGCGCCCTGCTCATGGAAAAGTACCTCCCCCAGGTGCGGCATGTGGAGATTCAGGTGCTGGCAGACCAGTATGGGCACGCGATCCACCTGGGTGAGCGCGATTGCTCGTCGCAACGTCGCCATCAGAAGATCGTCGAAGAAGCCCCTTCACCGGCAGTGACCCCCGATCTGCGCGAACGGATGGGGGAGGCTGCGCTCAAGGGTGTCCACGCTATCAATTATGTCAATGCAGGCACCATGGAGTTCCTGCTTGACCCCGAGGGAAACTTTTACTTCATCGAGATGAACACACGTATCCAGGTCGAGCACCCGGTTACCGAAATGGTCACCGGCATCGATCTGGTAAAATGGCAGTTGCGCATTGCCGCCGGTGAACATCTGACGATCCGCCAGTCGGATGTGGTGATGCGCGGGCATGCCATCGAGGCGCGGATCAACGCCGAAGACCCGGACCGCGATTTCATGCCGTCAGGTGGCGAGATCGAGTACTACCTGCCGCCAGGCGGACCGGGAGTGCGCGTCGATTCACATCTCTATGCCGGGTATTCGCCGCCGGGATACTACGACTCGCTCCTGGCAAAACTGATCGTATGGGGGAGCGATCGCGAAGAGGCGCTGGCGCGCCTCGAACGCGCATTGCGCGAATTCGTCATCACCGGAATCTATACGACGATCCCCTTCACGCTGGCGATGCTCGAAGACCCGCCGTTCCGCGAAGGACGGATCTCGACGCGCTACGTGCCCGATCTGGTTCAGCGCATCAAGGAAAGTAAACTGGAGTAGACAGATACCTGAACAAACTGCGCAGTCATCTCGAGGGCGCATGGTGCTGCGCCCTCGAATGTCATTACTGAAAGGTCGTATGTCGAAGAATTGATCACCGAAATGAACATCTCCAACGGCTGTCTTGTTGCATCGGTCGCATGCGACAATGAGCATCTGGCGCAACAGATTGCCGCTGAAGTGCGCGCCTTCAAAGTCGGCATCAACACCATTCGCTCGCGTGGCGACCGGGACGAGGTGTTTGGCGGTATCGGTCAAAGCTGGAAAGGATGTTTCGTCGGTGGCAAATATCTGGTACAGGCGGTCACCGTTGGTTCTCCCGGCGAGCGATTGTACGGCAATTTCCCCGATTATACGCTCCTGCCAGAGCAGCGATGACTCACAGAGAGACCAGCCAGAACAAGCCGCATACGTACTCTCATATGAGCGTATGACAACGCCGTTGCGGCAATCACTCCAGTTGTAACGTGCGCTACCACGAGCCGTCCGCCAGCTGATGAAGATAAACCAACACATCCAGTATACGCCTGTTGCCGTCGGGCTAAAGCCCTCAGCAAGCAGGGTGAAGCCCGCCTTCGCGGGCTTGAGGGGAATGATGGAGCCGGAACCATAAACTGCGCCTGATGGGTGCTGACGCGCCGGGCAGCGGCCTGCGTTGACGCTTTCCCACCCCGATTCGAGTGGCTGGACATCGGCTCAAAGGTGCGACGTTCGTTGCTGGTGCGAATGCCGGATTTAATGCTGAATCTTCATAAGCCACGGGCTATGGACGGCGAAGCAAGCGCAGGCTGGCTTTGCTCCTCATTGCCGAGACGTATACGTCTACAGCGTACACGTGTCGGCCACCGCGTAACGCGAACTCCAATTGGAGTACAATCTGCAATCTGAAATGGTACAAGGGGGTTGAGATGAGTCAGGACACATTCAGAGCGCTGGTGCTGACCCAGGAGAATGGCGCAATTCACGCTGAGTTTCGTCATCTGACGAACGATGATCTGCCGCAGGGCGACACGCTGGTGCAGGTCGTCTACTCCTGTCTCAACTACAAGGACGGGCTGAACGTCACCGGCAAGGGGAAGATTTCGCGCTTCTTCCCGATGGTCCCTGGCATCGATCTGGCAGGCACTGTGATTGAAACGACCAGCCCGGACTATCATGCCGGTGATCCGGTGGTGTTGACCGGCTGGGGCATCGGTGAGCGGCACTGGGGCGGGTATGCACAACGGGCGCGCGTCAAGGCTGAATGGCTGGTTCCCCTGCCGGCAGGAATGACCCTGCTGCATTCGATGGCGATCGGCACTGCCGGGTTCACGGCGATGCTGGCAGTCATGGCGCTCGAGGAGGCCGGCGTTCAGCCCGGTGAACGTGAAGTGCTGGTGACCGGCGCGGCCGGCGGGGTTGGCAGCATTGCCACTGCACTGCTGGCGCGACGCGGCTACCGTGTCGCGGCATCGACCGGACGCGCCGAAACCCACGACTATCTGCGCGAACTCGGGGCAGTCACGATTGTTCCCCGATCGGAACTGGCTGCTCCCGGTCGACCGCTCGAATCGGAACGCTGGGCAGGCGCCGTCGATACCGTCGGCGGCGATGTGCTGGCGCGCGTTCTCAGCGCAACGACGACCGGCGGCGCCGTTGCGGCGTGCGGCAATGCCGGCGGCGCCAGTTTGACCACAACGGTCTTTCCGTTTATCCTGCGCGGTGTGCGCCTGATTGGCATCGACTCGGTGACATGCCCGACGGAGCGCCGCCGCGCGGCGTGGGAGCGCCTGGCACGTGAGTTGCCGGCAGACCTTCTCGACCAGATCACGCGCGTCGAACCGCTCAGCCGGGTGGTGGAACTGTGTCACGAGATTGTTGCCGGGCAGGTGCGCGGGAGGATCGTTTTTGATGTCGAACGTTGAACGGTAGACGCTGGCAGCAGAAGGTCGATGTTCGCAAGACCCGTGAGGTCAGGGACGCGCGCGAACGGATGCAGGCGCCATGCCGCCGGTGAGGCGCAATGGTCGCTCCAGGTCACCGACAGGAGACCTTAAGGGTCGGAAACGTTCGCGCGCCCCCCGCTGGAGGGTCGCGGGGCGGAAGACCGCCAGGGTCGGAGACGTTTGCGCGCCTGCAAGACCCGTGAGGTCAGGGACGCGCGCGAACGGATGCAGGCGCCATGCCGCCAGTAAGGCGCAATGGTCGCTCCAGGTCGCGGAAGACCGCCAGGGTCGGAAACGTTCGCGCGCCCCCCGCTGAAGGGTCGCGGGGCGGAAAACCGCCAGGGTCGGGGACGTTCCACGTTCGCACGTTTCACGTAAGGACGGTGTACATCCGCGAGCGCGTGGCGCTTGAGTATCCGGGGGGACGTTCCACGTTCGCACGTTTCACGTTAAGGACGGGGTGCGGCACTGCTTCGATGGATTGCTGCTGAACGACGCTGGCTTTGCGCAGTAGTACGCGCGCCGTGGTTGTGGGGCGCCCTCGGGATCGCACTGGCGCTCTGGGGGCTGGCATACCAGGTTGTGTCAACGGTGCGCCTCGACGTAGGCGGCGACCGCGAGGCGCGTCGGCGAGGATTCGATACTCCTTTCCTCGTCAACTTCAATGACTCTGAGCCGGCCGATGCGCCTGATCGTCCGTGGTACCTGGCAGATACGCCGCCGTACCGCTGGACGCGCGATGTCTCTGGGGTGGTGCTTCCCGGCGCCGGCGGCGACCTCTGGCTGGTGCGCATCACCACTGCCAGCGGGCGTCCTGATGGCAGTGCAGTCAGCAGTGTCTGGCGCATTGCCGATGGTTCACCGATGACGCTTCAGATCGACGCGCAGCGGCGGACATATGCCATGCTCGCGCGCACCGACCCAGCGGGCGACCTGCGCCTGACATTCGAGACTCCTCGTCTGACCGCCCCTTCCGATCCTCGCATCCTGGGAATACCAGTCTTTCGCGTTGTCGCAACGCCCGCGCAATCTGCGCCCTACCGACCGGCATGGGCAACCCTGGCCTGGATGACAGCGGCGCTGGCAGGGATGTATGCGCTGGCGCGGCGCACGAGTGCGCCTTTCCGTCGTGCAGCATACGCGCCTGTTGTGGTTGTGGCAATCACGGCGCTGTTTGTCGCCTGGATGATTGCAACGCGACGCATGGATGCAACCGTGTTTGCGCCAACCGTCGCGGTGTGGGTATGGGCAGCATATGCGCTGACCCCCTTTGTCGAGGCGGCGCTGCGCGCAACGCAATCGGCGGAGGATGTCGCAACTGCCGCAGGACTGACGGCGACTGCGTGGTTCGTGCGCGTGGTCGGCATGCTGCATCCCTACACGCTGACCAGCGATCTGGGGCTGCATGTCAACAATCTGGCGGATGTGGCGCGTGGCATAATCTTCTTCACTGAAGGTCTTCCCTGCCGCGCCGGCGCCGGACCGCAACCCTACCCGCCTGGCGGATATCTGGCGCTGCTGCCTGTCATCCTGCTAACCGGCGCCGACCGCGCAGCGCTGGCGCTCCTGGTACAGGCGGGCACAGCACTGCTGGAGAGCCTGACAGTTGCCATACTGTGGCTGCTGCTTCGGCGTGCCGGCGCGGGAACAACAGCAACCCTCTACACAGCAGTGATCTATGCCCTCGCACCGCCGATCCTGCGAGCGTACTCCGTCGGCGAAATGGCAAATCTGCTGGCACAGGCGCTGGTTACGCCATTGATCCTGTGGATGGCGCTGACGCTGCACGATCGATCATGGAAGGCAGCGCTCTCTGGTGCAGCCCTGATCCTGTTCATCCTGCTCAGTCACGGTGGTGTGGCACTTTCGACCGGTGCGATGCTGGCAGTCTGGTTCTTCCTCCTCCTCGTCTGGCGGCGCAACCAGGAACCGCGCGGCGCGCCTCTGCGCTGGGAACTGCCGGTTGCCGCCGGTATCGCCGGAGTCGCGTCGCTCGTACTCTTCTACTCGGCGTTCGGCTATGTGGCAGAGGCGCGCCGCGCTGCACAGGAGACGCTGGCGGCGCAGGGGATGATCTGCCCGCCAGGCGATCCGCTGCTCGACAAACTGAACTGGTGGATCGTCGGCTTCATCTTCAGCCCCGGCGCCCCCATACCGCCGCCTGCACTGGCGGCTGGCATTACCGGCGTGTTCATCGCTGCCCGCTCGCACAACAGCGCAATTCGCATCGTCCTGGCAGCCTGCTGGCTTGGCGCCGTGGCGAGTCTCGGGACGCTCCTGTTCAGCGATCAGCCGGTGCGCTGGACGATCTTCATCTATCCGGCGCTCTGTATCGGCGCGGGGATGGCACTGGAGCAATGGCAGCGCCGCAGTCGCATCGGCGCGGCGCTTGCAGTCACAGTGTTCCTCTTCCTGATCTGGTATGGCGCCGCCGACTGGATACGCCAGGTGAGTGAGTATTTGCGGTAGAGTTCAGATCAACGTGACGTGAACACCCCGCACGCAGCGCTGCATGCAGGTGCGCCCGGACGCCCTGCGCAACAATCTGCTCACATCTCCAACCTGAAATGGTATCAGCGTCCGACGATCTCCTGCTCCGCCCGTTCCAGCGCCAGGTCTCGATTCGCAAGAACCGTGTCGGCAGTCACCGGGATACGAATGGTCGGCGCCACTCCTACCCCCTCCAGCAGCGGCGTCCCATCCGGCAGAAGCGTGCGTCCGGTTGGAACCTGAAGAAAGGTATTGTCCGGCAGGATGTACTGCCCGCGCGCAACCTCAGCGTACACACCGGCCGTCGGCGTCTCGCCGATGACGATCATGCCGGGAACTTTACTGAAACCATACGACTCGTACTCACACGCACTGAAACACGCCTGACCCACCAGCAACACAAGTTTATCGAAGCGATACTGGTTCTGGTTCGGCAAAATCTTATCAATCGGACCTTCTGGCTCGAACCGTCCAGTACGCTCACTGTAATACTCATCCTGACCGACGATAATCTCCTGATCGGTCAGAAATCCTGCCAGACCCAACGGCGCACCGCCGCTGTTCTGGCGCATATCGATGATCACACCGGGAACATCCAGATCCTGGAACGTCTGGAGCGCTCGCTCGAACAGCCGGATCAACAGGTACAGATCGTCGTAATTGGAATTGATGCGGATGTAGCCGGCGCCGGACGGTCGAACCTCGAATTCGACCGGTAGCACTGCCGGGTTACGCTCCTGGAAGATCGATGTCGCCAGAAAACTGTCGCGCTCCTCGACAGCGCGTAATGTAACCGTTCGCGGTGCGCTGCGCGGGTTGGCGAACGTGACCTCCGCCTCCGTTCCGACCGGCGCGCGCAACAGGTAACGCGCCTGCTGATACCGCAGTGCAAAATCGGTCGAGAATGGTCCCCCCAATGGCTCGACGGCGCCAATCGCATCTTTGACCGGTGTTCCATTGAATGCGAGCAACTCTGCGCCCACCTGCATCCCGGCGCGATCAGCAGGACTGTTGCGGGTAACGAAGACGACCAGCGCGCGACCATCGTCCAGTTCGCGGATGGCGAACCCGTATCCGCCCGCGGCTCGTTCGCGGAACAACGAACCCGAAAGCGGCGAACTGAGTCCGACATGTCCATCGCGGAAGGCATTTACAAAATCGAGCATCGCCTCGAAAAACGCACGGCGATCCCGGCGTCGCTCCGCCTCGGCAACGCGCGGCGCCAGCTCGGTGTAGAGCGAGTCCCAATCCGGCGCTTTGCCGGGAATGCCGTTGAAGGCGTACTCGACACGCACCTTCTGGAACATGGCATCGAACGCTTCTGTGTACGACAGATTGGAGAAATCCTTGATTGCCGCGTCCGATGGTTCATACAACGTCACCTGCACGTCACGGCTGCGCTCGATGCCAAACGGACGTTGATCAAGATCGATCACCGAATATCCGGCAGGCAGAGGTCCAACCGGATCGTCGGCAGTAAACAGCAACCCGTCATCGCCAAAACCGGTCGGAAACTGTTGTGCATCGTCCGGCGCCCACACGACCAGTTTACCGCCGGTAATCTCCTGGTTATTCGCCGGATCATTGACCGTCGAAGCGAGATAGGAGGGCCAGCCGAAACTACGGTCATCTCCCTCGGAAAACGGTCCGCCGTACAGGTTGGGCCAGTACGCAACCACAAACACCTGTACACCGGCATCACGCTGCCCGTTGTTATCGACATCCGCCATCATTCCCGAAGGACGCAGTGGGAGAGCGAGCCGAAACGTGCCGCGCTGTTGCGTTGTGTCGATCGTCATCGGTCCAAGCGCCTGGCTCTCGACCGGTACCTCCCATTCTTCGTCGCGGGTGATAAATCCGTAGAGATCGACAAGTCCAACCGCGTGCTGCAGATAGTAGGTGGTAATGATGTCGTTGGTGTACTCGAACTCGCCGGTAATGGTTTCCACCCCTCCACCTGACGGTAAGGGCGTCGGTCTGGTATCGGCTGGCGATGGCGTGGTTGCTACCGGTGAAACGGCAGGTGGCTTAACAGCGGTCGCCATGGGCGCTGATACCCCCGCGACTGGCGGCGTAGGCAGCGCGTTTGGCGGAGAATCTGCGGGCGATGAAGCGGGGGCATTGCCACATGCGACCAGCGCCAGAAGCAGAACTGCCACGACGCCGATATGCCAGAAACGTTGTTGCATACCTGCACCTTTCTCGGACTCTCCCGCTCACTTCGAACACGCGGGAGACTCTGTATACGTATCATGAAGCATTGTAGCCCTCTCTGCACAAGGATGCAATGCTGCTCCGCTTCTTATACCTGTTATATCATTTTAGATTTTCGATTTTGGATTGCAGATTATCGTGCAGGGCGTTCTGATGCGCTTTGACGGAACCCCGCTTACGGAGTATTCAAGTGAAAGCAGAGCCCATCTCTCGGTTATTAGAAGCAAAGCCCACCTTTGGCTGATCGCACGGCAAACCCTTCATGGGTTCGCAACAGGGAGATGCAGACGACTATCATCCTGGTAGCCGCGACCGTTTTGGGTCGCCAGCGCAGCCGGTCTGCCAGGATGCACATACGTCCATACGGTCAAACAGGGGTGTCACAGTCTTCTTCCGCAGACGCTTCCACGTATGCCTTTCACCGGTTGATTGAAACGACCGGCGACCAATGGATGACAGGCATGACTGTCCTGCCATCGCTGCGAGCTTCGCTTATCAGCCAGAGATTGGACACCGTAAGACGCTTCCGGTTGGCAGAGGATGGTCAGATGCGGCGTGAGGAGGTCGAACAGGGCGATGCTCAGGCACGGATTTCCTGGCGCTGGAACAGGACATATCCCAGCGCAAACAGAATGATGGTTGCCGCAATCAACCCTGTGGCGTGGGGCCAGGTGAGCAATATGCTCTGTGTCGCCGGAAGTGGCGTTCCCAGGATCGCATTGTGCAACTGAAGCGGCAACGTGAACCCCAATGCACGCACCGTCGGGTTAAGCATTGCCAGTGCGACCTCAGCAAACAGCGTGTTGGGCGAAATGCGTGAGAGTGCAAGTTCCAGTTGCAACTGCTCGAATAATGCTAATGCATCACCGGATGGAGCAGGACGAAACAACTGCGCCAGTAAATTGGCAATAATGCCCCAGAATGCAGTAAAGAAAAGCCAGACGGCGATAGCCGCCAGCGCAGTCGTAGCCGGCTGGCGAAACACAACGGAAAAAAGCATTGCCAGCGCCAGCCACACACCACCATAGAAAATGGTGACCATCAGGAACCAAAGGCTTCGCACCACCTCGTCACTGTCTGGCGGCACGCCCAGCCGCAGAAGCCCCATACCGATGATCAGCAGCCAGATCGCGGTCAACACCAGCGCAAGAGCGCCTAAGCCCGCCAGAAATTTGCCAAGCAGCAGCGCGTCGCGGTAGATCGGCTGCGCCAGCACTTTTGAGATTGTGCGCTGGCTGAACTCGCCGTTGATCGAGTCAAACGCCAGTGCAATCCCAATCAGCGGCACCAGTAACCCCAAAAAGCCAGCGAATGCCGGCAATGGTTCGCGTGCTGTCGTGAATAACTTGAGGAAAAGAAAAGCGTCATCGCCGGCGCCGGCGCGCAGGCTCTCGGTTGCGGTGTAGACGACGCCAAAGGCGGTAAGAATGATCAATGCCTCAAGGATCAGCATCCGCACACTGGTAAGGTGGTCTGCCATCTCTTTTGCAACCACCGCCCACAATCCCGTCCATGGCGAACCTTCGCGCTGGCGTCCTTGCGCAAATAGCTCAGACTGCTGAAGCATGCGCTGCCTCCTTTTGGAAATAGCGGGTATAGACCTCATCGAGGCGTGGCACATCGGCGCTCAACGATAACAGCCTTCCACCTGCCTCGATGATGGCACGCGCTACATCAGCGCGCCGATCACTGCGAGCCTCGATATGGTACGTCTGGACACCATTGCGTGTAACCTGCAAGACATCCGGCAGACTGCGCAGCGTTTCTTCAAGGAAAGGGCCGCCTTCAGCTTCCACACGGATACGGTAGGCGCCGCCGAGCACCTGCTGCGCTAGTTCACTGACAGCGCCTTCGAGTACCATCCGTCCCTTGTAAAACAATCCTACCCGGTCGCACACCTCTTGCACCTGGTGGAGTAAATGCGAAGAAAGGATGATCGTAATACCACTCTTCTTAAGCTGGCGAATCAGATCAAGAAACTCACGCACTGCCTGCGGATCGAGCGCCAGAGTCGGCTCGTCCATAATGATCAACTGCGGACGCTTGAGCAGCACTTCAGCAACGCCCAGGCGTTGCCGCATACCACGTGAGAACGTTCCTACCCGCCGGTCGGCAACATCGCTCAGCTGAACCTGCTCTAGTGCTTCACGAATGCGATCATGCATCTCTCTGCCGCGAATACCGTTCAACTTTGCGATGTAACTCAAGTTCTCGCGCGCAGTCAGCCCATCGTAGAACCCAACCTGATCAGGCAGATACCCTACGCGCGCCTTGACGCTCAATGGCTGGCGCGCCGGGTCTAACCCAAGCACCCGCACGCTTCCCGACGTCGGCTCGGTCAATCCAAGCAACATCAGGATGGTAGTGGTTTTACCCGCGCCATTAGGACCTAGAAGTCCGAAAATCTCGCCTTTGCGTACTATCAGGTTCAGGTGATCAACAGCGACCAGTGTTCCATACTGCCTGGTCAAATCATGGCATTCTACAACAATCTCTTCCATTACCGCCTCCCGGATCCAGCAAATTGCATGCTCAGTTTACGAGGCTGAGAATCGTCCTGTCCAGCGGTTTCGATCACGCCCTCAAAAACCGGCGCCACGCGCGAGAACGGGATGACAGATCAACGTGCACTACCTCCTCCACGTGGCATCTCGGCGTATCGCTTCATTCGCCAGAACCGATCAGCGTCGTCCAAAACGCATCACGGCCATCCCAATACCCACAACCGCCACGGCGATCAGTGCGATGCCGGCGACTCCCCAAAGGGTGGAGGTCAGCACGGTGACCCGAAACTCGGCCGACGACGAGGCGCCCTCGTCTGGACGAGCAGTAAATGTGACAACATAGTCGCCGGCAATGGCCTGGTTCGATGGCTGAATCCTGGCAGTGACTTCAACAAACTGGTTACTGGGGATCTCAGAGATCCTCTCCGGCTCGAATTGGACTGTCCAGTTGAACGGCGGAGACGCGCTCAACTGAACGTTGCGCGCCGGAGCGCTGCCGCTATTCCGAACAACTAGCCTGATAGCAGTCTGCTCGCCAATGCGCGCTTCTCCTGAAAGACGTCCATCAGGAGTTGTCAGGGTCAACTGCGACTGTCCGGTCAACTCAGCGACCAGCCTGGTTGTGGCGCGATACTCGCCGCCTTGCGCAATTACTGAAATGTCGTAGGTCCCTGCCGGTGTATCGGGGAATGGTCGTACCTCTACACTCACACTCTTCGACTCATTCGGACCAAAAGGCAGACTTGTAATGCTCTGTCCACCGAATCTGAAATCAATCTGAAACTCGCGAGGCGCTTCCGCCAGCAGGCTGACCGGCACTTCCTGGTCACTCTCGTTCTTCAAGGTCAGGTTGTACCGGAAGGTTGTGCCAGGAGAGCCACGAAGCGTGGGCAAATCAATATCGAGCACCAGACCGCCCGTCTGCGCCTCTTTCTCTTTGAGGATCAACTCAATTGGCAAACTGACTTGCCGGTTCTCGCCACTGGCGATAATCGTAAACTGATATGTGCCGCTGGTAACGTCATCTGGCGGTTCAATGCGGAGGTCGAACGATGCATCGTTATTAGGGCTGACGTACACTGCACGCACGGCTTTCCCGTCCCCGCGAAAACTGGCTTCCCATCCCTGCGGCAGATCGCGCGTTGTCAGCCGTACAATCTGTGGTGTAGTGTCGGTGCCTGCAGTCAAACGCAAGGTCACTACATCACCAACCGTCGCTTCCTGAACCGGATAACGGGTAAACAGGAAAAGTTCACGGGGAGTCTGTTGAGGTTGCTGTTCCTGTGCGAGCGCAGAATAGAAGCCAGACATCATAAAGAGAAGAACAAGCGTCATGAGTGCAGATATGCGGCGAAGCGTTCGCATTGCCTGCCTCCTTGCTCTGTCTTTTCTAGAACGAGGATGTTCGCCTGCAAGACCGAATCGGCACTATGTAGTCGTGGAACGTTTCCAAGTCAGGAAACATACCTAAAGATGATTGGAATGAGATTAGTGCCGCGTTAATATTTGCTTAGAGCCTATCCGAAAAATCGCCCCTTCGATACGCGCTGCGTGCTGCTCAGAATGCGGTTTTTCGGTATCCTGGGTTATTTCGGATAGGCTTTTAGAACCATGATTGTTGGCTGCACGTGTCTTGTGGCATAATGTGCTGGAGATTTGAAACCTTTTGCACTCTCTTGCGTCAAACGGAGAGCGGTCGCGAAGGTGCGGCGCCGTTCCGGCTGCGAAGAATTGGCGGTATAATACGCCTGCACTGTTCCTGATCAGGCAAGGTTATGGATTTCAAAGATTACTACGCCATTCTTGGCGTCCCGCCCGATGCGGACGAGCAGACGATCAAGAAAGCGTACCGCAAACTGGCGCGGCAGTATCATCCCGACGTCAATCCCGGCGACAGGCAGGTCGAAGAGCGCTTCAAGGAGATCAATGAAGCATATGAGGCGCTGAGCGACCCGGAACGCCGCCGCAAGTACGATCACCTGCGCGACCAGTATCAGCGCTGGCAGCAGCGCGGCGGCGGCGGCGAGTTCGACTGGAGTCCATGGCAGACGGCGCCAGGGCAGACGGTCTATACCTACACGACGGTCTCGCCGGAAGACCTGGAAGACCTCTTCGGCAGCGAAAGCCCGTTTTCGGACTTCTTCGGCACGATTTTCGGTCAGCCGCGCACTGCACCACCCCGTGGTCCACAACGTGGACGTGACATCGAACTGCCGATCGAGATTTCGCTCGACGAGGCGTTTCATGGCACAACGCGCTCACTTCAGGCAGGAACGCGCCGCATCGAGGCGAAAATCCCGGTCGGTGCACGCACCGGAACCCGTGTGCGCCTCGCCGGTCAGGGACGCCCCGGTATCGCCGGGGGACCGCCTGGCGACCTCTACCTGCTGATCACTGTTCTGCTGCACCCGCAGTTCGAGCGCGACGGCGATGATCTGATGACGACCGTCCCGGTTGATTGCTTTACGGCAATTGCTGGCGGCGAGACGCGCGTTCCCACGCTGGATGGCTCGGTGCTGCTCAAAATACCGCCACGCACCCAGGCGGATCAGGTGTTCCGTCTGCGCGGTAAGGGTATGCCACGCCTTGAGCGCCCCACTGAACGCGGCGATATGTTCGCGCGTGTCAAACTGGTGTTGCCCGAGGCGTTGAGCGATGCGGAAGTCGAAACTGTTCGCTCCCTGGCGCGCGAGCGGAGCGAGCGCAAAAAAGGGTGACCGGCGCGGAGGAGTCATCATATGCAGATCCGTCGTATCAATCCCGAAACACTGGCCAGGCAGACCGGTCTGCCGGTCGAGGTCGTCCAGGACCTGATCGATAGGGGACTGATCGAAGCATTTGCCGAATCCGGCGAGGACGATCTGTGCGAATTGCGCCGTGTGCGCCGCCTGATCGAGACCCTGGGACTTTCCCACGAGGCAATTGATGTTGTGCTGCAGATGCGTCGTCGCCTGGTTGCGCTGCAACGTGAAGTGGCGCAGCTGCGCGCCGAACTTGCGGAACGCCGCAGCGCCGAACATACTATGGTCTGGATCGAAGCGGAATGGATCGAAGAGCGGGAGTAGATCGATGTACGGCAGGATCGAACGGTTCATACCATGTGAGATTGGAGATGGTCGCGCACGGCGTTCTGGCGCGCTGTGACACAACGCTGCGCGCAACCCGCCTGAGACTGGTACCATTCGGGTGCTCTCGAAGAGCACTCCCACGGTGCAGAATCCTTCGTTGAGCCAGTACGGTCGCCTTCCAGGCGCGCACAAGGAGTGTACCTACAGCGTGATCACCTGATCCGGCGGACTTCCGGCGAGCGCTTCGTACAACTGCGGGAAGCAGCCGGCCACCACGCCCTCGACCAGACCTCTGGCTTTCACGGTTGTTTACCCTTCAGGGCGGGAAGCCCACCCGCTTCAGCGGTGGGATGAACGCCCCCGCTTCAGCGGCTTCAGCCCACGGTGGTGTGCTGCTTCCGCTTGCCAACATCCGC
>FWWL01001866.1_pt1 | contig 47417 bp, 39 predicted proteins | sample 2228331 | NCBI WGS metagenome assembly FWWL01 (sample SAMEA103939775, study PRJEB20133) | metagenome | reverse complement strand
AATAAAAACACCATATAGTTTACAATAAACGGAATAATCCGTTATACCTATATTAATTAAATTTAATATCCTATAAAATGAAAGCGAATACATCCTATATTTTCCAAGTTGAGGTGAGATTCTTATATGATTAGATATGACGGGAAATGAGAGACAGTAAAATCAAATCTAAGTATGAAAGGAGTTTGTTTATGAGAAAGAGATATTTGCTAAGTTGTCTGGCCCTTATAATCACGTTGGCTGTTATGCCTCTGAAAATTTCACATGCTTCTGCGACCGTTTACTCTTACGGCAGTTTTATTCAGCCTTACGTGTCTTATAACTGGACAGTCGACGATTGGAAAGAAGAGCTAAAGTCTTTGAAGGAAGTCGGAAATAAGTTGATCATATTGCAGTGGACTGCCGATACGAGAAGCAATTCGACCATATACCCCACCACTATCCCAGGATTAACGCAGGAATCTAATTATAAAGGTGATCCGGTGGATAATCTGCTCACCGCGGCTGACGCGCTGGATATGAAGGTGTGGTTAGGGACGAATGTGAACGATGACTGGTATATTCATCATGCGTTAAACAACCCGTGGCTGAACGAACTGTTCGATTACAGCGAGCAAATGGTTGAAGAGCTATGGAACAACTATCATCTCCACCCCTCTCTTACCGGTTTCTATTTCCCTAACGAAATGGAAAACTGCAGCTATCAGGACGATACATCGATTGGGAATTTAACCGCAAAATACGCCTCATTAGCGGATTTAGTACACACTTATACTGAAACGACTCTATCATTGGCGCCAGCGATCTGGAATGAAAACAACTGCGGACAATCGTTTGAAACGAACAGCGCCGCCTGGAAAAAAACATGGGAGGGTATCTTAGGGGGTGCGAATATTGATTACTTGATTCCCCAGGACGGCTTAGGCGGCGGGTATCATACAACTGCCGAGGTGGTTAATTGGTTGCAACTGACCAAAGAAGTCGTTGATAAGCACCCTGCTACGCGTTTGTGGGTTGACGTGGAAACTTTCCATACCATTAGCCCGAACCCATGGATCGCCGAATCTATGGTCACCAAGGACATTGTCGATCATATGACTCAGCTCCGCCCCTATGTCGACAACATTGTCACATTTTCCTATGATCACTATCAGGCACCGAAGCTGACACAAAGTCTTATATTCCATGAAGCGTTCAGTTACTATTATCGAACCGGTACGGTGAACACTTCAGGTCCGGCGGTTCCAACAGATCTAAAATCACCGAAACAAGGAACGGATAAGACGAACCTTTCGTGGCAGGGTTCTTCGGATGACTTCTACTATATTGTTTACCGTAATGGCACTCCCGTAGGCAGATCGTATACGTCATCCTTCCAAGATAATGGACTGCAGCCGGCTACTAGCTATACTTATCAAATCGAAGCCTATAGTGCTTCCGGCTTTCCGTCGACTATGTCGGATGCACTGCAAGTAACGACAGCGACAACGTCCATTAACCTTGCGGAAAACAAATCGTATACCGGCTCGGTGCCGACTAGCCCGTCTTATCCTGATACAGACGGGAAAGAAATGACGAACGGTAAATACGGCGCCCAATATTTCTGGGATGCCCAGTGGCAAGGACGGTCCACTGAAGAAACGCCGCTTGTGTTCTCGTACACGGTAGATCTGGGTTCGAAGATTCGAATTGATGGCTTCTCCATTGACTTCTTGCAAGACTTGCAATCGGCGATCAAGCTTCCGCGGTCTGTCGAGTTCCAAGTGTCGGACGATAACATCAATTTCAGTTCCCTCGGTCATTCGCCATTCCGTAAACTGAATTTCGGACCGACTCCGCCAGACCAATCTTCCGTTCGGTATGGATTGCTGCCTGCCAAATCTATTAAAGCACGGTACGTAAAAATCATAGTAACCTCGTCAACCTATTCCTGGACCTTTAGCGACGAATTGCTGGTGGAGCAGTACTCCAGAGGGAATTCGTTACAAGAAGAATCGAATAACTCGGATGAAAGCGACTCTTGGCCGGACGAGTACGGAAATGAGCAGCCGGATGGTCTCTTCCAGGGGCCGGTGAGAAAAGCAACGCCGAAGCCGGTTGAAAGAATTGATAATGCTGAGGAGGCGATTCGATGAAAAGAAATATCGTACTAGGTGTCGCGTTAGCTGTCGGGGTGTTTTGCGTAAACACCGCATTTGCAGCTCAGAAAACGGTACCGATTACTTCGCTTCAGCCTGCCGTCAAGTTAGAGAAACCGCAACTGTACGGGGTTGGAGGCAAACTGATCTTCAGTGATTCGCCGGAAACGTTCGACACGCCAGGTGGGCTTTATAGGGATACGGTGGATGGTGAATTCCGCTTATTCTGGCATCATCAGAATACTTCGCAGCAAACGTTCGAGATTGGCGTAGCCATTACGAACACTTCGGCGGATCCGGTGAAATTGTATACCAATGGACGCGGAGTAGGTTTGAACGTCTATGTGGACGTAGCAGGCCAAAACGCCCTCGCCGACTTCTTACGCACGAATAATACGGAAACCTTAGTCGCCACGCTCTCGTCCAGACAAAGCTATTATGTTACCGCTCCGACCCCAACGGATATTACGAATAGCGGAATCGTTCAATTTGTTGCAACAACGCAGCAAGGAAAACCTGCTCAAGTGACTGTCACTACTCTGGCTTTTCCAGGAGCACAGCCAGAGCATCCGGAGCAAATCGCGATTCTTCCCTCGGATGATCATGGCCGGGGCACGTTCCCGCATTTCGATCGCATCGGTCTTATCAAATATGATACTGCCCTTGGCAACGCCTATCTTGCCATCGACTCTGCCGCTTACGGACCATGGCAAGACGACATGCCGGGCGAGTACGAGGAGGGTTGGAGCGCGGTAGACAACGTACCTGTTATCAACAATGGCAATTACGGCGTCATGTATCATCTGGCGGTTCAAGTTAATAACAGCCATCAGGAGCCTCGCACGGGCAGTCTGTACCTTAATCCATCCGGCGGATACGGTCACTTTGCGCTAAAGTGGAACAAAGAACTGTACCAATCCGGTTTCTTGAGCTATGAGCAGGCCTGGCACATTACTGATTTCAAGGTGAACCCGCGCGGGGCGCTGTACAATTCGGAGATGAGCCTCACCGGAGGATCTTCCGGTCCTCAGGTCATATATTTCACCAACCGATCGACATCTGATACTGGTAATGTTCATTTATAGATGTTTTTTCACTATTCACCTTCCATACATTGGAAGTAAGATAAGGTTATCAGACCGATGAAATACGAGGAAAGGAGAGGGTCGACGTGATTACTATCCATGAGGTGATTTCCGTTTAATCGGAATCAGCTATGAACGGGAGGCCGAGAGGCCTCCTCTTATTAATTAAGAATATTCTCTAACCATTAAAAATAATTTAGTTTAGGAATGCCTCGCTTTACGACACAAGGGGACTTTCTGTGGAGGATATAGGCACACTAGCGATGGAGGAAAACATGTCGATTCACAGCACTCTTCCGGAGTATATCCGGATGCAGTTAAACGTAGAGCCTATTTTCTGCGCGAAAACGGACTTACAGAACAACGGACGTTTCGGCGAGTTATGGGTCACCTTTACAGAACGGGAAATTTCGCTTTGGAGCGTTGACGGTTTACCGCCCCTTATGTTCCCAATGGCGGAACTGAAGGAGGCACGGGCGGTAAATGGCATCGGAGGCGGTACGCTGCTAGCCGACACAAGAGACGGACCGGTTGTGATTGTTCGCTATACCGCTGCTTTATCATCGGTGTTCGGATTTGCCGCGAAATTAATAACCGCACTTGCCAAACAAGAAGAGCTTCCAATCGCCTCGGAGAAAGAATTCCCCCGCAGTTGTCCAAACTGCGGAAATCCGCTCTCGGACGGAACCCAGACATGCCCGATCTGCAAAAGCAAAGGAAAAGTCATAGCTCGCATGCTGCGGTATGCCAAACCGTATAAGGCTAGAATGATTGGGGCCGCGACGCTGCTTATTTTGACTACAATCGTGGAACTTATTCCGCCTTACCTGACGAAAGTAATGATTGACGATGTTCTCCAGCCGAAAAGCGCAGGATCGACTCTGCTCTTGGTCGTACTCGGACTAGGTGCCACCGCTCTGATGATGTCCGTAATGCAAACGTTACGCGGACTTATCGGGGTATGGGTAGGCTCCAAATTGATGGGGGATTTGCGAAATGATATCTACAATTCGCTGATGAGATTGTCGCTCGCTTTTTTTGACAGGAGGCAGACGTCGCAATTCATCGGACGGGTTAACAGCGACTCTGAAGCGATGCGTCAATTTATGACGGACGGCATTATGTGGGTCAGCGGGGAATCGTTGCGCATCATAGCTATTTTCATCATTATGTTTGGGCTCGATTGGAAGCTTTCATTTTTCGCCCTGCTGCCGATGCCGGTCCTCATTTTAGCTTCAATGACATTATGGCCTAAGATCGGGCGGCGATGGTACCAGCAGTGGAGGTCTATTTTCCGGTTGAACGTACTTGTCGGCGATTCTCTCCAAGGGATTCGCGTCGTCAAAGCGTTTGGTCAGGAATCGACGGAGATGTCCCGATATACGGAAGTTAACCGGGAGCTCGTACGTCACAATATTCGGATTGAGGGACTCTGGCAGTTCATGTTCCCGCTATTTTCACTCATTGCAGCCGCGGGTACTTTGCTCATCTGGTATTATGGCGGGTTATCGGTGCTGCGAGACGATTTGCAGCTTGGTGTGCTAATCGCGCTGATTGCTTATCTTGGCATGCTGTTCGGTCCTTTGCAATGGGTCAGCCAAATGATTAACTGGGCCAGCCATGCGATTGCGGCAGCCGACAGGGTATTTGAAATAATGGACACCCCATCCGATGTGCCGGACACTCGCGACCCGGTTAAGATCGGAATCATTCAGGGAGAAGTTATATTCGATAATGTCATATATGGATACGAAAAACATCATCCCGTCTTAAAAGGAGTCAATCTAGAAGTGAAGGCGGGAGAAATGATAGGGCTTGTCGGTCATTCCGGTGCGGGCAAGTCAACATTTATCAATTTGATCTGCCGGTTTTATGACACGGATGAAGGCAGGATCAGCATCGACGGAACCGACTTGCGAAACATCAGCCAATCCGACCTGCGTAAGCAAATCGGCGTCGTGCTGCAGGAGACGTTTCTGTTTGACGGGACGATCGCCGAAAATATTGCCTACTCCAAGCAGGATGCTACGCCGGAGGAAATTATGCGGGCGGCCAAAATCGCCAACGCTCATGATTTTATCGTTCAGCTGCCGGACGGTTATGACACCAAGGTTGGTGAACGCGGGCATCGATTGTCCGGCGGAGAGAAGCAGCGTGTAGCGATCGCTCGAGCGATCATCCATGATCCTCGCATTCTCATCTTAGATGAAGCGACCGCTTCCGTAGATACGGAAACGGAAAGGCAAATTCAAGAAGCGATCTCACGGCTTATTAAGGGCCGTACAACCTTCGCTATCGCACACCGGTTGTCCACGCTCCGCAATGCCGACCGTCTAGTTGTATTGGATAAGGGAAACATCGTGGAAGTCGGAACCCACGAAGAGCTGCTCGGCCTAGAGGGCGGCGCTTACCGTAAGCTTGTAGACGCACAGAAAGAGCTATCCAAGATCAAGGGGGTTGAGGGCTGATGAACGATAGCTATGATATTCATATCATAGTGCCGGACAAAGCATTTTTCAGCCGCGGCCAGGGCGGTGTCTTTCAAGGAGTGGTGGAAGGTAAAACGTACGAGGAGCTTGTCGTTTACCGAACTTTTCCTTTTTTGTACACCACGCAATATATTTCCATTCGTAATGCCAAAGGCGAGGAATTGGGAATTATTCGCGATCTTGGACAACTAGATGAAGAGAGCGGAAGCGAATTGGACCGAGAATTGCAATTCCGGTATTTCCTTCCAAGAGTCACGAGAGTCGACAGCGTGAAACAGAAATCAGAGCTATGGCTGTGGGATCTGCAAACTAGCTTGGGTTCGACCCGTATCGCCATGCGCAACTTGCATGAGCATATGCAGTTTCCTAGCGGCGGCCGAATCATACTGACGGACATCAACGGCAAGAGGTGTGAGATCGAGGATTGGCACGCTCTTGACAGCCATAGCCGCAAGCAACTGACTGATGTTGTTTAACAGGGAATCTTGCATTTTAATTAGTGAACTATTGAAAAGCGGTTGAGCAGGATTCCTGCCCAACCGCTTTTCGCGTTATATAAGAGTTGCCTATGTCTAGAATCTAAACGAAGTGGCCAGAATCTTCGATACTCAGGTCGAAGCCAACCTCGAACATCCGTTTCCAAGGCAGCTCAACGCCTTCAAGACGGATTCGCTCAGGATGGAGGTCTTGCAAATATTCGCTGATAAACGTTTCCATCTTCTCGTGAACCAGTCCCGACACTTGATCATGGATGGCATTGACATCGAAATAGTTGCCGCCGAGCGCCTCCAGATGATCCCGGGCGATCTCTGCGCGAATGATAGCTTGATAGCCCCAGTCTTCCAGCAACCGAGCAAGATAGAATGCCTCGCTATTCCGCGTACGCTCTGAATCTCGCTTTTCATCTCCCTTATGGTAGTAAGACTCCACGATGGCATGGGCGATAACCGTTCCAAGAGTATTGCCCGAGGTGTTCCACGCGGCATAAGCGGCTAGGCTCTGCAATAGCCCTTTCCCGGATAACAGCTTCATAAGAGGCTCGTCCGAGCCATTGCTGGTCGCCACGTCCGCGAGTGCGATCATAGAGCCCTTATCCGCATAGCGGCGAATCGCAAGGGCAAATTCCCGGAGATTCACTTCAGAGAAGTAGGCGGAATGGCGTTCTCCGAAGCGATGCGTCGTTTCCGCCATGTCATACTGGCCGATGGGCGGCGAATTGACCATTAACACGAAATCTGCCTCCGACGCATGATCGCCAATGAATCCTCCAGCGGCGGTTATTTGGCACTTGAGGCTTTCTCCCAGGCTGCGGTCCTCGTATTTCGGGATAATAAAGGGACCGGCGGTCGACGAATAACGGACGTATATTTCCGGTTGATAGTTTTTGTTATCGCAAAAAACGCGAGCGAACAACGTACATCCAATCTCGTCCGCTCCGGGATACAAGTGCACGCGATCAAGAAGCCGATTTTCCTCAATAGAGAGCATTAATTGACGCTGCTCGGAAGAGGAATATCCGTATTTAGCATTGTCGTCCAATGGAATGACGAGTAAATCGATAGTCCCGTTCTTAACCAAATCAACCGCCATCCTGTTTACTGCCGTGTTGGTAAGACGCCGCCCGATGAAATCCTGCAGCACTAGCTGCGGCAGCACGGACAAGAGTTGCTCCCATTCCAGTCTTTCCGCCTCCGACAAACCTTCCCGCGCTTGTTTATCTTGAAGCCAGCCATTCCTTGCCAGCTGGAACCCGTATTGCGCATAATAGTCGGGCTCTTCATCGCTGCTGCTGTACGCGGGAGCGCGCATGATGAGGTTAAATGCATAGATGCGCAGGAGCGGATTCCTTGTCTTGCACTCGGCGATCGTTTGGAGGCGCATGCGGCATTCCTCAATGGAAAGATGGTGAAGTCTGGAAGGGACGATACCGCCGTAAACGAGCATATCCAAGGACACGATCAACACATCCGCATGGGCGGTTTGTTCGAGAAGCCAGTCGGCAATGATATTCGTGTCGGCAGGCCGTTTCTTCTGCCCAAGCATGGATTGGTGCGGCGTGATCAGTTCAAGATCCGAAGCCGCGGCAATCTGCAAGGGGAATTTGGCATTGCAAGGCCTTTCATCCAGAGGAAGATAGACGATACCGGGCATGCTGGATCCTCCTGTTTTTCTCCAATTATATCATATGTCCTGAACATTATATCCAAAATATTATACAGAAAAGAAAAAAATATCTTTTGCATTTATCCAGTTGTTGCTATAATAAAAATCATTAAAGGTTGGAGGTGAAATTCACCATTAACTATGAATATAAATAATTACTCCAATTTGAAATCAGGTGAGTTCATGGAAGGCAAGCTGATTTCCAACCTTAAGAACGGTTTTATCGTATCTTGTCAAGCGTTGGAAGAGGAACCGCTATTCGGGTCCGAACTGATGGTGTCAATGGCCAAAGCTGCAGAAGAGGGAGGCGCCATTGCGATTCGTGCGAACACCCCAAGAGATATTGCTGCTATCAAAAGAGAATGCGCGCTGCCGGTTATCGGGCTATATAAGAAGCATTATCCAGGCTCCGATGTATACATTACGCCCACCCTCTTGGAGGTGCGGGAAATCATGGACGCCGGTGCCGATCTCGTCGCGATAGACGCTACCCGTTTGGCTCGCCCGAATGGAGTTTTATTCGAAGAATTCGTAGGCGATATCCGCGATCGTTTTCCGGCTGCCGTTATAGTGGCAGATATATCGACCTTCGAAGAAGGCATAACGGCAATGGATTTAAGCGTTGATCTTATCTCTACGACAATGTCCGGTTATACCCCTTATAGTCTGCAACAGGAGGAGCCGGATATCGATTTGGTGGCCCGCCTGTCCTCTCTTCGCCGATCGCCGGTATTGGCCGAGGGCAAGATTTGGACTCCGGACGAATGCATCGCTTGTTTTAAGGCGGGAGCCCACGCCGTTGTTGTCGGTACCGCCATTACGAGACCGCAGGAAATCACGCGCCGGTTCGTCAAAGCTATCCGCAGCGCGATGAACCCGGCCGAAGCTTGATCCGGCTTTCTGGGAATATCCGCACATGTCATCATAAAGGGTTGACAGTGGATTAGAAAGAGGAGAAAAGGAGGTAAAGGGAGTAGGTTGACCGGTTAACTGCAAAATCTAAACGTTGAGGAGGCTATTAGAGATGAAGCTGAGAAACAAGGCGTTATCGTTGTTGACAGGTTTGACCCTTCTGTTCACGGGAGCGGTTGGACAAGCCGGTGCCGAGGTACCCGCGGATGCTCCGCAAATCGTTCTGGAGAATGGCATAAGCTTATCGGTCGATGCAATCGACCGGGAGCGCGGCCAAGATCAGCTTGCCCTCTACACGCGGAACTACGGGGAAACGACGCCATCATTCGACGCAAGCACGGTGGAGTACATCGTGGCGGATGGAGTTGTCGTCATCAAGAATACGAACGGCTCTAATGGAACCTTTATTCCATCTACTGGGTATGTCCTGTCGGCTTCCGGCACGGCAGTTTCCAAACTTGGGGATCTCGACATTGGCGCAGTGATACAAACGCGGAATATCGAAATTCCCGTGCTTCCTTCCAAATATTTTACCGTGAAAGGGATCAGCGTCGGCATTGATAAAGTCGATGCTCCCCGCGGAGCTAATGAAGTTATCCTATACCAGCCTTCCTTCGGCCCGTCGACAGGACAAAATGCTTGGGGGATGGAGTTGACGGTCGCGGGAGGTCAAGTCACGAGAGTAACGGGGATCACCTACGACCCGGGAACGGGACAATTCCTCGATAACGACTCCCCCATCCCAAGGGATGGTTATGTGCTGTCAATCCAAGCCGGCAGCGCGTTCTACGACCGGTTGAACGGAATTGTGGCGGTCGGCGATCCGGTTACCCTCGTCACGAACAACCTGATTTATTCGGCAGGCAAATTGGCTTATGACGCTTTCAATCCGAAGACGCGCGAAGATAACCCGGGCGGCTGGGATGATGCCGCAGGCGCGCCTTTTCCCGGCTTCCGGGGCGCGGACCAGTTGATCGTCTACGACCGCAGTTACGGAACGCATACCGGAACGAACCCATGGGGCTTCGAAGCCGCCGTGAACGACAAAGGTTTCGTCATCGCTAGCGGAGGTAATGACAGCGTCATTCCGGAAGGCGGTTACGTGTTGTCCGGTCACGGCGTGAAAAACCTGTGGTTGACCAAAAACGCCTTAGTGGGCGCCAGAGTTAGAATCGATCATGCGAATAAACAAGTACTTATTATTTTTACGCCCGAATCGTATTTGAACAGAGCGGAGATCAGCATCGATAACGCGGAAAAAGCGTTGCAGGTATCCAAGAATAAGTTTCTGGATGTCCCTTACGCGGCAATCGAACAAAAAATAAGCGATGCCAAATTGAAATATGAGGCGGCCAAGTCTGCGATTGAAGGCGGAGTAACGGACGGGCTGTTCGATTTGTTGAACGATTTGGACCGGGACATATCGGATACACATTTTATGAATTTCGAGTCCCGTAAAGTCGATAACCGCGGCTTGTGGCTCAGGCCTAAAGAGACGAATATCGAGCAAGTCCGGGAGCATTTGCTTAAAATCAAAGCGACGAACATCAATTCCGTATATTTGGAAACGTGGTGGGACGGCTATACCATCTATCCTACCGATAATCCGGAGACGACCCAAAACCCGATCTATAAAGGCTTCGACGCTCTCCAGGCTTATATAGATGAAGGGGAAAAACTCGGCATCGAAATTCATGCCTGGGTGGAAAATTTCTTCGCCGGCGGACCGGTCGTCGAGAATCATCCGGATTGGCTCATGATCAGCAGGCAAGGCGATAACTACGAGCCTGGACCCTACGGTGCGAAATGGTACTGGCTGAATCCGGCACTGCCGCAAGCACGGGATTTCGTTTCGTCCATTTACAAGGAGATGCTGGAGAAATATCAGGTTGCTTCTTTGCATTTGGACTATACCCGTTATCCGGGCTCAGGGGATTACACGAATGATTTCGGGTATGACGACTACACTCGCAGCCTGTTCAAAGAGAAAGCGGGAGTCGATCCGATCGATCTTCATCCGGGAGACGTTAAATGGGATGAATGGCTGCAGTTCCGTGCAGACATCATCAATACGTGGGTAGATCGGGTTGTAAGCGAAGCCCATATAACGCAACCATCTACGCTCATCACAACGGCAGTATGGCCGAACTATGAAGAAGCGCCGAAATCCCATGCCCAGGAAGCGAAGGATTGGGTGAGCAAGAACTATATCGACAACCTATTCCATATGTCATACGTTCCTGATGCGACCATTATCGTGCAAGATTTGAAAAATTCGCTTCAAATTGCGAACGGTAAAACCTTTGTAACATCCGGCATCGGTACTTTCATAGATTTGACTAAAACGGAGCTTGTCCGTCAAATTAACGAAGCCTTATTGGCAGGCGCGGACGGAACCGCTTTGTTCGAATTCGAATCTCTGTTCGACAATGGATACGACCATGAATTGAAGCTCGGGGTATACCGGAACGCGGCCGTCATGCCGGATTACCGGACAACGCTTCCTTTATCGGTATTGCTCACGGATATGGTCCGTAAGGTCGATAACATCTATGTTCCATACCAAGGAATGAACGATGCAGAGGCGAAAGGTTTGAAAAATAACCTGAATGCAGTATTGAACGTTATCAAGCAGAATCAGGAGTTCAACCACGGCATCGCTACGGCAGCAAAGAACATGATGGAGAGTATTCTGGTTGATAGCGGCAATTCAAACACGATCGATGCGGAAGTGAAGAACCGATTGGCATTCGATTTGACATTCGGTATCAAGATGTTGGATCTCTATTTTGTGAAGGAACAACAGAAATAAGCGAAGAGCGGGGACGGAGGGCTGCCTGGCAGTTCTCCGCCTGCCTTTGTGAAAGAGTCATATATTTTGGAACTAATATTCAAACAATTAAACAAAAAAGAATATTAAATCCAAATAGGTATTGACTAGGCAAATAGCCTGTAATATATTATGGATATTAACACCGGATACTATATAATTAATGAAATAAAATTCCGGTTCTTAAATGAAAATGAAAAGAGGGAATCGAATGGCCAGGAAAAAACGATTTACGGCTTTATTGATCGTTTGCGCACTAATGGTATCCCTGATTGCGGCTTGCGGTAATAATAACAATGAGGGTGGGAGCAGCTCATCGGCATCTCCATCGGCATCTCCATCCGCAACCCCTTCTCAAGAAGCATCACCCAGCGTAAGCGCCGAACCCCCGCAAGAAGACATTACCCTGCAATTCTGGACCATTTCTCTTAGCCCTAATTTTGATGATTACATTAACGGCCGAGTCAAGAAGTTTGAAGAAGAAAATCCGGGTGTCACCGTCAAGTGGACGGATCTTCCTTACGATGCTATGGAGAACAAGCTGCTTACCTCCATCGCCGGAGGTAAAGCTCCCGATGTCGTCAACTTGAATACCGGGATGACGATGACGCTGGCCGGCAAAAACGCGTTGGTCGACATGAATGCCGAAGCAACGGAAGAACAACGCTCCATATATTTCGAAAACCTTTACAATTCAGCTAAGCTTGGCGACAGCGTCTATGCTTTCCCTTGGTACTATGGGCTTTCCACATTCATGTACAACAAGGAGATTTACGAAAAAGCGGGACTCGATCCGAACAAACCGCCGACCACGTGGGAAGAACTGAAGCAGCAAGCCGTGACGATTAAAGAGAAAACCGGTAAATATGGATTTGTACCGAGCTACAATCCGCCGGCTGACTTATATTTCTCCGGCGTGCCGGTAATTAGCGAAGACAAGAAGAAAATCATCATTAATACGCCTGAGGCGCTGGAATGGGTCAAATGGAACCAAGCGCTTTACAAAGAGGGTGTCGTCCCGAAAGAAAGCTTGGCCGCCGACGCCAACTACGCCACGGATAAATATCAATCCGGACAAATCGCCACGCTGACGACCGGAGCCCAGTTCCTGAGCCGCGTGAAAACGAATGCCAAGAAAGTTTACGACAACACGCTGGTAGCGCCGATGCCGGCCTTGAAAACAGGTAAATATCATGCGGGCCTGATGAACCTTGTGGTGCCTTCCGCGAGCAAAAACCACAAAGCAGCGATCGCACTCGCCAACTTTATGACGAACGACGAATCTCAGCTCGAGTTCTGCAAAGTCGTTAACATTTTGCCGTCCACGAAAAAAGCCGCAGCCGATCCTTTCTTCACGCAAGGGGGAGACGATCCGGAATCGAAAGCTAAAATCATCACGGCGCAGCAAGCTGCACAAGGACAGGATTTCACGCTGGGTGTCAAAGACGAAGGCAAAATCATGGAGCCTTTATGGAAGAACTGGCAGAAGATGCTGCTCGGCGACCTAACGCCGGAAGAATACTTGATCCAATCCGAAGCAGCAGCGCAGAAGCTTCTTGATGAGGTCAACGCGGCCAACTAAATAATAGAAGAAATAGGAGTGAGGGATGCTCACTCCTATTTCTTCATAAGACGGACGATTCGTTCATTTTGCAGGGGGTGACCATCTTTGTTTTCCAACAAGCTCATGAGACGACAAGCAGGCTTTGCTTACTTAATGCTGACACCCGGGATCATACTGCTTCTCATTTTCACCTTTTACCCGATTATCCGCGGCCTGCCGCTTGCCTTTACCGATTATTCGGTCGTGGATACGACCCATTGGGTAGGATGGAAAAATTTCAAGAGGGCGTTCTCGGATCCCATTTTCGGGTTAGCGCTGAAACATTCCCTATTGTACGTGCTAGTCGTACCGTTTCTCCAGATTCTATCGATTCTGATGGCCATACTCGTTAACAACAAGCTTCGTTTCGTCCAGTTTTTCAGGGTCGCATTTTTCGTTCCTGTCGTAACTTCCATGGTTGCCGCGGCCATCGCTTGGAAATGGGTTTATGAAGAACAAGGCATATTGAATTACTTTTTAATAGAGCTCGGGCTCATTGATCAACCGATTTCATTTATGGTGGAGTCAGACATAGCGCTAGTCGGCGTGATGATCGTTACGGTCTGGAAAGGCCTAGGGTATTACATGATGATCTACCTCGCCGGACTGCAGTCTATTCCGACCGAAATGCAGGAAGCTGCCCGGATTGACGGCGCCAATAGGTGGAGAGTGATCTGGCACATCACCATACCGTTGCTCATGCCATTCGTACTCTTGTGCTCCTTATTGTCCGTTATGGGCGCCGTTCAAGTATTCGATGAAGTATTCGTTATGCACGGAGTGCTCGGTGACCCCGCTTATTCGACGTTAACGACAAGTATATATTCCTACAAGGTGGCGTTCCAAGACTTCGAATTCGGTTATTCGGCAACGCTCGGACTGCTCGTATCGCTTATTATCATGGTCGTCTCGATCGCCATGTTCAGATACACGAGAAAAGGAGGATTGACCTATTATGAGTGAACCTTCCGTTTCGCTGGCAAAGCAACGTCCCGTCCGTATGCATAAGATCTCAAGAAAGAAACTGTTGCAGGTGCTCTTCGTTTACCCGCTCCTGCTCCTGACGACCGCACTTACGCTAGGGCCTTTTCTATGGCTGTTATCGACGGCGCTCAAGACAGGGGATAACGTGTATGCTTATCCGCCGCAATTCATCCCGATTCCGATTACGTTTCAGAACTTTATCGATGTGTTTAATATTATGCCTTTATGGACTTATATAGGAAACACCGTTTACATGACGACATTCGGCGTTTTGCTGAATCTCACCTTATGTACGATGACGGCTTATCCGCTCGCCAGGCTGCGATTTCCCGGCCGGAACGCTATCTTTTTTACGATGGTCAGTACGATGATTTTACCGAACGCGGCGGGCATGATCGTGAACTTCCTGACGATTCAATCCTTCGGCTTGTATAATTCGATGACGGGTGTCGTATTGCCATCGGCGATCAGTATCTTTAACGTGTTTTTACTTCGGCAGGCGTTTATCACGGTACCGAACGATATGGAGCATTCCGCCAGGATCGACGGGGCCGGCGAGTTTCGGATTTTCGCAAGCATTATGGTGCCTATGATCCGTCCAGCTATCGCGACTGTGGTCATTTTCGACTTCATGGCCTTCTGGAACAGCTTGATCTGGCCGGTCATCATATTGGACGATAGGTTTAAGTATCCGCTGGGTCCCGCATTGAAGTATTTGAACAGCAACTTGGCTTTTAACTTCCCTTATATAGCGGCCGGAACGATCATTTCCGTCATCCCGATTATATTCATCTTCCTTGTCCTGCAAAAGCAGTTCATCAACGGAATGGTCGGTGCGGTAAAAGGTTAGGCCGAGCCAATGCGAGGAAGGAATGATAACCGAAATGACCGCGTTAGTATGGTATTCCCCAATGAATCAGCCGTTTCATATTGCCGGGTTTCCATGGTTTGAACAGGAGGGCGTATACCGCAGACTGCCGTTAACCCCTAAATACGCGCTTCCGCCGGCTGTTGATGATCTGGCTAACTGCACGGCAGGAGGACAAATCCGCTTTCGAACGAATTCGAACCGTGTATCGGTAAAGGTGCGTTTAACCTTACGATTACCCCTTTATTTGAGTTTCTCTTGTGTGTTGTTTTTTTGTTTGTTATTACTTTCGTCTCTAAGTTTAAAATAAATTTATTACAATAATTGATGCATATAGATCAAATATCATTCAACTACCCTTACTTCATCAGCCAGTAATAAATAGTCATTAATAAAATGAACAATTAGGTTAACTCTTCGTCCAATCTCTATTTCATTTGGCTTGATTAATGTATTTTTATCATAAATCTTTGTATTACCATCAATATAGACGAATTTGACTTTTTTTTCATTAACAAATTGTCCGTTGTATTTATTGAATTCAGGGCCGGTAGGATTAAAATCTTCAAGCGATAAGGTAAACGTAATACGATTACCTTCAACATTCAGCTTATCTTGTTCTACTATTCCATATGTTTTTCCTGATAAATGAGATGACTTCGGTTCAACAGGATTAGAGCGTGTACACCCAACAATTAAAAATAAAAACCCTAGAACCATTAGAAATACTACGTTTTTTTTAATGATAATCCCCCACTTGAAATAGAATTAACCAGAGTATTGATACTCTGGTTAATTCTATCATAATAAGTTATTAGTAAGTAGCGTAGAACATACTTAAAGTATTATCCATATCATAGTGATAAAAAGTCTTGTTAGCAGTAGCCGTTGACCAGTTGATCGAGTGTGCAGATTTATAAGCAGTTGTAACTGAGCCACTGAAAGAGCCTGCAGGAGTTGGAATTTCAAACGCATTCGAGTATGTTTTCTCTGTGCTGTACGATTTTGTAGTGCTAGAATTATTATTAATTGCAAACCAAGCCCCATATTGACCGGCGGCTACGCCAGTTGCTGATTTACCATTATTAGAATTATATAACCACTCCTCTTTAATACTTGATCCAACCAAAGCGGTAGGAACTGTTTTATATTCTGTAAACATATACTCCCCAAAATCGTTATACCAATCGGTTTTTGTGTAACGGTATTGATAGTTGGCATAAATATTTCTAGTTAAGTTACATTCAGTGCTACCCCAAAGAATTTGACATTTGGGTTTCTTCCGCATGGCCGAACAGTTGGCCCCTGTACTAAGACGGTATATTCAGTGAAAGGAACCCGAGTGAGTCAATCCCATAATAGATGCAAAAGAACCTTCAAAACCACTATAAGTGGTACTGAAGGTTCTTTTGCAAACCAATCTTACGTACAAAGCGGGGGCTGAGATCTCCGAAAATAACTTATGGGAGAGCCCCATATATTTATTTTCATTGAATAGATAGAATGTACATGATATTATTGATGTGTTATATAAGAATAATATTTTAACACAAAAAAATTAATTTGTCAATAGTTTATTTCATTTCACCACTCTAATTGTCTCTAAATTTTAGGAGGTTTTTATGAATAGCCTTCCATGCCAAGGCTGCAAAGGCCTGTGCTGCGGTCCTGTTCCCGTCACGGAGCAAGAGGTCAGAAACTTAAAGAAGAAAATAAAATCAATGCCTATCCATCTGCGCGCATCGCTTGAAAACCAGCAAAGGTATTATGGAACTTGCATTCTCTACGATCTCGATAACGATAAGTGTGGGGTGCATTCGGCAAGACCTTCCGTGTGCCGTGCTTTCGGCAATCATAGTAATTTGATTTGTTTCCGCAATCCCGAAGCAGCAACGCGCGGGAATTGGAACGCCGCGCAGAAGCCTATCGGAATATTGTCCGTGGACATAACCTGGAACGATTTTAAATAATCATGCGGCCAAGACGCCGACCCATTATGTATTGTACCGGCCATGTATATCTTCAGGATCAGGAAGGGAACTATTAGGGGGAAGCAGGAAAATAACCAAGGAGATGATTCCCCTGTCCGATGTCAAGCTAGCCGTCATTTATTATAGTTCGACCGGGACCAACTTTCAGTTGGCGCAGTGGGCTGCCGAAGGTGCGAAGCAAGCGGGAGCCGAAGTGAAAGTGCTTAAGGTGCCTGAGCTTGCCCCTGAAGCCGCGATAGCCTCGAATCCCGGATGGAAAGCGCACGTGGAAGCCACGAAAGACGTTCCAACGGTGAAAACAGACGATTTGGAATGGGCTGACGCCTACATCTTCTCGACGCCAACGCGATTTGGTAACATGGCCGGGCAGATGAAGCAGTTTTTCGATACGTTAGGCGGTCTCTGGTTCCAAGGTAAATTGACGAACAAAGTTGTTAGCGCCATGGCAAGTGCGGGTAACGCTCATGGCGGGCAAGAAGCTACCATATTGTCGCTTTATACGTCCATTTATCACTGGGGTGGAATTATTGCGGCTCCAGGTTATACGGATCCCGTTACTTTTACGGCCGGCGGTAACCCCTACGGAACGAGCGTCACCGTTGATCAATCCGGCAAGCTCGTCGAGGATGTGCAGGCTGCCGTCATCCACCAAGGCAAACGTACGGCAACAGTAGCCGGTTGGGTGAAAAAAGGGATGCAAGGGTAACGGGTACAAATGAGTTGTACTGTACGATCAGAAGAGGCTGCCCCATGAAATTGGTGCGGCCTCTTTTGTGTGGTTCCCCTAGGTTTTAGCGGCCAACCATTGGGTTAGAGCGTTGATTTGATCATCCGTCAAATTCCCTTTAAAAGCCGGCATGCCGCCGCCTCCGTTGGCGATGCGGTTGCCGATCTCATCGGCAGTCATGCGGCTTCCTACTTTTTGAAGTTCGGGGCCCATACCGCCTGACAGGTCAGCTGCATGACAAGTTATGCAACTTGTGCTGTAGACGGCTTCCGCACTAACCGTGCCTGCTGCCGGATCGGGCGTTCCTGCCGGTGCCCCGGGAGAAACCGGCGTTGTTGCATTGTTTTGGTTGTCGTTATCCCCATTGCCGCCGCAGCCTGTCAAGGATAATGCAAGAGTCGCGCATAGTATCGTCGCCAATAGCTTTTTTGCCAAGGAAAAACCTCCTAATATCGTTCCATTACCGTCCTATCGTTCCCGATAATAACCGTGAGAATTCAGGACTGGATCTTTTTGAGAGGGTCGCTTAAGGCCAATACGTCTTAATTTTAGATTTACGTTAACATCTATGAATATTATTTAATGACATAAAATCTTACATAACTCGGAAATTGGGAATCCTAAAATTAAAGAATTGCGAATTTAATGTAATGTATATTGACACTATAATGACGCTGTTATAACATAATTCATAACTACTCATACTAAAGCGAAAAAAGGGAGTGTATACTCCCCATGGAAATTTGGAACCGGGTCAGGAGTTTTATATCCGAAGTAGATGTTGGACAATTACAAGAATTAGCGCGATCGCTGCCTTACATGGCCGATATTTCCAAAGCGGATGTATTTATCGATTGTCCGTTGTCGGATGATTTGACGGCTGCCTTGGTGGTAGCGGAAGCCAAGCCCGCCACTGCCCGTTCTTTATACCGAAGCTCTGTGGTGGGACAGCTTGCTCATGCAGAGAATGAGCCGGGAGTGATCCGCTGTATTCGTACCGGCAAGGCGGTAATGAGCTCTCGCGGCATTTCCCAGGAACACGTCGCTATCGAACAGAATGTAACCCCCATCAAGAATCGTGACGGGCTGACCATCGGTGCACTTATCCTAGAGAAGGATATTAGTGAAAATATCAGGCAGGAGAAGCATGTGAAGCTGCTGATGGAGAGGACGGAACAACTGGGGTTTACCTTACTCCAGCTAGCTCTTTCGGAACATCAACTGCCATCGCTGATCCACGAAGGTATTGTGCTGTTCGATGAACAAGGCATCGTGAGCTTTATCAATTCGCATGCAAGTGAATTGTGCGCAAGGCTCGGCAATGAGGCGCCGATAATCGGAAAGGCCATCCAGGATGAGTCGATCTCCATTCTAATCGCGGAAGTTCTGAGCACCGGGAACATTCGTGTCGAAAAGCTGGAAAGAGGCCCGGTTTGCTTGCTGCTCAAAGCCGTCTCCTTCATAAGCGGGCAGGAAATCGTCGGCGGAATGCTGCTGCTGCGGGACATTTCGGATATGAAGGAAAAAGAAAGGCAGCTGTTGGTTCAATCGGCGGTGATCAAAGAAATCCATCATCGGGTCAAAAATAATTTGCAAACCATTGCCAGCTTGCTGAGCCTTCAGGCAAGACGATCCAAATCGCCGGAAGTGGGGCGAGCTTTCCGGGAAAGCATCAATCGCATCCACAGCATCTCTCTGGTGCATGAGATTCTGGCCAAAGAAGGATTGGAGCAAATGGATTGCATGGAAATCATCGAGAAAATATCCAATCTCATGGTTTCTTCCATGCTCAAGCCGGATCAGCATATTCAAATTGCTATATCCGGCCAGCCATTGTTTCTTCCCTCCGAGAAGGCGACCTCCCTGGCGCTAATCGTCAATGAGCTCATTCAGAATAGCTTGGATCACGCATTTGCCGACACGAATAAAGGAACGGTTCTTGTTACGTTAAATCAAGCGGCGGGGGAAGCTGAACTCATTATTGAAGACAGCGGCTGCGGATTCGATTATACGTCAGCCGGCAAGGAACCGAGCCATCTAGGGCTGCAAATTGTTCAGGCGCTTGTTTCCGAAGGGCTGCAGGGGCGCATCCACTTTGCCCGGCTTAGGGAAGGCTCCCGGATCAGAATTGTCTTTCCGTACCCCCTGAAGGAGGTTTCCTTATGAGAGCCGATAAAATCATTGTTGTAGACGACGAGCCTATAACTCGATTGGATCTGAAGGAAATCCTGGAGAGAGAAGGGTTCGATGTCGTTGCGGTAGGGCGAAACGGAGAAGAGGCAATTCAGCTCGCTCATCAATTTGGGCCGGACCTCATCATTTTGGATATCAAAATGCCGATAATGGACGGGATCAAATCATCCCGTATCGTCCGTCAAACGGTCGGGTGCGCGGTGCTTCTGCTGACGGCTTACAGCCAAAGAGAGCTTGTGCATCAGGCGATGGAAGCGGGCGTAATCGCTTATCTGGTCAAACCGGTGACCGATGAGAGTCTGATTCCGGCGGTTCGGATCGCTTTACGCCAATATAATGAAAATCGCTCGCTCCGGCAGGATTTGGCTCTTGCTAATCAAAAGCTGGAAGACCGCAAGCATATCGAGAAGACTAAAGGCAAAATCATGGAGAAGCTCGCTATAACTGAACGCGAGGCCTACGAATGGATGCGGAAGCAAAGCATGGATCAAAGCATCCCGATAGAGAAGTTAGCCAAGCATTTCGAATTCGACAAGTGAATAGACGTATCAGGCGAAGGCGCTTGAATCGAACCGACATAAGCTGCAGGTCGGGTCGCTTTGGGCGCTTTTTGTTTTTTTCGCCAAGAGGGAGGGACGACTTGCGATGAACGAAGAATGGATCACGAGCATCGGAATTGATTTGGGCACGAGTACGACCAAGTGGATTGCCAGCCGCCTTCGGGTTGCGGAGATTTCCGGGGGCTTTGCGCTCTCGCGTTACGAAATCGCCGAGCGCCGGCTGATTTATGCCAGTCCGACAAGCTTTACGCCTCTTCTGGGGGAAGATGCAATAGACGCGAACTCCATATCGTTGCTGCTGAAGGAAGGGCTGGAACTGGCGGGCTTGCGGCCGGAAGAGATCAAGAGCGGGGCCGTGATCATTACCGGAGAAACGGCCACCAAATCAAACGCGGAACAAATGGTCCATCTGCTTGCGAAGCAATCCGGTCAATTCGTAGTTGCATGCGCGGGACCGGATCTTGAGGGCATTATGGCCGGAAAAGGGTCGGGGGCCCGGCAGAGATCGCTGGAGACTACTGGAGTCATAGCTAATGTGGATGTCGGCGGCGGCACCTCGAATGTGGCTTTATTTCATAAGGGGGAGGTCATGGCCACCGTTACTTTCCATGTGGGCGGACGATTGATTCGAATGAACGGCGAAGGTTTGATCGAGTACCTCTCGCCTCATCTGCGACGCTGGCTGGAACTGAGCGGGCTGAAATTGGCTGTGGGCATGGCGGCAGATCTTCCTTTTTTACGGCAAATGGCTTCCGGACTATGCAGGGATATGCTTGCCTTCCTCCAGGGTGATAGAAATGAAGGGGCAGCCTGCCTTAGCGTCGGTTCGCTGCCCGCCCAAATTCCCGTGATTCACGAGATTATGTATTCGGGAGGGGTCGCGCAGTTGATGGAGAAGCCGGTGCCGAAAGCCATGACCGAGGTTACGAAATATGGCGACTTTGGTCCTTTGCTCGCCAACTGCTTGGCAGAGGAAAGCGGCAAATTCGCTTGGCGGCGCATTAAGGCCGAACAAACGGTGGGCGCTACCGTAATCGGCGCAGGGATGCAGAGCACCGAGCTCAGCGGTTCCACGGTGCATGTGGATGCGGGGGCTTTGCCTTTGCGCAATGTTCCGGTGCTTAAGATGAAGCTCCGCACAGGGGAGGATTGGGAGACGGGGGTTCGCGAGACGTTCGATGCCGGTCAAACACTGTTCGGTACGGATGGACGCTCTCCCTTCGCGCTGGCGTTAACGGGCAATTCGGATTATTCGTATGCCGATATGCAAGAGCTGGCCCGAATCATAAGTCAGAACGCGCTGATGATGTTCGGCCCAGAGCAAATTATCGTTGTCGTTTGCGAACAGGATATGTCCAAAGCGCTCGGTCAGTTGCTGGCTCTTCACTGCCGGGGCAGGCCCAAGGTGGTATGCATTGATCAAGTGCGCCTTGAGCATGGAGACTATTTGGATATCGGTGAAATGATTGCCGGCCGGGTCGTTCCCGTTATCGTCAAAACATTGGTTTTTCCCAGTCGGGAAACAGAGGTGATCACATGAAGCTAAAGACAACGCTGGCGGGAACGACGTATCAATTTCAAACCGTGAAGGAAGTACTGGGCAAGGCAAACGAAGAACGATCGGGTGACGAATTGGCTGGAGTAGGGGCTAATGATTTGCGCGAAAGAGTCGCAGCCAAGTATGTGCTGGCGGATATGCGTTTATCCGACATTCGCAATGAGCCTGTCATTGATCCGGCGGAGGATGAAGTGTCGAGAACGATAGAAGAGGGTGTGGCAGAGGAGGTTTATCGGAAGATTGCCGGATGGACGGTAGCTGAGACCAGGGAATATATCCTCAAGGGGGGTGTGGCTTCGAACGAATTGCTTCATTTGTCCAAAGGGATGACAAGCGAAATGATTGCGGCGGTTGCCAAAATCATGACGAATTTGGATTTGATCCAGGCGGCGGCGAAAATCGAGGTCATTACCCGGTGCAACACGGAGGTGGGCCGAAAGGGCACGTTATCCAGCAGGGCTCAGCCCAATCATCCTACGGATTCGATTCCGGGCATGAAAGCCTCCCTGTATGAAGCCCTGAGCTACGGAATTGGGGATGCGGTCATCGGCATTAATCCGGTTATGGACAGTCCGGAAAATACGAAGGAGCTTCTTACGGCAACGAAGGAAGTGATGGAAAGCTTAAGCATCCCTACTCAGAACTGCGTCCTCTCCCATGTAACCACGCAAATGAAAGCCATCCAGATGGGAGCGCCCGCCGATTTGATTTTCCAAAGCATTGCGGGCAGCGAGCTGGGCAATCGCGCCTTCGGCATCGATGCGGCGCTGCTGAAGGAGGCGGATGGACTGATTATGCAGGGTGGAAGCGCCAGCGGGCCGAATCGGTGGTATTTCGAAACGGGCCAAGGCTCGGAATTGTCGTCGGAAGCTCATCATGGGGTCGATCAGGTGACGATGGAGGCGCGTTGTTACGGATTTATCCGCAGGTTCAAGCCGTTTCTCGTCAACACGGTGGTCGGATTCATCGGTCCCGAGTACTTGTACGACAGTAAACAGGTGGCGCGCGCGGGCCTGGAGGATCATTTTATGGGTAAAATGCACGGCCTTCCGATGGGGGTGGATGTCTGCTATACGAATCATATGAAGGCCGATCAGAACGATATGGACAATTTGGCTGTTTTGCTGGCGGCGGCTGGGGTCAATTTCGTGATTGGGGTACCGATGGCGGATGACTGCATGCTGAACTATCAATCTCTCAGCTACCACGATATCGCGACGCTTAGGGAGCTGATGCGTCTGGCCCCGGCCCCCGCATTCGCAGGCTGGCTGGAAAGCCGCGGGATTATGGAGCAAGGCCGGCTGACGGCAAGAGCGGGAGATCCGACATGGTGGTTGGGGGAGGGGGCGAAGCATGGATTCATTAGATGAAATGAAGCGGGCAACACCTGCTCGAATCGGCGTATCCCGCAGCGGAACGAGACCTTTGACGGAGACGATGCTGCAGCTTCGTTTGGATCATGCGGCTGCAGTCGATTCAGTCTATGGGGCAGTCAAGGACGAGACGCTGGCCGAGTTGGGGATTTGGACGGTCCGCAGCAGCTCATCCGGTAAAGAACAGTATTTGAAGCGCCCCGATCTGGGAAGGAGGCTGCATCCGGATGATGAACGAATCGTCCTGGAACGCTGCCAATCGGAGCCTCAAGTGCAAATCGTCTTCTCGGATGGTTTGAGCGCGGCCAGTATAGAGGCGAACGTACGGGATATTTATCCGTCTCTGCTGGATGCTTTGCGGCTGCAAGGATTCGGCTGGGGAACAACGTTTTTCGTTCGCGGCGGAAGAGTAGGCTGCATGGATCACATCGGCGATTTGCTTCAGCCGCAATGCCTGGTGCTGCTGATCGGAGAGCGGCCGGGTCTTGTTACCCCTGAATCGATGAGCGCTTATATGTGTTATCGTCCGGGACAGGGGAGGACGGATTCGGACCGGATGGTGATCTCGAACATCCACCGCGGAGGGACGCCCCCAGCCGAAGCCGGAGCCCATATCGGTTCGTTGGTTCGTAAAATGCTGGAGCAGCAGCTCAGCGGTATTCATTTGCAGCTATAGAACAAGATGCAACAATAGTTTCCCCAAATAAAAGGAGGTTTTGCAGATGGCTATCGGAATTGTGATTATTGTGTTGGCTTGCTTAGTCATGGTGGCGTTAGGATTCAAGGCGAATAGGGGAGTAGCCGACTATCGGCTATCCGGGAAGAGCGGGGACAGCTTGGCTGCATTTGGATACAAACAGGAATTGCTGCGGGACATGGGGGGATTCTCCAACTTCGCCATCTCGTTCTCGATCATATCGGTTCTGACAGGCGCGGTGACTTTATACGGCTTCGGCTGCAACCAAGGAGGCCCGGCGATTATGGGGCTGGGTTGGCCGCTCGTCACCTTGTTCGTTCTGTTCGTAGCTGCCGGTTTAGCGGAGCTGACATCAGCCATTCCAACCTCGGGAGCGATTTACCATTGGTCCTCGATATTAGGGGGAAAAGCATGGGGATGGTTTTCAGCGTGGTTTAATATGCTCGGGCAGGTAACCATAGTTGCGGGAATTGACTTCGGCTGCGCCGGCTTTGCTTCCTCGCTGCTTTTCAGCGATCCGACAAGAGGGCAGATATTGACGGTATACGGAATAATCCTGCTTAGCCATGCTTTGCTGAACCATGTCGGCATTCGAATTGTCGCCAAATTAAACGATGTTTCAGCCATTTACCATTTACTCGGAGTCGGACTTATCATTGCGGCACTTGCTTACTTCGGACCTAGCCATGACGTCGGCTATTTGTTCGACACCGGGTTTTCCGGCGCGGTGAACAGCACGACTCCCTACTGGTTTGCTTTCCTCGTTGGCTTGCTTCAGGCTCAATGGACTTACACGGGCTACGATGCATCGGCCCATACGAGCGAGGAAACCGTCGACGCCAAAGTCCGCTCTCCGTGGGGCGTTTATTTGTCTGTAGCCGTTTCCGGCATCTTCGGATTTCTCATGATTGCCATGGTTACCTTGTCGATCACGGATGCTCAAGCTGTCGCCGCCGCCGGAGGCAACGGCTTCATCGTAGCGATTCAGCAAGCGATGGGAGAATCGTTCGGGAAAGTCATTCTGTGGATGGTTACGATTGCCATGTGGTTCTGCGGGTTGTCTTCGGTTACTTCGATATCCCGAATGATTTATGCTTTCTCACGCGACAAAGGATTACCTTTATCCTCTGTATGGAGTGCGGTCTCCGCCAAATTCCGCACGCCGGCAAGAGCCATTTGGCTTAGCTGCATTCTGGCTTTTCTGTGCGCTCTGGCGAATAACGTATACGCCGTCGTGACTTCGCTCAGCGTGATTTGCTTGTACTGCTCTTATGGAATCCCTCTTTTGTTAAAGCTTGCGGCTCAAGCCAAAGGGGCTTGGACGAAAGAAGAAAACGGACCTTGGTCATTAGGTAAATGGAGCTCGGCCGTGAATGTGATTGCCATCGCATGGATTGCGTTCATCACCGTTCTGTTCGTGGTTTCGCCGAGCGATGTGAGCATTACGGCGGACTTTACGCTCCATTATACGACCGGCAAAGTGTTTGCCGTAGTGGTCTTGGTTTTGCTGGCATTCTACGGTTTGAGCGTACGCAAGCATTTCCAAGGGCCGCATCTCGGCACGTATGCTTCATTGAGGGAACGGTTGGCGGGAACCTCCGTCTCCGGATCTCGGAAACCCGTTGAAGAACTAGAGGTAGGCTAAGCTCAAAAGAGGCAGTTCCATAAGGTCAAGATTGGCCTGAGGGACTGCCTTTCAATCACTTCTCATAGGCTTGCTTTAAGGCTCTTATATCTATTTTCAGTGATCGTTAGTTCCGTCTGATCGCCTTGGGCTTTGAATTCGATTACGAATTTAATAACTTTCGTGAAGGCCCCCACCACAGCATAACCAGCTTGGGATCCGTCCAGGCTTTCCATACGAGCTCGACCGGGATGTCGAAGACACGGGAAATGACAAGGTCTTGTTTATTCGGACTTTGATTCAAAGGGATTACTCCTCCTCGGTTTGGTTTTTTACGTTTTTTCCATTTCTGCTTTTAAGACTGCATCCAATGCATCCAAGCGCCTTGTCCATCGATGTCTCATGCTCTTGGACCATTCCTCCAGCTCAACCATTGCATCGGTGTTAATCCGATAGATGCGTTGCTGCGCCCTCTTTTCCACATGTACCAAATTTGACTCACGAAGAATTTTCAGATGTTGGGAGATAGCCTGTGGACTGACTTGGAATTTATCGTGGATCGCGGATGCTGGAAACTCGTCATTGCCAGCAAGCATCTCCAGAATGCTGCGTCGTGTTGGATCAGCGAGTGCGGAAAATACATCACTAGGCATACAAAAATGATCCGTGAACTTATAATAAACCAGGCTCTTAATAAAGTAAAAGCTTAAATAAGAAAAGTCCACTTCTTGCCATTATCTTGCGGGTATCGGAAAAAGAGGATACCATTCTATACTAGAGTAAGTTAAGAATAATAAAGTCTGAGTTAACGAATGGAGCCGATCGGCATGAGCAGAGTCGCGAAATGGATTATTTTGCCGTATCGATATGTTATGCGCTCTTTATATCGGAAAATCCTTGTATCTTTCTTATTGATAGTAACTCTTACCGTTATTAGCTTAGAAACGAATTACTATGTGAAGACTTCAGCGGATATTAAACAACAAGCAATATCCAATATGGAACAGGCCAGTGAACAGTCAGAGAAAATTTTAAACTCTTACATGAGTTCTATCAGGGGCGAAGCGTGGAATTATTTCGGGGATACGGAATTTCAATCCTTCGTTCAAAACATGGATTCCGATCCTGAAAGATACAGCTATTTTTTGAGCAAGTTCAGAAAACTAACTTCCGAGAACCCATATATCAGCGTAGCCGTAGTTAACCCATTAGACGGAACTCCGCTGGTCGTCGGAAATAATACGAATATGTATTATGGAAATTCGCAGCAAAGAGACCTGTTTGAAATAGAAAGAGCGCGTGTCCATGAAATTGCCTTGCAAAACGAAGGCAAAGGGAAATGGGTCACTTCTCAAATGTATGATCCGAGTACAGGCCAGAAATTAAAAACCCTTGTGTTTGTTCAAGCTTTGAAAGAAATCAAAGTTGCATCACAGCGTATAATAGGTTCAATCTTGATTGTACTGTCTAATGATGAGTTGCAGAACTGGCTTCACAGTGTGGAGAACCAGGAGCACGTGGATTTCTATCTGGTCAATAAACAGGACGGTTCGATTGTTCTCGCTCAAGATCCAAACGTATTAGGGACAGCTGTCTTGGACGAGACAGGGATTAAGGAATTACAGAAGAGTCGGACAGAAAGGCACTTTTTCTTGAATGTCCATGGCACCCAAACCCTGGTGGTTTATCAGATAGTCAATAACGATTGGTTAATCGTTGGGAAAGTACCTGTACATCAGCTGCTTAAACAAGTGAATGAAGTTGCCCAAAGAACAATTCTGATCGGTTTGGCTTACATTCTAGGTTCGATGTTAATTGCCGGATTCCTTTCTTCCAAAGTGATCCTGCCTCTCAAGCGTCTTAGAAAAGGGATGAAGCAGATTGAAACCGGAAATTACAATATATCGGTTCCCGTCAATACTGTCGATGAAATCGGCTACCTAAGCATCAGCTTTAATCACATGGCAAATGAAATCAATCGGTTGGTTGTCAAAGTTTATGAAACGGAACTGGTCAAGAAGGAAGCGGAGATTAAAGCGCTGCAATCGCAAATCAATCCTCACTTCCTGTATAACACGCTAGGTACAATCGATAGCCTAGCGACTTTGCATGATGATCAACGTATTAGCGTAATCAGTCGCTCGCTGGCTAGAATGTTCCGCTATAACATCAGCGGAGGCAATATGTCGTCATTAGAGGCAGAAATCCAGCAGATTGAGCTGTATTTATCGATCCAGAAAATTCGCTATGATTCCCGGCTTAATTATGCCATTCATATCGAACCCGGTTTAGAAAACATGAGAATTCCTAAGCTGTTATTTCAACCGTTAGTAGAAAACAGCGTTATTCACGGAATTGAAAACATGCAGTCTGGAGGCTTCATCCGAGTACTGATCGTTTCAATTAATGAACGAGATGTCGAGATTAGGGTATGGAACAATGGACAAGCTTTCCAAGAATCGAAGCTGAAGGAAATCCAGACTCGACTTGCGAGATGGTCTCCAACAGGCCAGAATACGGAGCAGCAGCTCTCAATCGGATTAGTGAATGTACAAGCTCGATTGAAATTAATATACGGTAATGATTATGGCCTGATGATCCAAAGCTCCCCTGACCATGGGACCGAAATAATTCTAAGGATAAGTAAGTTAAGCGAAGAAGGAGAGGAGACCATTTGAAGCTTCTTATTGTGGATGACGAACCCATTTTGCGTCAAGGAATCGTGAATAAAGTAAGAAAGTCCGGAATCCCAATCGATATCGTGGGAGAAGCAGGCGATGGAATTACAGCCCTAGAGCTTATTCGGAAGGAAGCTCCGGATATTATCATGACGGATATTCGAATGCCCGGCATGGATGGGATTGAATTTATAGAACATGCGCAACGAATTAAAGCACAACTCCATTTCATTGTGATTAGCGGTTACAGTGATTTTGACTATGCAAAGCGGGCTATACGATTAGGCGTCTTCGATTACTTGCTTAAGCCGGTTGAAGATGATCAGTTAAAAGATAGTTTATCCCAAATCATTAACAAGATCGAGCAGGGACGCAAGAGCGCCGATGAAATGATAAGTCTTCGAAACGAAACGAATTTAAACAGAGAAACACTCCGTCAGCAATACATGACTCGAATGATTCAACAGGCCGATCACCCGGACATCCGTTCTGTAGAGCGTGATGAACAGCTTTCTCGCATTGCGGGCAAATATCGAAATTTTTTAGCGGTAGTGCTTGTCCTTGAGCCTATTCAGCTTCCGCATTATTCATTTCGGGCAGGCGATGAGAACCTGATTTGGTTTGCCGTGGAAAATGTCATGTCGGAACGAATGGAGTCGACCGGACGGGAAGGGATTCTTTTTCAACATAGCTTGCACGAACATGAAAGGGTCTACTTGCTCGGAATCGAAAGTCTGAATGAAAATGTGGTCGTGCAGGCTTGGCTTCAAGAAGTACGAAATGGGCTTCAAAACTATTTGAAACTACAGGTGACAATCGCCATTGGAACCATTGTAGATCAGATCGAACAGATGCCGCTTTCCTACAGGCAGGCCAAGCTCGCTCTTCGAAATAAAATGATTCATGGCACGGGTCAAATTTACGAGTACGAATCTCTTCAAAAGCGGTCGGCGGAAAGAGGCGTATTGCTTACGGACGAGGACGAGAGCAAGCTGTTTTACTGGTTAAATGAGTACAACGCAATCGCATTGCAAAGCTGGATAGAACACCGCATCCAATCCTTGGCGCAATCCTCCTCCGCTACCTATATGCAGTTGGAATGGTTATGCGTCGATCTTTATTTACTCTTCAGAAAGTATTTACTTGCGAATACGAGCGAAACGGAATGGATAATCGGAGAAATGGACGATCTGCTGTTGTGGCTGCAACAATTATCCGCATGGAAAGATGCCGTAAATCAAATGCAACGGATTGCCGCAAACATCGTCGGTTATTTATCCCAAAGCAGTGCTTCTTCTAATAAGGATCTGATGGAGGAGGTTAAATTATACATGGACACTCACTTCGCCAGCTCCATGACTTTGCAATCGATTTCAGAGCGGTTTTATATCCATCCGAATTATTTTTCCCGCCGGTTTAAGGAAAAGCAAGGTCAATCTTTCATTGATTATTTAACAGCCATACGAATGAAGAAAGCCATGGATTGGATTCGAGAAACCGATTTACAAGTACAACAAATTGCGAATAAGGTTGGTTTTGAAGACGCATCCTATTTTACTTCCGTATTCCGGAAGTTTTATGGCCATACTCCCAAACAGTATCGGGAACAGATTCAAACTAAACCATAAAGGCACCGCAAATGGAATCCTCCGGGGTTCCATTTGTTTAACTATTCAATACGAAACAGTTAAGATTTTCATATCGGGTGGTTTAGATAATCTGTTCAATAGCGGAAAGAAAAACCCCATAATTAAAAATGTAAACGGAAACAAATACTCGAGGGGGATCAACATGAATAGGAAAAAAGGGATTTTCAAAACGTCTGCAGCAGTTATGCTGACGACGGCACTCTTGCTGGTAGCAGCATGCGGCAATTCGCAAAATAATGCAGAAAACAGCAGTTCTAATCCAGCGGCATCAGAAGCGGCAAGTGCATCAGCACCAGCCGAAGTCATCGAGATCACCGCATGGGACAAGCCGCACGCCGATGATCCGAAAAAACCTTTCTATGAGCAGCAGTTTGCAGCATTTGACGCCAAATACCCGAATATTAAAGTGAACCATATCGAACAGACCAAAACCAAGGAAAGAGAACAGTTTATGACTGCGGTTGCAGGCGGAGAACAGCCTGATGTTTATCAAACGCCATACCCAACGATGGAACTGTACATTCAACAAGGAATAACAGCTGATCTTACAGACCGCTGGAACGGTTACAGTGATAAAGACAAATTCTTGCCATCATCCATGGCGGGTGCAACTGTGGACGGTAAAGTCTATGGTGTTCCGAGAGATATGTATATCATGGGTCTTATGTACAACAAGAAGCTTTTCAAAGACGCCGGACTCGAGCCCAATAAAGCACCTGCCAACTGGGACGAATTCGTAGACTATGCGAAGAAACTGACGGACCCCAGTAAGAACATGAACGGATATGATATTCTGGGCATGGACTGGGCTGACTGGTTCTTTGAATATTACGTATGGCAAGCAGGCGGAGACCTCACCGAGAAAAATGCCGATGGAACAGTGAAATTAACCTTCACCTCCGACGCTGCCGTAACCGCGCTGCAGTTCTACAAGGATTTGAAATTCAAGCATAAAGTGACGCAGAAGAACGTCGTGCAAAGCCTGGACGACAACCAGAAGGATTTCTACACCGGTCATACAGCTATGCAGGTTGCAGGCTCTTACTGGTTCGGGGATATGATCTCGAAGGGCATGAATATCAGCGACCTAGGCTTTGCTCCGCTTCCGGCAGGACCATCCGGCACATCTCCAGGACAAGTAGGCGGTGCCTATTGGATTTTTAATCCGAAAGCATCCAAGGAGAAGCAAGATGCGGCATGGAATTACGTTGCCTTCCTTAGCAGCAAAGAGTATATGGATGCAGATTTGCAATACCAGAAAGACAACGGAATTTTCCCGAATCTTCTTACTGTGCGGAGCGATATCGATCTTAGTAACTACGTGAAGGACTTCCCGGCTGATATTGCAGAAGGCGCCAAAAAAGCGACTGAAGTGACTCATCTGGAATATTTCTTGAAGGAACGTCTTAGCCCGTACATCGTTAAAGCAGTGCAGAAGGTTCTTCTGGACGAAAGCGCAGATCCGAAAGCCGAGCTTCAGAAGGCTCAAGATACCGCGCAAAAAGAAGTCGCCGACAAATACAATGCAGATTTGAAGTAATAGGTTGTTATAATTGTCGGGATTCCTGCATTAGGAATCCCGACAACTACTTTGCAAGGAGTGAAATGAGATGGAAGTCATACTAAAGTCCGGTAAAAAAACCATACAGAAGCCGAGACGAATGAAATTGCGCTTAATGCCTATTATTTTCTTGCTGCCTTCGATTATCTGTTATTTATGTTTTAAGTACTACCCTCTTCTCTACATGACGTATGTCAGTTTTTTCGACTATAGCATTGTCAATCCGCCCGGCGAATTCGTGGGCTTGAATAATTACGTGGAGTTTCTAACGTCGGCTACCTTCTGGCAAGCGATGAGCAATACGTTTATTTTTTTTGCGCTCTATCTGGCGCTTACATTCTGGATTCCGATCCTACAAGCGCTCCTGTTAAATGAAATTCGCCGAGGGAATGCTTTTTACCGGTTTATGTACCAAATTCCGACGATTATTCCTGTTGTCGCAGGCATATTGGTTTGGAAATGGATGTATAATCCCGATCACGGATTATTGAACGAATTGTTAGCCAAAATCGGGCTTGGTCCTTACGGCTGGTTAAATGATTTGAAGATGACCAAGCTGGCAATTGTTTTGCCAAGCCTTTTTACAGGTTCTGGGATTTCCTTGCTGCTGTACTATTCTGCCATACGTTCTATACCCACCGAGATATTGGAAGCAGCGAAAATCGATGGAGCAGGGCCCTGGAAACGAATTTGGACCATGATTTTACCGAATATCAAATTCATAATCATTATTCAGTTCGTTGCCTTCATGTCGGGTGTGTTATTAGCGTTCGACAATATTTATATTATGACGCAGGGAGGACCCGCGAACAGCACCCTTGTCGTCTCGATGTTAGTCGTTAATTCGGCATTCCAACAATCCCGCTTTGGCATTTCAGGCGCGATGTCCTTATTCATGTTCGTTCTGATTGCCTTGCTTTCGATTATTCAAAATAAACTTACCAACGAGAAGGATTGATGGAATATGAAACGACACCACACCGTCGAGAAGGGCGAACGCTCGCTGAAATTGGTTGCCTACTTCGTTACGTTCTTCTTTTTGATCGCTGCGCTCGTCCCATTGCTATGGATGATCAATTCATCGCTCAAAGATGATCAAACGATAGATGCTATTCCGCTGAAATGGTTTCCAAGAGTACCTCATGCTGTCACGGTTACCCTCGATTATACAGGAATGACTGGGAAGGACGAGTTGTTTTACGAGAAAGAAGCCATGAAAGCGACTTGGTATCCCTGGATGGTCAATCTTAAAGAAAACATCGGAGAAGTCGTCATTCGCGGCGTCAAAGACGGACATGTAATCTTTAAAGCCAGTACACCGTCGTCATCGTTTAATGCAGGGCAGCCCATAATCGTCCCCTCAACGCTCTTTAACGATGCTATGATCAATTTCAAGCTGCCGATTATCCGGGATCAGAAGCTGTCGAAATATCAATGGTATGGGGATCAGGGAAAGAGTGAAGAAGCGGCTTCCTTATCCTCGACGGAAGCGATATCGGTTCAATTTAACGAATTCTACTCCTCCACCCAGTTCGTAACCGGAAAAGTCGTTTCCATTCAAGAATCGCCAAAATGGATCCGGATGTTCGACAGCTACCTTTCGTTAAATAAAATTGCCCAATCAACCGCTGGAAAGCTTGGATTCTTTAACTATTTCCTGAACAGCTCGATCGTTACGCTTAGTTCAGTCGTTCTTCAGCTCATTCTGGGCGGTATGGCCGGCTATGCTTTATCGCATTTAATACAAAATAAAAAGTTGAAATTCATCTTGCTTATGTTCTTCTTAGCCACGATCATGATCCCGGATATTTCCTTGCTGCTACCGCTTTACTTCACAATGAAAAAGCTGCACTTGGTCAATACGCTTCTGGCTATTATTTTGCCCCACAGCGCTTGGGGTATCGTTATCTACTTGTTTAAGGGCTTCTTCGATCAGCTTCCTCATGAATTGATGCAGGCAGCAAGAGTGGACGGAGCATCAGAGTTTCGAACCTTCTCGCAGATTGTCATTCCGTTGTCCATTCCGATATTCACGGTCGTGGCTGTGATGACGTTTATTCCGGTATGGAACGAATTTATGTGGCCGCTTATCGTGACAAGAACGCCGGATAATTGGACCTTTACGGTAGCCTTAAACGATTTGCAGAGCCAGTCCGTCATTCGTCAGAACACGATCATGGCAAGCTCGGTTATCTCTATGATCCCGCTGTTGATCGTATTTCTAACAAGTCAAAAACACATTGAGAAGGGTGTAGCCTTTACTGGAGTTAAAGGCTAAAAAGCAGCTAATGCTAAAAAGAGAAGAAATTCAAATACGAGAGTGCGAGTCTGCAAAACCAATCGTTCTACAGCGTGCAGACCCTTGGATTTATAAACATACAGACGGTTACTACTACTATACGGCCTCTGTTCCGGCGTTTGACTGTATTGAGCTCAGAAGGGCTGCAACGATTCAAGAGTTGGGGGCAGCTGTACCTGAGGTCATATGGACAAAGCATGACGCGGGCAAGATGAGCGCTCATATTTGGGCGCCTGAAATCCATTATATAGATAACAAATGGTATATCCATTTTGCTGCCGGAGGATCGGATGAAAACAAGGACGAAGTATGGGAGCACCGTATGTATGTTCTTGAAAATAAAGCCGCTAATCCGTTACAACAAACATGGGTGGAAAAGGGACAGCTTAAAACCAATTGGGAATCCGTTGCTCTTGATGCGACAACTTTCGAGCATCAAGACGTAAGGTATTTGGTTTGGGCACAAAAAGACACGATAGTAAAAGGAAATTCATGTCTCTATATTGCTGAAATGGATACTCCATTTACAATTAGCGGCAAACAAATCATGCTATCCAAACCAGAGTTTGAATGGGAAACCAAAGGCTTCGAGGTTAATGAAGGGCCCGCTGTGATGAAGAAGAATGGTAGAATTTTTATCAGTTATTCGGCAAGCGCCACGGATTCCAATTATTGTATGGGGCTGTTAACGGTTTGGGATACATGTGATTTATTAGACCCGCAATCATGGACCAAATCCCCGGAGCCCGTTTTCCAAACGAATGAAGAAACCGGACAATATGGGCCTGGCCACAACTGCTTTACTGTATCGGAGGATGGTTCCAAGGTTATCATGGTCTATCATTCCCGAAGCTACAAGGAAATCGTCGGTGATCCGCTTTATGACCCCAATCGGCACACCTATGCTCATATTATGGACTGGAATGAGGACGGAACTCCGAACTTTGGAATACCCGCGAGCCTATCGAAGGACGAATAGAGCCCCTTCTTCCCATTTTCAGCAAACCTTCAGTTCACATTCATGCCATATTAAGGTAGCTCTTCTATAATGAGCTTCAATGGATGAAAAGGAGCTGGTAGGCGATGGGCGACGAAAAGCGCGAGAATGCGAATGAGGACGGACAAGAAGAGATACAACCTGAAGCGGCTGCTTCAGAACCGGAACCAAATAAGGCCGAATCAACCGAATTTCCAAGCCTGGAAAAATGATGATCGGGATCGGCGTATTTACTTTTATTCTCGGCTTAATCGCGGGTAATCTCTTTCACTTTGCCGGTCATCATCGGCATCATGATAGGGGCGGAGCCGGTCATTACCAGGAATACCGTGAGTTTCAAGGCGGGGGAAGATTTCGGTAAGTGAAATGGGACTCCATTCAACAAAAAGCCTTAATTCCGAGAGGAGTTAAGGTTTTTTGTCTCCGAATGAACAAAATAATGCTATCTTAACACAGGATTAGATAGAGAATCATTGAATTTTTTTGGCTATAATAATGAAACATCAAAATACAAAAAAACAATATCAGAATGATTAATAGGTTAGAAGGAGAATAATTCCGATGACTCAAGGGTATAAAATCGCCGTAGCAGGCTGCGGCGGGATGGCCAACACATGGGTTAAGTATGTTCTTGGCCGTTCGGATGCGGAAATCGTCGCGCTAGTCGATATCAAGCAGGAATTCGCGCAAGCGATGGCAGAGCGTCACGGGCTGTCCTGCGGCACATTCACCGATATTAAACAGGCCATAGTCGAGACCGGAGCTAATCTGGTATTCGATATCACGATTCCTGCCAGCCATTTCACCATTAGCCGGACGGCCATGGAGCTCGGATGCGATGTATTCGCCGAGAAACCGCTAGCCGAGACGTTCGACGAATGCCAGGAAATCATTCGGATATCGGATCGTACCGGAAGGACGCACGCGGTGATGCAGAATCGTCGTTTCGATTCGCGGATTCGGGCTCTTCGGAAGTTGATCGCGGAGGGTCATATCGGCAAACCTGGGTACGCGGGAGCGGATTTCTTCCTTGGACCGCATTTCGGAGGATTCCGCGATTCGATGGACAGCCCTCTCTTGCTAGACATGGCGATTCACACTTTCGATCAGGCTCGGCTAATCTTGGACGCGGACCCGGTATCCGTCTATTGCCAGGAATTCAACCCGGTTGGCTCATGGTATCAAGGGCAAGCTGCCGCCGTTTGTATTTTCGAAATGTCCGACGGATCGATATTCTGCTACCGGGGTTCTTGGTGCGCGGAAGGAGCGCCAACCTCATGGGAAGCCTCTTGGCGGGTTACGGGCGAGAAGGGGACCGCAATATGGGATGGAGAAGGCAATCCTTATGCGGAGGCAGTCGCGCCGGGAAACCAGGAGGGCAACTTCATTCGTGAATATAACCGGATCGTTATGGATGCGCCTGAGCAAATCCGGTCGTTCCACATAGGCTGCCTGGACGAGATGTTCGCATCGTTAAGCGAAGACAGAAAGGCCGAAACGGACTGCAGGGATAACATCCATAGCATGGCGATGGTGCTCGGTGCTATTGAGAGCTCGAAAACCGGTAGAAAGATTATGATTTCCGATTTAATGGGATAACTCGAATAAGCCCCCGTTCCGGGTGCACCAAACAATGCGGCGCTTTGCGCTCGCAGGGTTGATGTCACGATGACGACAAATCCGTTTTACTGGAGATCAAGGCTTTCCGCATTGTTTATTGTGATTTCAACCGTTCCCGTGTCATCGTACACGGGAATTTTTGTTCCTTGGGAAACCTGGAACAACAGGTCGACGATTCTTTTTCCCCAGTGCTGCTCGTTCTGGGAGACGGCAGACGTAATTTGTCCGTTAAGAATCGCCTCTTTAATTTCCGGCATCATTCCATAGGTGAGGGCGTATCTGTTAAGCCCTTTGGCTTTCCATACAAGCACAGAGGTCGATCCGGAGACGAAATCAAGCGCCACGAAAGCGTCGAAGTGGGGATGATCGTCGATCATAACCTCCAGATCAGTCAAGGCACGGGCATCGCTTCCTTCGTTATAACGCACTTCCAGCACCTGGATATCTGTCTCATTATTGATGTAATCGAGCATGCCTTCCAGTCGTTCGCTCAGGCTCTTCATCTTGGACATGCCGGTTTCCACGAGTATCATCCCCCTGCCGCTGAGCAGGTCGTCGATCACTTTGCCCATTCTAGCCCCGGCTTGAAAATTATTCGTTCCGATGAAAGCAAGCCGCATACTATTCGGTGAATCCGATTCGAAGCAGACGACAGGAATTCCGGCTAGTATCGCCTTGTTAATGACAGGAACAATTGCATCCGCATCGACGGGATCTATGGCGATTCCGTCGACTTTTTGCTTGATCATCGTTTCCATAATTCGGATTTGCTGCTCCAGATTTGCCTCGTCAGGCGCTTTGACAATCAATTTAACCGGATAGGCTTTAGCCGCTTCCTCTGCGAATCGGGTAATCATTTCATAGAAGGGATGCGCCATAGGATAAATAATGCCTAGCATTTGAGTCGGAGCATTAAGATTTACCTTCGTTGGAGTATCCGCTTCCGAATGGGGCTCCGGGGTTGATTCCCTGCAGCCAACCGAAGCAAGCAAGATAACGGAACAAAGAACAAGCATAAGCCTTCTGCTGATGGAACGGATCGACGTTGTCATGCTACTCTCCTTCCTCTGATATACCGCCGCTTTGCCCCTGTTTGCGAAACTCCTTAGTCGTCATCCCCGTCACCTTCTTGAACAAATTCGAGAAATAATGAGCGTCGTTGTAACCGACCTGATGGGCAACCTCATACGATTTGTCATGCGTCGATTGCAGCAGCTCCATCGCTTTGCGAATCCGCGTATGCGTTAAATACTCGATAAAGGTTTGACCCGTCTCCTGGCTGAATACTTTGCTTAGGTGGCTTGGGCTGACCCGGACATGCTTGGCCGCGTCTTGCAGCGATAAATAGTCTTTGTCGTAGTTTTTGCGAAGGTAATCCTTTACTTGGGACAGCATATCGGCATACCGGTCGGATGAAGCCGCCCGCCACAACCAGAACTGCTCCGCAAGCTTGGCCAAATACTCGCAAGCTTCCTGCCAGGACCGTACGTTCCCGATCATTTGCTGGCAATAAAGCAGCGTTTCTTCCGTTATTTCGACCGTACGGTACATTTCTTTGGCCGAGCGGAACACTTCCAAGGTTAGATCATTAAGGATGTAATAACCGTATTGGGACGATTGCCAATTAGTTGTTTTTAACCTGTCGGCAAAAGGGATAAGGAACGAGTCAATCTGAGCGGGCGAACCCAACTTAACGAACTCGAGAAACCGATTGCGGTCAAGGAATGCGGATCGGTCCATGGATCCGTCGGCCTCGTCACTGAAAGCACGCCGGTTTTGCTGGGATTGGCGCCGCCAATGTTTGTCTTCTTCCGCTTCGAGAAAGGAGAGATGGACGCCCTGAAGCCTGTCCTGGATGCTTCCGATTCCGATTGAAACCGTACAAGGAAGGCTTCTCTCGACTTTACCCTTTAACGTATTTTGAAATTGATCCAATGCTTCCTGCAGTTGCTCACTTGAATCGCCTTTGAAAATCCATACCTTTTCCGTTCGGCTTCTCTTGTAGGCTAGAACGCTTGAAGGGTCGGACAATTGTTCGTACAGCAGGTTTTCCGCGTTGTGTATGCAGGCGGCATCCGTAGAAACGGTGTTCTCAGGACAACGGATATCCGACAGTGCGACTGCATAATAGCGGGCAATGAGATGGACGGAAAGGGCAGATGCCGAGTGAATCGCTTCGGCAGTTGTGGTAAGTCCGCCGCAAAGGTCTCCTAGCAGCTTCTCTTGGGAAAGGGAAAGCTGATCGCGCTCGCCTTGTTTTAATTTTTCGATTCGTTCATTATCCCGACGCTCTTGATCGATTTTCTCGCTTACCGTATGAAGCAGCCGGATAATGTCCGCTGAGCTGGCTGGCTTGAGGCAATATTCCTCGATTCCGATCCGCAAAGCGGATCTTGCGTATTCGAATTCGTCGTGTCCGCTCAAGATGATGATCTTGGTGCCCGGCATTCTTTTGCGGACAATCGTGCTTAATTCCAATCCGTTCATGAATGGCATCTTAATATCGGTAATGAGGATGTCCGGCATGAGCTGCTCGATCATCGGCAGCGCGACTTCACCGTCGGAAGCATCGCCGCAGTATATGAAGCCTTCTTTTTCCCAATCCACGCAATCCCGAATATTTTCCCGGATGAGAATTTCATCGTCAACCAGCATAACTTTTTTCATCCTGCGCGCCTCCCCTTATCGGAATCCGAATGGTTACCGTCGTTCCGGTTTGGTCGATGCTGTCAACTTGCACGCCATAACGCTCTCCGTAATAGAGCCGTATTCTTTGATGAACATTGTGAAGGCCGAAGCCGCCGGATACTTCGTCCCCGGTCTCCTCTGGCATGCGCTGCTTATTTAACTGATCCTTTAGCTGCTCCAGCTTGTGAATACTGATTCCGATGCCGTTATCCACGATTTGCAGAACCATGTGATCCTCGTAATCCGCACGTCCGATTATTCGGATAAGCCCTTTACCCCGTTTGTTCTTAATGCCATGATACAAAGCATTTTCCACGATCGGCTGCAAAGTCATTTTCAGAATGGGGAGGGTGGCCAAGGCCGGCTCGACTTCAATCTCATAATGAAGGATATCGCGGTAACGCATTTGTTGGATGACGAGATAGCTGCGGACATGATCCAGCTCTTCTTCTAACCGAATCCAATCCCGTCCTTTATTTAAGCTGGTACGGAAAAACTTCGATAACGCCTGAACGAGCTGAATGACGTCCTTGTTCTTGCCAGCTTCCGCCGTCCAAATAATTGAATCAAGCGTATTGTACAGGAAATGGGGATTAATCTGGGCTTGCAGCGTCCGCAGCTCCGCTTTTTGAATATGCTCCTGCTCTTCGATGCTTTGCTGCAGCAGCATTTTGATTTTCTCGAGCATGATGTTGAAGCTGTTTCCGAGGTCGGCGATTTCATCCTGGCCTGTCGGCTTTACCTTCGCTTCCAAATAGCCGGATGCGGCTTGACGCATCTTGTTCTTCAAGAGCTGGACCGGATAAGTTAGCCGCCTCGTGATAAAGAAATACGATGTGATCGTGAATAAGATGCTCAGCGCAACGCTCACGATTATCAGCTGGCGGATTTCATTGGCCTCGGCTACGATTTCTTGGAGCGGAACAAGACCGACGACTTTCCATCCCGTTGTCTCGGATGTGGTGAACACCACGAATTTGGGCTTAGTTTCCTTACGGTCCACGAATCCGCCGCGACGTTCGGAGAGCCGGTTGGATAGATCAGCGGGCATCAACACCCGGTCAGACGCCTTGATACGCGAGGGCGTAAAAATCGTGTTGCCGGAGGAGTCGACCACATAGAAAAATCCGGTTTTGCCGATTGTTACCGTGTCGGTAAACCGTTCAACGACAGAGTCATCCAGATCAATGACGATGAAACCGATGACTTCATGAGTAATTCGCTGTTTCACCGTCGCCATAATGGAGATGATGTTCTGCTGCGGATATTCGAATTGGTCCAAACGGTCAAGCGGCGAAGCCTCGGAAGGGGGAATGTTCTCATCTGCGTCCGGATGATTGACCAAATGCAGCAGATGAGGGTTGCGCAGAGGGTTTTTGTCGAGCTGAAACACGCCTTTGCGTTCACTGATTCCTCTGCCGTACAAATTAACCATCGTAATATTGAGAACGCTGTCATATTTGTACGTCTCCCGGTACAAATCGAATGTCTTCAATTTTTCTTTGGCGTCTTCATAGGTATCGATCTGAGAAAACAAATAGTGGAGAACATGAGGGTTTTTCTCTAGTTCGAGCAGCTTTCCGGTATCCTGGAACAGGACGTCTATGTCACGGCCCAATTGGTCCGCAACGAGCATCGTAGCCGCTTTGCTATGCCCCGACACAGTAGTAAAGGATTTCTGATAAGAAACCAAGCCGACTGTAATCAACGGTATTGTCGTCAATATGACGAATAGGGTGATCAGCTTGGCGCGCAAGCTGGAGAAAATCCATTTGATGAGCTTCATGGGCGTCTTAAGACCTTTCAAATGGAGTTGTGCAGCAGACTCATCCATGATTTTGATTATTTCTTCACTATAGCAAAAAAGGAACGCCCAATCTATGAAAACGCAATCAATAACATAAAAGTGCAACTTCCGAATAAAAAAACAAACCTATGTCCGGCCCCTAAATGAAAATAGCCAAAAAATCAAATCGAACTCCCATGGAACTCCGTATCATCTCTTTCTGAAAGCGTTTTATAATGACCTCACACCAGCAACTGGTGATACAAGGGGAGGAATGAAATCAATGAACCAAAGAACAAAATCGGTGTCTCTGCTTGCTATTCTCGTCATTCTTACGCTAGTCGCCGCAGCTTGCGGCAACAACGGAAATAACAACGCAAGCCCGTCGAAAGCCGCAGCTCCATCGCCGAGCGCGAGCCCGAGCGCGAGCCCGAGCGATAAGGCCAGCGAACAGGCAGCACCTGCAGCCGATAAGAAAGTAACGCTAGGCTTCTCCCAAGTAGGGGCAGAGAGCGGTTGGAGAACGGCGAACACGAAATCCATCCAAGAATCGTCCGCAGAGGCAGGATTCGATCTTAAATTCTCTGACGCGCAAGGTAAACAAGAGAACCAAATTAAAGCTCTACGTTCTTACATTCAACAAAAGGTGGATGTCATCTCGTTCTCGCCGGTCGTTGAATCCGGTTGGGACACCGTACTGAAAGAGGCGAAAGAAGCCGGCATTCCGGTTATATTGACAGACCGGGCCGTCGATTCGAAAGACACCTCGCTGTATGTAACATTCATCGGTTCCGACTTCGTAGAAGAAGGCCGCCGTGCAGGACAATGGCTTGCCGACAAATATAAGGACCAGCAAGGCGACGTCAATATTGTCGAACTGCAAGGCACAACGGGTTCAGCTCCGGCTATCGACCGTAAAGCAGGATTTGAAGAAACCATTAAAAGCAACCCGAATTTAAAAATTATCGCATCCCAAACGGGTGAATTTACACGGGCCAAAGGCAAAGAGGTTATGCAGGCATTCCTGAAAGCAAACAAAGATATCGATGTGCTTTATGCACACAATGACGATATGGCGATAGGTGCGATTCAAGCGATTGAAGCTGCCGGCCTTAAGCCGGGTGAAGACATCATCATTATTTCCATTGACGGTGTACACGACGGTTTTGTAGCCGCCAGCGAAGGGAAAATCAACTTTATCGTCGAGTGCAACCCGCTTCTTGGGCCTCAACTGACGCAAGCTGTGAATGATGTCCTGGCAGGCAAAGAAATTCCGAAGCGGATTGTCACGGTGGAGGGTGTGTTCACTTCGGAAGATGCAAAAAGAGAGCTCCCGAACCGACAATACTAAACTTTAATTTCAGTTAGGAGAATAGGCCACTCCACCAACCGATTGTTGCGGGGTGGCTTTTTCTCTTCATGGGGGAGATGATCGAATGAGCGAACGCGAGCCGATCCTGCAAATGACGGATATCCATAAACAATTTCCCGGTGTTAAAGCTCTTTCCGGCGTAAGTTTCCGGATGTTCCCCGGTGAAGTCCATGCCCTGATGGGGGAGAACGGGGCCGGGAAATCAACGTTAATCAAAGTTATGACCGGCGTCTATGTCATTGACGGCGGGACTATAGAGCTGGATAAACGAATAATTAGGGTTCATAGCCCGCAAGAAGCGCAATCGGTCGGAATCAGCACCGTTTATCAGGAAGTCAATCTTTGCCCAAACCTGTCCGTTGCGGAAAATATTTTTATCGGACGGGAGCCCCGGCGTTTCGGGCGCATTCTATGGAAAGAAATGAACAGCCGTGCAGAGCAATTATTGAAGACGAGACTTCAACTGGAGATCGATGTAACGCTCCCCTTGCAGTCTTATTCCGTAGCCATTCAACAATTGATTGCCATTGCGAGGGCTTTGAACATTTCGGCTAAAGTGCTCATCCTGGACGAACCGACCTCCAGCTTGGACCGCAATGAAGTACAACAGCTTTTCCGGATCATGAACAATCTGAAGAGTGAAGGCTTGGCCATCTTGTTCGTTACGCATTTCTTGGATCAGGTTTATGAAGTTTCCGATCGAATAACCATTCTCCGCAACGGAGAGTTTGTCGGGGAGTATATGGCGGAGCAATTGCCCCGAATAGAACTGGTATCGAAAATGATAGGCAAAGCGCTGCATCTGTTGGAGGATTTGCCAAGAGCGGGGAAAGAGAGAAGCGAGGCAGCAGATGACGTCATGTTAGAAGCAGTAGGATTAGGGCTGAAGGGAGCTGTTGACCCTTTCGATCTGACGATCAACAAAGGCGAGGTCATCGGACTTGCAGGGCTGCTTGGTTCAGGCCGGACGGAATTCGCGAGGCTCCTATTCGGTGCGGATCGGGCGGATAAAGGGAAACTACTGATCGGCGGTTCATCGGATGGCATCCATTCGCCAAGGCAGGCAATCGATCATGGGATCGCTTTCTGTCCGGAGAACCGGAAGACGGAAGGCATCATTGACGAGCTATCCGTGCGGGAAAACATCATTCTAGCTTTGCAAGCGACACGCGGCTGGTTCCGGACGATATCACGGAAGCGGCAGGATGAAATCACGGACGAATATATTCAAGCGCTTAATATTAACCCTCCAAACCCGGAGCAGCTGATCAAAAATTTGAGCGGGGGCAATCAACAAAAAGTGATTCTCGCCCGGTGGCTGTTGACGCAGCCTAAGCTGCTCATTCTCGACGAACCTACAAGGGGAATCGATATTGGGGCGAAAGCTGAAATTCAGAAGCTGGTCCTGTCATTGTCGGCGAAAGGCATGTCCGTTCTCTTCATCTCCTCGGAGCTGGAAGAAGTGTTTCGGGTCAGCGATCGTATCGTTGTTCTGCGCGATCGAAGGAAAGTAAAGGAAATGACGGATGATCAAATGACTCAGCAAAATGTCATGCGTGCTATCGCAGGAGGTTGAACCGGATGAACCGGATTTTGAAGTATCATTTATTTTGGCCGCTGGCCGTACTTGGGGCGTTACTGTTGTTCAATTTACTGTACTCGCCCGATTTCTTCTCCATTCAGATGCGCGGCGGCCACTTATATGGAAATTTGATAGATATTTTGAATTTCGGTTCACCGTTGATCCTAGTCGCGATCGGCATGACGTTGGTCATCGCAACGAAAGGGATCGATTTATCCGTCGGTTCGATTGTCGCCATTGCCGGAGCGATGGCTTGCCTTACGATCAGCAAAGGCTCCGATCAAAGCGCACTGGGGCTCGTTCTTACTGCTCTCGGCCTTGCCTTGGGCCTTTCGTTGGTGTTAGGCCTATGGAATGGCCTGCTTGTTGCCGGCGCCGGTATTCAGCCGATCATCGCCACGCTGATTCTCATGGTTGCCGGTCGGGGAGTCGCGCAATTGATAACCGATGGCCAGATCATTACCGTTACCAGTTCGTCCTATGAGTACATCGGGGCGGGAGCTTTGGCTACACTTCCATTCTCCATCTTTATTGTCGCTGCGGTGTTTCTGATCGCCTCTATTTTAACTCGCAGAACCGCTCTAGGACTGTTTATCGAATCGGTTGGCGGCAATCCGAAAGCCAGCCGCTTGGCGGGAATTCGTTCCAGGGTTGTTATGATTGCGGTTTATATGTTCTGCGGATTGTGCGCCGGAATCGCCGGATTAATAATAAGCTCCAATCTATCCAGTGCAGACGGGAACAATGCCGGATTGTGGTATGAACTTGATGCGATCTTGGCGGTGGTCATAGGCGGCACTTCCCTTAATGGAGGACGGTTCTATTTAACCGGAACGTTAATTGGAGCGCTAATTATTCAAACGTTGACCACTACGATTTACATTATCGGAGTACCTCCGGAAATTACGCTTGTGGTTAAAGCTTTCGTAGTTCTGATCGTCTGCTTGATTCAATCGGAGACGTTCCGCCAAACTTTGGTAAGACGTTGGAAAACGCGAAACTATCCTGCCGAACGGGAGGTAACGCGCCATGCTTAAGCGGAAATACGTACCCATCCTTGTAACGATCGGTTTATTTGCCCTCATGTTTGCCGTAGGATCGTTCCGCTACACCGGATTTTTCTCACTGCAGGTTTTGTGCAACTTGCTGATCGACAATGCATTTCTGCTCATCGTTGCGGTAGGGATGACGTTCGTAATCGTCTCGGGCGGCATTGATTTGTCCGTCGGATCCATGATTGCCCTGACTACGATGATTTCCGCAAGCCTGGTTCAAGAGTATGGATGGCCGCCGGCTGTCGTTATTCCCTTGGTGCTGGTCTTTGGATCTCTATTTGGCTGGATGATGGGAGCGATAATCTATTATTTCAAGATTCAACCGTTTATCGTTACACTGGCGGGAATGTTCTTGGCCCGGGGCCTCTGTTACGTGATCAATATCAATACCATTACAATCGATAACGCCTTCTACACTGACGTTGCGCAGACGAAGATTTCGCTTCCCGGAGGCAACTTTGTTTCCATCAGCGTCCTCATCGCTTTGGTAGTCGTTGCCGTCGCCGTCTTTATCGCCCATTACACCCGGTTCGGCCGCAATACTTACGCCATTGGGGGCAGCGAGCAATCCGCCCTGCTGATGGGGCTTCCGGTTGGACGGACGAAAATAGCGGTTTATATGTTCAGCGGTTTCTGTTCCGCGCTTGCCGGCGTTGTCTTTACGTTCTATATGCTATCGGGTTACGGTCTGCATGCGGTCGGATTGGAGCTTGACGCGATTGCGGCAGTTGTCATCGGCGGCACCTTGCTGACCGGCGGCGTCGGGTATATTGTCGGTACCTTCTTTGGAGTATTGATACAGGGGGTTATCCAGACGATTATCAGCTTCGAAGGAACGCTGAGCTCCTGGTGGACCAAAATCGTAATCGGCTTGCTCTTGTTCCTGTTTATATTGCTGCAAAGATTGCTTAGCGCTAGGAGATCCGCAGAACGGACTTAATTACATCAGACGGGACATCGAGTGACAATCGGCATATTGTCATCAATAGGGGAATCCGCATGGCAGGGATCAACAGATGTCCCGTTTTCAGGTATAATGTAGGTCGAGGAGGGGTCATATGAGAAACAAAAGAAACAGCCCCTTAAACCTATTGCTTGCTCTTGTATGTTTGATTGTATTAGCTGGTTGCCAGTCGGGGAATTCGATTGGGTCAGAGCCTCGTTCTTCCATTATGAATTCTGGCGACGGAAGTGAAACAGCGAGTCCAATGGCCACCGATGGCTTACCCTCCGACAAACAGATCGTGCTCGGCTTCTCGCAGCTTGGCTCAGAGAGCGACTGGCGCAAGGCTAACACGTTGTCGATCCACGAAGCGGCTGAAGAAGCGGGTATCGATTTGGTTTTCGCGAATGCCGAACAATCTCAAGCCAAACAATTTGAAGCCATTCGTTCTTTTATTGAACAAAAGGTGGATGTAATAGCCGTTGCTCCGGTTATTCAATACGGTTGGGAACCGATATTGAAGGAAGCTAAGCAAGCAGGCATTCCCGTTATTCTTTTTGACCGTTCCGTCGAGGTTAGTGACCCTTCTCTATTCGTGACGTTAATCGGGGGCGACTTTTACGAGGAAGGGCGCAAAGCCGGCAAATACTTGCTTGATAAAATGCGCGATACCGCCGATCAGGTTGGCATTGTGGAACTGCAGGGAACGGTAGGATCGGCCCCTTCCGTTGAGAGAGGCAAAGGATTCCATGACGTGATCGGGCAGCGCTCCGATTTCATCATGCTCGGCAGCGAACCCGCCAATTTCACCAAGGAGGAAGGCAAGAAAGCGATGCGTTCCTTCTTGAAGAAAGAGGGCAAAGCTATTCGCGTCCTGTTCTCTCACAATGATGACATGGCGCTAGGCGCCATAGAAGCGATTGAAGAATATGGGCTGAGGCCAGGCAAAGACATTATTATCATCTCTGTGGATGGAACGCGGCAAGCATTCGTCAAGATGGTGGAAGGCAAGATCAACTGCGTGGTAGAGTGCAATCCGCTGCTGGGACCTCACTTGATGCAAGCCGTCAAAGAACTGATGGAAGGCAGAACCTTGCCCAAACGAATCGTTCCTGCCGAAAGCGTATTTACGGAAGAAATGGCGGGAAAAGAAGCGGGCAATCGGAAATATTAAGAATACCGTTGAAGATTGCGGGGCGATAATCGACTTCTGATTCCTCTATCAAAAATAGCCGAGAGGACTCCCACTTCTACAAGTAGTGAGGTGAATCGCCTTATCTTAGAGCTACAAAAAAGGTTTGATTATGAGGAAAAATATGTTAAACTCATTATAGGAACATATGTTCCTTGACAACTGAACATATGGGGTTGTAGCAGGTACACCTTGGCTCT
>FWWL01001865.1_pt1 | contig 47468 bp, 47 predicted proteins | sample 2228331 | NCBI WGS metagenome assembly FWWL01 (sample SAMEA103939775, study PRJEB20133) | metagenome | reverse complement strand
CGATCAGTTCATCGTTGGCGGTATAGAGCGTGCGCGTTTCGCCCTGCGCCGAGAGATGGAGCAGTTCGCGCCCAGAGAGGGCATAGACACCACCCACACCATCCGCAAGGAGTTGTCGAACCCGTAGCACGGGCGTCTCGCCCGTGCAATCCCATGCATGCTTGGGCGGGACGCCCGAGCCACGAACCTGTAGCACGGGCGTCTCGCCCGTGGCGCCCATTGGCTTCAACGCGACCGTACGCCACCGTTCGGGCTGGTTGAGTTTTGTCGTCGCGACGCCTTTTGGCGTGCCCGCCCAAAGTGTGTCGCCCGAGAGCGCGAGCGCCTGGACAGGCGCATCGGGCAAGCCATGCTGTGCCGTGTAATGCGTACTCCGATCTTGCAGAAAGGGCTGGAGCCTGTATGTGCCCGCTTGCATCGTCCACCCCACACTCAGCGCCAGTTCAAGGAGCATCGTTTTTTCTCAGTGTGTCTGACCTGTCGGACGAGTCGGGCAGGTCGGACGGGTCGGGCAGGTCGGGCAGGGCTGAGTTTAGCCAATCTCGCGGATATGTTCGGGTGGCTCGGCATTCAGCGATTCACAACCCGTCTCGGTGACGGTGTACACATTCTCGATTCGGACGCCGAACTTGCCCGGCAAGTAGATGCCCGGCTCGATGGTGAAGCAGTGCCCCACCTTTAGTGGTTGCGTGTTGCCCTCCACGATGTAGGGAGGTTCATGCACCGACAGCCCGATGCCGTGCCCTGTGCGGTGCACGAAGTAGTCGCCGTAGCCTGCCTTTTCGATGACTCGGCGGGCGGCGCGGTCTACCTCCTGCGCGGGCACGCCCGGTTTGGCGGTTGCTCGCGCGGTCATATGTGCCTCATACACAATCGCGTAGATTTCCTTCGCCTCGTCGGGCGCGGTGCCGACGCTCACCACGCGCGTGATGTCGTTGCAGTAGCCCTCGTAGACCCCGCCGTAGTCGATAACGATCACATCGCCTGTTTGCAGGGGGCGATGTCCTGTGGTGTAGTGAGGCTTGGAGCTGTTCTCGCCCGCGGCGACAATCGGGATGCCGAAGGCGAGGTGCGACCCCATATCGTAGAGTGCGCGCTGAATGGCTAACGCCACCGCCCATTCGCTGACGCCCGGCATACAGCGTTCCAGCCCCGATGCCAGCGCCTCGTCGGTCAACCGCGCCGCCTGACGCATGTGCTGAAGCTCCAACGCATCTTTGCAAGCACGCGCCTCCGCGATTATCTCCCCGCCACGCCGAAACAGTGCAGCGGGCAGTACCTGCTGGAGCAGGAGCAGGAACATCGCGGGCATCTCGTCGTCGACGGCAATCACAGCGGTTTCAAGCCTCGCCTCCTGCACGCACCGCTCCAGCTGTGGAAGCGGTCCTTCCGAATCGTGCCACACATAGCGCACCTGCCAGCCCGCAGGATTCGACTCGGCGCTTTCTGCGCTGAGGGTGGGCACGAACCAGAACGGTTCGCCCGTCTGTGGCACCAGCAGGAACATCAGTCGCTCCAAAGGCGGCTCGCTGAACCCACTCAGATAGAGCATATTGACGGGGGTCGCCGCCAGATAGGCGTCTACCCCATGCTTGAGCAACGCTTGCTGAAGTTTCGCCACGCGCTGATGGAGCAACTCGTGTGCCGACATCTTAGCCACCTCCGATACGAATACCCAGCCAGTCGCTGAGCAGATAGTAGATGCGCCCGATGAGCAGAGCCATACGCGCCATCACCGTGTTGCCGAACATCGCCCCCAGCCCAATCATCAGGAACCAGCGCCCTAAGGTCGCTGTCCGCTTGACCGCGCCGCGATGCTCGAACGAAAAGGTAAAGTAGAGCAGAACGGAGAGCAAGATAATGATAAATATCCAGTTATTAATAACATTCGAGATTATCAGATTCTGGTTTGCATTTGTAATCCAGAGCGGTTTAGCTAATGTGCCGTTGAGTTGCACCAGATAGCGTGAGGTGAACTCCTGAAAGAAGAGACCCGCTGAGGCGCCGATCAACACACCGATTACGATACGGCTCAGCCAGCCATATTTTTCGCTGTAGATGAAGTAGAGATACAATCCGAAGGGCACTACATACGCCCATAGCCAGTCGCCGTGTAGGAGTGGGTCAACCCAGTACTTGTAGATAATATCCACCAGCAGCGGACCAAGAGAGTAGCCTGCGGCAAGCCCGATATAGAGATGCTCAAAGAAGCGATAGAATGGGTTCTCACGATAGAGTATCGAGTAGATTGCCAGCGTGCAGAGGACACCAATCCACACGCTGAGCCGGTCCCAGTTCAAAGGCAGAAACTGCTGGAGCCATTCCATCGTTATCGTGCCTCCTGCGAAAATCGTAGCATAAAGAGGGCGATGTTCCCCAGCAAGATGGTCAGAATAATCAGCACATGGGAGAACTGGATGGCGTTGATGAATCGCGTGCCCAATCCAACGATGCCCAGCAACTGCTCATATTCTTGTGCCCCTTTCGCGCCCGTAATCATGCCTTCAATCTGTCCTGAATCGAGAAAGGTATAGGCTTCCGCTGCCATCACAGAGGTCGGGCAATAGAGCACAATCATATTCTTAGGACGGTAGGAAATCCAGATGGGCACAGTGCCCGAAGGGGTAACATCGATCACCATCTTGTAGTCCTTTAGAGACTTAATATTATTTAGCACCTCCAGTTGTGTGGTGGGCGTGCCGGTTACATCCTGTTTGACGGTGGCGTGCAGGTCGTTGGTCATGCCTTTAATGGCAACAGTTAGGTTGGTGTAGAAACCGAAGTGTGCCCACTGCTTGCCATACTCATAACCATACTCTTTCGTGAGGCGGGTAGCTAGGCGCAGGGAGATGTCGCGCGACTGTGCCTCTACCGACATGATGGTGAATCGCACCTTTTTACGCATCAGGTGGCGCAGAACGGCTTCCAGCTGGGGCTGATTCTCAGCGATGGTGCTCGCGCTCCAGTTCGATGAGACCATCACGATATCGCCGGGCTGTAAACGCTCGATGGCATCGTAGAACTTGCGCACAGGCGGGCTGATGACCGCAGACAACCGCACAGGCAGTAGCAGAAAAACGACGATATTGGCAAACAGCAGAAGGTAGAGAATCCTTCTGTCAATTGCCAGCATACGGCTCCAGAGAGTTTGTTGCTCTGTTTGCATCCTCTTATCACCTCCTCAAGTGATGCCGCGCTCCAGACTGAGCCAGAGCCGGATGGCCATCGCCAGCCCGCCGATGCCCACACCGAACTCGATCGCGCGCTGAACAGGCGCGTTTAACTGCCTCAAAATCCAGTTGGCAACCTCCGGCAGGCGTAGATTGTAAAGAATAGATTCTAAAGAGAATGGGTGTGCATCGGGTGGAACCTGCGTGGGTAAACTCAGCAAACGATCGCTTAAATAGGCACCCAGTGGCATGATGCCAATCATGACAATCATCGCGGTGAACATGAGAATACTCGCCTCGATGGAACGGATGCGGAACGCACGGTAAGCAGCGGAGTAGATATAAAATGCGATAAGCGAGAACATCGCTGCGTCAAGTTGCACCAATGTATAATCAAACAGCAAAGAGAAGCCCCTATCCAGCAAAGGGGTGCGCGGAAGGAGCTTTTTCTCTGCGAGGGTGTTCCAGATGCTGAGGGTTGCCATCGTCAGGAAGGCGACCAGCAGCACAACACTGTAGCCCCACTGCCCGCGCTTCTGAACGACATTACGCAAATGCAGACGAATCAGTCCGTAGGTCCCTAACCCAAGAGCCAGACTGCCAATGATTTGCAAGGCGTTCTGCACCGGTTGAACGCTTGGTGTGAGGATGTTCGCATCATCGCGGGTGAGGGGGAGGAAAAACTCCGCGGCAAAGAAAGCCCCCATGAGAAAGGTAATCACCGCGATGAGGGCGCGTCGCCCGCGCGGGGGCAGCATTTGAAGGAGCGGGATCAGACCGAAGGCAATGATAAACGCGCCCAGAACAATGAGCACGATGAGGATTTTGCCAAAGGCAGTGGTTGTATCTATCTGCGCCATTGCCTATTTCCCTCCAAAGAAAGCATCCCAGCCACCGGGCATGCCCAGCAGCTTAATAAAGGGGTGGTCTGCTCCCAGAACGGTTGCAATGAGTACACCCACCGTGATGGTCAGTGCGAAGATGAACTTAGCGATGTCCTGTCCCACCAGACTGCCCAGCAGCACCGGCTCACGGCTGAGATAGCCGCTGGTTGCGTAGAACTCATCGCCAATAATCGTGTAGTCGCACGCAGCCACAAAGAAGGGCACCTGGGTGAAGCTGGTTGTGCCCGCGATTTGAATGGCGCCCACGATATTGCCCGTCTCGGCAAAGATGAGCGATTCGGCGTAGAATTCGCCAAACATGAAGCTGGCTGCCACGCGCTCCCGTTGAAGCAAGCCTGCCACACCCGATGCGAAGGCGAACTGGCGATCGGACAGGAAGCGCACATTGTCGGGGTCATACAGGTCGGGACGTCCCGCCTCGTTGTAGGCATCATGGATCGCCTCCTGCGCCACAGCATACACCGTGGCGTCCGCGGTGAGCAGGCGCATCGGCGTCGCGAACTTGGCAATCTGTTTGGTAATGTACTTGAAAATAGTGAGTGCCTGCACCGCCACTACACCGAATGTGGTCAAGCCTGGGATCATCGTAATGGGGCGTCCCATCTCGGTGGAGCGCCCTATCGCCTCATCGATGGCGTCCAACCCCGGGATGCGCCGAATGTAGAGCTGCGCCCCTGCCCTGGCACGAAAGATGTTCACCAACACCGCCAGCGCAATGATGGCAATAATAATCGCCGAGAACCAGTTATCTGCCGCGTGTTGATACGACATTTAGTCTACACCTCCCGTTAATGTGGCACGGGCGTCCCGCCCATGCAGGTCTTGGTTTTCCGTTTTTTTGCCCGTGCGTCGCTCCTCTTCCAGCTCTTCGATGCGTTCGATGAGCCGGTCCCAGTTTTCGCGCTCGCTCAGAAGTTGAGTATACTCATCGACGCGCTGGAAGCCGAACAGGGCGACCAGAAAGGGCGAGAAGACAATGCCCGCCTGCGAGCCGATGAACGCCAGCGGGCGATGCAGTTCCAGAAAGAGCACGGCGGGCGCTGACAGACCGCGCTCCACCACGAACCGCGCCATCGATTCGATGAGTGCCTGCTTCCGTTCCTCGCTCAGTGGCTCTTTCCAGAACTCACGCATCGCGATTTGGCTCCTGAAACCGTGCGCTTGCCTCTCTTCTTGGTCGCCCTGGTGTGGGCGTTGCTGTAGCAGGCAGGGCAGTAGCGTTCTACCCACATGCGCACCGTGTCGGGCTGGTCACCATACCAGAGGAACACGCCTCGGAAGGCGTCCAGTCGGCTCGGTTGGGCGAACGGGCTGAGCAACACGCCCTGCTCGCCCCACACCACGCGCTTGACCTGCTCCCAGCGCATTCGGCGTGGCGACCAACCCCGCTGGCGCACGCCCGTTGCGTCGATTTCGTATCGGATTGGCATGAGGTAATCTGCCGTCGCCGAGAAAATCATCCAGAACGCTGCCAGCGCGAACAGCCAGTGCCCCATCAGCCACAGCCCCAGCACGGGCGCCCCCACCAGCACCAGCAGGACCACGGGCAACCGCTCCGGCTGCCGACGCAGTAGATGCACCCGCCACCGATAGACCTCCTCCGCCACTTGCCCTTCGTCCTTCGCCATTTCGCCTCTTGTCTTCTCTTTCTACGATGCCACTGCCTCTCCTGCTCGACGCTCCCGAAAGAGCAGGGCGAAGACAATCCCGACCAGAATGGTAATCACCGTTGGCACGGCGAAGACGAGGGTGTAGTTCGTCACCTCGTTCACCGTGAAGAGGTCTTTGAGCCAGCCCGCCAGGAAACCGCCCACCAACATCCCGATGCCCAGCACCGCCACATTAATGAGCGCCTGGGCGGATGAACGCGCATCCTCAGGTGCAACCATATCGGTGTAAATAAAGGCGACGGTGAAGAAAAATACATAGCAAAATCCGTGCAGAGCGAGCGCCACAATTGCCAGCCATACAATCGTCGGCATCTCCTGATGAAGCGCCCATGCAAGCGCAAAGATCGCGTATCGAGCTGGCCAAGCCAAAATGCCCAGCAACATCGTTAAGCGTATGCCCCATTTGGGTAACACAGCGGGCAACATGAACGCTATCGTGAAGATTTCGGCGATTTGTGCGATGGTCATCCACGCAGGCAGGTTGTCCGCCGTGATGCCAATCTGTTCACCCGCTGCCTGCAAAAAGGGAAAAGTTAGAATGTAATACAATGGCAATTCGGTTGCGACCACAAGGGCGATAATAAAGAAAACCAGATAGTTGCGGTCATACAGCAGGCTAAATGCTCGCCGAAATGCGAGCGGGTCGGTCGCTTCCGTCGCAGGTGGAGTGTGGGGCAAGCCCAGCGAAGTGAGGCTGGCAATTAGCGATACCACCCCTGCCATCAAGAAAACATCGATAACGCCCCATTCGAGTGAAAGGAGTTGATTGCGGATCAAGGTCACGCCCCAATTCGCCACAATCCAGCCAATTGTGCCCCAGACGCGAATCGGACCGAACTCAATCGCGGGATTTTTCAGATTGCGGAACGCCACCGAGTTCGACAGGGCAAGCGTTGGGGCATAGCAGAAGGCATAGGCAAGCATCAGCACTGTCATCGGCAATAGCGATTTTTGAAATGCCAGCGCTATCAGCAAAATGCCGCCTAAAAGATGAAACAGAGCCAGCGCCCGTTGGAGTGGCATAATGCGGTCTGCGACTTGACCAGCGGTGAAGGGCACAATTAGGTTCATTAGTGGCAGTGCGTTGTAGATGAGCGACAGCCCAATACCCGTAAAGCCCAGCTTTTCTACCAGATAACCGGATAGCGCAACCGACCAAGTACCCCAAATGGCATACTGCAGGAACATCATCACCGCCAGCATCGGTTGTTCCCGCAGGACGCGCAGGGCAATGGCAAAGGTGTTTTCTTGTCTTGCCTCCATCGTTGTGTGCCTCCTTGCTAAATAAGTTCAGGGGCTAATTCGCCCGATTGCTTGTTTCTCCTGCATCCCGTCGCGCTCCTCGGGCGAGCGCACGAACAGGATATATGCAAGGAGCGCGAGGAGCAAAACGGTGCCCCAAGTGAGCTTCGCCCAGCTCGGAAAGGCATAGAAGGAGAAGAACGCCTCGGTGAACGCTGCCAGCAGGATGAGCGGGATGGAGCCGCCGAGGAGCCAGATGGCGTCGCGTCCCGCCTCGCGCAGGGCGTCGATGCGCGTGAGGTCGCCGGGCATCAGCAGGGCGCGTCCTAACAGCAACCCGCCCCCGCCGCAGAGGAAAATCGCACCGATTTCGGGCACGCCGTGCGGATAGATCGACACCAGAAAGAAGCCCAGCTTGCCCACACGCGCCATCTCTGCAGCGAAGATACCCAGCAAGAATCCGTTGCTCCACAGCAGATAGACTGTGGGAATGCCCAGAAAGAAGCCCAGTCCAAACGCCAGCATCGCCACGCGCGTGTTGTTCAGAAAATAGAAGCTGGACATCACGGCGGAAAGCCCCGTTTGACCCGGCTGGTACTGCTTGCCGCTTTTCCAATGTTCCAGCACGGGCGCCCATTCTGGGTCGATGAGGCGTGCGCCCCACGCGGGGTCGCTCATGATTAAGCCGAAGGAGAGGGCGGCGCCTGTCAGGGTGAGGAGCATGCTTAAGATAACAGCTCGCCAGTGCTTGCGCACCATCGCGGGGAAGGTGTAGAACAGTCGAAGGATGCCGTCTCGCAGGCGGGCGCGTGGCGCACGATAGAACACGCCGTGCGCCTGACCCAGCAGGCTGTTGAGATAGTCGATCACGGGTGGGTCCGCGCCCTGCAGGCGGGCATAGGCGAGGTCGGTCGCCACCTGCCGATAGAGCTGCCCCAGTTCGTTCAGCTCCTCGCGGGTGAGCGCGTGCGCCCCGCCCCAGCGCACCGCGCGCACCATCTGTTCGAATCGTTCCCAGCGTGCCTTGCGCCGCTCCACAAACCGCCGAACATTCACGCCTCTCCGGATTCGCCTGTTAGCAAGGTTTTCCTGCTGGTTGATCCCCCTCCTGCAGGTTCCCCCGTCGACGGGGGGAACCGAGAAAAGCCCTCACCCCCTGCCCCTCTTATGACAGTAGCACGGGCGAGACGCCCGTGCCACTTGATGGGCAGGATGCCCAAGCCACGATTTCACGGGCGGGATGCCCGTGTAATCCCCCCTTTGATTCCCCCCTTAGTAAGGGGGGCAGGGGGGATGGGCAGGATGCCCAAGCTACTTGGTTGCATGGGCGAGACGCCCGTGCTACTTGATGGGCAGGGATGCCCAAGCCACGAAGCGGTCAGCCTTTTTTCAGCGCGGTCACAATCTCTGTCACCACCTTTTTTGCATCACCGAAGACCATCATGGTATGTGGGAGGTAGAACAGTTCGTTGTCCACGCCTGCGAAGCCTGCGGCGAGGCTCCGCTTGATGAACACCACGGTGCGCGCTTTGTCCACATCGAGGATGGGCATGCCGTAGAGGGGCGAGTCGGGCTTGGTGCGGGCGGCGGGGTTTGTGATGTCGTTCGCGCCGACCACAATTGCCACATCGCATTCGGGGAAGAGCAGGTTCGCCTCACCCATCTCCAGCAGTTTGTCGTAGGAGACCTGCGCTTCTGCGAGCAGGACATTCATGTGTCCGGGCATGCGTCCCGCGACGGGATGGATGGCATACTTGACCGTGATACCGCGCGCCTCCAGCACATCCTCCAGCTCCTTCACCGCGTGTTGCGCTTGTGCGGCTGCCATGCCGTAGCCGGGCACAATCATCACCAGCCGTGCGCCGTCGAGAATCGCTGCCACATCCTCTGGGCTGTAGGCGACCACGGTGCGGGTCTCGCCTGTGGCAGCACCTGTGGGGGCGACGGTCGCGCCCACACCGCCAAACAGCACATTGGTAAAGGAGCGGTTCATCGCCTTGCACATCAGCATCGCCAGAATGAAGCCCGAGGAGCCGTCCAGCGTGCCCGCCACAATCAGCAGTTTATTGTTCAGCACGAAGCCGAGCGCCGCGGCGGATAAGCCTGCGTAGGAGTTCAGGATGGCAATTACGGTTGGCATATCGGCGCCGCCGATGCCCATCACCAGCAGGAAGCCGAACAGGAGCGCGAGCGCAATCATCATGGGCAACAGCGCGCTCTGCGATGGGTCGATCACCAGCGCGATGCCTAACAGGAGCGCCACGCTCAGCACCAGAATGCTCACAAAATTGCGTCCGGGGTAGATGAGTGGCTTGCCTGAAATCAGCTCCTGCAGTTTGGCGAAGGCGATGCAGCTGCCCGTGAAGGTGAGGTAGCCGAGAATCATTTCGGACGCGAGCACCGCCATCGTAAAGCGGTCGATGGCGGGATAGAGTTGGTAATACTTAGCGGTTCCGACCAGCGCCACTGCCAGCGAGCCGAAGGCGTGCGACATTGCGGTACGCTGGGGCACGGCGGTCATGGGGAGCTTGAGCGCGATGGGTATGCCGATAATTGCGCCCACTATCACCGCTGCGATCAGCAGGTCGTACCGCTCCACGCGATAGGCGAGCAAGGTCGCGACAATGGCGATGAGCATCCCTGCACTGCCTGCCCAGTTGCCCCAGCGGGCGGTGCGCACCTCGCTCATGCCCTTCAGCGAGAGGATGAACAGCACGCCCGCCAGCACATAGAGATATTGAACCAGCAACTCGGTGGTCATTCGCGCTCACCTCCCTCGTTTATGGGCGAGACGCCCGTGCTCCCGCTGTCGCGCCGTCGGAACATCAACAGAATGCGCTCGGTAATCATAAAGCCGCTAATCACATTCGACATCGCCAGCGCGACGGCAATCACCGCCAGCCATAAGATGAAGTTGTTTTTGGGGTTCGCCAGCACAATCAGCGCTGCCACCACCGACACCGAGGAAATCGCGTTCGTGAGCGACATCAGCGGGGTGTGCAAGAGGCGCGATACATGGCGAATCAGTTCCAGCCCCAGAAAGCTCGCCATCAGGAAAATCAGCAAGTTCACCACGATATCGTGCGCGGTCAGCGTTGTATGTTCAGGCATTGTGCACACCTCCTTCTTGAAGGATCTCCTTCACGCGCGGGTGGACCACCTCGCCTTGATGGGTGACCAGGGTACTGCGCGTGATTTCATCGTCCAGGTTGAGCTGTCCCTCTTTGAACAGCAGTTGGAGGAAGTTTGCCAGATTGCGGCTGTAGAGCTGACTGGCGTGGAGCGGGACTGTGGAGGCGAGGTTGACGGCTCCAACGATGGTCACGCCGTTTTGGCTAATTGTTTCGCCCGCGCGTGTGAGTTCGCAGTTGCCACCCCATTCGGCGGCGAGGTCGACAATCACCGAGCCGGGTCGCATGGCGTGCACCATCTGCGCGTTAATCAGCATGGGGGCGCGCTTGCCGGGCACGGCGGCGGTGGTGATGACCACCTCGTTGCGGGCGATGACCGAGGTGAGCAGTTGTTGCTGGCGTCGGTAGAAGGTTTCGTCGAAGGCTTTGGCGTAGCCGGTGGCTTCTTGCGCCTCTTCGCTTTCCAGTCCGAGCGAGACGAACTTGGCGCCGAGGCTCTCGGCTTCGCCTCTGGCGGCGGGGCGGATGTCATACGCTTCTACTACCGCGCCCAGCCGTTTGGCGGTGGCAATCGCCTGCAGTCCCGCCACGCCCGCGCCAATGATGAACACGCGGGCAGGTTGGATGGTGCCCGCGGCGGTCATCATCAGCGGGAACATTTTGGGCAGATGGTTCGCGGCGAGCAGGACCGCCTTGTAGCCCGCTATCGTCGCCATCGAGGAGAGCACATCCATGCTCTGGGCGCGACTGATGCGCGGGATGAGTTCCATCGCGAAGGCGGTGACGCCACGCTCGGCAAGGCGTGGCACCTCCTCTGCTCGCCAGAGGGGTTCCATCAAGCCGATAAGGATCTGCCCTTCGCGCAGAAGTGGCAGGTCGTCGGTGAAGTGCGGGTTCGCGCCTGCGGTGCGCACCTGCAGAAGGATGTCCGCCTTGGCAAAGAGTTCTGCCCGTGAGGCGACGAGGCGTGCGCCCGCCTCTTGATACTCCAAGTCGGGGAAGCCCGCCCTCTCGCCCGCACCCGCTTCAATCAGCACTTCGAAGCCCGCTTTGTTCAATGCAGGCATCAGGGCGGGGATGAGTGCCACCCGCTGTTCGCCCGGATAGGTTTCTTTTGGTATGCCAATTATCATTCTTTGCACCTCCGATATTCTTCTCTGTTTTCATCGGGCGGGACGCCCGGGCTACTGGTTTGTGGCTTGGGCGTCTCGCCCAAGCAAGCACTGCACGAGCGGGACGCTCGTGCTACGCGGGACGCCCGTGCTACGATGAGGACACACCCTGTCATCAGGAGGGTGTGCCCTCCGCCGGGGCATGCAGAAGCGGGTTCATTTCCACCAGCTGTCTGCCTGCCTCCAAAGCCTGCATGTTCAGCTCGCGGAATCGGGCGGGCACGCGCTTCTGCACTGCCTCCTGCAGGCATGTCCATGGTGTCAGGTGCGTGAGCGCGTTCATCACGCCCAGCGCGACCACATTGGCGACCTGTTTTCCGCCCAGTCGAATCGCCGTTTCGGTGATGGGCAGAGCATACACCTCGCTTCTGCCAACTGCCGCTTCAAACTGGATGTTGGTCGAGTCGAGGATGACCACGGTGTCGGGACGCACTTGGGGGAGGTAGCGGTCGTAGGCGTCCTGTGAGAGGCAGAGCAGGATGTCGGGCGTCGTGACTTGCGGGCAGGCAATCTTTCGGTTGGAGAGAATCAGTTCCGATTTGCTTGCGCCCAATCGTGCTTCGGGACCGTAGCTCTGCGTTTGGATGACCTGTCTCCCGCTGAGCATGGCCGCTTCTGCCAAGATGATACCGGCGGTGATGAGTCCCTGTCCCCCCGCACCACTTAGACGAATCTGGAGCGGGTCTTTCTGCAGTTTGGGTATTTTGTCCGACGATTTCGCTGGCGGGGTGTCCGTGTGCTGGGGGCGCGAGCTGGGCGGCTGGGTCGCTTTCTGACGGCTCTGGTCACACAGCTGATAGTAGAGGCTGGTGTATTCGGCGCGAATCTCCTCGCGAAAGATGCCGGTGGGCAATCGGTGCAGAGGTTCCGTTTCGCCCTCGTACTGTTCCAGTTCGTCCAGTGGGAGCGTGATTTCTTTGAGGTAGTGCAGGCTTTCATAGGGTTCGCGCAGGTCGTTCAATCGTCCGAAGTAGGTGGGGCAGGTGGTGAGGATTTCGACCATGGCGAAGCCTTTGTGCAGGAGGGCTTTTTGGAGCAGGGCTACAATCTCCTGAAAATCGAACACGGTGGTCCGTGCGACGAACGAGGCGCCTGCGCCCAGCGCCAGTTGCACCATATCAAAGGGCGGCTCGATATTGCCTTCCAGTGAGGTGGCACTCCGTTTTCCTTGAGGGGTGGTCGGCGCGAGTTGACCGCCTGTTTGACCGTAGATGGCGTTATTGAAGATGATGGCGGTGATATCGATATTGCGTCGGCAGGCGTGAATGAAGTGGTTGCCCCCGATGGCGACGGCGTCGCCGTCGCCCATGATGGCAATCACATGCCAGTTGGGGCGGATGAGTTTGATGCCTGTGGCAAACGCCAGCGCGCGCCCGTGGGTGGTGTGCATCGTGTTGAAATCGAGAAGGAAGGGGGTGCGTCCGGAGCAGCCGATACCTCCGACGACCACCACCTCGTCGTTTTTCAGTCCCAGCGCAGCCACCGCCTGAAGCAGCGCTTTGACAATGATGCCGTTGCCGCAGCCGGGGCACCAGATGCTTGGCAGGCGCGTCTCACGCAGATAGCTTTTGTACGGCTCTCCAATCATGGTGTTTCACCTCGCAAGGCACGACTGGCGGTATATCGGAAGGTTTTACTGGCTGCACGATGGCGGAAGTCCTGCACCGCGTCGATAATCTGTTGGGGTGTCATCAAATAGCCGTCCACGCGCCCCAGATGCTCCACGAGCGCCTGTCCGTGAACGGCTCGCTCCACTTCCCGCACAATCTGTCCCATGTTGAGTTCAGGCACCAGAATATATTCGACCTGTTCCGCGATTTCCTGTATCAGGAAGTCGGGGAATGGCCAGAGCGTTTTGAGGTTCAGCAGTCCGATTTTGATGCCTTCGGCTCGCAGTTGCTCGGTTGCACTTTCTGCCACACGGCTGACGATGCCGTAGCTGACAATCAGCAGGCGACAGTCGTCGAGGAACTGCGCCTCATAGAGCGCGAGCTGAGGGGCAGCCGTGCGCACCTTGTTCACGATGCGTTGCAGGAGTTCAGCCGCTTTCTCGCCTTGAACGGGGAAGCCATAGCTATCGTGCGCCATGCCGGTCACATTGAAGCGCAGTCCCGTGCCGAAGGGGATGAATTCGGGACTGCCAAAGGGCAGGTACTGCTCCGGGCGTTCAAGCGGTTTCCGTTCCACGACGGGCAGTTCTCCCGGTTCGGGTAGGGTGACATTCTCGCGCATATGTGCCAGCACCTCGTCCAGCAGGAGGATAACGGGCGTGCGATGGAGTTCCGCGAAGTTGAAGGCGTTGACGGTCATTTCGAACACTTCGCGCACGGTGGAGGCGGTCAACACGATGATGGGATGGTCGCCGTGTGTGCCCCAGATGGCTTGCATCACATCGCCCTGCGAGGTTTTGGTGGGTTGACCGGTGGAGGGTCCCCAGCGTTGGCAGTCGACAATCACGCAGGGCGTCTCGGTGATGGCAGCGTAGCCGATGTTCTCCTGCATCAGGGAGAAGCCTGGTCCGCTGGTGGCGGTCATCGCTTTCGCGCCTGCCCACACGGCACCGATGACGGCAGAGATGGAGGCGATTTCATCTTCCATTTGCATAAAGACCCCTCCGCGTTTGGGCAGTTCGCGTGCCATCAGTTCCATAATTTCAGAGCTGGGCGTGATGGGATAGCCTGCGTAGAAGTTGCACCCTGCGTAGAGGGCGCCGAGTGTGCAGGCTTCATTCCCCTGAACCAGTCGCTGTGCTGGCATGGCTAACCTCCGGGTTTCCGCTTCCGTCCTCCTCTTGCCTCCTTTAATGCGGGTGACGAGGTTCTTGAACTTTTCTGCAGGAACGGGGTGAAGGGCTTGACCACCCAGATGGCGAAATCGGGGCAGCGCATCTCGCAAATTCGGCAGAAGATGCACTTTTCGGCGACCGCCTCTGGGGTGGTGGCGATTTTACCGCGCGCGCTCAGGTGCAGGATGCCCACTGGGCAGCTGTAGACGCACAGGTTGCATCCTTTGCACAGCGCCGGTTCCAGCACCAGCATATAGTCGCCCTGTCGATAGATTTGCATCGTTTTCCCCGTTTTGAATTCGCCCCCCTCCTGCAGGTTCCCCCACAAGTGGGGGGGAACCGAGAAAAAGGGTGTTCAGAGGCGTCCGAAGTAGCGATGGATGCCATAGGCTGCTTGGCGTCCCTCGCTGACGGCACGCACGACCGTATCACCGCCGTTCACGCAATCGCCGGCTGCGAAATACTTTGTGGCGGAGGTGTGGAACCATTCGTCCACCTTCACCAGTCCGCGTTCCAAGGTCAGCCCCTCGATCTGGCTGAGCCAGTCGATGCGTTTCTGCTGACCGATGGCTTTGATGACGGTGTCGGCTTTGAGGATGAATTCGGTGCCGGGCACCTCTTCGAGGGGCGAGCGTCGTCCTGCTTCGGGGTGAGTCATTTTCAAATAGATACACTCCACGGCTTGCACGCGCTTTGTGCCGATGAATCGTTTTGGGGCGGTCAGCCAGAGGAAGCGCACGCCCTCGCGTCGCGCAGCTTGATATTCGTGGGCATAGGCGGGCATATCTTTCTCGGTGCGCCGGTAGACCACTGTTACCTCTTTGACACCCAGTCGCACGGCTTCACGCGCCACATCGATGGCGGTGTTGCCCCCGCCAATCACGACGACACTCTCGCCAAGGGTCTGCTGGACCATGCGCCAGTCGCCCAGTTTAATGCGCTCGATAAATGCCAGCGATTCATAGATGCCCTCGAGTTGTTCGCCTTCCACCTCGGCGGGCTGATCGCGTCCCAATCCGACCCCCAGAAAGAGGGCGTCATATTCCGCCTCCAGTTGCTGAAGCGGGAGGTCGCGCCCGACTTCGACCCCGAAGTGGAATTCCACCCCCATTTGGCGGAGCTGCTCCACCTCGTGGGGCAAGGGGTCAATCAGTTGTTTATAGGGCGCGATGCCATAGACTACCAGCCCGCCGGGCAGAGGGCGCGCTTCGTAGACGGTGACATGGTAGCCGAGTTGGGCAAGTTCGGCGGCGCAGGCAAGCCCTGCGGGACCCGCGCCAATGATGGCGATTCGCTCCTGATAGCGGGTGGCAGGTGGTCTGGGGCGTGGGGCGAGTGGCAGGTGCCGGCGCTCCAGCGCCCAATCGGTGGCGTATCGCTGTAAGCGACCGATATGTACCGCGCGCCGCCCCTCTTTGGTCAGCACGCATGCGCCTTCGCACAGTACCTCCACAGGGCAGACGCGGGCGCATGTGCCACCCAAAATGTTCGCAGAAAAGATGGTGTGCGCCGCTTGCAACGGCTCCCCATCACGGATTTCACGAATGAATTTCGGGATGTTGATTCGGGTGGGGCACGCCATCACACATGGCGGCAAGGCGTTCGGACCGCCGCACTCCAGACAGCGCGTCGATTCGAGATACGCCTCGTCGTCGCTGAGGGGAGGATGAATCTCCTCGAACAGCCGTCCCTCCGCCTCGATTGTGCCTGCTAATCGCTCCATACGCGGTGCGCTCCCGCTTAACTATTCTGGTTCATCAGGTCAAGCGAGTCTATTATACCCCATGCGCGACGGCTGTCAAGGGGTTGCTAAGGGGTGCGGATGCCCGTGCTCCATTCGCGCTCAAAGCACCTCCTCCGGATGCCAGCCATATTCGCCCACCAGGGGCACGAACACGCACTCGCCAAAGGTGCGCGTGAACAGTTGCTCCCCGCGCTTGATGATGAGTGTCAGCACTTGGTGGGTGCGCGAGCCGAGCGGTAGCAGAAGTCGCCCCTCATCGGGCGAGAGTTGCGCCAACAGCGTTGGGAGCACCCTGTCGGGCGCGCCCGCGGTGACGATAATACGGTCATAGGGTGCCAGCGGTGGGAAGCCGTGTGTACCGTCGCCAATCGCCAGCACGGAGGGCAACAAGCCCAGCGCGCTCAGCGTCTGATACGCACGAAGCGCAAGGCGCGGAAAACGCTCGACCGTCACCAGCTCCTTGCAGAGCAGGGTCAGTATCGCCGCCTGATAGCCGGAACCCGTGCCGATTTCCAGCACGCGCTCGTCGCCTTTGAGCGCGAGCAGTTCGGTCATCGTGGCGACCAGCGAGGGCTGGGAGATGGTCTGCCCTTCGCCAATCGGCAGGGCATGGTCGATATAGGCATGGTGGCGGTACTCTTCGGGCACCATCAGATGGCGGGGCACCCGCCCGATGGCTTCCAACACGCGCTCATCGCGGATGCCCTTCTCCCGAATATGTTGAAGGAGCATCGCCCTCTGCGCTTCATAATCGATGCCGTTGACATGCATGCGTTTAGCCACACCAGTCGCGAACGAAACCCCTATCGCGTCGTCTGCTTCCTGATGAGCACCACTTCCTCTGGATTGACTCCAGCTTTTTCAAGGATGTAGCAAGCCCGCTTGACACACACGTGAGCATCGAGCGAAGTCTCCACCCATGCATTGCTGCCAATCTGTTTTGGCTCTCTCCAGTCGTTCGGCTTTGAGTCCATTAACAATCCTCCATGCCGTCCGCGGACAGGCAGTTCCAGTTTCGGCAGTGCCCATTTAGCTACCTCTACAAGGATGTCTCTCCAGCGATTGATAGGTACTTCCTTGCCATCTGGGAAGCGCAGGCGTCCAGAGACTTTTTCTCCTTTGGTAGGCATCTTTCGCAATTCGCTGAGCGGAATGCCTATATCGGGCGTGGGGCTTTTCTTAGGCAAGGCGTCTTCTTTTGGCTCTTGCATGAGCGGTGCAGGTGCGGGCGCGACTTCGGGCATGGCGGGGCGCCAGAGCGCTAAAAGTTGGCGGGCGACATCGCCAGGGTTGTCTTGGCTGAGTTGGACGCGAAAGATTTGCTTCCCGCCCATTTCGCTCAGGTCGTGCAATTCCCAAACATCGCCGTTTGTGACCATGAAGTAGGGCACGCGATTTTCCCAGCAGTAGCGGAAGCCTTCCCTTCGCGCTTTATCCATGTCGCTCCCTAACGGTTTCGCTTCTACCATCACCAATGTCTTGCCCTCCCAGAGCAGTCCGTAGTCAGGGCGCCCCTGAGGGGTAGATAACTCGGGCACCACCTGTTCGGGGTCTTCTGTGTCCCAGCCGAGGGCGCGCAAGATGGGGTCGATGAGGGCATAGCGCGTGAGCATTTCGTTTGCTCTCAACTGCGCCTCATGCTGGCGGATGCGCCCCTTCACCTGCTCAATCGCGTTCAGCAACTCACGCATGGCGGTTTCCCTGGCGATGTTTTCGACTGCGGTAGGGGATTTCCTGCTGGATTGAGGTTATGGCGAGTGGTGGAGAGGGCGCATTATATTATCAGCGTCTTTGTTCGAGGTGCGCGGGTACATGTCGTTTGACCGCCTGTGGAGGGGTCCCCTTTTTAGGGGATGTGGGGGTATAATCTGAATGAGGGTTGTCCCATTCTCTGGGGCTAACTGCAGGGCGATGGAGTTCCGCCTGCCCGTCGAAGGGCGAACCGCCGCTAATGGCTGATGACTCCTACATCTTTTCCACAGGAGGTACGGAGATGAAGGATGGTCATTTGCGCCATTTTGGGGCGATTGGAGGGCAGGTAGGATGACGAATGTCTGGTGGATTGCCTTTGTGTGGATTGCGCTGGCGCTGGTCGCGTCGGTGCTGTCGATGCGGCTGGCTATCAGTGTGGCGTTGATGGAGATTGTCGTGGGCACCATCGCGGGCAACCTGTTCCACATTCAGCCGAACGAATGGATTAACTTTTTGGCGGGTTTGGGCGGGGTTCTGCTCACTTTTCTGGCGGGCGCCGAGATTGATCCCGATTCTCTGCGTCAGCATTGGAAGGCTGCGTTGGCGATAGGCTTCGTGTCGTTTCTGGCGCCCTTTCTTGGGGCGATGGCGTATACCTACTATGTGGCGGGCTGGTCGCTCGATGCGTCCAAGATTGCGGGTGTCGCCTTGTCCACCACTTCGGTCGCGGTGGTCTACGCCGTCATGATTGAGACGGGGCTGAACCGCACCGCGCTGGGCAAGTTGATTCTGGCGGCGTGCTTCGTGACCGATTTGGGCACGGTGGCCGCGCTGGGATTGCTGTTTGCCCATTTTAACCTTTGGTTATTGCTGTTTGTGGTGGTGCTGGGGGTTGTGTTGCCCTTCTCGCCATGGTTGACCCGCGCGTTCTTTCAGCGGGTGGGCGTTCACACCAGCGAGCCACAAATTAAGTTCATTTTGCTGTTGGTGTTGGGGTTGGGCGCGTTGGCGGTGCAGGCAAACAGTGAGGCGGTACTGCCTGCCTATTTGCTGGGGCTTGTGCTCGCCGGGACGATGGCGCGCCATTGGGACTTTATGCACCGCATTCGCACGATGACCTTCACCATGCTGACACCGTTCTACTTTTTGAAGGCGGGTGCGTATATCTCTCTGCCAGCGGTCGTGCAGGCGGTTCTGCTGGTGGCGGTTCTGTTGTTGGTGAAGGTGGTGGCGAAGGTCATCGGCTGTTATCCCTTGTGTCGCCTGTGGCGCATGCCCCATCGCGAGGCGAGCTATACCACCCTGTTGATGAGCACAGGGCTAACCTTTGGCACGATTTCCGCGCTGTTCGGCTTGACGCACGGTTATATCACGCAGAGCCAATACACGGTGCTGGTGACGGTGGTGATACTGAGTGCGCTGATACCCACGCTGATTGCCCAGAGCTTTTTCAAGCCGGAGGTAGCGGAGGAACCCGCGCAGAGCGAGGTTGTGGAGCAAATCGCTCACTAAACAGGAGGCAAACAATGTACCGACGCATTCTGGTTGGCTTTGACGGTTCGGACGGTTCACGCAAGGCACTCGATGCTGGGATTGCGCTGGCGAAGTCGCTTGGCGCGGCGCTGGATGTGATTATGGTAGAGGAAGACCTGCCGAAATATGCCGTGACGATTGGCGAATATGAGGAGGTCAAGCATCAGCGAGATGCCTACTTTGCCCAGTTGGAGCAGGAGGCGCGCTTGGCGGCGCAGCTGGCGGAGGTTCCTGTACAGACCCATATCGTGGCGGGGCACGAGGTGTGGGCGATGGTGGAGTTCATTCAGCGCCATCACATCGATCTGCTGGTGATTGGTCATCAGGGGCACTCCACCCTGCATGAGCGCGTGTTCGGCAGTACAGCGTCCGCGCTGGTGAACCATGCGCCCTGCCATGTGCTGGTGGTGAAGTGAGGGCGCATTTGGGTTATAATAGAGGAGGCGGATGGGGATTGGCGAAGTAGCAAAGTGGCTTGGGCATCCTGCCCATTTAGCCTCATGTCTGCTTATGGCTTGCTTGGGCGAGACGCCCAAGCCACTGCATAGCACAGGCGTCTCGCCCGTGAGGAGAGTGAGATAGCGAATGGTGAATGGGAGTCGGTTTGGTTCGTCTTTCCTCACCAACCCCACCACACGGGGGGCGCAGTTTCCCCGCCTGCGCCCCCCGGTTTCCGCAGATGAGTGAGCAGAGGTGGTGCTGGCTGGACGCGCTGTGTAGGCGGACGCGGCGCGTGGCGCTGGGCTTGATGGCGGGCACTTCGCTGGACGGCATCGATGGGGCGGTGGTCGCCATCGAGGGGTTCGGGCGCGGGCGGCGCGTGCAGACGCTGGCGACCCATTTTGAGCCTTATACCGATGCGGAGCGTGAAGGGCTGCTCAGACTCCTGCGCGAGGGTGGGCTGGACGCGCTCACGGCTTGGGACGCTTATCTGGGTGAGCGGTTCGCAGAGGTGGGTCAGCATGTTATCGCGAAGGCGGGGCTGGCGTCGGTCGATTTCATCGGCTCGCACGGGCAGACGGTGTGGCACGCACCCTATGCTCAGCTGATGGGGCGTTCTGTGCCCAACACTTTGCAAATTGCTCAGCCGGATATTATTGCGGCGCGATTGGGCGTGCCGGTGGTGGCAGATTTTCGCACGCGCGATATGGCGCATGGCGGTCAGGGCGCGCCGCTGGTGCCGTTTGTGGACTGGCTCCTGCTGAGCGATGGTTCCGAGTCGCGTATCGTGCTCAATATTGGGGGGATGGCGAACCTGACCGTGTTGCCTGCGGGTGGCTCGCCCGATACGATTCGCGCCTTCGATACGGGTCCGGGCAACGCGCTGATCGATCTGGCGGTGCGCTGGGGCACGGAGGGGCAAGAGTTATATGACCGTGACGGTGCCCGCGCTGGGCGCGGGCAGGTGATACCCACCCTGCTGGAACATCTGCTGAGCCACCCCTTCTTTGCGCAACCGCCGCCCAAATCGACAGGACGCGAGGTGTTCGGTTCCGCGATGCTGAACGCGATAGTGTCTCAATATGCGCTCAGCAAGGCAGAGACAGACCATCTGGTCGCCACGCTGACCGAGCTGACCGCCCGCACAATTGCCGATGCCGTGCGACGCTGGGTGCATGTGGAACCGCCGGTGAAGCGGGTGATTGTGTCGGGTGGCGGGGTGCATAACCGCACCCTGATGGCTCGGCTGACGGCACTTCTGCCCGAAGTTGCCATCGAAAGCGTGAGCAATTATGGCATCGATGCCGATTTCAAGGAGGCAATCGCCTTCGCGGTGCTGGCGGACTGCTTTTTGCAGGGCGAGGCGGTCGCCTATCCCGGCACGACGGGCGTCTCCCAGCCTGTGCGATTGGGCAAGCTGTGCTGGGGATAGCGGTGGGGTATCATGCAGGCAGGGAAATCATGGCGGGGTGCGAATCGTCGAAAATACAGAGGAGGCAAACAGGCGAATGAGACGAACGAACGGACAGCTATGGATAGCAGGGCTGCTGATAGCGTCGCTGTTGAGCGGGTGTGGCGGTGGCGGCGCAGGGGGCGGCGGTGGCGTGGTGCTACAGGAGCGCGTGGCGTATGTGCGCGTGCTCGACGCGAACACCAAAGCGCCCATCGCGGGCGCCACGGTGCTCTTTTTGACCGATCAGGGCGACCTGACTTTTCGACGCATCGTGGCGGGTCAAGCGAACCCGGATGAGATTATGCTAAGCGTGGCACGGCTGATTAATCCGAACGCGCGGGCGGGCGATTTCATGCTGCGCAATGTGCCTTCGAATGTGCGCTTTCGTGGCATCTGGGTGCAAATTCCTTTAGGCTATACGGCGGTGGTCAAGTACACCGACCCGACGAACCGAACGCGCGTGATTCAGTTGCCCACAAACCCCAACACCAGCGGAGGCTGTCTGGTGGCGTCGGAGCGCGCGGGCGTTGTGAGCGTGGTGTTCGGGGCGTCGCCGGGCTTGATCGATTTGGGCACGATAGAGGTCTATCCGAACGACCCGAATGTGCCCCCTCCACCTATAGATGAGGATTGTCCCTGAGCATCTTGCGTCCTCTCCCCACCCCGACGCGCGGGAGGTGCCCCCGGCGGGGGCACCTCCCCGTCCCTCTCTCTTCCGCTCCTTGTTGATGGGTTTACTAACGCTTTTGGTCGCGCTTGCGCTGTTGTGGGGTGTGGAGCTGGTACGGCGTCAGGACCCCTTTGCCCGCCTCGCGCGTCAGATGGCGCAATCGGGCTTAGCAGACATCGAGCTGCGCCTGCACGATGTAGCGATTACCCTGCGCGAAGGGAAGCGCACCATGGCGACGCTGAGCGTGGAGCGCATCGATATCGAGAGGAGCCGTATTCAGTGGCGCGTTGTGAACCTGCATGAGAGCGCGTTTTATGACGAAGAGGGCAAGTTGCTGGGGCACGCGGTCGCAGGGGAAGCCGTTTACAATCAGCCAAGGCGCCAACTGCTCATCATGGGTGCCCCCACCATCACCCTCCTGCGCAATCCCCTTCTGGAGAACAACTCGCCCGTCACCTTGCGAATGCCGCTTATTCGATGGGACCTGCGTGCCTCGCAAATTGCGGTTGAGCACCCCTTCACGATGGAGTGGCGGGGTGGTTCCGCGCGTGCGGAGCGACTCATGTTGAGCCTACGCGATTCGCACCTGCGCATCGAGCGGGGCACGCTCCGATTGCAAACGGAGAGTCGGAATGAGCGCCGTGAGATAGAGATCGATTTTGGCATATGGGAGCAGATGGGCAACATCCAGAAGGGGCAGGACCTGAAGTTCCGGGATGGCGACACGACCGCTTTCGCGCCCTATGGGGAGGTCGACAGCAAGCGGCGGTACGCCATCGCCACAGGCGAGCTATGGCTGAAGGACCCGCGCCTCGATTTGCAGGCGAACAAGCTGGAGGTGTGGTACGCGCAAAATCAGAAACGCGCCCTGCTCAGCCAGAATGTGCGCATGCTCATCAAGCCGCGTGAGAACGCCAACCAACCACCCGCTGAGGGCGAGGAAGAAGACCGATTGCAAGAGGCGAAGCGCTACCCCGTCGAGGCGGAGTGCGGGCAGATTGAGTATTTCTATCGCAAGAAGATAGGTGTTATCACAGGTGGCATCAAGGCGGTTCAGCGGCTCAAGGAGGGAAAGATTCGCAAATTGAGCGCCGACCGCGCCGAGTATGACCAGAAAAATGAGATTCTGACGCTTATCGGGAATGTGACGCTGGAGGATCCCGACGGCAAATTCATTGCCGAGCTCCTCATCGTATCGGTCAAGGAGGGCGAGGAGTGGGTGAAGGCGCCAAAGGGGGTTAAGGGCGTTATCTACTACACGGAAGAGGAGGAGGGCGGTGAATCGACGCCTCCACGCTGAGCGGAAGACGCTGGCTCAGCCCGTTGAGCTTGCGGGTGTCGGCTTGCACACGGGCGAGCCTGCCCGCCTGCGCCTGCATCCCTCCACGGAGGGCTTGAAGGTGCGCAAAGGCGCAAGTGCGTTCCCTGTGCGCTGGGACTATGTGCGCGACACCCAGCGCGCGGTTGTGCTGGGCAATGGGGAGTTTATGCTGGGCACGGTGGAGCATCTGCTGGCGGCGCTGTGGGCGCTGGGCATCACCGATTGCCTAATTGAAGTGTTGGAGGGCAACGAAGTGCCCATTCTGGATGGGAGCGCCCTGCCGTTTATGGAGATGATGACCCCCACTCTGACCCTCCCCGTGGACGGGGAGGGAACCCCTTCCCTTACCTTCCCTGTGCCCGTGAAGGAGCCTGTGTGGGTGCAGGAGGGTGAGCGCGCAGTGGGTGTTCTGCCGGGCGACCTCTACGCCTTCGGCTATATTCAGTTCCCAGCGCCGCTGGGTGTGCAGGCGGGCTGTTTTGACCTGCGTCGGTTTCGCGAGGAGATTGCGCCTGCCCGTACCTTCGGCTTCCTGCATGAGGTGGAGGCGTTGCGTCAGCAGGGTCTGGCGCTGGGCGGCTCGCTGGCGAACGCACTCCTAATTGCGCCTGACGGGTATTATAATACCGCGCGGTTTGAGGACGAGCCGCTGCGCCATAAGGTGCTGGATGCGATTGGCGACCTGATGCTGTGTGGGGCGCACCTGTGCGACTTCACCCTGGTCGCCATTCGGTCGGGGCATGCGTTGGATGTGCGCTTGGCGCAGGCGATTGCCCAGCGGCTACCGCAGTGGCTGGCACGGATGGAGGCGCAACATGGCTGAATGGACGCTCGATGTGGAACAGATACGCCGTCTAATTCCGCACCGGTATCCGTTCCTGCTGGTGGATCGGATTCTGGAGCTGGAGCCGGGCAAGCGTGCCGTCGGTCTTAAGAATGTGACGGTCAACGAGAGCTTTTTTCAGGGGCATTTCCCTGCACGCGCGATTATGCCGGGCGTTTTAATCGTCGAATCGATGGCGCAGGTGGGCGGCGTGATGGTGATGACGATGCCCGGCATGATAGACAAGATTGCCTTGCTGGCAGGACTGGACGATGTGCGGTTCCGTCGCCCGGTGGTGCCTGGCGACACGCTCATCACGGAGGTGGAGATGCTCTGGATGCGCCGGGATGTGGGGCGTGTGCGCGCGGTTGCCCGCGTGGGCGAGGAGGTCGCCGCCGAAGCCGAGATTACCTTCGCACTGTTAGACCCTGACCGCTTCGCGCCCGCGCCGCTCTCACCCTCCAGCCCGCGCAATCAACCCTGAGGGACGATAATGGCAACGATTCATCCAACGGCAATAGTGCATCCCAAAGCCGAGCTGGCTGAGGATGTGCAGGTCGGCGCGTATGCTGTCATCGGTCCGAATGTGCAGATCGACAGCGGCACGATTATATCCGCGCATGTGATTATCGAGGAGAACACCATTATTGGCAAGAACAACCATATCTACTATGGGGCGGTGCTGGGCGCGCCACCCCAAGACCGCAAGTATAAGCATGAGCGCACCTTCCTGCGTATCGGCGATAATAACCTCATTCGCGAGTATGTGACGATTCATCGTGCCAGTGGCGAGGGTGAGGCGACCATCATCGGCGATAATAACTTCCTGATGGCGTATGTGCATATTGGGCACAACTGTCGCGTGGGCAGTGGCGTGGTGATGGCGAACTCGGTGGGCATCAGCGGGCACTGTGTGATCGATGATGGCGCGAATCTGGGCGGAATGACGGGCGTGCATCAGTTCACGCGCATCGGGCGACTAACGATGGTGGGCGGGATGTCGCGCATCGTGCGTGATGTGCCGCCCTTTATGCTGGTGGAGGGCAACCCCGCGAAAGTGTACGGCATCAATCTGGTGGGTCTGCGTCGGGCAGGCATTCCAGAGGAGGTACGCGCCGCGCTGAAGACCGCCTGCCGCCTGATGTTCTATGCCGATTTGAACCTGAGCCAAGCGATAGAGCGCATTCGCGCCGAACTGCCGATGTCGCCCGAGCTGGAGCATCTCATCCAGTTTATGGAGGAGACGCGCTTGGGTCGGCATGGACGGTTTCTGGATCGCCCTTCGCGCAAGTAAGGTGGCGCGTAGGTGGCTTGAGCGTTCCGCCCATCAAGCGTAGCATGGGGTCTCGCCCATGAAAAGGGCAAAATGGCAAATAGCGAAATGGCGAAATGGTGAAGAATGCGGATTGTGATGATTGCAGGTGAAGCGTCGGGTGATTTGTATGGGGCAGACTTGGCGCGTCATCTTCAGATGAAGCACCCTGCGCTGGAGCTGTTTGGTGTCGGGGGTGTGCGCATGCAGGAGGCGGGGGTGCAGATGCTGGCGGACAGCCGCCGCTGGGGTGCGATTGGGGTCGTGGAATCCCTGCGCGTGTTGCCCCTCGTGTTGCGTGCCTTCGGACGGCTCAAGCGTCAGCTGAAGTGGCTCCAGCCCGATTGGCTCATCCCTATCGACTTTGGGGCGTTCAATGTGCCGCTCTGTCGCTGGGCGAAACAGCATGGGTTCAAGGTGTGCTACTATATGCCGCCGGGCAGCTGGCGACGCGATGCCCAGGGACGCGACCTGGCTGCGGTGGCGGATTGGATATTGACCCCGTTCCCTTGGTCAGCGCAGATATTGCAGGCGATGGGCGCGAACGCGGTGCGTATCCGTCATCCGCTGTTGAGGCTGGCGCGCCCCTCGATGCCCAGAAGCGCGTTTTGCGAGCGGTTGGGGTTAGACCCTGACCGCCCCATCGTCGCGTTGTTGCCGGGCAGTCGTCGGCATGAGGTGGTCGCTCATGTGCCGCTCTATGCACGGGTCGCCGAGCTGGTGAACGCGCATCTGCCAGAGGCGCAGTTCGTGCTGTCGGTCGCGCCGGGCTTCTCCACCGAGTGGGTCCATCATCTGTGGGCAGAAGGCTCGCGCAACTGGGTTCCGACAGAGACGCGCCCCGTGTGGGATATGCTCGCCTACGCGGACGCTGGGATTGTCTGTTCGGGCACGGCGACGCTGGAGGCGGCGCTGTTGGGCATGCCGATGCTGATTGTCTATCGCGGTTCCAGCCTGATGAATCTGGAGTATCGTCTGCGCCATCGTCGGCTCGCCCTGCGCCATATCGGACTGCCCAATCTTCTGCTGGAGCGTGAGGTGTGCCCCGAATTCATTCAGGAGTCTGCGGAACCCAGCCAACTCACGCGTGCGCTCATCGGTTTGTTGCAACAGGACGAAAGTTATCGCTGTCAAAAAGAGTCGTTCGAGCAGATTCGACGCCTGCTCGGTGAAGGGGAGCACCTGAGCGAGGGACCCGAATGGATCGAGCAACAATTGATCGCATCGACGCGGGCGCGCGGGGATTGACCGCACTGGTGGTATGGGTGGGGCGCAAGCGCAGTCGCCTGTTTCTGCCCGTGCCCGCACTGCTGATTGGGCTGGCGAACCCCAGCGTCGCGATGGCGATAGCGGGTGGGATACTTGTCCTGCTTGGCTCGCTCATTCGTCTCTGGGCAGCGGGCTATCTGCAGAAAAACACGCATCTGGTCACAGCGGGTCCGTATGCGTATGTGCGTCATCCCTTGTATGGCGGGATGCTACTCATTCTGGGCGGCTGGTGCACAATAGCGGGCTGGCTACCCTATGGCGTGCTCCTGGGGGCATATTCCGCGCTGTTGTACGGCTGTGCCATCACGATGGAGGAGCGGCGGCTGGGCGAGCTTTTCCCAGAGCATGCCCTCTATCGCCAAAGGGTGCCAACTCTTGTGCCACTGCCCGGTCGAGGCTGGCATGCGTCCAAAGGAACCTTCTGTTGGCAGACCGCATGGGCGAACGGTGAACACCGCATCATGCTCTGGAACGCGCTGGTGACGATGCTCATTCTGGTGCGCCTTTGGGTGTGAAGGGCTTTTCGGTATAATACTGATTCCGAAGGTGAGGCGTCGGGTGATGAGCGAGAATTATCATCCCAAAGCGATTGAGCCGAAGTGGCAGAAGCGCTGGCAACAAGCGCAGCTGTTCCGCACGGGCGAGGACTTCAGCAAGCCCAAGTGCTATGTGCTGGAGTTCTTTCCCTACCCATCGGGCGATGGGCTGTCGGTGGGGCATTGCCGAAACTACATTCCAGCGGATGTGCTGGCACGCTTTATGCGCATGCGGGGCTACAATGTGTTGCATCCGATGGGCTGGGACGCCTTCGGACAGCCCGCTGAGAACGAAGCCATCCAAAAAGGCTTGCACCCGAAGTATACCGTGCCGCGCTACATCGCCAACTACAAGCGGCAGATGAACCTTATCGGGCTGTCGTATGACTGGGAGCGCGAGATTAACTCCAGCACGCCTGAATATTACAAATGGACGCAGTGGTGGTTCCTGTTGCTTTACAAGCGGGGGCTGGCATATCGCGCGATGGGGCAGGTGAACTGGTGTCCCCGCTGTAAGACGGTGCTGGCGAACGAAGAGGTGGAGGGGGGCAAATGCTGGCGGTGCGGGACCCTCGTTGAGCCTCGCGAGATGCTCCAGTGGTTCTTCCGAATCACCGCTTATGCCGAGCGCCTGCTCGCCGATTTGGACGAGGTGGACTGGCCCGAAGGCATCAAGCAGATGCAGCGCAACTGGATTGGGCGCAGTGAGGGCGTGGAGTTCGAGATGGCGATTCAGGGTCGCCCCGACCTGAAGTTTCGCGTGTTCACCACGCGCATCGACACGGTGTTCGGCATGACCTTCGCAGTGCTGGCGCCCGAGCATCCGCTGGTGGACGAGATTACCGCGCCCGAACAGCGCGAGGTGGTGAACGCCTATCGGGAGGCGGCGCGCCGAATGGACGAACGCACACGCCTCTCCACCGAGCGCGAGCGTACAGGCGTGTTCACAGGCGCCTACGCGATTAATCCCGTGAATGGCGAGCCAGTGCCCATCTATGTGGCGGACTATGTGTTGATGAGTTACGGCACGGGCGCGATTATGGCAGTGCCCGCCCACGATGAGCGCGACTACGACTTCGCCTTGAAACACGGCTTGCCCATCAAAGTGGTGATTGTGCCCGCCCACGATGTTCCTGCCCCTCCCCCCTACGCGCACGGGCGAGACGCCCGTGCCACGGAGCAGGAAGTGCCCGCTGACCAACCTCCTCCTTGCTACACAGGCGACGGCATCATGGTCAATTCGGGCGAGTTCAGTGGGTTGCCCAATCGCGAGGGCATGGAGCGGTTGGCGGACTGGTTTTCCGCGCGGGGTCTCGGCAAGCGCGCGGTGAACTATCGTCTGCGCGACTGGCTCATCAGTCGCCAGCGCTACTGGGGCGCACCCATCCCGATTGTCTACTGCCCACACTGTGGGGAAGTGCCCGTGCCTGAGTCTGAGTTGCCCGTGCTCTTGCCCGATGTGGAGCAGTACCAGCCGACGGGCACAGGCAAATCGCCATTAGCGAGCATCCCAGAGTTCGTGAACACGACCTGCCCACGCTGTGGCGGTCCTGCCGAGCGCGAGACCGACACGATGGGTGGCTTCGCCTGCAGTAGCTGGTACTTCTTCCGATTCTGCGACCCGCACAACGACCGCGAGCCGTTCGCCCGCGAAAAGATAGACTATTGGATGCCTGTTGACTACTATGTGGGTGGCGCGGAGCATGCGGTGATGCACCTGCTGTACGCCCGCTTCTGGACAAAGGTCGCCTACGATGCAGGCATCTCGCCCGTGAAGGAGCCGTTCTATCGGCTCCGCAATCAGGGCATGGTGCTTGCGCTGACGCCCTATCGCCCGCCGCGTGAGGACGAAACGCTCAAGGAGGGCGAAGTGGGCATCCTCGTCCGATGCGAACAACTCGAACAGATGGGCGAGGAGGAAAAAGCGCAGCTCCTCTGGGTCTGGGAGAAGATGTCCAAGTCGAAGGGGAATGTGGTCACGCCCGATGAGATTGTGGAGCGCTACAGTGCGGACACCTTGCGCCTGTATGAGCTGTTCGTCGCGCCGTTCGATTCTGCCATTCAGTGGGAAGAGGCGGGCGTGAAGGGGATGTACCGCTTCCTGACCCGCATTTGGCGCCTGATGTTGGAGGTGCGCCCATGCTTTGTGCGCGAATGGCGCACGATTCTCGCCGAACCGCGCGAACTGCCCAAGCCGTTGCGCGACCTGCGCCACCGCACGCACGCCACCATCAAAAAGGTCAGCGCGGACATTCTCGATTTCAAGTTCAACACGGCGGTCGCTGCGTTAATGGAATGGTTCAACGCGATGGAAGCCTTCTGGCGCAACGCGCAGAAGAACCCCTGCTGTGCGGACGATATGGCGGTGCTGAGCGAGGCAGTGGAGAACTTTATTCTGGTGCTGTCGCCGTTCGCACCGCACATTGCCGATGAACTCTGGGAGCGATTCCGCTTCGAGGGCTTCACCCTCCAGCAGCCGTTCCCTGAGTATAACGAGTCGCTGGCACAAGTGGAGGAGATCGAGCTGGTGATTCAGGTCAACGGCAAGGTGCGCGACCGTATCCGCGTGCCTGCCGACATCTCACGCGAGGAGATGGAGCGGCTCGCGCTTGCCAGCCCGCGCGTTCAGCAATACCTTGATGGCGGTCAGCCCAAAAAGGTGATTGTGGTGCCCGGCAGGCTGGTGAATGTGGTGGTGTAGACGAAACATTCCTGCGATGAAAATCCGACCGCCACGCTATATTGTCTGGTGGGTATAATCCAACGGTTGGAGGTAGAGTGACGCTATGGAAACCGTTACGATCACCCTCTCCTTCCCGAGGTCCGTGCTGGTTGCAGCGGGAGTCAGGGAACAGGAGCTGGACAGGTTTGTCCGTGAAGCGATCGCTGTTGAGTTATATCGGCAGGGGCGTCTGTCGTTGGGTAAGGCGGCTGAACTGGCAGGCTTCGCAACGAAACAGGAGATGCTTATGGCACTTGCTAGGCACGATGTCTGGCTCGATTACACAGCGGAGGACGCCGCTGATGACTTAGAAACAATAGGGAGTGTTTGCTCGCCATGAAGGTGGTGAGCAACTCGACGGCACTTGTCCACTTATCGGCTGCAGGGCGACTTGAGCTTCTGCGCGAGCTTTTTGGTGAACTCTATATTCCCGAAGAGGTTTATCATGAGGTAGTAATCGCTGGTGCAGGGAAGCCGGGTTCCTCTGAGGTGCAGACAGCAGATTGGATTAAACGGCTGGCGGTTAAGAACAGGCTCGCTTGGTCGATGTTGAATATTATGTTGGGGGCAGGCGAAGCGGCGTGTATTGTGCTGGCAATAGAGGTTGGAGCAGATCTGGTCATTCTCGATGACCGGCGAGCACGCCTGCAAGCACTGGCGCACGGTCTCAAAATCACTGGTACGATTGGTGTGCTGTTGATGGCGGGCAAAGAGGGTCGCCTCGATTTCCGACAAGCACTGGATGAGTTGCTTGCTACAGGTTTCCGTCTCCACCCAGGTGAGTATCAACGCATTCTAAGTCTATGGCAGTCAGAGAACCGCACTGATAAGTAAAGGTTGACATCCTTTAGATGTTCTGCCCTGCCCCTTGTGGAGGCAGGATGAGAGGGGCAAGGGTTGGGACAGCCAGCCCCATGCAGGGCTGGGTGGTGCGTGAGGCGAAGCTGCTGGAGGCGGGCGTCTATCCCGAACGCGGACTGGCGCTGACGATAGAAGACATGGAGCGTCTCGCTGCGCACTTCGATGCGCCCGTGCCGTTGTTCGTGGAGCATCGCCCGTCGCCCGTGCAGCTGGGCTGGCTGGTGGCGGTCTGGCGGCAGGGCAGGGAGCTGTTCGGTCGGCTGATGCTTCTCCCCGAAGCGGACGCCCTGCTCCAGCGATTGCGCGTGCGCGGCTTGAGCCTCGGCTTGAGCCGCGATTTACAGCGCATCGTGGAGGTGTCCGTCACAGGCAGCCCGCGCGTGCCCGACGCCCGCCTGTTCTCTGCCTCTCCTCTGCCTCCTGTGATGGAGGTGAACCGCATGGAACCGATGGAGACTCCTCAAGCGATTCCCGACGAGACCCAGCAGTTGCGCGAGCGCGTGCGCCAGCTGGAACGCGAGTTGCAGGTACAGCAGGTGCGTGCGCAGACCCAGCGCTGGATGCTGAGCGGTAAGTTGCCCCCTGCGCTTGCGCCGCTGGCAGAGGCGATTCTGATGCAGGGCGAGGCAAGCGTGCAGTTCAGCAACGAGACCCTACCAATCGCCGAGCTGTTCCGACGCTTTGTGGAGGCACTGCCCGCCCAGCATCTGCTGGGCGAATATGCCCCGACACCTACCTACGACACGCCTGCGCCCAGCCCCGAGGAGGCGCAGTTCCTTCAGCAGGCGTTTCCTGACTTAGACCCCGCCGAGATTCTGGCGAACCGTTCCTGAGGAGGTGATGGGCGATGCCTGCACTGACACAACCCTATGAGGCGTTGGAGAAAGAGGGACTGCTCGTCGCCTATCTGGTGAAGGGCGGAGTGCACATCTGGAAGGGCGCCCTCGTCTGCGTCGACAGCACTGGCTACCTCGTGCCCGCGTCCGACACGGCGAACCTGCGCTTTGTGGGTGTCGCCTTCGAAAGCGCGGACAACACCAACGGCGCCAACGGCGCCAAAAAGTGCCGGGTCATCAAGCGGGGCACTTTCGTGTATAACCGTTCGGGCGCGTTCAGCCAGAGCGACCTCGGCACAGTGGTCAACGCCGTGTCGGATAACGAGGTCGCCAAGACCACGACCAACAACATCGCCGTCGGCACGGTGGTGGAGCTCCCATCGAACACCACCGTGCGCATCCGCATCGATAACCACACCGTCTGAGGGAGGGACAAGCCATGCCGCTGGTTCGAACGGATTTGCTGTCGTTGATAGAGGCGGGACTGCGCACGGAATTTTTCCGCGCCTACCGCCAGTTGGACGAGTCGAGTATCGTGCCGCGCATCGCGACGGTGGTGCGCACGAATCTGCCCACGCAGAAGTACGGCTGGCTGGGCAGTGTGCCCACCATGCGCGAGTTCATCGATGAGCGGGTTCCCACAGGACTGCGTGCCTTCGAGTACGCCATCAGCGATCAGGTCTGGGAAGCCTCGATCGCCGTTGAGCGTCGCGCGTTGGAGGACGAGCAGTATGATATGGTGCGCATGCGGGTGCAAGACCTCGCGCTGGAGGCAGTGCGCCATCGGGAGCAGCTCGTGGTGAACGCCCTGTTGGCAAATGGGGTCGGCTATGATGGCAAGCCCTTGTTCAGCAACAACCACGAGGAGGGCGAGAGTGGCATCCAGAGCAACATCCTGAGCGGTGCGCTGGCGACGGAGACCCTGCAGGATGCCATCGCGCAGATGATGAGCATCAAGGACGATAGGGGGCGACCGATGGGCATCATGCCCGACACCCTGCTGGTGGGACCCACCTTGCAATGGCTGGCAATGGAGCTGCTCGAGTCGCCCGTTGTGGTTCAGGCGAACACGACAGGCAACTTCACGCCCTATCGGAATGTTCTGCAGGGCAAACTGCGCCTGATTGTGTCGCCCTATATCGCGGATGGCGACGCCCAGAAGTGGTTCCTGCTGGACACCTCGCGGGCGGTGCGCGCGGTGATACTGCAGGAGCGGCGCGATGTGCCGCTGGAGTTCGCCGCGCTTGATCGCCCAACCAGCGAGAGCGTGTTTATGCGCGATAAGGTGTTCTACGGCGTGCGCGCTCGCTATGGCGTCGGCTACGGGCTGTGGCAGACCGCCCTGATGGGCACAGGCTAAGCAAGCCCTCATCCCCGACCCCTCTCCCAAAGGGAGAGGGGAGCAAATCTCCCTCCCTCTCCCTGTGGGAGAGGGAGGGCAGGGGAGGGTGAGGGCTTCAGCGACTCGTTCCCTTCGGGTATACTCCCTGTGGAGGAGGAATCCGGGGATGAAAGTAGGCATTATCGGTGGAGGTGGGCGGGTTGGCTCCAACGCCGCCTATGCCTTGCAACTGCGCGGTGCGGTCTCTGAGATTGTGCTTTTGGACATTAATCGTGAGGCGGCGGAAGGTGAGGCGTTAGACCTTCGGCACGGCGCCGCTATGTCGCAACCTATTCGAATCTACGCAGGCGACTATACCGACCTGCAGGGCGCGAATCTGGTGCTCATCACCGCTGGACTGCGACGCCGACCCGATGAGAGCCGACTGGAGCTGATTAACCGCAATGTGGGGCTATTCCGCGAGATTCTCGGCTCGCTCAAGGGCGTGTCGCTCGCACCCGACGCCATCCTGCTGGTGGTCTCGAACCCCGTCGATGTGCTGACCTATCTGGCGGTGAAGGAATCGGGACTGCCCGAAGAGCGTGTGATTGGGCTGGGCACGGTGCTGGACACCTGCCGATTCCGCTCCCTGTTGGGGGAGCATTTCGGGGTGGCGGCGACCGATGTGGACGCGCTGATTCTGGGCGAGCATGGCGATTCGATGGTGCCCATCTGGAGTTGTGCCACGATTGCGGGCGTGCCTCTCAAGGACTACCCAGGCTACAGCAAGGAGAAGATGGACGAGATCTTCGATTTTACTCGTCGCGGTGGGGCGGAGGTGATACGGCTCAAAGGGGGCGCAGGCTATGCCGTCGGTGTTGCTATCTGCGAGGTGGTGAACGCGATCGCCCTGAACAAGCATCAGGTTCTACCCGTTTCCACCCTGCAGAAGGGTGCGCTGGGCATTCAGGATGTGTGCGTCTCGCTTCCGACACGGCTGGCGCGCACAGGGGTTCAGCAGGTGATTGAGATTGCGGTGAGCAACGAGGAGCGCATTGCCCTCCAGAATTCGGCAGAAGTGCTCAAGGAGACTCTCCAGAAGGTGATGGGCTGATATGCCACTCTATGAGTATCGCTGTCTGGCGTGTCGACGGCGATTCACGCAGTTGAGGCTCATTGCAGAGCGCGATGAGCCGTTGCCCTGTCCGCACTGTGGCGCGATGCGGGCACAGCGGCTCGTGTCGCGTGTAGCACGCTTGCGCACCGAAGACCAGATGCTGGACGACCTTGCCGACCGTATGGAACTAACGGGCGACCCTGATGACCCACGCACCATGCGCGAGTTCCTGCGCGAGATGAGCGCGGCGATGGACGAAGACCCGACCGAGATGGAAGCCCTGTTCGAGGAGGAACTGGCTGGAGCCTCCGACAAGTCCGACCTGTCGAACGAGTCCGACGGAGACTAAGCGCCATGACTCTCACCCCTGCGGAACAGGAGCTGGTCGAGTTGGCGCGGAGTGCACGCGCGAACGCCTATGCGCCCTATTCCCGTTATGCGGTAGGCGCAGCGGTGCGTACCACCGATGGGCGCATCTTTGCAGGGTGCAACATCGAAAACGCCAGCTATGGGCTGTCGGTCTGTGCCGAGCGTGTGGCGGTGTTCCGTGCGGTGGCGGAGGGCATATCCCAAATCGTTGCGGTCGCGGTGGTCACAGAGAACGGTGCGACACCATGCGGCGCGTGCCGACAGGTGCTAATGGAATTCGCGGAAGACCCTGCCCGATGCCCCATCCTGATCGCCACACCTGAAGCGGTGCTTGCCCGCTACACGCTCACAGAGCTACTTCCCCATGCGTTCTGCCTCAGTTCTCCACGCGCCCGCGCGGGAGCGTCCGAGGAAGGATAATTGTGAGGGGAGCCGAGATTGCTCGGCTCCCCTTGAGAAGTATGGGAACCTGGGCGATCTGCCCTGTCCCTTAGCAGCTCTGTCCGAAGTTGAACAGCACGATTAGCAGGTCGGCATCGTCGACCACATTATCGCCGTTCACATCTTCGGGAGGGCTGCCCGTCTGCCCGAAGGCGAACAGCACCCTCAGCAGATCAGCATCGTCCACCACGCGGTCGCCGTTCACATCGCCCTGCAGGCGCACTCCCAGCGTGCCGTTGCCAGAGCCAGCGTTGTACCAGCTGTCTCCTGCGAAGCTCGCTTGGATGGTGTGATTCCCGCATGCGATGCTCGGGATGGTGTAGTTGAGTGTGGCGACGCCCGAGGCGTTGGTGTTCGCGTTGCCGACAGGGTTGCCGTCGATGAGGAACTGCACCGTTCTGCCCGCGAGTGGCGCGTTATCTGTGGTACGGCGCAGAGTCGCCTGCAACTGAACCGTCTGCCCGATGGACCCGGAGCGGTTCGCTACGCTTAGGCTGGTGTTCGCCTTCTGCACGGTGAGCGCGGCGACCGTCGCGGTGCGGGCGTTGAAGAAGAAGTCGCCCGCAAAGGTGAAGGTCACATTATGCGTGCCCACCGGCAGGCTTTCAGGAATGGTGTAGTTGACAGTTGCCCAGCCGTCCACATCGGTGTTCGCGCTGCCGACAGGGTTGCCGTTCACCGCGAGGCTGATGGTGCGGTTGCAAATCCAGCCGCCCAACGAGACGGCGTTCATGCGCACCTGCAACGGTACGGTCTGCCCATAGGCGCCCGTAGTGAGCACAATCGCTGTATACACGCTGTCGCCCCACTGGCGTAGATAAGCCGTGTTGTAGTCCGTGATGGGCTGTGGTGCATCGTTCGTGTTGGTGATACTGCCGTTGTTGTTGATGATGAAGGTGTGCAGGGTGCCCGAATCGCCACCTGCTTGATCGTCCACCCTCACCCACCAGCCGCGCATATTGCAGGTGCGTGGATCGGGCGGTAGGTACGATGCGGCGCCACTGAGGTCCACCTGGCACCACATGTGATCGAGGTTACCGCCGGTGCGGTTCGCCACCACACGGCTCCAGAGTGGGCTGGTCGGGTTGCCCACACCTATCGTCACGACGAGGTCACCGCGCCAGGTGTGGTCTAACCCGATGAGCGCGTGGCGTGCCGTGCGCGTGGGGTAGAAGGCGTAGGTGGTGTTGAAGTCGGTGACGGGTTGCGGTACATTGCCCGACACATAGGTGTTGTTGGTGGTCAGGCTGAAGCGGCGCAGTGTACCCTGATCGGCGACCGCCGCGTCGTACACCTTGCAGAACCAGACCACATCTTCGCCAGGATTGTTGCGGTAGAAGCTGGGCGCGTCGGCGATGCTCTCCTGAATGTAGAGGTTGTCTGCGCTCCCGCCGGCACGGTTCCAGATGCGTTTGGAGTACAGAGGTGCATCGGGGTTGCCCACACCCACATCCACAATCAGGTCGCCCCGATAGGTGTGGTCAATCTCCACCGTCACGAAGTCGCTGATTTCGGACAGGATGCGATGGTCGCGCATAATGTCGCGGAAGGCGGAGTCGTAGTCGTGCCCACGCGCGAACCATGCGTTGATGAAGTCCATCATGTGGTTCAGCGTGCCACCGTTCACGAAGGTGTCCCAGATTTGACCGCGTCCGAGGGCGAGGCGGTCGCGCGGATGCGGGTCACCAGCGAGGTTGTCATACACATCCCAGAGCGAGGAGGCGACCGAAGCTTCGCCCGTGGTGCCCACGGTGGCATCGAGGCAGTTGCCGGTGATGGTCTCCACATTGACGCAGAAGTTCGCGCTATCGCCCACGCCGGGCGTGTCGCAGTAGGTCTGGTTGCCCAGCGAGCTTTGCCCCGAATAAGTTGCCCAGCCCTCGCTCCACGCCAACCCGCCGTTGTAGCAGCCGAACCAGGTGTGCGCCCCGCCAGAGCCAGGCGGAAAGCCACCTTTGACGACCTGCATCACATGATGCCCGTACTCGTGGAAGATGACCGAATCGTCCTGCTGGTCACCGTCGGTGAGGGTGATGCGCTGGGAGCCGCCTTGGTAATAGGCGCCGTCGCTACCCCCTTCCTGCCAACGGCAATTAACCAGCGCCAGGTCGTAGCCCAGCCCGTAGTTGTAGCTTGCCCAAGCGCGGCTGAGCGCGTCGCAGATTTCATACGCCGCTTCCCAGCCATCGTCGGGATAGTTGCCCGGTCCATCGGTGTCGATGAACCAGCCGCCAATATCCCACACGCCGTCGGGCAGGTCGCTTCGGCTCGGTCCGTTCACCTGGAAGTTGTGCCCACCGGTGTAGTGCACCACATTCACGCGCCCGTTGCGTGCGAACCAGCGCACATAGGGTTCCTGAGAGGCGTCGTCGAACGGGTCGCCATCGTCATCGTTGGGGAAGTCGGCAGTTTCGAAGAAGCCATTAGAACCGCAGACGGCTTCTGCCAGCAGGTCATCCCCGCTCCAACTATCATCGTCCCAGATTTGCACCAGCGCGCCATAGGCACCGTGCAGGGTTCCGTCGCGATGGCGGTAGTAGAAGTAGCCGCGCACGCGCGCCGTGCCCGTCGGTCCTTGGGGGCGGACGGTTTGGTCGTCGTTGACGGGTTGGAACTCGGGTGCGGGCGGCGTGCCCAGCTGTGCCATCGAATCGGGTGCTGGCTCGGTGATTCTTTCGGAGGGTGCGACCTCTTGGGCGGTGGGTGGCTCCCTGCGCGGCTCATAGAACGGCAAACGGCTCACCTCGATCGTGCCGTCAGGGCGCACATCAAAGTAGAGATGCACGCGCCGACCCATCGTGAAGCCGTTCCCACGCTCCACCACGGACGCTGCAATCTCGTAGCGACCAGGGCGGTTGAACTGCACCACAAGGCGATACTGGGAGACACCCTTCGTATCGATCTGCAGATTCTGAAGGGGTTGCGGGCGTGTCAGCACGCTGATGCCTTCCGACACATCCCAGCTAATCTCGGCGTTGTGCAGGTACTCAAACGGTAGCACCGAGAAGACCACCTGCACGGGCTGCCCCAGCCTCGGGGCATGCGACAGGTCGAGCCGAACCTCGATAGGCGGTTCAGGCTTACAGCTCGTGCGGGCGTGATACGCCTCACGCATCTGCTGTTCCAGCTCCTGCACGGTGGCAGGTAATAAAGTGGATTGAGAAGCGGGCTTCTCCAGCTGGGCGTTCGCCGTCATCACGAACAGACTGCCAGCAAGAATCAGCAATGCCCCCAAGCCACCTTTCTGTAACGGTTGGTTCATTTAAGCCTCCTTTGCAGGCGTCAGAGCGGGTAGCCCCTCGACACTTGCACCCATAGTATACCCTATCTTATGGGGAAAGCACAAGGGACTTTGGTCCCGATTGGGCGGAAATCGCCTTAATCGCTCCAGTAGTCGTCCCCGTAGTAGCGTCGGGAACCCAGTAGGGCGTCGCGCCCTCCCAACAGCTTCACCGTTGCCAGCCCTGCCACAAAGCCCCCAATATGCGCCAGATAGGCAATCCCGGGCGACGCCACAAAAAACTGCGACACGAACCAGAAAATCAGAAAGAAGATGGCGGGCACTTCTACGATGGTCCACACGAAGTAGATGAGCATACAATCCAGCCGTGCGTGGGGGAACAGCAGGGCATACGCGCCCATCACACCCGCAATCGCGCCGCTCGCGCCCACCACTGGCACGGTGGAATGCATGTTCGGCAGGATGTGCGACCACGCCGCCAGATAGCCCCACACGATATAAAGCACAAGATAGCGCCAGTGTCCCAGCGTGTCCTCCACATTATTGCCGAAAATCCAAAGCGACCACATGTTCCCAATCAGGTGCAACCAGCCGCCATGCAAGAACATCGAGGTGAAAAGGGTGATTTGCGGGGGGATTTCACGCTGGATCGGCACAGGTTGCACACCTCCAGGCGTTATCTCACGCACCCAAAGGATGCCCGGCTCGTTGCGCAGGACCTCCGCCGGGATGGCAGAGTAGTAAAGGGTGAGATGCGGGTCGAACTGCTGCATCAGGAACACGATGGTGTTGATGATGATGAGTCCCACCGTGACGAAGGGGAACCGTCGCGTCGGGTTATGGTCGCGTATCGGTATCAGCATCTGCCCATCTCCTCGCCTTCTCTATGTTTTATGTGGATTCGCCAACTGGGCACCTCCTTCCTGCCTTAATTTATACCTTTGCCCCCTCGGAGGGCGTGCAGGGAGAGTGGTGTATGCCCATCATTTCATTTAAGGCTTTCGCAGTTGACGGCTTTTTGGGCAGATGGGGGGACGCCCAAGCCACGATGATCCCCTGCAAAGTGGGGGTGGTCTGCCCGAAAATAGGGGATGATGGAGCCGATACCGCTGGTGCAGGTGCTAAAGCGGGGTGGTGGGCACGCTCGAAAGGAAAGCGCGCCATCCAGACACCCCGCACTGCCTGACCTCTCGGAGCTGATGGAGAGCTTGCGCGTGCCTGAACTATCCGCCCTGCGCGAGCAGGCGGATGCCCTTCTTCAGCAGGCGCAAAGAGAAGCCGAGCAAATTCGTCAGCAGGCGTATCAGCAGGGCTATCAAGAGGGGTATAGGGCAGGGGCGGAAGAGGCACGCATTCACCTCGAAACGGAGGCACATCAGCAGGTCGCCCAACTACGCGAGCAGGTGAACACCTTCCTCCAGCAACTGCAGAGCCAGTTCGATAAGTATCTACGCCTGCTGGAGCCGCAGATGCTGGCGCTGACGATGCAGATTGCCCGCAAAGTCATCCGCGACGAACTGCGCCAGCACCCGGAGCATGTGCTTGCGATGATTCGGGATGTGCTCAGGCGTGTGCAAGGCTTCGGACAGGTGCGCATACGGGTCCATCCGCTCGATTTGGAACTGGTGCGCCAGCACAAGCCGAGCCTGCTGACCGTTATCGATTCGCTGGACGGGCTGGAGATTGTGGAGGATAGGCGTGTGGAGCCGGGGGGCTGTATCTTGGAGACTCCGCAGGGCATCTACGATGCTCGCGTCGACACCCAGCTGGAAGAGATGGAGCACGCGCTGAACGAGGCACTGCCGGAGGCAGGATGATGCATCGTCCCGACTGGTCTGCGCTTTGCGAGCGGGTACGCCAGATGGACACGGTGCGCATCAGCGGGCGCGTGGTGGGCGCGGCGGGATTGCTGATTGAATCGGCGGGACCGCCCGCTCGACTGGGCGAGCTGTGCGCCATCGCACGGGGACGCCATGCGCCTCCCCTTGTGGCGGAGGTGGTCGGCTTTCGGGGAGGCAACCTTCTGCTGATGCCCTTGGGCGACATGGCAGGTGTCTATGCGGGCAGTGAAGTAACCCCGCGTCGTCAGCAGGCGTCGGTCGCGGTGGGCGATGCCCTGCTGGGGCGCATTCTGGACGGGCTGGGCAACCCCATCGACGGAAAGCCGCTCCCCCCGATGGAAAAGCGTTATTTGCTCTATCGTGAGGCGCCCTCCGCGCTGGAGCGTGCGCCCCTGCGCGAGCCGATGCCGATGGGCATCCGTGCCATCGACGCCCTATTGACCTGCGCGCGCGGTCAGCGCATCGGCATCTTTGCGGGGAGCGGTGTCGGCAAAAGCACTCTGCTCGGCATGATTGCTCGCAACGCCTGTGCGCAGGTGAATGTGATTGCGCTGATTGGCGAGCGCGGGCGCGAGGTGCGCGAGTTCATCGAAGGACCTCTGGGCGAGGAGGGACTGCAACGCTCAGTGCTGGTGGTCGCCACTTCCGATCAGCCCGCGATTGTGCGTCAGCGTGCCGCCTTCACCGCGACCGCGATTGCCGAATATTTTCGCGATCAGGGGCGCGATGTGTTGCTGATGATGGACTCGCTTACCCGTCTGGCGATGGCACAGCGCGAGATTGGGTTGTCCGCGGGTGAACCGCCCTCCGCCCGCGGCTACACGCCCTCCGTGTTCGCCCTGATGCCCCGCCTGCTCGAACGCGCGGGCAACAGCGCAACGGGCAGTATCACCGCCCTCTACACCGTGCTGGTCGACGCGGACGATATGAACGACCCGATTGCGGACACCGCTCGCGCCATACTGGATGGGCATCTGGTGCTGTCGCGTGCGCTCACCCAGCGCGGGCACTATCCGCCCATCGATGTGCTCTCCAGTCTGTCGCGCGTGATGCCGAACATCGTTCCTGAGGCGCACCTGCAAGCTGCCAATCGGCTCAGAGAGCTATTAGCCGCTTATCGCGACGCCGAAGATTTGATCATGATTGGTGCGTATCAGCAAGGTGCGAACCCACTGGTCGATTCCGCCATCCAGCGGATGGACGCCATTCAGCGGTTCCTGAGGCAGGCGATTGATGAGCGTGCCGATTTTGAGCAGACGGTCGCGCAGTTGCTGGAGCTTGCCTCACCCAGCTAAGGAAGAACCATGAGGCGATTTTCGTGGCTTGGGCGTCTCGCCCAAGCATAGCATGGAACTGCACGATTTTCGTGGCTTGGGCGTCTCGCCCAAGCATAGCATGGAACTGCACGATTTTCGTGGCTTGGGCGTCTCGCCCAAGCAAGCACACGGGCGGGACGCCCGGGCTACGAACTGTGGCTTGGGCGTCTCGCCCAAGCAAGCACACGGGCGGGACGCCCGGGCTACGAACTGTGGCTTGAGCGTCTCGCCCAAGCAAGCACACGGGCGGGACGCCCGGGCTACAGGGACACCATGAGACGATTTCGGTTTCGGTTGGAGCGTGTGTTGCGCTATCGGGAGACGCGCGAGGAGATTGCCTTGCGCGCCCTGCGCGAGGCGATTCAGCGGCGCGTCGAGCATGAGCGTGCTATTGAGGAGATGCGCCGATATTGTCAGACGCTGGCGCGCCTCGCCCTTCAACCTGAAGAGTGGCTCTGGCGTGAGCAGACCCTGCAGGCGTTGCAGGCACGGCTCCAGGCGATGGAGGAGTTGCTACCTCTGCTCTATGAGCGGGAGCAGGAGGCGCGGGAGGCTTATCAAGAGGCGCGTCGCCAGCGGGAGTCGCTCACCCGCCTGCGTGCCCGCGCCTATGACCAGTTCCAGCAGGAGCTGAGCCGCCTTCTGCAACGCGAAACGGACGAGGTGGTGGCGTATGCGTATCAGCGAACCGCTCCAGAGAACCCTTCTGCGCATTCAGGAGATTCAGACGCGGATTGAGCAGTTGTCGGGCAGGTTGGACAGGGCAGACCGTTCAGCCACTGGACAGGGGCGCGTCGCGCCTGTCGGCTTTCCCGAAGGAAGCCCACCGCCCCCTGGCATGCGAATCGTCGCGCCTGAAGTGGCTCGCTGGGAGTCCATCGTTGCGCCCATCGCGACGAAGTACCGCATCGAGACCGAATGGGTTCTGCGCATTATCGAAGCCGAATCGGGGGGCAATCCGAACGCCGTCTCACCGAAAGGGGCTATCGGCTTGATGCAGTTGATGCCCGCGACCGCGCGGGCGCTCGGTGTGCAGAACCCGTTTGACCCGGTGCAGAACATCGAGGGCGGTGTGCGCTACCTGCGCCACCTGCTGGATCAGTTTGGCGATTTGCGCCTCGCCTTAGCCGCCTATAACGCGGGACCGGGCAATGTGGAGCGTTATGGCGGTGTGCCTCCTTTCCCTGAAACCTTGCGCTACCTGCGCCGCATTCTGGGCTGAAGCAGGAACGGTGACGGCAAGGCGCGAACTCGATTTCCATGCGTCTATGGCTCAGCCTCATCGGTGCAATTGGACTCGGATGGGTTTCCCTTTCAGCGTCCGACATGTCAGACAGCTTGGACAGTGCAATATTTGAGCCTGTACTCATTCAGGCGAACCTGCGCCCCGATGAGGTGCGCTTCGACCCCGACCTGTTTGACTATTTTTTCAACACGGACTACGCGACACCCTTTTTCCGCATGTGCATGCGCGAGCCGTTGCGCCTGCCCTATTATGCGGAGCGATTGCGGAACGGGCTGGCAACGGCGATTGCGCGTCCCGCCTTAGCCGTGGAGCTGGGCGGGAACCTGCTGGGCGTAGGCACACGGCGCACCCTGCTGAGCGACCCGCTGGAGAATCTCCGCCAGCAAAGCCAACCGCCCAACGCACTGGAGGAAGCCATCCTTGCCATCTATCGCGAGGCGAACGCCCCTGTGCCCGCACAGGTGCGTCAGCAGCTTGGCAGGCTGAAGGAGGTGCCACCTGTTGTTCAACAGCAAGCGGCATTTCTGCTCTACACGGCAATCCACGCGCGACGCTGGCGCGACTCGGCACTGAAAGAGATAGAGAATCTCAACGAGCTGTTTCACCTGCTCACCTTGCCCGTGGTCGAAGCCAAGCGCGAACTGGAAAGCGATCGACCTGATGGAGGCAACCTCATATTGGAGCGTGCCCTTAAGCGCGTCGATATGCAGAGACTGTTGGCAGGAGGACACGACTGCCTGCTCGCAGCCCAGCAGGTCATGGAAGCCTTCAGCAAACCGGACAGCGCGGACCTGAAGAAGCCCTTCGAGTTTACCGTCGATACACCGTGGGGGCGCGTGCGCCTGTGCGGTGGGGGCAACGATATCCATCCACGCCTGCCCTACCTGCTGATTATCGACACGGGGGGCAACGACACCTACTACGGTGGGGGCGCAACGCTCTCCATAGCGAACGCCATCTCGTGGCTCATCGATGTGGAGGGCGACGATAAGTACGGCGCCGATGCCGAATCGCTCAAGACGCCCATTCCCGAGCAGTCCAATCGGGCGAAGGCGAGTGATATGGCGTTCGGCGGCGCGGTGCTGGGCTATGCGGTGCTCATCGATATGGCAGGCGACGATCTTTATCGCACCGCGTCGGCGGGGCTTGGCTCAGCGCGGTTCGGCATGGGCGCGCTCCTCGATCTGCAGGGCAACGACCTCTATGACGGCTATGCCTTCACGCAAGGCGCAGGCTATGCAGGTGTGGGATTGCTGATAGATCGGGGCGGACAAGACCGCTACGCCTGTTTTCAGCAGGGGCAGAGCTATGGCGGTGTGCGCGGCGCGGGGTTCCTCATCGATGTGGTGGGCAACGACCAGTATCTTGCGCATGACCAGCCCCTCGATTTTGCCTCGCCCCAGACGAAGGAGCGCAACACCAGCCTTGCCCAAGGCTGTGGCATGGGACGGCGCGCCGACTACAGCGACGGGCACTCCTTCGCGGGTGGCATCGGGGTCCTGCTCGATGTGCAGGGGGACGATCTGTACCGCTGTGGCGTGTTCGGGCAGGGCGCGGGCTACTGGGGTGGCACAGGCTGGCTCATCGACCTGCAGGGCAACGACACGCGCGAGGGCGCATGGTATGTGCAGGGCGCCGCGGCGCACTTCGCGATTGGCTACCTTGAGGATCGGCTCGGCAGCGACCGCTATCTGGCAGGGTTCAACATGGCGATGGGCGCAGGACACGACTTCTCCATCGGCTACCTGTACGAGGGGGAGGGCGACGACCAGTACGACGCGCCCAGCCTCGCGCTGGGCGGTGGTAATGCGAACAGCATCGGCATCTTTGTCGACCTCAAAGGCGACGACCAGTACCGCATCCGCGCGAACAGCGCGAATCTGGGACGGGTGAACCCGTTCGGCAAGGGCACTCTGCGCGAGCGCGCCCTCTGCCTCGGACTCTTTCTCGACGGCGACGGCACCGACTCCTACCCACCCGCAGCCGATTTTGCGGGCAATCAGCGCAACTGGATTATCTGGGGCATGCGCAACGAGCGCCCCAGCGAAAGCCAGCTCGGGTTGGGGTCTGACCGGTAATTAATGCCCCGCACAGCAGGAAGGCTTCTCGCCTTTGACCACTGCCGAGGGCGATCGAGTCAGTTTGCCCTCACGCACGCTCATCATCAGCGCGGCGGCGCCTGCGCCCAACAGCGCCGCGATAGCCAACAACAGTCCGATTTTGCTCAAGATTTACCTCCGCCCAGATTATACCACCATTCGCGTGGTAAGTCGAGCGCACGGAACGCTTCCTCCAGCACGATGCGAATGGCGTTCGCCCAGTCGGCAGGCGCACGCCCCTGCACCATAATCGGTTCCACATCCAACCCCGTGCAGAGGAACAGATAGGCGTCGCGACGCTCTGCCGCCCGAATGGTCAACATCGGCATGCCGATCGAGTCGGCGAACTCGGTAATCAGGCGGTCTTTGCGCGCGGTCTGCTCGTTCTCCTGATGAGCACTATGCAAATTGAGGTTCACAGGTAGCAACACCAGCCCATCAGGGTTCACGCTCAGGTGCAATGTGAGCACGGCGTCCACCGCCGAACGCGCAATCTCGGGTGGCATGTTCGCACGATAACCCGTGACGAAGCCGAACGGCACCTGATGATGGCAGGCGATGGCGTATTGGAGCATCAGGCAGTCGATGGCTTCGCGCAGGAGCCGTTCATGGAAGCTCTGCACGAGCCGCCCGGGCGGGGTGTAAGGATGCCCATGGCGCTCGCGCAGAAGCGCGATCGGCGCCTGAATCGCCATCGCCAAACGGGGCATGGGGGTGGTCAGCTCCATCCGAATGTCAGCAATCTCGCAGTTCAGATGAACGCCCGCCGGTCCCTCATACACTTCCAGCCACAGAATCTCGCATTCCCGATAGGAGGCGCGTAGGGCTTCGCTCAGGTTCGGCTCCGTCTCCAGCACCATATAAGGGCGCTTTTCAAGGTCACCGGGCGCGACCAGCACGCCAAAACAGGGCTTATTGAACTCCGGGATATACGCCGGCGGGCGATAGAGCGAGTGAAACACGAATCGCCGCGCTGGGCGCAACAACAACTCATACTCCCCTATCGTTTGCAATACCTCCGCTAAGTACCTGTTTATCGAATGAGTCAATAACCGATTCGGTTGAAACGCCATTTTGTATCACCTCCATATTCGAACTTGACAACTTCTGCTCAAAAGTCATCCCCATTATAGAGATTCGTACCCCAAGCCGATAATTCCTGCAGGAGTGGACGATGTACGGCACAAAGCGTTTGGGTGAATGGCTGATTCAGCAGGGCAAAATCACGCCCCAACAACTGCAGGAGGCGCTGGAGACCCAGCGGCTGACGGGCAAGCGATTGGGCGAGACGCTCATCGAAATGGGCTATATCACGCGCGAGGACTATTACGAGGCGCAGGCGGCGCAGTACGAAGTGCCCTATGAACCGCTCCTGCCCCATACCCTCAATAACGAGCCTGCCCTGCGCACGCTGGTGCCGCCAACGATTGCCACACGCCACTTCATCCTGCCCCTGCGTCGCGAGGGCAATACACTTCACCTGGCGATGGCAGACCCGAACGATGTGGAGGCGCAGGACTATATCCGCCAACTCACGGGACTGCAACTCAAACTCTACTATGCGCCCCCAGAACGCATCCTGCACGCGATTGCCCAACTCTATGGCGTGCAAGAGGAGATGCTGGTCGCCGAGCATGAGTTAGAAAGCGAGCATGAGTTGGACGACCTATCACAGGTGCAGGAGACGGTGAACCAGCCGCCCATCATTCGGCTGGTCAACACGATTCTGTTCGAGGCGGTGGAACAGCGGGCGAGCGATATCCACTTCGAGCCGCAGGAGCAACGCTTGCAGGTACGCTACCGCATCGATGGCGTGCTTTACCCCGTGCGCACGATTCCGCGCAGTTTGCAGGCGTCGGTGCTGGCGCGGGTCAAGTTGATGGCGGAGATGGATATTGCCGAGCGGCGTCGCCCGCAGGATGGACGCTTCACCTTCCGCGTGGGCGAGCGCAAGATCGACGCGCGTGTCTCCACACTACCCACTGCCTTTGGCGAGCGCATCGTGGTGCGCCTGCTGGATCGCGCTCAATCGCTGTTGCCGCTGGAGGGGCTGGGAATGCCTGACGAGGTCTATCAACAGCTGTTGGAGCTTACCACGCGCCCATGGGGCATGATTTTGGTGACAGGTCCCACGGGCGCGGGCAAATCGACCACCCTCTATGCCCTGCTCCAGCATATCCGTTCCGACAGGCGCAATATTCTCACTTGTGAAGACCCCATCGAATACACCATCGAGGGCATCGGGCAGTCGCAGGTGAACGAACGCGCGGGGCTGACCTTCGCCCAGCAGTTGCGGGCGATTCTGCGTCAAGACCCCGATGTGGTGCTGGTGGGCGAGATTCGCGACACCGAGACCGCCGAGATTGCCTGCCGCGCCGCGATGACGGGGCATCTGGTGCTGGCGACGCTCCATACCAACGATGCGACCAGCGCACCCACCCGCTTGCTGGATATGGGCATTCCGCCGTTCCTGATTAACTCCGCGCTGGCGGGCGTCGTGGCACAGCGTCTCATGCGACGGCTGTGCACCCATTGCCGTCAGCCTGTTCAGGTGAGCGCCGAATCGGTCTGCCCCGCGCTGGGTACGGGCGTTATCACGCTTTATGAGGCGCGTGGCTGTTCAGAGTGCAACGGGATTGGCTATCGCGGGCGTGTGGGTGTGTATGAGCTGTTCATCATGTCCGACCCTGTGCGTCGCCTGATTGCGCAGGGCGGGGACAGCAACGCCATTCGGAACGCCTGCCCACCTGGCACGCTCTTTCCCCTCTGGGAAGACGCCCGCCAGAAGGTACTAAAGGGCATCACCAGTTTGGACGAAGCGCTCGCGCTGATGGGCGAGACGCTCGCGCCCATCCCACACGCTGCATAGCTGTAGCTTGGGCATTCTGCCCATCAAGTGGCACGAGCGTCCCGCTCGTGCAATTGAGGCTTGGGCATCCTGCCCATGAAGTGTAGCACGGGCGTCTCGCCCGTGCAAAGTAGCTTGGGCATCCCTGCCCATCAAGTAGCACGGGCGTCTCGCCCGTGCAAGTGTGGCTTAGGCATCCCTGCCCATAAAGCGTAGCACGGGCGTCTCGCCCGTGCAAAGTAGCTTGGGTATCCCTGCCCATTCAGCCCGGTATCGTCGCCGACACCGTCTCGCTCAGCGGTCCCGCCTCGCCCCGACTATTCACCCAACGCCCAATAAAG
>FWWL01001864.1_pt1 | contig 47493 bp, 44 predicted proteins | sample 2228331 | NCBI WGS metagenome assembly FWWL01 (sample SAMEA103939775, study PRJEB20133) | metagenome | reverse complement strand
TCACTCCCGGCACTTGCGGGACCGCGCCCGCGCCGATATAATCTGCGGGTGTTGGACGCGGCCGGTCCGTCGGCACGGCCGCCATTACTTCCCGCCCGGGGTGACACTCGCCGTCCCGGGCTCAAGAACACTCTAACGATCCAGGGGAGGTAGCCTTTGCGAGAGTACGAATGCCTTTACATCCTGCACCCCGGACTGTCCGAGGAGGACGTCCCGGCGCTTTCCGAGCGCTTCAGCCAGGTCGTGCGCGACAATGGCGGCGAAGTGCTGACCGTCAACCCGTGGGGCAAGCGCCGTCTGGCCTATGAGATAGCCCACTGCAAGGAGGGCATTTACATCCAGATGCGCCTGAACGGGGACTCCACGGCCACCGGAGAGCTGGACCAGGCGCTGCGGTTTTCGGAGCACGTCCTGCGGCATCTGATCGTCCGCGCCGACGAGCTGGACCCCGCCGCCACCAACGAGATTCCGGAGCAGCTTCCGGAGCCCTCTCTGGACGACTATGACGCCAGGAGGGGGCGGGCGCCCCGCGCCGAGGCTCCCGAGGCGGCTGTCGAGGCCGCTGAGGGCGAGGAGGCTGGCGAAGCGCCCGCGGGCGAAGAGGCTGGCGCCGCGGAGGAGTCCGCTCCGGCTGAGGCGGCCGCCGCGGAAGCCGGGCCCGCCGGCGTTCCGGAGGAGTCCGCAGAGCCGGCGCAGGCTGCTCAGGAGTAGTCCAGGGCTTCCGGCTTCGCGGCGACTGCATACAGGGAGGAGGGCCCACCCTTGCTGAACAGGATCATTCTCATCGGACGCCTGACGCGCGACCCCGAACTGCGGTACACCCCGCAGGGAGTCCCCGTGGCCACACTGGGGCTGGCCGTGGACCGGCCGCGGTCCAGCCGGGACGCCGAGCGCCAGACGGACTTCATCGACATCGTCTGCTGGCGGCAGTCGGCGGAATTCGCCGCCAACTATCTGGCGAAGGGCCGGCTGGTGGCCGTGGAGGGGCGCCTCCAGATCCGCGACTGGGTGGGCCAGGACGGCACCAAGCGGCGCAGCGCCGAAGTGGTGGCGGACAACCTGCGCCCGCTGGACAAGCCACGGACGGCGGAGCCCGGCGAAGCCGCCGTTGCCGGAGAGCCGGCAGACACGTTTACAGATGTCCCCGGCGAGGTGCCGGACGCTTACGACGACCCGTTCGTGGACGAATGAGAACGGCACCGCCGCGCAAGCGGGACCTGCTCTTGATGGGAATCGTGGAGAAAGACTGAAAAAGATGGCTTCGACGAAGAGATCCGGACGCTATCGCAGGGGGCGCAGGAAAGTCTGCAGCTTCTGCGTGGACGCTGTCGAGATCATTGACTACAAGAACATCTCACGGCTGCGCCGCTTCCTCACGGAGCGGGGCAAGATCGTGCCGAGGCATACATCGGGGAACTGCGCCAAGCACCAGAGGATGATGGCGCGCGCCATCAAGCGCGCCCGCCACGTGGCCCTGCTGCCTTTCGTGGTGAAATAGGAGACCGCGCGGCGGTTTCCGCTGCCCCGGTTCCGCGGGCCGGCCTCTCTGAAGAGGGCCGGCCCGTCCGCTTTTCCGTGTGCGGGAGGCAGGACCCGCCAGCCGTGTAGTAAGATATCGCGGAGCGCGCCGTCCGCGGCGCGCCCGCGCACGCGGGAGGTCCCGCGAGCTCACTTTCCAGAAGAGAGGCCCGGAACGACATTGCCAAAGATAACACTCATCGGCGCGGGAAGCGTCATCTTCGCCCGCGCGCTCCTGCAGGACATCCTTTCCTTCGAAGAGCTCAAGGAATCCGAAATCTCGCTGCACGACATCGACGAGGAGCGCCTCCGCGTGGCCGAGGTGATGGCCAACAAGGTGGCCGCGGCACTGGGCGCGCATCCGAAGGTCACTGCGTCGCTGGACCGCCGCCAGGCGCTGGAAGGGTCCGACTATGCCATCAACATGGTGCAGATAGGAGGCTACAAGCCCTGCACCGTCACGGACTTCGAAGTGCCGAAGAAATACGGCCTGCAGCAGACCATCGCGGACACTCTGGGCATCGGGGGCATCTTCCGCGCCCTGCGCACCATCCCGGTGATGTGGGACATGGCTTCGGACATGCTGGATGTCTGCCCGGATGTCACGTTCCTCAACTACGTGAACCCGATGGCCATGAACACGGCCGCGTGGGCGCGCGCCACGGACATCCCCATCGTGGGGCTGTGCCACAGCGTGCAGGGAACGGCGATGATGCTGTGCGGAGACATCGGAGTGCCCTACGAGGAGGTCAACTACCTGTGCGCCGGCATCAACCACATGGCCTTCTTCCTGCGGTTCGAGCGCAACGGCGAGGACCTGTATCCCCTCATCCACAGGGTCTATGACGAAGGACGGGTCCCGGACTGGAACCGCGTGCGCTACGAGATGCTCAAGAGGCTGGGATACTTCGTCACGGAGTCGAGCGAGCACTTCGCGGAATACGTCCCCTACTTCATCAAGAAATCCCATCCGGAGCTCATCGAGCGCTTCAACGTGCCAATCGACGAATACATCCGGCGCTGCATCTCTCAGAACGAGGGCTGGGAGAAGTTGCGCGAGGAGATGATGGGCGACCAGGAGATTCAGGTGGGGCGCAGTCACGAGTACGGCTCCCTCATCATCCACAGCATGGAGACGGGCACCCCGCGGGTCATCTACGGCAACGTGCTGAACGACGGGCTCATCGACAACCTGCCCGCGGAATGCGCCGTGGAGGTCCCCTGCCTGGTGGACCGCAACGGCATCCAGCCGACCCGCGTGGGGGCCCTTCCGCCGCAGCTGGCCGCCATCATCCAGACCAACGTGAATGTGCAGATCCTGACGGTGGAGGCGCTGCTGACGGGCAACAAGGACCACGTCTTCCACGCGGCGATGATGGACCCGCACACGGCCTCGGAGCTGACGCTGGACGAGATCTGGGCGCTGGTGAACGACATGTTCGAAGCGCACGAAGGATGGCTGCCCGACCTGCAGGGGACGGTCGACCGTCTGAAGTGCGCCTGGGCCTGAGCGGCGCACCCGTGGCTCCGTCCGCGAACAGGAAAGGCAGACGAGCCGCGCAGGGGGGCGCTCCCGGACGCGTGGAGTACGAGTTCACGCTCCAGGACGCTCTGGCCTTCAACGAATATCATTTTCAGCACTCGCCTGCCGGCCGCCGCGCCCGGCTCCGGCATACGTTCCTGCCTCCCGCCATCTGGATGGGCTTGGCGCTCGGGTTCGAGCTGTTCGCGAGAACAGGCTCCGGCCACTGGTTCGCCATCGCGCTGGCGGCGGTGTCCGGCATCTGGGTGCTGACGTCGCCGCTGTTCCTGCAGCGGCAGATACGCCGGAGCGTGCTCAGGATGTACGGGCAGCCAAAGAACCGCTCCGTGCTCGGCCGCCACGTCCTGACCCTGTCGCCCGACGGACTCAGGGACGAGAGCGCCCACACCAGAAGCGAGGCGTCCTGGGACTCCGTGGCGCGCGTCGCGCGGACTCGGGACCACCTGTTCATCTACCTGAACGATGTGTCCGCCCACGTGGTCCCGGCCAGAGCCTTCCGGGACAGGGAGGAGTTCGAACGGTTCGCGGAGACCGCCACCGCACTGGCAGCCTCCGCCGGCAAGGCCGGGGGATAGGAGACACGCCGTGCCTTCGGAAGACTGGCTGGACTGGGTCGTCCGGGTTCAGGCCATCGCCCAGAGCGGGCTGGCCTACGTGAAGGACCCGTATGACCGGGAGCGCTACGAGCAGCTGCGCGACATCTGCGCCGAGTTCATGTCCCGGCTCTCCGGCGAGGAGCCGGCGAAGGTCCGCGACCTGTTCACCTCGGACACGGGATACGCCACGCCGAAGGTGGACGTGAGGGCGGCGGCCTTCCGCGACGGCAGGGTGCTTCTGGTGCGGGAGAAGTCCGACGGGCTCTGGACGCTGCCGGGCGGGTGGGCGGACGTCTGGGAAAGCCCGTCGCAGGCGGTGCTGAAGGAGCTGCGCGAGGAGTCCGGGTTCGAGGGACGCGTGGTGAAGCTTGCCGCCATCCTGGACCGGGACGCGCAGGGACATCCGCGCTGCCCCTGGCGCATCTACAAGGTGTTCTTCATCTGCGACATCGTGGGGGGCAGCCCTTCACCGGACAGGGAGATAGAGGAGGTCGGCTTCTTCGACCCTGCCCGGCTGCCGCCGCTCTCCGTCAACCGCACCACGGAAGCGCAGGTGCGCAGGATGCTGGAGCATCATCTGGACCCGTCGATGCCCGCCGACTTCGACTGACGCCGGTCAGAGCCTCACGATGTCGCCCGCCGTGCGGGCCCGGAGCAGCCGGCGGTTGGTCACCTGACCGGCAGGGATGCTGCCTTCCACGATCCCCGTGGTCGATGCCGCGCACCGCGGGCGAGTGGACACGCGCAGCGACTTGCTATACAATGTGATTATCATCAAATGATGAGGAAGCTTCTACGATGCTTTCACAGGAGCAAGTCCAGTCCTACAGAGACAACGGCTATCTGCTCGTGAGCGGACTTCTGACGCCGGAGGAGGCGGCGGAATACCGCCGCGAATGCCACGCGCTGGCCGAACGCCTCAGCAGGGAGCGCAATATCGATGCAACGTGGGGCAGCGCCCGCGAAGCCGTTCCCGGGGCCCCCGAGACACGCATCCTGCACTGCCACGACGCGCAGTTCCATTCCGCAGCATTCACACGGCTGCTGGTCCACCCCGGTTTCGTGGAGGCCGCTTCTCGACTGCTGGGCAGCCCGAACGTCCAGCTGCACCACACCAAGATGTTCATCAAGCCGCCGGAAAAGGGGTCCCCGTTCCCGATGCACCAGGACTACCCTTATTTCCCGCACGAGCGGCACACCATGATGGCCGCCATCTTCTTCTTCGATGACGCACCGGAGGAGAAGGGGTGCGTGAGGGTGTATCCCGGAAGCCATCGTCTGGGGCCGCTCGAGCACTCTCCCGAAGGCGGCTGGCATCTCCCGGTGTCCGAGTATCCTCTGGAGAAGGCGGTCAGCTGCCCCGCGAAGGCTGGAGACGCCCTGTTCTTCAGCTATCTGACCATCCACGGCTCCGGGCTGAACACGTCCTCCGAACCCAGGACCACCCTGCTGGTGCAGTTCCGGGACCCGGAAGACCGTCCCACGCAGGACATCCACCGCTCACGCGGCCAGGGGATGATGCTCGCGGGGATAGACCCCCTGCTGCCTCTTACAGGGCCCGGCACAGGACCGTAGCGGAGCCGCCTCAGTTCGTGGTACCCTGCCGGTGGCGGACCGGCCCGACCCGCCCGAGGCCGGTCCGGAGCATACGCCGGAAGAGGGTGACACGACCATGTTTTCGGAAGAGGCGCGCATGCCGGCACGCGAGGGATGCGGCGAGATACCGGAGATAGTCCAGGGACTGCTGGCGTCCTACCGGGAGCTGGGGGGCATCAACCACCTGGAGGGCGCCAACCTGCCCAACCGCGAGGCCATCCAGGGAATCACCGACGACCTGCTGAAGCTCGTGTTCCCCGGATTCTACGAAGATGACGGGCTGCGCTCTTCGGCGGTGCAGTACGTGGTGGGTGCGCGGATAACATCTCTGGCCGAGAGGCTGAGCGCGGAGGTGGAGCGCAGCCTACGATACGGCGGGAACGAAAACGTGTCGCCAGCTGACGCGGAAGAGGTGGTGTGCCGGTTCCTGAAGTCCATCCCTGACACACGGCGCCGGCTCGCCCTGGATGTGCAGGCGGCATACGAGGGCGACCCCGCCGCGGTTAGCGGCGAGGAGGTCATCCTGGCCTACCCCGGTCTGACGGCCATCGCCGTCCAGCGGCTGGCGCACACCCTCTATGAGCTGAAGGTCCCCCTCATCCCTCGCATGATGACGGAAATCGCGCATTCGGCCACCGGCATCGACATCCACCCCGGCGCGCAGATCGGCGAGTTCTTCTTCATCGACCATGGCACGGGGGTCGTCATCGGCGAGACCACCATCATCGGCGACAGGGTGAAGATCTACCAGGGCGTCACGCTCGGAGCCAAGAGCTTCAAGAAGGACAGGGACGGGCACATCGTCAAGGGGGGGAAGCGCCACCCCACCATCGAGGACGATGTCACCATCTACGCCGGGGCCACCATCCTGGGCGGCGACACGGTCATCGGAAGGGGTTCCGTCATCGGCGGAAATGTCTGGCTGCTGGAGTCCGTCCCGCCCTACTCCCTTGTGACCTATCAGGAGGGGGAGACCCGGAAGGCCAGCCTTCTGGCCGAGCCAGACCTGGGCGGCGGCATCTGAACCGCGCCGCATCAGCCGAGGGCCCTCCCGCCACGAAGCGCGCTTTGCCGGGAACTTTTTGCCGCGCCTTCCGTTGCTCGCAATGATTGCGACTCAATCGCGGAGGTTAGCGGCTTCGATGAAAAATCTGATAGACCGGCGACAGTTCCTGAAGGGAGCAGCCGTCAGCGCCGGGGCGGCGATGCTGGCCACTCTGACACCTGCAGCGCGGCTGGCTGCAGAGGATGCGGGACCCTTCTCCCTTCCCCCCCTCCCCTATCCCTACGACGCGCTGGAACCGCACATCGACGCGCGCACGATGGAGATCCATCACTCGAAGCATCACGCGGCCTATGTGAACAATCTCAACGCCGCCGTGAAGGGCACACCCATGGAGAGGATGTCCATCGAGCAGATCATGCGCCGCGGGGCGCACGAGCTGCCCGCCGCCGTCCGCAACAACGGGGGCGGTCACATCAACCACGCGTTCTTCTGGGAGATCATGTCCCCGCGCGGGGGCGGCGAGCCATCGGGAGCTCTCCGGAAGGCTCTGGAGGACACCTACGGGTCGTTTGCGCTGTTCCGGGACAAATTCGAGCGCGAGGCGAAGGGCCGGTTCGGCTCCGGGTGGGCGTGGCTCGCGGTCAAGCGGGGAAAACTGGAGTGCTACAGCACGCCGAACCAGGACAACCCGTGGATGCAGGGCATCGTTCCCATCCTGGGGCTGGATGTCTGGGAGCACGCCTATTACCTGAAGTATCAGAACCGGCGTGCCGACTATATCAGCGCCTGGTGGAACGTGGTGGACTGGGGAAAGGTGGAGGAGCTCTACTACCGGGCGCTTCACGGCAGCCGCTGACGCGGCCGGCACCGTTCAGTCCGGGACGAGAATCTCTGCCAGCCTGAGATAATCGTCCACACCCAAATCTTCGGCGCGGCGGTCGGGGTCCAGCCCCGCCCGCCGCAGCGCTTCCTCCACATCCTGCTTCGGGACGCCCAGCGCCTCCGAGAGCGGATTGGGCAGCCGTTTGCGCCGCTGAGTGAAGGCCGCGCGCGCCAGCCGCAGAGCCGCGTCCATCTCAGCGCGGGATGCCCTCGGCCGGCCGGGCGTCAGGAGCAGCAGCACCGACTCCACCTCGGGCTCCGGATGGAAGACATGGCGCGGGACCGTGAACGCGATGCGAGGCGCAGCCAGCATCTGACAGAATACCGACAGGCTCCCGTACTGCCGCGTCCCCGGGGCTGCCGTCACGCGTTCCGCCACCTCCCGCTGAACCAGCAGAGCAATCCCCGAGACATCGTCCCGGTGCTCCAGAAGACGCTCGATGATGGGGGTCGTGATGCTGTACGGGATGTTCGCCACCACACGCACCGGGAGCCGCGCGGGAGCAAGCAGGTCCCGGAAGTCCAGCTTGAGGAAGTCTCCGTGCACCACCCGGACGCCGGCGCGTCCGGAGAAGCGCGCCGAGAGCTCCTCCGCCAGCCGGGCGTCCACCTCCACCGCTGTCACGTCCCCGCCCGCGGCCGCGAGGGCCTCCGTGAGCATCCCCAACCCGGCACCGATCTCCAGACAGCTCTCTCCCGGCTGCACCCCGCTTGCCGAGACGATGCGCCGGGCAATACCCCGGTCCGTAAGGAAGTTCTGGCCGAGCCTGCGGCTGGGCCGGATGCCCTTCTCCGCCAGAAATCGGCGGACGGAGTGGACGCTTGCGGGATTCACCTTGTCGCTCACGCCCGGATTATGCCCCGACGGAGCAGCGACCCGCAGGAAGCGTCAACGAGCCGCGCCGGGTTCAGTCGTCGATGATGTGCACCACGACCGGGCGCCGCCCGAAGCGCAGGGCCGCGGAATAGCTGTCGTGCCCGAGATCGATCTTGGCTCCCTTGATGGCCCGGCCGGTATCGCCCGCGACGGCGAAGCCGTAGCCTTCGATGTAGAGCCGGGTGCCCAGCGGAATGACGCGCGGGTCCACGGCCACCACCCCCCTGCCGGCCTTCATCCCGGTGGAGGTGCGCCCGTTGGCGTAGGGGCCGCACGAGCGGGGACCCGGGTCGTAGGCGGTGGCGGTCATCACCATCACCTTCCGGCTGAAGAACCCGCGAGACGGGAGCGGGGAGCCCTGCCCGTACAGGACCACCCTGGGCCGGGCAGGCCGAACGACCTCCGAAGACACGCGCTCCTTGAGCACGCGCTTGCCATCCGCGTAGGTCAGCCGGTACGTCACCTTCTGGAGTCCGTCCTCGCCGGGGTCGCCGAGCCGCGAATGGCCCGGGCGGAGTGAGGCGGTCGGCTTTCTGACGGTCTGGCGGGCTATCTGCTCATTGACCGTCACCTCCCGGACCTCGATGCGCATCACGCGCGCCTTGAGTCCTTCCGTGACGGGGATGTCCGGGTCGGGGAATACTTTGTCGCGGGGACCGATGGAGACGCCGGCTTCTCTGAGCGCTTCGCCCAGCGTTGCCGCCGCGGTCCTGATGGTGACGGTCCTGCCGTCCACAGAGAGGGAGAACTCTCTCTCTTCCTGCGGACCGGCCAGCAGGGAATACCCTGCCGTCGCTGCCGTTACCAGCCCTGCAGCCAGCGCGGCTGCGAAGGCTTTCTTCGCTTTTTGCCGTAAGTGCACGTCCAGTTCTGCCCACCTCCTTTGCCAGGTATTTCCCCGCCGGCCGGCCGCGCTCCCTCGCTACGGGCGAGTATGGCCTCAAACGGGAACGCAAGCCAGGGAACCGGAAAGAAGTCGGCGTACGGGGCCGGAACGGGGATGTGGGTTCAGTTGTGAGTGCAGGGGGATGATACCACCTCCTGCGCTTGAGTGTCAACTGGGGCGTCACGGGCCGGCCTGCTCCAGCAGGAAAAGGCCTCCGCCAGGGGCGAAGGGAGCGCCGGAGGACATACAGGGACACAGCGATGGAAGTCAGGACGCTCAGCGGTCAGGAGATCGACGAAGGGGCCGATGTCGCCACCATCGCCTTCGACTGCGAGCCCGGAAGCTGGAGGGCGGGCTGGCACCGGACGGAGGAGCTTTGCGGTCCCGGCGCCATCTGGGGAGTCTACGCCGACGGCCGGCTGGTCTCCAGCTGCGTCGCACCTCCCCAGCGGGTCTACGCCGGCGGACGCTCCATCCAGGGGGGGTTCGTCGGAGGGGTGGCGACGCTCCCGGAGCATCGCTGCAGGGGATGCGCCGAAGCGATGCTCCGCGCGGCTCTTCAGGCGTCCCGCGAGCGGGGAGTGCTGATAAGCTACCTCTGGCCCTTCTCCTACCGATACTACCGCAAGTTCGGCTGGGAGCTGGTGAACGACGGCGTCCTGGTCACCGTGACCGCCGAGCAGCTTGCGCGGCTGCAGGACGTTGGAGAGGTGCACGATGTCACGTTCGGCGAGCTGGACCGCGTGATGGCGTTCTACGACGCTCACGCCTCCCGCTTCAATGGCATGGGCGACCGCTCCCGCGAGTGGTGGCTGCGGTTTGTGGCGGACCGGCCACCCTGCTCCGGAGAACCCGGCGAGCCGGTGTTTGCCGGAGACCTGAAGGGGACCGCCCTTTGGCGGGACGGGAAGGTCGCCGCTCTGATGCTCTGGCGGGCGGGCGAAGAGGAGGGAAATCCGGTCGTGACGGCTTCGGACACCTTCTACTCGGACGGCGCCTCTCTCGGCGGTCTTCTGGCAGCCCTGGAGAGCCGGGTGGAAGGATGCGCCAAGGTGAGCTTCGGCTGTCCCGCAGCGAGGTCTCCGCACCTGCTCTGGGAGGAGCCGCGCGACGTCTCCCGCAGTCTGCGCTGCGGCGCGATGGCGCGGGTGCTGGATGTCTCAGGCTTCCTTCAGGCGACCGGCTGGAAGCCCGGCATCGAAGGCCGTCTGACGCTTTCGGTCCAGGACCCGGTGTTCGGCGATTTCCGGGGCAGCTTCGAGGTCTCCGGCGGCAGGGCTGCTGCCTGCGCTGCGGGGGGCGCGGAGCTTCACTGCAGCGTGCAGACGCTCGCGCAGATCGCCACCGGATATCTTCCGCCGGAGGAAGCGGTCTCGCTCGGCCGGGTGGCAGCGTCGGAGCTGGAGGCCGCACGCCTGCTGTCGGCGGCTTCCGGCGGCATGCACCCGTTCCGGTCCCCGCAGGAGCCGGGCTGAGCGGCGCGTCCCGCCCCGGCGCCGGTGGTTGACAGCAGGGACGGCGCGGCGCTACAATCAGACCGCCCTCGCAGGGGCGCCACCTCACAGGACGGTACGGCTGCATTGCCCAATTTCGCCATCAACTTCTACACGGAACTCTACGGGGATATCCTTCGCAAGGGACGCAAGACAGCCACCATACGGCTGGGAGACAAATCCGGGAAGTATCAGCCCGGGCAGCTGGTCTGGATAACGGTGGGACGCCGGTTCGGCCCCCGCCAGAAGCTCTTCACCGCCATCATCGACGAAGTCACGGTCAAGCCCATCAGCGCCCTCACCCGCCGCGAAGTGGAGAAGGAGAACCCGGAGTTCCGGCAGATGGAAGACGTGTGCGCCCTGCTCTCCCGCATCTACGACCGTCCCGTGACCCCGCTCGACACGGTCACGGTGGTGATGTTCTCGCGGGTGACGGAATAGCTCAAGGCCGCCGGGCGATTCTCTGACGCAAAAGGGCCGGCCCCGTCGGACGGGGCCGGCCCCTGTCATCATGCTGAAGCGGCCCCCTCAGGCTTTGCGCCTGCGCAGCCCCAGCAGCGAGACCAGTCCCGCTCCCAGCGCCAGCACGGACGCCGGCTCCGGAACGATCTCGAACCAGCTTTCCGTCGTGAAGCTGTTCGCTCCGGCCGGAGACCAGATTCGCAGCCACTCCGTGATGTTGTCCACGGTGTAGAGGTTGCCCGCGGCATCGAAGGCGATGTCGCGGATGCGGCTTCCGGCGTCGAAGCTGTCGATGAACGCTCCGGTGTTCATATCGAAGATGAACACCTCGCCGGTGTTGTAGTGCCCGTAGGCCACCCAGCCGGCCGGCTCATACAGGGAGATGCCGTAAGCGTAGACATACTTCGTGATGTCCGTCTCCCAGGCGGGAGTGTTGATGGGCGGAGTGCCGTCCAGGAACTTCGTGATGGCCGGGGCCTGGTTCGGGTTGGCACGATACTGGTTCATGTACCAGTTGCCCGCGCTGTCCCGCTCCACGTCACGCGGATAGAACGCGAAGTAGTTCGGACCGATATACTGCGTGCCGGTGTCGCCGGGCGTGGCCGTGGCGTTGCCGCCAAGGTCATACATGATGAGTCCCTTGCGGCCGGGAGCCCCGCCGTAGTAGTTGGAGTCCACCAGGTAGATCTTGCGGTTGCCGTCCGCCTGCGTGCCCTCCACCCAGACGCTCTCCACATACTGGTTCGGGGTCTTGTTCGACGCATCGATGAGCTGCGTCACGGAGGACAGGTCGTCGTTGAACTCCCAGACCAGGTCGTTCGAGAAGTCGGCCACGTACAGATGCCCGTCGGGACCGATGGTGCTCTTGAACGGCGAGGAGTTCCCCGCGGCCGCCCAGTCCTTGCCACCCGTGAAGAACCCGATCTCCGTGGCGTCCGCGTTCAGGGCATAGATGCCGCTGGTGGTCGGCCGTCCGAAGGCGGTGGTGCCTCCCTGCCCGTTCGACACATAGATGGTGCCGAACTTGGGGCTGTTCATATCCTTGAACACCGAGACTCCGACCGGGACGTAGAACGACGTCGATGTGGAATCCGGGATGATCTGCGTCCATCCGGCGTGGCCGTTGGCGGACGCCACGATGCGGGCCTTGTAGGTGTTGCCGGGCGTCGCTCCGGCTCCGCTCCAGGTCCAGGTGTGCGTCCCCTTGCCGAGGGTTCCCAGGCTCTCCGAATAGACCATCCCGCCGCCGACCTGCCAGACCTCCATGGTCACGCCGGCCGTGGCATCCTCGTTGAGGATGAACGAGAACGTATCGGGAGCGAGCGGCTTGAGGGCCGAAGCATAGACGTTGGCGGAGGCCGGCGCCGCGCAGCCGAGGGCGACCCCCACGGCGATGACGGCGATGCCCGCCCCGCGCGCGATAGCGGTGAGGCTCATCTCCTTTTCTCCTTCCGGGCGTCTCACGCCGCGCTTGCCGGGCTCGGTGCCCGTGCCGCCGGCGCGCAGCGCCCTGCTCTGTCTCGAGATGCATCCGGCACCTTTTCCGTGCCGGGCATCACCATTATACGCCCGGGAGCCACTCCGAGCGGGTCTGCACCCGGAAAACCAGCAAATATACCGGGGTCGAACTGCCCCGCGGAGTACGAAAAGAGCCCCCCGCGGTCCGCGGGGGGCAACCGGTTCAGCAACGCCGGACTTGCGCTGCTTCTGAGACAGCAGAAAGGAGAAAAGGTTCCAACTAGCTCGTTCCACCTGTATTACGATTTCTTCACATGAATTGTTCCGGTTTTTGAACGGGCTAACGGCGCTCCCCGGCGGCAGGGAGGGACGGCGGCCCCGGAGCGCTAAACGGAGCTTACTATGACGCGACTCGAGGATGACTTCGGAGACATCATCGGAAAGGCCAGGCGGGGCCTTGGACTGGACGCGCGCGAGGTTGCCGCCCGGGCCGGGATGACGCAGGAGCAGCTTGCCGCACTCGAAGCCTGTTCCTGCGTGCCGGGCGCCGGGGAGGTCTCGCGGCTGGCCCGGACGCTGTCGCTCAAGGAAGACGCCCTGCTGCGCATCGCTGAAGGACGCTACGTCCCGGAGACGCCCCGGAGGCCGGGATGGGACTGCATCCGCCTGATACACTCGGACTACGGCGGGATGACGGTGAACGCGTTCCTGGTCTGGGATGACACCAGCCTCCACGCCGCCCTTTTCGATACCGGCACGGACCTGGCCGCCATCCGCCGCTCCATCGAGAGTCTCGGACTGACCCTGCGTTTCGTGGGCGTGACGCACACCCACGCCGACCATATCGCCGTCCTCGAACAGCTGAGGACGGCGTTCGCGCCGGTGGTGCTCTGCTCGCCGCGGGAACCTGTCCCGGGCGGACAGACCGTCCGGGAAGGAGACGTCGTGGAGATGGAGTCGCTCTCCATCGAGGTGCTGGAGACGGACGGACACAGCCCGGGAGGACTCAGCTTCCATGTTACCGGGTTCCGGGACGCTCCGGGAGCCGCTGCTGTGGGAGACGCTCTGTTCGCGGGCTCGGTGGGCGGAGCGCGAGTCTCCTATGAGCGCCTTCTCGCAAACATCCGCGGGAAGCTCCTGACGCTTCCGGAAGATACGCTCCTTTTGCCCGGACACGGACCGATGACCACGGTGAGGCAGGAGCGGGAGAACAATCCCTTCGCGGGATAAGCCTTCTCGCAGGCCCGGCAGCTTTGGGAAACCTTGACGCAGGTCAAGGTTTCCGTTAGGCAGAGCGCCTATCTTTGGAGTGAGATGCGTGACTGCCGGCAAAGCAGCGCGCCGGAGCGCGCCCGGCAGTCGTCGCCTGCCTGAGAGGACGCGGGGAGACGAGCGCGATGACCGTGACGGCCATGCAGAAGCTGGCGGCCGCCCTGACGGGGCTGCTGATCGGGACCGGGGGATTCACGTTCCTGTACGCCCGCGGCTTCTCCTATCTCTCCGACACCCCGGAGACCTGCGTCAACTGCCACGTGATGCGGGAGCAGCTGGACGCCTGGTATGCCTCGAGCCACAGCGCCGCGGCGGTGTGCAACGACTGCCACACCCCCCACCAGAAGCTGGCGAAGTATGCGGTGAAGGCTGTCAACGGCGTGAAGCACAGCGCATATTTCACCCTGGGGAACTTCCACGAGCCCATCCGGATCTCTCCCTTCAACCGGAAGGTGGTGGAGCAGAACTGCCGCCGGTGCCACGAGCACCTGGTGGGAGCCATCCACGGAAGCCCCGATGAGCTTTCCTGTCTGTCGTGCCACGTGCGCGCGGGTCATCAAAGATAGCACGAGAAAGAGGTCACCTCCCATGACAAACAAGCGGAATCTGGCCGTCATCCTGGGACTGGCAGCCATCCTGACTTTCGGAGTCCTCGCGCTGCTGGCGAACATCTTCGAAAGGAAGCAGGAAGCGCGCGACCGGTTGTTCCGGGTGGTGGAGATCGGCGAGTTCGAGACGGACCCCGCCGTCTGGGGCAGGAACTTCCCGGACCAGTACGACGCGTGGAAGAACACCACCACCGACTACGGCAACACGATGTTCGGGGGGTCCGGCAAGCGCGACAAGCTGGCCGAAAACCCGCGCCTGAAGGAGTTGTACGCGGGCTATCCGTTCAGCATCGAGTACAACGACGAGCGGGGGCACGGATGGTCGCTGGTGGATGTGAAGGAGATAAAACGGCTGGGCAGGAACAAGCCGGGCACCTGCATGAGCTGCAAGAGCAGCGACAACGTCCGCCTGTGGAAGGAGATGGGGCCGAGCGCCTTCTACAACACCAACATGTACAAGCTGGACGTGAAGCACCCCATCAGCTGCCTGAACTGTCACGACCCGAAGACGATGGACCTGCGTGTGGCGAACCCGGCGTTCATCGAGGCGATGGAGAAGCGCGGGGTGGACCTCAAAAAAGCGACCCGCCAGGAGATGCGCTCCTACGTCTGCGCCCAGTGCCACGTGGAGTACTATTTCGAGAGCAAGCAGAACCCCCACCTGCACTTCCCGTGGAAGCACGGATACACCCTGGACGATATGGAGCGCTACTACGACGAGGAAGGGTTCCACGACTGGGTGCATCCGCAGTCCGGGGCGAAGCTGATCAAGATGCAGCACCCTGACTTCGAGCTGTGGAGCACCGGCATCCACGCCCGCAGCGGGGTCTCCTGCGCCGACTGCCACATGCCGTTCAAGCGGGTCGGGTCTCAGAAGATATCGGACCACTGGGTGCGAAGCCCGCTGGTCAACGTCGCCGCAGCGTGCCAGACGTGCCACCGCTGGAGCGAGGATGAGCTGAAGTCCCGGGTGCTGGCCATCCAGACGCGGACGCGCAAGCTGATGGACCGCTCCGAGGAGGCCATCATCGCCGCCATCCGGGCCATCAAGACGGCAAGGGATGCTGGAGCGGGGGACGCGGCCCTCGAGAAGGCGCGGAATCTGCACCGGAAAGCCCAGATGCGCTGGGACTATGTCCAGTCGGAGAACAGCATGGGGTTCCACAGCCCGCAGGAGGCGGCCCGTCTCCTCGGTGAGGCGATAGACTTTGCCCGTCAGGCGGAAGTCGAGGCCATCCGGGCAGGAGCGGCGGGAGGAAAATACGCCAGGGCGGCGAAGCGGCCCTAGACGCGTCCGGAAACGCCGGAGACGCTCCGGCGCTGTAGGGCCTTGTCCCGTCTGGCTGGTGGAGGCGCACCATCGGGAACGGGAGCCGGGCGCGACTTGCACACCACGAGGAGGATGAGACAATGAAGCTGACGTGGTTCGTGACCTGCCCGGTCCTTGCCGCCCTCGCGCTGTTTTCCGCCGCGGGGCTGGCTTCGGCGCAGGACGAGGTGACCCCGCGCGCGACCCGGATGAACACCTTCCACGGCTCGACGGGCCTGCTGCGGGTGCCGACGGCCTTTGTTGCGATGCGGAACAACGCGCAATACGGCGTGGCCCTCAGGGAGAACGAGCGGGCGGCGAGCGTGACATACGGGATGACCGACTACGCCGAGGTCGGAGCGACGCTGGTGGACCAGGACGGCCGCAGCAACAAGGCCATCGTCACCGGCAAGATCAACGTCATCCCCAGCAACATCGGATGGTTCCAGCTCGGGCTGGGGGTTATCGACCCGTTCGATGTCTACGACGACAGCTACTATATCGTGGCCTCGACGGATATCCTCGGCGCGCCGAGGCGACTGGAGGAGAAGAGCATCGGGCTCAGGCTCCATCTCGGCTACGGCACCGGAATCTACCGCGAGGACCCCATCGGGGGAGCGGAGCTCTTCCTGGACGAGCGGTTCTCGCTCATCGGCGAGTATGACGGCGACGACTTCAACTTCGGCCTTCGCTACAGCCACCGCCGGCAGCCGTTCCGCATCCTGGTGGGTGTGGCGGACACGGATTTCTTCCTGTCCAGCACGGTGTCTCTGGAGTTCTGAGACCCCCTGACGGCCGCCGTCGGGATGAGCGGGCTGCGGCGTGGAGAACGCAGCCCGCTCCCGTCTGCACCTGCAGCCGCGCGCCGGAACCCGCGAGCCCATCGCCCTGTTATCCTAGACAAGATGTCCGGCTAGCCGGACAGAACCTATCACCGAGCGTAGAAAGTAGCGACAGCAAAGATGAAATGTCCTGTGTGCGACGTCGACCTCAACATGTCCGAAAGGAACGGCGTGGAGATCGATTATTGCCCGAAGTGCCGAGGTGTATGGCTGGACCGTGGTGAGCTCGACAAGATCATCGAGCGGTCGTCCGCAGAATATGACGAGCGGCCCTACCGCGAAGACAAGGGCTTCCGGAGCCGGGAGCCCGAGCACCACTATGACGACGAGCCAAGGCGCCGGCATCCCGGAAGAAAGCGCTCCTTCCTGGGGGATCTGTTCGATTTTGACTGAGCCGGGTCAGGACAGGTCAAGATGAGATGGTCCTATAAGGTCGCAGAGTTCGCCGGCATCGGCGTCTACGTGCACGCGACGTTCTTCGTGCTTCTGGCGTTCGTGGCCATCGCCTTCCTGGTGCAGGGGGCGGGGCCGGCCGGGGCGCTGGCGGCGGTGGCGTTCATCCTGACTCTGTTCGCCTGCGTGGTGGCGCACGAGTTCGGGCATGCTCTGGCGGCTCAGAGGTTCGGCATCCGGACGAAGGAGATAACCCTGCTGCCTATCGGGGGGGTGGCGCGTCTGGAGCGGATGCCGCGTGAGCCGATGCAGGAACTCTGGATAGCGCTGGCCGGACCGGCGGTGAACATCCTCATCGCGGCGCTGCTGCTGGGGTGGCTCGTTGCCGCGGACTGGTGGAGGCCCGTCGGGGAGGTCGGCATCATGGGGCCGGGCGCGTTCGTCGAGCGGCTGCTGATGGTGAACCTGTTCCTGGTGTTCTTCAACATGCTGCCCGCGTTCCCGATGGATGGAGGCCGCGTCCTGCGCGCCCTGATGGCCACCCGGATGGACTACACGCGGGCCACCATCCTTGCCGCCTCCATCGGTCAGGCGATGGCCATCGGCTTCGCCTTCCTGGGTCTGTTCACCAACCCCCTGCTGCTTCTCATCGCCTTCTTCGTCTGGGTGGGCGCGGGACAGGAAGCCGCTCAGGTGCAGATGCGGTCGGTGATGGCGGACATTCCGGTGAGGCGGGCCATGATAACCCAGTTCAGCATCCTCCAGCCCGGAGACAGCCTGGCGAAGGCGGTGGAGCTAATCCTCAGCGGGTCTCAGCAGGACTTCCCGGTGGTGATGGGCGACGAGGTTGTGGGCATCCTCACCCGTCAGGACCTTCTCTCGGCGCTGGCCCGGCTCCCTCAGGACACCCCCGTGAGCCAGGTGATGCAGCGGGAGTTCCGGCAGATCGACGAGTCCGAGACGCTGGAGCAGGCTTTCACCCAGCTGCAGGAGTGCTCCTGCCACACAATGCCGGTCACGAGCCACGGGCGCCTGGTCGGGCTCCTGACGATGGAGAACGTCGGGGAGTTCGTGATGATACAGACCGCGATGGGAGCCACGCGGCAGGCAGCCTGAACCGGCCCGTGCCGGCGGGCGGCGGCGTTGCCGCCGCCTGCTGAATTATGCGACACTGCGCACGGGGGGAGAATCTGCTCCTCCCGGGGTGCAATGGCTGAGAGAGACCGTCACTGCGACGAGAGCTTCTGTCTTTTCGGTGCGCAGGTGCTTCAGAAGCGCCTGCAGGCGCTCACCCGCGAGATTGCGGGAGTCCGGGAAGCGGAAGACCTGGAATACGTGCACCGGATGCGCGTGGCCTCGCGCCGCCTGCGGGCCGCCTTCTCCATCTTCGAGCCCTGCTTCCCTCCGGCCCAGATGGCGCGCTGGAACCGCCGCGTGAAGCGCATCACACGCGCGCTGGGGGCGGCGCGCGACACAGATGTGCAGATCGCCTTCGTGGAGGGATTCCTCGGCACTCTGGAGAGCCAGCGCGAGCGGAAGGGAGTGGAGCGGCTGCTCCTCCGGCTCAGGCAGCGTCGGGCGGTTCTCCAGACCGACGTCCTGAAGACGCTCGACCGGCTCGAATCAAGCGGTGTGCTGAAGGAGATGGAGGAGGCCCTTCTGCAGCGGCTGGTGGAAGCGCGGGTGAACCAGGTCCCGGAGAGCTCTCCCTGGATGTACCGGCGCTCCTGCGAGATGATAACCCTGCGGCTCGAGGAGATGCTCGCGTACGAGGTGTACATCCACCAGCCGGAACACGTCACCCAGTTGCACGCCATGCGCATCGCTGCCAAACGGCTGCGCTACACGATGGAGATCTTCGAGCCGCTCTACGCGGGCGACCTGAAGCGGTTCATCCAGGTGGTGAAGACGGTGCAGGAGATGCTGGGAGACATCCACGACGCGGACGTCTGGGCGGAACAGCTGCCCGTCTTCATCGCGGAGGAGCGGGCGCGGACGCGCGAATACTGCGGCTCGGAAGGCCCGGCCCGCCGCCTGCTTCCCGGGCTGGAGGCGCTGCGGGCGGACCGGGAGGCGTTCCGGGAGGCCCGCTACCGGGAGTTCGTGTCCTTCTGGAAGGAACGGACGCGGGAGGATGTCTGGGGCGAGCTTCGCGCGCTGGTGCTGGCGCGCGCTCAGGAGGCGGCGCGGTCCACGGCGCCGGCCCTCGACGACGTGCCGCAAGGCGAGCCGGAGCCGGACGCCGCGGCATCCTGACCGCAGCCGACGGACACTCAAGCTACCAGCGGAAATCCCGGGCGGTCTGAAGCGCCACGTCCACCGCTTCAGGCGGAGTCCCGCTGGGCAGCGGGCTGCCGGTGCTGAGGATGAACGGCGCGCCGGGGCCTGACTCTTCGAACTGCCTGAGGACGGCAGCTCGGATAGCGGCCGCGTCGTTGGCAGCCAGAAGCTCCTCCGAATCGAGGTTCCCCATCAGGCACCGGTCCGCTCCGAACACCTCCCGGACCTTCTTCACCGTGACGGAGAAGGTCTTGCGGGGCTGCTCGAAGGCAAAGGCGTCGTAGTCCAGCTGCGCCTCGAGGTCGAGGATGGGGACCACGTCCCCTTCGTTCCAGAGGATGCACTTCAGGCCGGCCTTGCGGCACGCCTCGGCGAACGAGGCCTGGTAGGGCAGCGCGAAGCGGCGGAACATCTCCGGGGAGATGATGTCGCAGGACGCCCAGGCATCCGCGATGAGCACCACCTCGCAGCCCGCCTCCGCCAGCTGGCGCATCCGGGGCTCCTCCGCCCTGCGATGAAGCTCGCAGACATACAGGAACAGGTCGGGCTCGGTCAGCATCATCTCCATGCTGCGCTCGAATCCCAGGGTGTAGCAGGACGCGATATAGGATGTGCAGTAGTTCGGCAGGACGAGCGCACGGTCCCCCAGCTCCCGGATGAGGCGCGTGAGGCCGTTCAGGTAGGCCTCCCCCCACCCCGTGAACTCGCCCACGACCCGCTCCGCGTCCTCCTGCGAATGGATGCCGCGTGCCGCTTCGACCTTCTGCGGGCGGGGCTCCACCGCTGTCAGGCCGAGTCCCGTCTTGTTGACCAGATAGTCCCGTCCCGTGTTCGGGTCGTGGACCGTCCAGTTTTCCGCGTCTTCCGAGAGCAGGACAGGGTCTTCCGGCCCGGAGCCTCCCCCGGAATACCAGATGATGTCCGGACGGTGCCGCTCGTACATCGCCAGGTGCGCCCGGTGGTACATCCCGCAGGAGCCCACGGCCAGCTGCCACGGTTCGAGGCCCGCCACCTCCCACAGGTAATCGAAACCCCAGGTCATCACGGTGGCAGGCACGCGCTCGAGCGGACGCCCCTCGAGGGCGTCCAGAACGAGCTGTTTTCCCGAACGCTCCTCTGGCTTTTTCACGCGCTTACACTCCTCCTCCTACGGACAGAGCAGCTCCCCTACCCTTCCAGGCAGCTAAGGATCTCTCGATAACGCCGCCGGTATTTATACCTGAAAATGGCTACCCATGCTTGAAATGTCCGGGCGCTGGCATTATCCTGAAGGAGATTCAGGAATGTCCGGCCGACCGGGCAGGCTCGGCCGGCCTGTCGCGGAGGGTGAACGACAATGCGCCTTGCTATTATCCTTGCAGCCGCCCTGGCGGCCATTGGCGGAGCGGCCTCGGCTCAGTTCATCGACGACTTCGACAGCTACGCGGACCAGGCGGCGTTCAACGCCGTGTGGAGCGGAGCCTCGCCGATGTCCCTGACGAACAACAACTGGGTGTCCGCCCCGAACTCCATCTACCAGGGGACCGTCGCCCAGCAGAGCTACCGGCACCTCGGGACCTCCATCCCGCTCCAGCAGCTCTACTTCAGCTTCAACTTCTACGATGAGCGAGGCACCGCCTCTCTGGCCCGCACCTACGGGATGGTGTACTCCCGCGCGGGCGACCAGTGGACGGGCAGTCTGCAGCAGATCATCGCCGTCGGCAAGTACAACACCATCGCCACCACCAAGTACAACGCGCGCATCGCGTTCGGCAGCCTCAACTGGTTCGTCCTGGACGCGCCCGGCGCGCCGGACCGCTCGGTGGGCTGGCACAAGGCTGAGGTCATCGGCGGAGTGGACCCCGTGGACCCGTCGAAAGCCCAGGTGAGCATCTTCATCGACGGCATCCTGGGAAAGACCGTCACCGGCCTGGCGAACGTCGACTTCAACTGGGTGGTGATGGGTTCCGGCCTCTCGTCCACTCACGGGATGTATTTCGATGACGTGGTCGTTGCTCCCATCCCCGAGCCGGCCAGCATGGCGCTCGCCGGGGTGGGACTGGCAAGCATCCTTGGCCTGCGCAGGCGCGGGAGGGCCTGAGCCGGTCCCTGCGTCATCAAGATTCCCCGGGGGCTGCGCCGCCCGCTGCGGCGCAGCCCTTCTGTATTCCCGTGGAGGTGAGTCGAAGAGCTTCGGACAGGCCTCACGGCTCACCCGGCCGCGGCGGATGCGATGAGCTCCGTCCCGGCGAACCGGTCCAGCAGGGCAAAGAGCACGTAATCCCGGGGCTCGGGCCGGATGGCAAGGTTCACGGCATTGGTCCTTCCTTCGACCGAGAGCACGACCGCCACCGTCCCGTCCGGCTCCTGCCAGACCCGCACTCCCAACAGCTTCGGCCACTTCACCCGGCGCCGCCGCTCCCTGTCAACGCCGGGCCGGCCGCCCGGATTACAGCTCGTCCGGGACCTCGAGGGCGGCGCTCAGACGCCTCATCTCCTCGAGCAGACCCCTCTGCGTGTATGCATACCCGGGGTCGTCGTGGATGTTCTGCAGTTCGCGCGGGTCCTTCTGCAGGTCGTACATCTCCCATTCGTCCACCGTGTAGAAGTGGATGAGCTTGTAGCGACCCGTCCTCAGGCCGCGATGAGGGCGCACCCGGTGCGACTGCGGATACTCGTAGTAGTGGTAATACATCGATGTCCGCCAGGCGGCCGGGCGCTCTCCCCGCAGGACCGGCATCAGGCTCCGCCCGTGCAGCCCGTCAGGCGGCCTCACCCCCGCGGCTTCCAGGAAGGTGGGAGCGAGGTCGGTGTTGAGCGCGAAGAGGGGAGCGCGGCTTCCCGGGCGGCAGAGTCCGGGATAGCGCACGATGAGCGGCACACGGAGCGATTCCTCGTACATGAAGCGCTTGTCGAACCATCCGTGGTCCCCCAGGAAGAACCCGTTGTCCGACGTGTAGACCACCAGTGTCCGCTCCGCCAACCCGGAGGCGTCCAGAAAGGCGAGGATGCGCCCGACGCTCTCATCCACCGCGGCGATGGTACGCAGATAGTCCTTGATGAACCGCTGATAGTTGTAGACCGCGCGCTCCCTGGCGGTCAGCCCTTCGGGAGCATCCCCCGCGTAGTCCGGCATATCGGCGATGCGCATGTCCGCGTGCGCCGCGGAACTGGTGCGGGTGGAGTAGTCGTCCTCGAACGTCGCGGGCAGAGGAACGCCGGCTCCGGAGAACAGAGCGGCGTGCCGCGGCGCAGGCTGCCAGTTTCGGTGGGGAGCCTTGTGATGCAGCAGCAGACAGAAGGGACGGTCCCTCCACTCGCGCATCTTCCCGATGGCAATGTCGGTGAGGATGTCGGTGACGTATCCCGGACGCCTCTTGCGTTCCCCTCCCTCGATGAGGACCGGGTTCACATATGCGCCCTGACCGGGCAGGATGCTCCAGTAGTCGAAATCCACCGGCGCCGAGCGCAGATGCCATTTGCCCACGAGTCCGGTGCGGTACTCGGCCTGGCGAAGCGCCCGCACGAACGTCCAGTGAGAGGTGTCGAAGTCCGTGAAGTTGTCGCGCACTCCGTGGGCGTGGCTGTACAGGCCGGTCAGGATGGTGGCCCGCGACGGCGCGCACAGCGAGTTGGTGACGAAGGCGTTGGAGAACACCATCCCCTCCGCCGCCAGCCGGTCCAGCGCCGGGGTGCGGTTCAGGCGGCTGCCGTAGCAGCCCACCGCATGAGCGGCGTGGTCGTCGCTCATGATGAACAGGATGTTCGGACGCGCGTCGCGCGCGCGGGCGCCGGATGGCAGCAGGGCCGCGGCCCCCGCCGCTCCCATCCACTGAAGCACGCTTCGCCGGCTCACGCGGGCCGGGCGGCCTTTCCCTCTCGCCTCGCTCATACTCCCGGGCTTCTCCAGGCGCCGGCGTTTCCCCTGCAAACGGCGGAGCCAAGCGGAAGGGCCTCACCGCGCAGCAGAAGGAAGGAATCTGAGAAGGAGTTCACGAACTCATCCGGCGGCCGGAACGGCGCGGGAGTACCAACAGCCTATTGCCGGACGCGTCGCTGGACGTAAACATAGAGAGCCGGCCGGAGCGTGCCGGAAGACACATACTGACGGGAGTTTTGAGAACCATGCAGATACCTGACGACCCGAGACAGGTGCTCGAGATGGCCCTGAACAATGAGAAGCAGGGCTACAAGATCCTTACCGACGCCAGCGCCGCCTGCGAAGACAAGCTCGCCAAGGCGACCTTCGAGTTCCTCGCCCGCGAGGAGCTGAAGCATATGGACATCATCAAGAAGTACGCCGAGACGGGCATCGCCGAAGCGCCCACCAGTGCGGCGGTCATCACCAAGGCGGACATGGCTCGCGGTGTGAAGGGGATCTTCGAGCAGTTCGGCTGGCAGTACGAGCAGGCCGCCGTGCAGGACGAGGCCCGCGAGGAAGCCTACCGCACCGCGATGGAGATGGAGCGGCACGGGCACCATTTCTACGCGCAGGCCGCGCAGAAGGCTCGCGACCCCGAGGCGCGCAAGTTCTACGAGTTCCTGGCTCAGGAGGAGATCCGGCACTTTGAGATAATCCAGGACTCGCTCGATTTCCTGACCCAGCCGGACGCGATGCTGGCGATGGAGGAGCGCTGGATGCAGGTCTGAAGACCCGCATCATCCGGGCGCGCGGAAGCGCGCTCGCAGACAGGCGCCTGCCGCGGCGCCGCAATGGCGGCAGGCGCCCGGCAAAAACCAATGCCCGCCCCGCACAGGGCGGCGACGAGGTCGTGACAGTTGAAGACTCTTCCCGATCTGGAATCCAGCCGGGCGCTGATCAGCCCGGCTGAGGCGATGCCGCCTGACCGGCTCCGGACGCTACAGGACGAACGGCTCAGAGCCGTCGTCCGCCGCGCCTACGAGACCGTCGAGGTCTACCGACGCAAGTGGGACGCCGCCGGAGTCTCCCCCGAGGACATCCACGGGGTGGACGACCTGCCCCGGCTCCCGTTCATCACCAAAGACGATTTCCGCGAAGCCTATCCGTTCGGGATGTTCAGCGCTCCGCTCTCGGAGATCGTGGAGATCCACGCGTCCTCCGGCACCACCGGAAAGCCCACCGTGGTGGGATACACGCGGGCTGACATCGAGATCTGGGGCGAGGTGATGGGCCGGACCCTGGCCGCGGGCGGGGTGACTTCCGACGACATCATCCAGAACTCGTACGGCTACGGGCTGTTCACGGGAGGGCTGGGCGCCCACTACGGGGCCGCGCGCATCGGAGCAGCCGTGGTGCCCACCAGCGCAGGCAACACGAAGCGGCAGCTGCAGGTGATGGAGGACTTCGGGACCACCGCCCTCTGCTGCACCCCCTCCTATGCCATCGTCCTCGGCGAGACGGGGCGCGAGATGGGGATGGACTTCGAGTCTCTGCCGCTTCGCGTGGGATTCCACGGCGCGGAGCCCTGGTCCGAGAGCATGCGCCAGGAGATAGAGAAGTCGCTTTGCATCCGGGCGCTTGACATCTACGGGCTGTCCGAGGTCATCGGCCCGGGCGTGGCGTACGAATGCCTGGCGCAGAGCGGGCTTCACATTGCGGAAGACCACTTCTACCCGGAGATCATCAACCCCACGACGCTCGAGTACGTCCCGGAGGGCGCCCACGGAGAACTGGTGTTCACCACCCTGACCAAGACCGGGCTGCCCCTCATCCGCTACCGCACGCGCGACATCACGCAGATCATCCCGGGGACGTGCGAGTGCGGCAGGACGCTGCGCAGGATGGCGAAGGTCTCCGGGCGCACGGACGACATGCTCATCATCCGCGGGGTGAACGTGTTTCCGTCGCAGATCGAGCAGGTGCTCGGGGCCGTGGAGGGCACCGAGCCGCACTACCAGCTGGTCATCGACCGGCAGCCCGGCCGGCTTGACGAGGTGGAGCTGTGGGTGGAGGTATCAGAGGATGTCATCTCCGATGAAGTACGCCGGATGGAGGCGCTGGAGATGAAGATCCTCCGGGAGCTGGAAAGCGTGCTCGGCCTCTCCATCAAGGTGCGTCTGGTGGAGCCGAAATCCATCGCGCGCAGCGAGGGCAAGGCCAAACGGATCGTGGACAAAAGGGAGCTCGGAATATGAAGGTCAGTCAGATCACGGTGTTCCTGGAGAACAAGAAGGGCCGTCTGGCCGAGGTGACGGAAGCCCTGGCCCGCAAGGGGGTGAACATCCGCGCGGCGTCCATCGCGGACACCATCGACTACGGGCTGCTGCGGCTCATCGTGAGCGACCCCGTGCAGGCGAGGCAGGCGCTGGCGGAAGCGGGCTTCAGCGCCAGCGAGACGGAAGTGCTGGCGGTGGAGGTGGAGGACCGGCCGGGCGGGCTCGCCGCCATCATCCGCTGCCTGGCGGACGCGGGCATCAACATCGAGTATCTCTACGCGTTCGTGGGCAAGAGCGGCGAGAAGGCCATCGTGGTGCTACGCTCGGAGGACACGGAGCGGGCGCGCGAGGTCCTGCTGCAGAACAACGTGACTCTTCTGACCGGCGAGCAGGTGCACCGGCTGTAGGATGACGACGACCACGCGCCGCCTGCCTCCGCTGAAGCACCGCCTCTGGGAACCCAGGGCGGAAACGATGTCCCGCGAAGAGCTGGAGAAGCTCCAGCTCGAACGGCTGCAGTCCACCGTCCGGCGGGTCTATGAACGCGTCGCCTTCTACCGGGAGAAGCTCGACCAGGCGGGAGTCAGGCCGGAGGACATCCGCACGCTGGACGATGTCCGGCTGCTTCCCTTCACCTGCAAGGACGACATGCGCGCGGCCTACCCGTACGGGCTGTTCGCGGTCCCGCTGAAGGACATCGTCCGCATCCACGCTTCCTCCGGGACCACCGGTCTGTCCACGGTGGTGGGCTACACCCGCAGAGACCTGCGCAACTGGTCCGACCTGGTCGCCCGGCTGCTGACCGCCGGAGGGGTGACCCGGCACGATGTGGTGCACATCTCCTTCGGATACGGGCTGTTCACGGGGGGGTTCGGGCTGCATCAGGGTTCCGAGCGCATCGGCGCCAGCGTCATCCCGGTGTCCAGCGGCAACACGGAGCGGCAGGTGCGCCTCATGAAGGATTTCGGGGCGACGGCCCTGGTGGGGACTCCCAGCTACGCCCTGCACATTGCTGAGACGATGTACGAGATGGGGGTGAGCCCGGACGAGCTGAGCCTCCGGGTGGGCCTTTTCGGAGCGGAGCCGTCGTCGGAGACGCTGCGCCGGGAGATAGAGGCCAAGCTGCAGATCCTGGCGACGGACAACTACGGGCTGTCGGAGGTGATGGGGCCGGGAGTATCGGGCGAATGCCTGAACAAGAACGGCCTGCACATCAACGAGGACCATTTCCTGGCGGAGATCATCAACCCGGAGACGGGGGAGGCGCTGCCCGAAGGGTATACCGGGGAGCTGGTCCTCACCACGCTGACCAAGGAAGGGATACCGCTTCTGCGGTATCGCACGAGGGACCTCACGCGTCTGGACTCCTCGCCCTGCTCCTGCGGGCGGACGTTCCGGCGGATGGCCCGCGTGCAGGGCAGGACGGATGACATGATGATCATCCGCGGGGTGAATGTGTTTCCATCCCAGATCGAGAACGTGCTGCTCGAGATCGAGGGCGTGGAGCCGCACTACGAACTGGTGCTGGACCGCGTCGGAGCGCTGGACACCCTTGAGATAAGGGTGGAGGTGACCCCCGAGATCTTCGAGGGCCGGATGGCCGGACTGGTGGAGCTGGAGAAGAGAATCCGTCACAAAGTGCAGTCGGAATGTGGAATCACTCCGACGGTATCGCTGGTGGAGCCGAAATCCATCCAGAGAAGCCAGGGCAAGGCGAAACGGGTGATAGACAAGCGAGTGTTCTGACCGGCAGGCCGGCCGGTCCGGAACGGAGGGTACATGGAATGGCGCGACTACTGAAAGGAGCGGCGGCGGGAGCTTTGCTGGGCCTGCTTCTGCTGCCGCAGGGGGCGCAGTGCGCGGAGGTGGTCTGGCACGGCTATGCGCAGCACCGCTTCTATGCTCCGCAGGGAGGAGCGGCGCGGTTCCGGGTGGAACGTGTGTCTCTCTCGGCGACTGCCCAGATAGACCCCACCACCACGGCGTATGTCGAATGGTATGTCCACAACTACGTCCCCGCGGTCTCGGCTGCGGAGCCGTACAGGACGTATCTTGAGAGCGCTTACGCCGACTTCAAGCTGCAGCAGGGCACGCTGAGGGTCGGCAAGGGACGGCGAATGGCCTTCGCCATCACGCCGTCGTATCCCGCCCGGAAGCTCTCCAACTACGGCATCTTCTCCGAGGCGTTCACACAGGACAGGGCGCAGGGCATCCAGTACTTCGTGAACGCACCCGAGAAAGGCTATGAGGCCGGCATCGCTCTGCTCACCGGGATGCGCATTGGCAACCGCGGCATCGGCGACGTGACGCTGGACGGCACGAACACCGTGAAGAGCCTGGCCGACCGCGATGTCCCCCACGACATCAACGAGAGCCTGCAGGTCGATGCGAAGCTGGGCCTGCTCAGGAAGGACGGCGCCCGGCTGGGCATCACGGGAAGCTTCGGGCATCTGGACCGCTCAGACCTCGAGTTCCTGAACGGGACGGAGACGGTGGGCGGCGTGCCGGTGGCACGATTCGCCGGGCCTCACACGTCGCGGACCCACAACCGCTACGGCGCCTACTTCACCCTGCCTTGGAAGGACTACATCGCGCAGGGCATCTACATCGAAGGCAAGACCAGCGACATCAAGCAGGCCGGTTTCGAGCTGCTTGCCGGATACAGCCCGAAGGGTCTGAAGCCCAAAGCCTACATCCGCTACGCGGGCGTGGACATCGACGTGCCCGTCACGGCCAGCCAGTATACCTGGGACAAGCGGCAGGTGGGCGTGTCGGTGGTGAAGCCGCTGAAGCCGTCGGTCTGGGTGCAGGTGGAGTACGAACGCAACATGGAATCCCAGCCGGCCGGGATGGCGAAGGTGAAGAACGATATCGGCTTCGTGGAGCTCTTCACCGGGTTCTGAGCGCCGGGGACAGCATTTGATGCGTGACGGGCCCTCTTCCTCACGGAAGAGGGCCCTATTTATGAACAGCCCGCCGGAGGTTCCCGGCCGCCCCGGACATCAGGAGCCGAACGAGGACTCCACCTCCTCGGCCTTCATGGGAGGCGTCAGGAGCGAACCCAGCCACGTCACCAGCGCGGACACCGGAAGAGCCACCACCAGCGAGTCCACCACGGTCCATTTGGTCCCCGCGGCGATGCTGGGCTTCCCGAACAGAAGCTGCGACAGGCCGAGCGCCTCGGACTCCCGCTGGTGCACGAAGAGCACCCACAGCGCCCACACGCACAGCCCCGCCACCATCCCGGCGGTGACGCCCGCGCGCGTGGCTCGCTTCCAGAACAGCGCTGCGACATACGCCGGCAGGAACACCGCCGCGCACATCCCGAAGAACAGCGCGGTCGCCACCGCGATGATGCCCGGCTGGAGATAGTAGGCCAGCGTGATGGTCAGCACGAACCCGAAGAAGACCCCCAGCTTCGCGATGGGCAGCGTGCGCTCCTGGTGCCGCCCGCGCGCCAGCGCCTGCTGATACAGGTCCCGCCCGATGGACGTGCCGATGGCGTGGAACTGCCCGCTCAGGGTGGACATCGCCGCCGCCAGAAGCGCCAGCATGAACAGGTAGCCGAACCACTCCGGCATCGCGTGCTGGATGTAGGTGGGGATGATCTTGTCCACGTTGGGCTTCCCGGACGGGTCCATCACCATCTGGATGGCCAGCTTCCCCTCGTGGCGCATGAAATACAGATTGCTGAGCGCCCCCACCATATAGGCCACCCCGGGGATGCACAGGATGAACAGGGAGCCGGGGATGAGGGCCCGGTAAAGCTCGCGGCCGCTCCGCACCGTCATGAAGCGCACCGCGAGCTGCGGCTGCGCCAGCACGCCGATGCCCACGCCCATAATGATAGTGGTCACCACGGTGAACCAGAGCGGAGAGCCGAACTCCGGCATGGCCGTCCACCCCCGATGTCCCGCCTCGGCAAGCTTCTGCGGCACAAGATGGGCCAGACGCGTCAGCTCAGCGTGGCTGGAGAGTCCTCCCAGGTGGGAATAGGTGGCGAACAGGAGGATGACCATCGCGGCGAACATGATGCCCCCCTGGAAGGCATCGGTGTAGATGACCCCCTTCAGCCCCCCGAAGAACACATAAGAGACCACCACCACGGAGAAGACGAAGAGCGCCAGGTTGAAGTCCACGTGCAGCTGCACCTCGAGGAAGCGCGCCCCGCCAATCATGACGCCTGCCGCGTACAGAGGCATCAGAAGGGCGATGACCGCTCCCGAGAAACCTTGGATGAAGCGCGACCGGAAGCGGCGGCCCAGCAATTCGGGAAACGTGTGCGCGTCGAGCCTGGCACCCATCCGGCGCGTCGCCCGCCCGAACACGACGAATGCCACGAAGATGCCGAAGAAGATGTTCAGCATCACCAGCCAGAGGAGGCTCAGGCCGTACATGGCCGCCACCCCCCCGAAGCCCACGATGGCGGCGGTGCTGATGAAGGTGCTGCCATAGGCAAGCGCCATCAGCATCGGATGCACCTGGCGGCCCCCCACCAGGTAGTCTGCCGCATTGCGCGTGCGCCGGTACCCGAGCCATCCCAGATAGCCGACCACCAGCACGTACGCGGCGACGACGATCGTGAGAACGTGGAAGTTCAAAGCCCTCTCCTTCCCGCGTCAGCACGCCGGCGCCTCACTCGATGGGGCGCCGGTCTCTTCGAAGCGCGCCTGCATCCGGACCCGGCTGCGCCGCCGGGAGCCGCGGGTCAGGCCTGCTGAAGGGGAGAAGCCGCCGTGCGCTCCGCCTCCGCCTCGCTCCGCCCGCGCCGGAACGCCTGCAGGTTCACTTCGACGCCCTTGTCCTTCAACCTGGCCCGGAAAGCCTCCTCCCACTGCTCCTCACTGAATGGCAGAAGGAGGGACGCCGCTCCGAGGACGGCCGAATTGATGACGCGCGGGTCGCCCAGCTCTCCGGCGATGCGGGGGCCGTCCACGAACACCAGCCGGGGAGCCTCGGCGCGCAGTCTCTCGTCCACATCCGGCGGATACGTGGCCATTCCGGAGGTCACGGTGGAGGGCGCGATGGACTGCCGGTTCACCACGACTGTGCCATCGGGCTTGAGGGCGGAGAGGTTCCGGAGCGCCTCCAGACGCTCGAAGGCGATGATGAGGTCCACCTCGCCCGGCGCGGCCAGCGGAGAGAAGACCTTTTCACCGAACCGCACATCGCAGGTGACGCTGCCGCCCCGCTGGCTCATCCCGTGGACTTCGGCCTTCTTGACATCGAGGCCGGCAGCCAGAGCCACTTCCCCGATGAGGTTGCTGGCAAGGACGATCCCCTGCCCTCCCACCCCGACGATCCTGATGCTCACGGTCTCCAATGCCTACTCCTCTCCCGCCCGTGCGGCGGCCTCCCGGTGCTCCCCTGCGCGATGGATGGCGTGCTTCGGGCACATCTGCTCGCACAGGGAGCAGCCCCGGCACAGCAGAGGGTCGATGGACGCGCATGAGCGTCCGTTACGCGCGTCCTCCTCGCTGGCCGACAGGGCCGGGCAGCCGAGCCGGAAGCACAGCTGACACGCGGAGCAGTCCTCCGTCTCCACGACGAGCGCCTCCTCCCGGACGTCAGCCTGAAGGGCACAGGGGCTCTCGGCCACGATGACAGCCGGGCCGTGGTATCTGACGCCCTCTTCGATGGCCCGCTTCGTCTCTTCCAGGTCCAGCGGGTCCACCCGGCGGACATACCCCACCCCGATGGCTTCGCAGAGCTTCACCAGGTCCAGCGCCGGAGCGGGCTCGCCCATCAGCGTCCGCCCGGTGGAAGGGTGGTCCTGCCCGCCGGTCATGCCGATCTTCTTGTTGTCCAGGATGACCAGGGTGATCTTCGTGGAGTTGTAGACCGCGTCGATGAGTCCGCTGATGCCCGAATGCACGAAGGTGGAGTCCCCGATGACCGCCACCATGGGACGGTCATCCTCCGGACTGCGAGCCCTCTCCATCCCGATGGCGCCGCCCACCGCGGCGCCCATGCTGATGCAGATATCGAGGGAAGACAGAGGCGGCAGGGCTCCCAGCGTGTAGCAGCCGATGTCCCCCGGCACGATGGCCCTCATCCGGTTCAGCACCCAGAAGACCCCGCGATGCGGGCATCCCGGGCACAGGACCGGCGGGCGCGCGGGCAGGTCGGGAGGCGCGGCGGTCCGGACGGGCTCCCCGTTCAGCGCGGCGCGCACGATGCCGGGGTCCAGTTCGCCCTCGCGCGGGATGATCTCCTTGCCCGTGCACGGGATGCCCATCGCCCGAAGCTCCGTCTCCAGGAACGGGTCCAGCTCCTCCACCACCACGACGCGCTTCACCTCGGATGCGAAGCTCATCAGCCTGCGCTCCGGAAGCGGCCAGGTCATCCCGAGCTTGAAGACGGAGGCTTCCGGAAACGCCTCCTTGACATACTGATAGGCGATGCCGCTGCAGATGATGCCGATGTCCAGCAGGTCCCATTCGATGCGGTTGATGGCATCCTCTTCAGCGAACTCGCGCAGCAGCCGCTCCCTCTCCAGCACCGCCGAGTGCCGCCGGCGGGCGTGGCCGGGCACCATGACGAACTTGCCCGGGTCCTTCCGGAAGGGACGCGGCGGGGGGACCGTGCGCTCCCCCGTCTGCACCGGGCCCGCGCTGTGGGCGATGCGGGTGGTGGTGCGCAGCATCACGGGGGTGTCGAAGCGCTCGGATATCTCGAACGCCAGCTTCGTGAAATCGTAGGCTTCCTGGCGCTGGTAGGGCTCCAGCACCGGGATGGAGGCCATCCGTCCGAAGTGGCGGTTGTCCTGCTCGTTCTGGGAGCTGTGCATCCCGGGGTCGTCGGCGCTGATGAAGACCACGCCTCCGCTCACCCCCGTGTAGGCCAGAGTGAGCAGGGGGTCAGCCGCGACGTTGACCCCCACGTGCTTCATGGTGGCCAGTGCGCGGACGCCGCCGAAGCTGGCTCCCGCGGCAACCTCCATGCTCACCTTCTCGTTGGGAGCCCACTCGCAGTAGACGTCCGGGTAGCGGGCAAGGTTCTCCAGAATCTCCGTGGACGGGGTTCCGGGGTATCCGGATGCGACCCTGACCCCGGCTTCCCAGGCGGCACGGGCGATGGCTTCGTTGCCGCTCATCAGCCGCCGGGCGGCCGCAATCGCTGATTCTGCCATGCTGATGTCGGACCTTTCAGGGCGGGGTTTGTGCAGACAGCCTCAAACTAACTCATCTATCCTACCATCATTGCAGCGAGTCTTCAACAGCAGAGGCTCCTGCCCTGAGGGAGCATCCCCCGAGGCGTCCGTTCCCGGCACGCCGGCGGGAGCAGGGAGGCGGGCCGCGCTTCGGGACGGACCTCAGGAAGGGGCGGACGCCTCGCGTTTCGGCGACGCAAAGAATACCAGAAGGGAAGCGGCGAGGCCGGGCAGCATCGGCTCCACCCCCAGTGGATACTGCGGCCAGCCGTCCGCGGCCCTGGCAAGGCCGGCGGCCAGCCACACCAGCGCCGTTCCCGCGCCCGCCGCCATGCTCGCGGCGCAGGCTCCCGGCGTCATCTTCCTCCGCCCGAAGTAGCTGTTCAGCACCGGCAGGATGAGACCGGGCACGAAGACGCTTCCCAGCGTATACCACAGCTGCACCACGCTGGGGATCGCGATGGCCAGCGCCACGGCCAGGACGCCGGTCAGCAGGATGCCCGCCCGCGTGTAACCCGTCAGCCGGGACTCGTCCTTATCGCCACGCAGCCGCCAGACCACATCCCGCCCCAGCGTCACGGCGCCGAGGAACGTGTAGGAGAGCACCGTGCTCATGATGGTGGCCAGCATCCCCACGTAGAAGAACCCCTTCACTCCCGCGGGAAGCACCGCCTCCGCCAGCAGGGGGTAGCTCATCTTCGCGTCGCCGATGTCCGGGAGGGCCGCCCGGGCATACAGGCCGGTGGCGATGGTCAGGAAGTCGAAGACCACCCAGCAGCAGACCGCCGCGAAGATGCCGCGCCGCGCGACCTGCTCGCTGCGGGCAGCGTAGCATCGCTGATGGAACCCGGGGTCCACAAGCGTCCACACGGCGATCAGGAACCAGACCACCGTGCGCTGAAGGCCCTCCGTTCCCTGCAGCCGCAGCAGCTCAGGCGGAAGGTTCGCCGTCAGGAACGACGGGCCTCCGTACTTCAGCGCAGCCATCGGGAGGATGATGCCGAATCCCGCGAACATCAGGAGGAACTGGAAGATGTTCACCCGGATGTCCGTCGCCAGCCCCCCGCGGGCGACGTAGAACGTGCTGAACACGGCGCCCAGCACCACGCACATGGCCAGACTCCACCCCGTGACGATCTGCAGCAGCACCCCGAGCATCAGCACATACGGGGCGGGACTCACCAGAACCAAGACGAACAGAGACCCCAGCACCGCCGGGCCCCTGCCGAACCACTGGGCGAGACGGTCCGGGATGGTGTAGAGAGCCGCCCGCCGGACGGGGCCCGCCAGGAACACGGCGAAGAGCACGGCGAAGACGTAATACGGGATGCCCAGGGCCAGCCAGGTGTACAGCCCCGCCGTGTAGGTGAACTCCCCCACCCCCAGGATGCCGCCGTACCAGGTGGCGACCAGCGTGGCGACGAACGCCGGAAGGCTCACTCTGCGCCCCGCCACCAGATACGTCTCCGCGTCGCCGCCCCGGGACCTGTACAGGCCCATCCCCACCGCCACGGTCGCGGCGAGATAGAGCCCTATCACCCAGAGGTCGAGCGGTGAAAGGGTGATCACGGACGCCGGTCCGGTGCGAACACGGGCGCGCCGCCCGCCCTCTCGACGCACACCAGGACCGGGGCGCCCGCGCAGTCGATGCGCACCCTCCCGCCGCACGCGCGGTTGCTGAGGCCGTCCTTCACCCCCATCTTGAGGGTCAGACCGCGCAGGGGGAAAAGAAGTCCTTCGGCGGTCACGGTGCAGGCGCCGAACACCGGCAGCAGGGAGAGCCTGCACTCCTTCCGGGGCTCCCACTCCCACACGCCCTCGAGAGCGAAGATGTCCTGGCGGCGGTCGTGGAAGGTGATGTTCAGGCTGTCGCGATGCTTCAGGAGCAGGCCGATGTTGGCGAGCGCGTGGTCGGGCTCGCGCCCGAGCGCCCCAGCCACGGACACGTCCTTCCAGCCCTCAGCCGTCACATATGCCAGGGCCTTGTCGAGGTCGCTCGACTCCTGATCGTCCATCCGCACCCAGCGTGCCGCGGGAAAGGCCGCGCGGGCTTCCCGGCTCGCGCTGTCGAAGTCTCCCAGCACGACGTCGGGGGACGCTCCCAGCTTCAGGGCCGAGTCCGCCCCGCCGTCCACGCAGATGAGCGCGGCGGAAACAGCCCGGAGCTTCTTCCACAGCTTCCTGCCCGGCGGACGCCCGCTTGCCAGAAGCAGCACCCTGTCGCAGTTCTCAGTCATATCCGCTGCCGTAACCGTCGATGCTCCGCACACCGTCGGGCGAGACGTACTGTTCGTCGAACCTCTGCCCGGACGTCACGAACTCCGCGTGACCATCAGCGAAGATGATGGTGGCTCCGCTCGCGTGCCACGTTCTGTACCATCCCTCGTAGAAATACCGGCCCGCCCTATCCACCTTCGGGTCGGCCCAAGGCATCATTTCGTCCCGGATGATGCGCGTCTCAGCGGGAAACACAAACATTCCGTCCGTGATGATGCGAGTCGGCAGACTCAGCAGGGTGTCATTCTCTCGCGACAGGCCATTCACGACGCTGAAGCATCCCTTGCTGAACCGGTAGCTGCACCCGAATGCGGCATGATACGTGTCCAGTCCCGTCCCGTCCAGCGCAGGCCCGCCATTGTCCGAAGGACAACGGAACACATCCCGGTCCTTCGTGTACGGAAGCAGGACGACCTCGATGCCCAGATGAGGCTGCTGCGTGTTGTATGCCTGAAAAACGGGCCACGCGTCCCGGTTGTCGTGCACATACATCCGCACGGCCATGCCGATCTGCCTGGCGTTCGAGACACAGGCGGCCGCACGGGCCCGGTCGCGGGCTTTTGCGAAGACGGGGAACAGGATGCCGGCGAGAATGGCGATGATGGCGATCACCACCAGCAGTTCGATCAGGGTGAACCCCCTGCAGGGGCGAGGCGGGTATCTCAACTCAGGCTCCTCCGGTCTCCCGGGAGCCGGCCGCAGGAAGACGCGGCCGCCTCCGTCCCGGCCTGAGACTCGCAGCGTGCCAGTGACCGGATGGGCCTGCCTCGCTTTCCTTCGCCGGCATTACCCGGATCAGGTTCAAGGGGTCGGCTCGCTCGAGCCTCTCAGCCGCCGCGGCATCCTGGAGAGGTCATCTCCCGCCGCGCTGGCTCCCCCAGCGATGGCGCCCGCCCCGCCATCCGGCGGAGGGGCACTCCGCAGTCATCTTATCCGTCAGTCGCCCCGATGGCAACCTGCCGGATGCCTGACGGAAAGTTGCGGGCGGAGCTCCATCCGGGAACCGGAAGGGCGCCGCCCGCCTGTTTCGGAAACAACGGATGTGACTGGATAAATGCACGCGGCCGTCACGGCCGCTTCCTGTCAGTGAGCAAAAGGCGTTTCGGGAAGGAGCCCGAGCATCCGGGCCCGGTGCAGAGCCTGCATCCTGTTGCTGGCCTGCAGCTTCCTGTAGATACGGTTCAGATGATAGTCCACCGTCCTCTTGGAGCAAAACAGAGCCTGAGCCACTTCCTTGTTAGACTCTCCCGTCAGAGTGCGCGACAGGACTTCGAGCTCCCTTCGCGTCAGCCTGACGGGCGTTTCCTGCCCCTCGCGTCTGTCAGCCGCTGAGTCCACTGCATCCACTCTCCTTTTCCTGCCGTCTCTGCCGGCTCCCGGAGCGGCCCCTTCGTTGCCGTTCCGGCGGGCCAGGCCTCGTCCGCAATGTGGCCTCGGGGTCAGTATGCGCCGCAGGCGTTGCCAGCCTGTTCCGACCCGGTCGCATTTGCGTCAAGGACTCTTCAGGACGCCATTTTGTTCCCGTTGACCGAATGTTACCCGTCCGGAGCGCCGCCGAAACGGTCCCGCCCGGACGGGAACGGGGCGTCAGGGACGCCGGCCGTCGCACAGACCGGGAAGGAGTTCCCGGAAGCCCGCAAGGTCGCCCTCCCAGTCCGGCGGGGTCAGGAGAGGCTTGCGCTCCGTGGCGCTGCTGCGGACCAGGAAGGTCCGGATGCCCAGGTGGCTCGCGACCATGTCCCACTCCTCGTCGCCCACCAGCACACACTCTTCTGCCCTGCATCCCAGCGCATCCAGAATGTGCTCGTAGTAGAGCAGGTTCGGCTTGCTGGCGCGGGAGTTCTCGTAAGTGGTCACCAGGTCGAAGTCCGACTCGTGCAGGCCGGCCCACCGTACCCTCTGGAAGATGGCCGTTGCGGGGAACAGCGGGTTCGTGGCAAGCGCAAGCCGGAGACCCAGGTCCGAGGCGAGACGGACGGTCTCGACGGCTCCGGGTATCCGCGAGGTGAGACGTCTCAGGGAGGCATATCCGCTTTCGTAGTAGCGGTCGAAGAGGGGCTGGAGCTCCTCCCTGGACCGGCCTGCCAGAGGATAGAACGCCGCCGAGAACACCTCCTCGTTCGTTGCCCGTCCGTCATTCTCCACCATCGCCCGCGTGGCTCGTCTCAGGTGCGCGATGAACGGCTCCCGGGCGATGAGTTGGCTCACGCAGGCGTGAAGCCCGTCATAGTAGGCGGGGAGGAACAGATGCATCCGGCTCTCGATGAGAGTGCCGTCCAGATCGAACAGGACCGTGGTGACCCGGCGCGTGGAACGACTCAATGCGAGGAGACTCCCGGACAGACGCAGGCTTGCCTCAGGGGACTATAATGCACTGTCGCGGCGCCCCGCAAGCCCGGCGCCGTCCACTCCCGGAGAACCTTTTTGGACTTCGTCAACATCGCCGGCATCGCCCTGGGACTGGCAATGGACGCCTTTGCCGTGGCCATCGCTTCCAGCATCGCCCTGGGACTGGCAATGGACGCCTTTGCCGTGGCCATCGCTTCCAGCATCACCCTGGGAGCAGTGTCTCCCCGGCAGGTCTTCCGGCTGGCGTTCCACTTCGGACTGTTCCAGGCCATGATGCCCGTCCTCGGCTGGCTGGCGGGACAGTCCGTGGCGCAGCTGTTCCAGGACTGGGACCACTGGGTGGCGTTCGGGCTGCTGGCATTCATCGGCGGAAGGGCCATCCATGCCGCGCTCACATCCCCGGAAGAGCGGGACGTCGGGGACCCCACCCGCGGCATCTCACTTGTGATGCTGTCCGTGGCGACCAGCATCGACGCGCTGGCGGTCGGGCTCAGCTTCGCAATGCTTCACGTCCGCATCTGGTATCCCGCACTGGTCATCGGAGTGGTTGCGGCCTCCATGACCACGCTCGGGATGCTGGTCGGCTGCAGGCTGGGAAGCCGGTTCGGACGCAATACGGAGATAGCCGGCGGGGTCATCCTCATCCTCATCGGCCTGAACATCCTGTCCCAACACCTCCGGGAGTAAGAGCCACCGGCCTCACCGCACCTGTTCCGGGCGGGCGTACTCCTCCGTCATCTTCTCGGGCAGCCGGAACACCCTTCCGTCCCGCGTGGCGAAATACAGGCGGGACTCGGACTGCTCCAGGGTGTTCCCGTCCGCCCAAAGGGCGTAGAATCCGGGGTGAGCGTCCACGGGCCTCCGGGCATAGGTGTGGTTCAGGGTGCTGTCCCGCGTGAGCTGCTTCTCACGCCGCCACGTGAGTCCCTGGTCCCTGCTGACCCACATCACCATCTCTCCCCCGGTGTCCCAGGGCTGAGGCCCCGGGTCCGTGGGCGCGATGATGCGCCACGTGCCGTCCTCTTCGATGTAGAGCGAACCGTGGTCGTAGTTGTGGTCGGAGGTGGTGACCCTGCGGATGACCCACTTATTGCCGTCCCAGCGCGCCGTCCGCCAGATGCGCGGACCGTTTTCCGGGCCCGGCTGGTGCCCCCGGCTGGTGAGATACAGGAGCACGGGGTTCCCGCCGGCGTCGAACTGGAGGTCCTTCAGGTAGACCAGCAGCCCCTCCGAGCGGTAGTCGTGGACCAGCGCCGGATTGTCCATATCCCGCAGCGGCATCTCCAGCTGTTCACCGGCCGCGTTCGTCCACGTCCGGCCCATGTCGGCCGTCTGCACATAGTACAGATTCGTCCGGCGGTCCAGACCCCCCGGGTGGCAGTTGAACATGGACGCGACCGTGTCGCCCCGTCGCCAGGTCACCTGGTAATGCCCCGAGAAGCTCGCCAGCAGCCGCGGCTCGTCCCAGCTCAGCCCGTCGGGAGAGGTCATCCAGAACAGCTCGCGGATGCCCTGCCGGTAGCGAGTGTGCATGAAGAGGAACCCCCGCCCCGGGATGAACCAGGGCTGCCCGTAGCTGAAGTTGGTCTCCAGGACCTGCTCGAAGCTGTCGATATCGTAGGGCCGCCTGCTGCGGAAGATATACGATGGCCGGGCGGTGCCGTGCGAGTTCCCGAAGATCCAGATGTGGCCCGCGGCGTCGAGCGCCATCGTGGGATTGTCGTGCGCATCCCCGGTCTGCCTGTCGAACAGGATGCGGGGCTTCGGGACCGTCCCGGTCCTGTGGTCGAAGTAGGACACCATATACAGCAGTTGCCGGCTGCCCTTCACCGTCCCGCCGTAGCAGAAGAACGTCCGGTCGACAGCCGGGGCGTAGATGGCGATGGGCAACTGCTGCTGGGGATACGTGCCGAGCCCCCCGCTGTACTTGCGCCCCATGTCGTACCAGATGCCGCGGTACCCGTCGTCGCGGGGCAGAAGGCCCTCTCCCGAAGCGTGCGCGCGCAGGGCGGCGCCCAGAACAAGCACGAGAACAAACAGCGGCAGCCTCAACCCGGCCCTCCTTCCACGGGCGCGGCGCCAGCGCCCGGGCGACTCACGGCAGAAGCCGGGGAAGCGGCAGCCCGACTTCCCCGGCCTCCACTCGAAGCTCCCAGCCTGAAACTCGTGGCATCAGCGCGCCGAAGCCCCCCAGTCCGCAGCCGTCCCGGCCCAGATGCAAGGGCCAAAAGGGCCCCGCCGGACTATCTGGCCCAAGCGCTGCGGTCGTTCTCCCGCTGGAAGGCGACGTGGCTGTCCAGGAACAGCACGTTCCAGCCGCCGCGATGCAGCAGCACGCCGCCCGCCGCGCTATCCGCCGGTGTCAGATGGATGGAGTTCACCCGCCGGTCCCACACCACCGGGATGGTGGCGGGAGAATCGTTCCGGAAGTTCCCCGCGAACGGATTGCTGGCGGGATAGCTCCAGTCCATCGTCTCGTCGATCAACCGTCCGGCCAGGCCGCGGTTGCTGGGCACGCCGGGCCCCTCCGTCCACCCGCCGTCAGCCCGCGTGGGGTCCGGGGGAAGGGACGCGGCGAACATGTTGAAATGGTATGCGAAATTCTGGTTCTTGCGGTTGGTGATGTCGCTGTTGACCGGGTCGTTGTAGGGGATCTTCGGGTCTATCTTCACCGGGTTCGACGGACAGTGCCAGACCTCCATGCTGTTCGACGTATACGGCCTCAGCTTGACACCGATGAAGTATGGCCCGGAGCCGAACCACCAGCACGCCAGCGGCAGCCGCCCCTTGTTGTCATCCGCATACATCACGAGCGCCCTGCCGATCTGGCTCATCCCGCTGCGGCAGGACGAGGCGCGGGCGTTCTCGCGGGCGGCGGAGAACACCGGAAACAGGATGGCCGCAAGGATCGCGATGATGGCGATGACGACCAGAAGTTCGATGAGGGTGAAACCCCTGATGTGGCGCAGACGCATGTGCTTGTCCCTCCACCGATGCAAACGACGGACTGCGAGCGGCCCGCGGAGTGGAACCGGTTTCGCAACCGGCTGCTCCGATGCTCCGATTATATTATGCGTCCCTCCGGCGGTCAAGACGAGGGGAGGAAAATGCCCGTGCTTTTCAGGCGCCCGGAGCAGCGGCAGCCGCTTCCGCCGGCCTTACGCGACGCTCCGCGGGGCCTTCGGGCTCCCGCCAGATGAGCGGGACGGGCAGGATATAGGTGCGGGGCGCGAGCATCCGCCCCGTGAGCTGCTCATGGACCAGGTCCACCGCCAGCTCTCCGGCGCGCGTGAACCCGGGCCGGGATGTGGGGAAGGGAGGCTGGAACCACCGGGCCGTATCGTGGTCGTCGAAGCCCGTCACCCGGATGTCTCCCGGCACATCCACGCCGAGCTCCATGAGCGCCCGGATGAGCATGATGGCGGTCTGGTCCTCCCAGGCGATGACGGCGTCCGGGACCGGCTCCAGGGCGAGCAGTCGTCGGGCCAGCTCCGCCATGTCGCCCTCCTTGCCCGCGATCCACATCTCCACGTGTTCCACGCCGGGCCACTCCTCATAGACCTCCGGCATCTCCGCCCCGGCCTCCTTCATGGCGGCCCTCCAGCCGCGGCGCCGCTCCTCGATGGAGCGCCATACCGTGCCCGCTCTGACGTCCATAAAGAGGATGTTCCGGTGTCCCCTCCGCAGGAGCTCGCGGGTCATGTCGTAGCCCAGCCTGAAGTTGTCGAACGTCACGATATGGCGCCCCCACTCCTCGAGTCCCAGGTCGATGAGGACGATGGGGACGTTTCTCCAGCGACGCCCCAGATAGTCGTTCCCGACGGCCTCGGCGTCCCTCACGACTGGATTCAGGATGAGGCCCAGAGCCCCGGCCTCGAGATGCTCGGCCACCACCTCCTCCTCGTGCTTCGGGTCGAAGCCGGAGTTTCCCACCAGCAGACCGTAGCCGAGCTCACGAGCCCTGCGTTCCACTCCGCGGTACACCCGCACACTCAGCCAGTCGTGACGCAGCGGGACGATGAGGCTGAGCAGCCGTCCCCCGTTCCCTCCGTTGCCGGGACGCGAGGGCTCGGCCACATATGAACCGCTGCCGTGGCGGGTGACGATGAGGCCCTCCGACTCGAGCAGCGCAAGCGCGCGGGCGATGGTCGGAAGGCTGACGCCAAACCGGTCCCTGAGGTCCCGGAGGGTCGGCAGCTTCCGGCCGGGAGTGGCTTCCGGACCGCTCAGCCACTCTTCACGGATGGCATTGGCGATCCTTTCATAAGTCGGCAACGTGTCCACGGCAGCTCTCTCCCTCCCGCGCTCCAGGCGCGGGCCGGTCGCGCCCGCTGGCTGAACGGTCAACGGCGGAAGGCCGGATTGTCGAGTCCCCTGTTCGGCAGGAACGCCCAGAAGCTGTCATCCTCCATCCTTTCGGGAATCTCGGCCTTGGCGTGCCCGTCGAAGAACAGATAGTTGATGACCGTCCCTCCCGCGTGCTCGCCGTCCTTGGGCTTGTGGTTGGCAAGCGACTGATAGGCTGGAAAGCCGAACGTATTATAGTCACGCGAACCGGGAATCGGGCGGCCGGCTGCGTCCACCTGCTGTCCGTAAGCCCACTCGCACAGCAGGACGTAGCGGGAATGCTCCGGACGCATCTCGCCCTCCGTCCACGTGAACGCCACAGGCTCCGCCAGCGGCCCGCTGGACGGACGCCCCATGATCATCCAGTCGAGCAGCGGCTGGTCGTTCAGCGCGTAGCTGCGCTTGTGCGGCTTGACGCCGGCTATCTTCTCGGTGCGGCGCGCTCCGTCGGACGGACAGCCGTAGACCGCCACGTTCTTCACATACGGGTAGATGGCGATATCCCAGGTGACCCAGCCGGGATACTGCTCCGGATGGATGCGCGGGGAGGCGGGGTCGACGCGCCGGGCGCCTGCCGGGTAGCGCCCCTTGTGGTCGTCCACGTACATCTTGAACGCGACGCCGAGCTGCTTCAGGTTGTTGAGGCAGCCGGTGAGCCGGGCCTTCTCCCTCGCCTGCAAGAAGACGGGGAAGAGGATGGCGGCCAGGATGGCGATGATGGCGATGACGACGAGGAGTTCGATGAGGGTGAAACCTCTCCGGATGTTCACGGACTGCACTGAACCAGACCTCCTGTTCACATCTCAGCCGGGCGCTCCCGGCTTGCTAACAATTATGGGATGTGTCAGCCCGCTTGTCAAGGGTGTAAATGCACAATTTCAATGTGTTCTGGTCAGGGGTAAACAAATTTCAAATTCCTACTTGACGGGGAACCGGCCGGGTGGCATACTTGAAATGATCCCGAAATCTTGGGACCGGCCCCGGGTCTCGCTGTCAGGTGCGAGAAGTCCGGAGTCTCCCGGGGCCGCAGCGTGCACAACGAAAGGAGGGAACACTCTGATGTTCCGATTGTTCCGCTTCGCTGCTGCGGTGCTGGCCATTGCGCTGGCGGGGAGTGCTCTCCCAGCAGCGGAATACACTGTGAAACAGGACGGCACGGCGGACTTCACGACCGTCACCGCCGCCATCAATGCCGCCAACGCCAATCCCGGTCCGGATGTCATCACCATCCTGGACAGCGGGACCTATCAGGAATCATTCCCTCGGCCCACGGCGAGTCTCACCATCCAGGCGGCTCCGGGCCAGACGCCGACGCTCGAGAAGACGTTCGCGGAAGGCGGAGTCAACCAGGTCTTCTCCTATGCGGGCGGCAACGGGGACACGTTCATCATCCGGGGCGCCTCGCCCGACGCGAAGATGACGGTTAAGAATTCGTTTGGCACCGCGCCCATCCTGGGAGGAGGGCCCGCGGCCGCGAACAACTTCACGTTCATCGCGGAAAACCTCATCCTCGAGCGCCCGGCGTCGGGCCCCGGCAGCACAGGGCTGTTCACCAACATCAATCAGGCCGGGCCCGCCATTCTCCGCCACGTCGAGTTCGTGGGGCAAGACCCCACGACGGCTTCCACCGGAGTGTTGAACGTGACCAACGCCCCTCACCTGGTGGAGGACTGCGTGTTCCGCCAGGACAACCCGGGCAATGTGGTCCTGCTGCAGGGCAAGGCCGCCACGTTCCGGAGATGCCAGTTCCCGTGCAACCGCGGAGGGGGGGCGGTGCTCTACTTTGCGTCGAACTCCGAGGACTGCGTCTTCGAGGATTGCGAGCTGCGTCCGGCCAGCGGCATCGGCGCCGTCGTCTACCTCGCCGGCGGCAACCACATTTTCACGAGATGCCAGATCGGCGCCGCCCCGGGAAGCCCGCCTCCCGGAGCGCAGACCATCCGGACCAACGGCGCCTACACGGGCACCGTGACCTTTGAACAGTGCGCGCTCGGCTCCGGCGGCGGCGCGGGCTACTACAGGCTGTTCCACGACAACAGCGCCGGGACGTTCATCTTCAGGGACCCGACCTTCCTGGACGGCTGCGGCGACGTGGCGTTCCGCGCCGCGGGGGGCGCGCTCAACCTGACGATTGAGGGCTCCCCGGGGCAGAAGGCATCGTTCGACCCGATGATCGACGGAGGCAACATCCTGCCTATCCGCTTCGCGGGAGCAAACCTCGTCCTCCGGGATATCATCGTGACGCGCCCTGCGCCGATTGCGACTTTCATGGACAGCGCGTTCGAGGGTCCGCTAGTGTCGCCTCTGACCGTGGTCCTGGAGCGGTGCGAGTTCCTGAACGGGTCCGGAACATTCAACCTGCTGGTCCGGGACGCATCGACCGGCCTGCCGGTGTTCACGGACCAGCCGATGGACTTCTACGCCACGAACTGCATCTGGCAGGGCACCGGACAGAGCCACTTCATCCAGACCAAGGACGCGGAGAGGTTCATCCTGGCGCCGGCGACCATCAACCTCAAGCACTGCACGATGTTCGGGCGCATCACGACGACGTTCATCTGGGGCTCCCGGACGGAGGAGGGTGACGGGACGACGGACGTGCTGAATGCGGAGTATTGCATCTTCGACGCGCACGAGCAGCAGCCCGTCATCTTCTCCAACCTGCCGCTGAACGGCCAGAAGAACCTGACCTACTGGAGCGTGGTCAACCCCGCATTCTCCGGATTCGGCGCCTACCCGCCCGACACCATCATCGGCCGGAGTCCGGCTCTGCAGGCTAATGGCCGCCTGACTGCTTACAGCGCCCCGGCGTTCGGAAAGGCGACCGGCTCGGATGTCCTCGTGGACATCGACGGGCAGGCGCGACCGCTTCCGGCGACGGCCTCCGCTCCGGACCTCGGAGCCGACGAGTTCGACGAGCCCGCCCCGGTGGATGTCGCGTCCATCGCCGGGCTGAAGGAGCTCCCGGAGGGCACGTTCGCCCGGATGACCGGCCGGGTGGTGACGGGCATCTTTCCATGGTGGTTCTACATCGAGGACGAGGACCGCACTTCGGGCATCCGGGTGGACTGGTGGCTCGGGTCGTCGGCCAACCTCAATGACCGCGTGACGATCACCGGTTCGGTGGTGACGGTGGGCGGACAGGAGAAGTTCCTGACCGGCGGCGAGGTCCTCTCGGCCTCTCCCGGCGCTCCGCTCCGGCCTCTGGTCATCTCGAACAAGGCCCAGGCCAACACCTTCAACGGGGTCGGCCTGAAAACATACGGACTGCTGGTGCACACCGCCGGCCGCGTGACGGCCGTCCCGTACGGCAACTGCTACTACATCGATGACGGGACCGGCTTCGATGACGGCAGCGGCCGCACTGGCATCTGCGTCTACAACATCAACGGCGAGCCGAGCCCTGCGGTGGGCCAGTTCGTCCTGGTGACCGGCTGCTCCGGGTTCAACTTCGTGCCCGTGGGCGACCCGCCCACCGGCAGCGTCCCAGCCCCGGTCATCTGGCAGACTCAGATGATCGGTCTGTAGACCTTCCGCGGAACAGCACGACAAGGCAGTGCACACGACGGACGGGCCCGGGCCCTTCAAGACCGGGCCCGTTCCGACAGACAGACTCCGAGCCGCACGGGATGAGCGTGACATGAGACATTCTCCGGTGTTCTTCGCTTCGGCGGCTGCGCTCCTGATAGCGATGCCTTCCCACGCCGCCCTGGTCATCGAGCAGATATCCTTCCACGCCTCCACCCACTCCCAGACGTACACCGAGAACTACCCGGTGGACAACGGGGGAGCGATGTTCGTGTTCGTTCGCAACACGGGGGCTGCGCCGGTCACGCTCTCGCAGGTCACCATCAACGGCACGTCCGTGCAGGAGCTTCAGTCCGGAGGCTCCGTGCTGTGGCACCGGACCTGGCCTCCGGAACTGCCGCCTAGAGGAGTCTCCACCGTGACGGTCAAAGCCACCGGCGCGCCGCTGACCGAGGGCGCCACCGTGACCGTGGGGGTCGCCTCCTCCGGGGGCCAGCAGGCATCGGCCACGGCCACCCTTGCGACCCCGAAGCTCCGCATCGGAAGCGTCATCCCGTCGCAGGACTGGCGCACCATCCACGTGTTCCTGCGCAACCTGGACACCGTCGCCCATACAGTGACGGCGCTCTTCCTGAACGGCGACGTCACGGCGCAGACCTCGTTCGCGGGCGGACCGGTCATCCCGCCGAACAGTGTGGGGATAGCGCGCGTGACCCTGCCGGCACCCGCGGCTCCGCTGACTCCGCTCGCGGTGCGGGTCATCGCCCAGCGTTCGGGCGGAGGACAGGTGGAGGTGGGAGCGCCGGTGCGTCTGGTGGAGCCCTGGTTCCCGCTGGGCACGTGGAGCTCCAGCATGCCGGAGACCGACCCGGGGCAGGTCGTGGCGCGGCAGGCGCAGCTGGACACCGTGGTCGGCAGCAACACCTGGCCGCTCATCCGCGAGATGAACGCCCGGCATTTCATCCGCTCACTCAACATCATCAACACCGGTGACCCCAAATATCCCGACCCCGCCCAGGTGGCCGCGAACATCGGCAACCCGGACATCCGCGCCTGGTATCTGCGCGACGAGCCAGACATCAACGGCGTCCCCGTCATCCAGATCAAGCAAGGCAACGACATCCTGTGGGCCGACCCGATCCACCCGTCCTTCCTCAATCTGACCACCACGCGGGCGTTCAACAGCTACGGGCACATCCCGGACATCATCGGGGTGGACCACTACGTGATGTTCGCGCCGAACAACATTCCGGGCACGGGCATCACCCGGCACGCCCGCCTGGAGGAGGCCATCGAGTTCTCCGAGCTGCTGAAGCTGAACACCGAGCCGAAGCTGATGTGGAACTGGAGCCAGCTCGCAGCGAGCGTCTGGAGCCGCCAGCCTCTGACGTGGGGCGTGAACTATCAGTTCTGGGCCAACGTGATGACCGGAGCCAAAGGCATCCTCTGGTTCGTCCTGCAGCCCGGCACGCCGTCCAACTACCCGGCCCAGTATCAGGAAGCGCTGAAGCTCACGCGCCAGTTCAGCCAGATACGCGGGCTGTGCCTGTACGGGGAGTCCATCCCCAACCTGAGCTTCAGCACGTCGAAGGCGCTCGGACGCTCCATCGTGGGTGGGGACGCGGTAGTGGCGATCGTGCTGAACAACAACTACACCGTCAGCGGCTTCCCCTGGGCGTCCAACTACAGCATCAGCCCGCTGTCCGGCACCGTGACCGTGCCCGTGCCGGACTGGGTCCCCATCGAACAGGTCTACCGCGTGACGGAGGACGGCAAGGCCGCGGCGCCCCACACGGTGAACCCGGACCGCACGGTGACCATCGAGTTCAGCATGCATCAGGAGATGCAGGTGTTCGTGATCGGGCGGAACGACACCTCGCCCCCCGCTGCGCCGTCGCGTGTGAACATCGCCGCCTACAACGGTCCGGCAAGCTGCCGCCTCTCCTGGCTGGAGCCGTTCGACGACTTCGGGGTCAAGGGCTACAGGGTCTATGCGGACGGACAGGAGATCGCCGACGTCCGGGCTCCGTTCGCCGAACTGACGGACCGGCCGTCGCCCTCGACGACGGAGCTCACCGTGCGCGCCTATGACGCCGCCGGCAACCTGAGCGAGCCTTCGGCGCCGGTACGCTGGCTGACCTGGCGCTTCGAGATGCCCGGCTACTACGAGGGATGGGACATGGCCAACCACGTGGCTTCCCCGGCGGTGCAGGACGGCGTGCTTGCCTTCGACATCGGCGGAAACGACCCGTTCATCATCTCTCCGGCCATCTCGGTGGACGCCTCGCAGACGCGCTACCTGCGCGTCCGGATGCGCAACTCGTCCGTCGCGACGCTGGGGCAGGTGTTCTTCACGACGGAAGCGGACCCGGTCTGGAGCGAATCCAAGTCCGTGACCTTCCCTCTGTTCCCGAACGACGTGGGGTTCACGGAGTATTTTGTGAATCTGGGCGCGAACCCGCTGTGGACCGGGACGGTCACCCGTCTGCGGCTCGACCCGGTGGCCAACGCCTCCACCGGGCGCATCGTGCTGGACGAGATTCGGTTGCAGTCCACCCCGTCCCCCGACACCACGCCTCCATCAGGTTCCATCCTCATCAACGGGGGAGCGGCGTTCACCAACAGCACCGCCGTCTCGCTGACGCTGGAAGCGTCGGATGCGTCCGGCGTGCTGGCGATGCAGTTCAGCCACAACGGCGCA
>FWWL01001861.1_pt1 | contig 47516 bp, 43 predicted proteins | sample 2228331 | NCBI WGS metagenome assembly FWWL01 (sample SAMEA103939775, study PRJEB20133) | metagenome | reverse complement strand
GGGCGGCGCGCTGCCGCAGCCGGCCCCACGCGGGGCCAGCGTGGCGGCCGCCAGCGGCCCGGCCACCGCGAAGGAAGCCTACGACGCCGCCTATGCCGCGATCCTGCGCAAGGAATACGAGCAGGCTGAGATGGGCTTCCGCCAGTTCTTGCAGAGCTTTCCGCGCGACCGCCTGGCCATCGACGCGACCTACTGGCTGGGCGAGAGCTATCTCCAGCGCAAGCGCTACCGCGAGGCGGCCGAGCAGTTCCTGAAAGTGAGCAGCGACGCCCCACGCTCGGCCAAGGCGCCGGAGAGCCTGCTGCGCCTCGGCATCGCGCTGAACGGGCTGGGTGCGCGTGACCAGGCCTGCGCGACCTATGCCAAGGTCGGCGTCGATTATCCCAGCGCGCCGAACTCGGTGCGGCAGGGCGTGGAGCGCGAGCGGCGCCGCTCGGGCTGCGCTTGAGCGCCGTCGAGCCGCTTTCCAGCGATCATCCGCCTCTCGGGGCGCGCGAGGCGAGCGAGCTGTTCGCCGACCTCGCCGGCGAAGACCGCCTTCTCGTCGCCGTCTCCGGCGGACCGGATTCGGTTGCGCTGCTCTCCCTGCTGGCCGAGTGGTCGCGCGAGCCCGGTCGTCCCGCTGTCATGGCGGCGACGGTCGACCATGGGCTGCGTGCCGCTTCGGCCGGCGAGGCCGTCGCCGTCGCCGCTCTCTGCGCCCGCCTCGGTGTTCCTCATCGCATCCTGCGCTGGGAGGGAGACAAGCCTTCCAGCCGGCTTCAGGAACGCGCCCGTGCCGCGCGCTACGCCCTGCTGGCGCAGGAGGCGGAGCGTCTCGGCGGCGCCGTGCTCGTGACCGCCCATACACTCGACGACCAGGCCGAGACGCTGCTGATGCGGATGGCGCGTGGTTCCGGCCCCTCGGGCCTCGCGGGGATGCGCCGCCGCGCGGTCTGGCACGGCACGGTTCTGGTCCGGCCTCTGCTGGGCGTGCCCAAGGCGCGTCTCGTCGCGACGGCACAGGCGCGCGGCTTGTCTTTCGTCACGGATCCGAGCAATGGCGATCCGCGGTTCGCGCGGGCGCGCTGGCGCGCCCTGGCGCCGCTGCTCGCCGGCGAGGGGCTGGATGCGGAACGCCTGTCGCTGCTGGCCGGGCGGCTGGCGCGTCTCGACGAGGCGGTCGCCGCGCGGGCGGACGCCGTTGCCGCCGCGCTGCTGTCGGCCGAGCCGGGAGCGCCGCTGCTGCGGCTGGATTTCGAGGCTCTGCGGCAGGAGCCCGAGGAGATCGTGCTGCGCGTCGTCGCCCTGGCGCTCGCGCGGCTGGATGTCGAAGCGGAGGGCACGGTCCGGCTGGAGCGGCTGGAGGCCTGCGTGGCCGCCTTGCTGCAGGCGGCACAGGCGGGCCTGCCGCTGACGCGCACGCTGGCCGGGACGGTGCTCACGCTGCGCCGGGATCGCGAGCTCGCGCTGCGGCCGGAGGGGCCTCGCCGACGCGGTATTCACCCTGCGGCAACATAGGCGAAAGGGCGCAAATGTCTTTCCCTTGGCAAGGGGCCCGCCCGCACCTAGATTGACATTGCAAACTCTCGGCCTCTCCCGGTTGGTCCGGCAGGCCTGATCGGACAGATGATGAATCCGAACTTCCGAAATTTCGCCCTCTGGGTGGTGATCTTCCTGCTGGTCCTGGCGCTCGTGACGCTGTTCCAGAGCCCGAGCCAGCGCGCCAACGTCAACGAGATCCCCTACAGCCAGCTCATCAACGAGTCGGAGGCCGGGCGCATCAGCAATGTCGTCGTGGCCGGGCAGGAGATTTCCGGCACCTTCTCCGACGGGCGCAGCTTCGTGACCTACGCCCCCTATGGCGATCCGGCGCTGCTGAAGACGCTGGCGCAGAAGGGCGTTCAGGTTTCGGCCCGCGCCCCCTCCGAGGGCACGCCCTGGTTCATGGCGCTGCTGGTCAATTCGCTGCCCTTCGTCATCTTCATCGGCCTGTGGATCTTCATGTCCCGCCAGATGCAGAACGGCGCCGGGCGGGCGATGGGCTTCGGCAAGTCGAAGGCCAAGCTGCTGACCGAGGCGCATGGCCGCGTCACTTTCGAGGATGTCGCGGGCATCGACGAGGCCAAGGAGGACCTGACCGAGATCGTCGAGTTCCTGCGCGACCCGCAGAAGTTCCAGCGGCTGGGCGGGCGCATTCCGCGCGGCGTGCTGCTGGTCGGCCCTCCCGGCACCGGCAAGACGCTGACGGCGCGTGCCGTGGCGGGTGAAGCCAATGTGCCCTTCTTCACGATCTCCGGCTCGGACTTCGTCGAGATGTTCGTCGGTGTCGGCGCCAGCCGCGTCCGCGACATGTTCGAGCAGGCCAAGAAGAACTCGCCCTGCATCATCTTCATCGACGAGATCGACGCGGTCGGCCGCCATCGCGGCGCCGGCCTCGGCGGGGGCAATGACGAGCGCGAGCAGACGCTGAACCAGCTCCTCGTCGAGATGGACGGTTTCGAGCCGAACGAGGGCGTAATCATCATCGCGGCCACCAACCGGCCCGACGTGCTCGATCCCGCCCTGCTGCGTCCGGGCCGCTTCGACCGCCAGATCGTCGTGCCGAATCCCGACGTCGCCGGCCGCGAGAAGATCCTGCGGGTCCATGTCCGCAAGGTGCCGATGGCGCCGGATGTCGATCTGCGCGTGCTCGCCCGCGGTACGCCCGGCTTCTCGGGCGCCGACCTGATGAACCTCGTCAACGAGGCGGCCCTGCTGGCGGCGCGGCGCGGCAAGCGCATGGTCACCCATGCCGAGTTCGAGGACGCCAAGGACAAGGTCATGATGGGCGCCGAGCGCAAATCCATGGCGATGTCCGAGGAGGAGAAGAAGCTGACCGCCTATCACGAGGCCGGCCACGCCATCGTCGGTCTCTATGTCCCCGCGGGCATCCCGGTGCACAAGGCGACCATCATTCCGCGCGGCCGCGCGCTCGGCATGGTCAAGTTCCTGCCGGAAGGCGACCGCTACTCGATGAAGTTCAAGGAATTCACCTCGCAGCTCGCGGTCGCCATGGGCGGGCGCGTGGCGGAGGAGATGACCTTCGGGCGCGAGAACGTCACCTCGGGCGCCACGGGCGACATCCAGCAGGCGACCAAGATGGCCAAGGCCATGGTCACCCAGATGGGCTATTCGGACGAGCTCGGCATGGTCGCCTATGGCGACAACCAGGAAGAGGTGTTCCTGGGCATGTCGATGGGCCGCAGCCAGAACGTCTCCGAGGCGACGGCGCAGAAGATCGATGCCGAGGTCAAGCGCCTCGTCGACCAGGGCTATCAGGACGCCAAGAAGATCCTCACCGAGCATCACGAGCAGTTCGTGGCGGTCGCCGAGGCGCTGCTGGAGTTCGAAACGCTCACCGGCGAGGAAATCCGCGACCTGATCGCCGGCAAGCGCCCGACGCGCGACATCGACGATACGCCCTCGACGCCGCGCGGCTCGGCCGTGCCGAGCGCGGGCAAGGGCCGCAAGCGCGGCGAGCCCGATGCGGGGCTGGAGCCGCAGCCGCAGGTCTGACCGGCCGGCAGGTAGAGCAATGGAAAGGGCGCCTCGCGGCGCCCTTTTTCGTTCTTGGATATCGACGCTGGCTGAGCGCGCGTGCGCTCAGAACAGCCCTTCGATCCGCCCCTGCGCGTCGATATGGATGCGCTCGGCGGCCGGTACGCGCGGCAGGCCGGGCATCGTCATGATGTCCCCGCAGATCGCCACGACGAAGCCGGCGCCGGCCGAAAGCCTGACCTCGCGCACCGGAACGATGTGCCCGGAGGGCGCGCCGCGCAGCGTCGGGTCGGCCGAGAATGAGTATTGCGTCTTGGCGACGCAGACGGGCAGGTGGCCGTGGCCGTCCGCCTCGAGCTCCGCGAAGCGGGCGCGCACCTTCGCATCGCCCGAGATGCCATCGGCGCCGTAGATCTCCCGTGCCACGGTCTCGAGCTTCTGCCAGAGCGGGAGCTCGTCGGGGTAGAGCGGGGCGAAATCGGCCTCGCCGCTCTCCGCCAGCGCGACGACCTTGTGCGCGAGTTCCTCGGTGCCGGCGCCGCCTTCCGCCCAGTGCCGGCAGATGACCGCCTCGACGCCGAGATGGTTGCGGCAGTAGCTCGCGATCAGCGCGTGCTCGGCCTCGGTGTCGCTGGTGAAATGGTTGATCGCGACGATGGGCGGTACGCCGAACTTCCGGACATTGCCGACATGGCGGGCGAGGTTGGCGAGACCCGCCTGGAGCGCGGCGAGATCCTCGCTGCCGAGCGCATCCTTCGCCGCGCCGCCATGCATCTTGAGGGCGCGCACCGTCGCGACGATGACGGCCGCGGCAGGCTTCAGCCCGGTCTTGCGGCATTTGATGTCGAAGAACTTCTCGGCGCCGAGATCGGCGCCGAAGCCGGCCTCCGTGACCGTGTAGTCGGCGAGCTTCAGGGCGGCGCGCGTGGCGATGGCGGAGTTGCAGCCATGGGCGATGTTGGCGAAGGGGCCGCCATGGACGAAGGCGGGCGTGCCCTCCAGCGTCTGCACGAGGTTGGGCATCAGCGCGTCCTTGAGCAGGACGCTCATCGCGCCGGTCGCCTTGAGGTCGGCGGCGGTGATCGGTCGCTTGTCGCGGGTGCGCCCCACGACGATGCGGCCGAGTCTGGCCTCGAGGTCGTCGAGATCGGTGGCGAGGCAGAAGATCGCCATGATCTCGGAGGCGACGGTGATGTCGAAACCGTCCTCGCGCGGGAAGCCGTTGCTGGCGCCGCCGAGCGAGGAGACGGTCTGGCGCAGGGCCCGGTCGTTCATGTCCATGACGCGGCGCCAGGCGATGTGGCGCGTGTCGAAGCCGAGGCCGTTGCCCCAATAGACATGGTTGTCGATCATCGCCGCGAGCAGGTTGTGCGCGCTGGTGATGGCGTGGAAGTCGCCGGTGAAATGCAGGTTGATCTGCTCCATCGGGACGATCTGGGCATGGCCGCCGCCGGCCGCGCCGCCCTTGACGCCGAAGCAGGGACCGAGCGAGGGCTCGCGCAACGCGATCATGCAGCTCTTGCCGATGCGGCTGAGCCCGTCGCCGAGGCCCACCGTCGTCGTCGTCTTGCCCTCGCCGGCCGGGGTCGGGTTGATGGCGGTGACGAGGATCAGCTTGCCGTCCGGCTTGCCCGCGAAGTTCGGAATGGCCTTGGTGTCGACCTTGGCGATGAATTTGCCGTGGGGCTCCAGAGCGTCGACGGGAATGCCGGCTCGCTCGGCGATGTCCGCTATCGGACGAAGCTTCGCCGCGCGTGCGATCTCGATATCGGTCGGCATTCCCGCCCCTCTCCAGGCTATGCGAGGCCGGTGGCTCCGGCCGGAATCGTTGCGGCGACACTGCCGCGAAACAGCCGGCTCTGCCACTGCTTTCCAGCGGGCCTGTCCACCTCCGCACTATGTCTTTTGACGCGAGCCCACAGAGCCGCGGCTGCTAGTGCTGCGAACGAACCGGCGCAGTTGCGGGGAGCCCGCGAGGCTGGCATCACTGGCACGAACCGCCAGATCAGCGGTTCATCGCTCGGTTCGGGGGACAATGGATGACGGAGCGATCCTGGCCTGTCGGCGGCGGCGAGGTCGGCGCCATGCTGCGGGGCTGGGATGGGAGCGAGACCGTGCTCGGGCTGCCGGTGGCTTGGCCGGAACGGCTGCGCTCGTCCCTGCAACTCGTGCTGGCGACGCCGACACCAATGGTGATGTTCTGGGGCGCGTCGGGCCTCCTGTTCTACAACGATGCCTATGCGGTGATCGCCGGCGCCAAGCATCCCGCCATCCTGGGGGAGGAATTGCACGAGGCCTGGCCGGAGGTCCGTTTGCTGCATGACGAGGTGATGGAGACCGTCTTCGCGAATGGTCGTCCTCTCTCCTTCCGCGACCTGTCGCTGGTGCTGCATCGCAACGGGGTTGCCGAAGACGTTTGGCTGAACGTGGATTACAGCCCGATCCTGGATGATTCCGGCGTCGCTCTCGGCGTTCTCGCCGTGGTGTTCGAGACCACCGAGCTCATTCACGCGCAGCGCGAGCGCGATGCGGCCGAGCAGGCCCTCCGGCGGCGCGAGCAGGAACTCGCGCAGGTCCAGAAGATCGGCAAGGTCGGCGGGCTCGAGGTCGATCTGCGCGACGGGTTCCGCAACACGCGTTCGCCGGAATATCTCCTGGTGCACGGCCTGCCGCCGGAGGCGGTGAACGAGACCCATGAGGACTGGGTCCGCCGGATCCACCCGCAGGAGCGGGCGATGGTCGAGAGCCATTTCCGCGAAAGCGTGGCCGGCAGCGCGACCGACTACCAGATGGAGTACCGCATCATCCGTCCCTCCGACGGGGCGGTGCGCTGGATCTCGGCGATCGCGCAGATCGAGCGCGACGGTGAGGGCAGGCCGCTGCGGCTGATCGGCGCCCATATCGACGTGACCGAGCGCAAGGAGACCGAAGCGCAGCTGCGGCTGCTGATGCAGGAACTGGCGCACCGCGTGAAGAATACGCTCGCGATGATCCAGGCCATCGCCTCGCAGACGCTGCGCGGCGCCAGCTCGCTGGAGGCGGCCAACGAGACCTTCACGGCGCGGCTGGGGGCGCTGGCGCGCGCGCATGACCTGCTGGTCGGCGGCGTGCGGGCCCACGCCGCCATGGCCGACATCGCCGCCAGTGTCATCGGCATCCAGGGCGACCCGGCGCGGTTCCAGATCGGCGGTCCGGAGGTCGTGCTGGGGCCGCGCGCGGCGCTGGCGCTCACACTGGTCCTGCATGAGCTGGCGACCAATGCGGTCAAATACGGCTCGCTCTCGATCCCCACCGGCATCGTGACCCTGTCCTGGCGGGTCGACGAGATCGACGGCTCTTCTCAGTTCCGGCTGCGCTGGCAGGAGAGCGGCGGGCCGCCGGTGACGCCGCCGTCGCGGCGCGGCTTCGGCTCGCGCCTGATCGAGCGGACCTTCCCCTCGCCGCGCGGGCGCGCCGAAAGCGCCTATCTGCCGGGCGGACTCGTCTTCACGCTGGACGCGCCGCTGGATTCACTGAAGGACGGCGATGGCGATGAGGCCGGGCGCGTCTGAGGCGCCCGGCTTGAGGTCGTCTCAGGCGAGATGGGCGTTCTGCGGGAACAGGATCCTGCGGGCCTCGTCATCGACCTCCATCTTGAAGGCGAAGGCGTCCTTCAGCGCCGTCGCGCGCTGGGCCGCCGGGCGGGCCGAGATCTCGTCGAGATGGCGCTTCACATGCGGGAACATCCCCGCCCAGTGGTCGCCGACGGCGAAGCCGAGCCGCGTCGCCCAGCCCCAGACCGACATGTCGATCAGGGTGTAGCGCTCGCCCAGCATGTAGCGGCCCTTGGCGAGTTGCGCGTCGATGATGCCCCAGTGGCGCTCCGCCTCGCGGGCGTAGCGGTTGATCGCATAGGGGATCTTCTCGGGCGCGAAGCGGCTGAAGTGGACCGCCTGGCCGCAATAGGGGCCGATGCCGGTGGCGACGAACATGAGCCAGGAGAGCATCTCGCCACGGGCCTTCGGCGTGTCCTCAGGCAAGAACTGCCCGGTGTTCTCGGCGAGATAGAGCAGGATCGCGTTGCTGTCGAAGATGGTGACGTCGCCATCGGTCAGTGCCGGTGTCTTGGCATTGGGGTTGATGGCGAGGAACTCGGGCTTGAACTGGTCGCCCTTGCGGGTATCGACCGGGACCATTTCGTAGGGAAGCCCGGCTTCCTCGAGAAAGAGCGCGATCTTCGCCGGATTGGGCGAGGGGTGGTAGTAGAGCTTGATCATCTCGGTCTCCGGGCTTGGGACGGTGGCAGGAGGGTTCAGGCACGAACATGTGCCGGCAGATCGGTCAGGCGGGCGATGGTTGCGTCGGCCGTGAATCCGAGACGCTCCGGGCGCATGCGCAGCGCCTTGAACATCAGCATGGGATCGATCGTTGCGGCGGCATCGAGCTCGCTCCGCAATGCCTCGTCCGTAAGGCGGGCGATGCGCGCGACGCGGAAGCCATGCGCCTTGGCTCCGGCGATGTCGAAGCCGTTGGACGAGACGAAGAGGATCTGCTCGCGGGACAGGCCCAGCCTTGCCTCGACATGGGCGTAGCCGCGTGGATCAGGCTTGTAGGCGCCGATCTCGTCGACGCTGATCACCGTCTCGAGCAGCGGGGCGATACCGGCCTGCTCGACCAGTCGCGCGAGCATCGGCGGGCTGCCGTTCGAGAAGATGGCGAGCCGCAGCGGCGCGAGGGCCTGCAGCGCCTCCCGCGCTTCCGGATAGAGCGACAGCGCGTCATAGGCCTCGGCGAGGCGCGCGATCTCCGCCGGTGTCGCGGGCAGGCCGAGCGTCTCCAGCGCATAGGCCAGCGAGTCCCGCGTCACCGTGCCGAAATCCGCATAGCGGCCCATTAGGCTGCGCAGCCAGGTGTATTCGAGCTGCTTCAGTCGCCAGAGCTGGGTGATGACCGTGCCGTGACCGGGGTAGGCCGCTTCGGTCGCGGCCGCGACGGACTGAACGTCGAAGAGGGTACCATAAGCATCGAAGACGACGGCCGCGATCGCCATTCCGGATTCTCCCAACTGCTTCGGCAACCTTCTTAGCACTCGCACTGCCGCAGTGGTGCATGGTATCCGGCACAGCCCCCATCACAGATCTTCACAGGTCATCATGTCCGCCGTCCCTGCCAAGCGCCCCGTCATGCTGATGATCCTCGATGGCTGGGGCTGGCGCGAGGAGGCCGAGAACAATGCGGTGCGCCTGGCGCATACGCCACATTTCGACCGGCTATGGGCGGCCTCGCCCCATGCCTTCCTGAAAACCTCGGGCCTCGATGTCGGCCTGCCGCCCGGCCAGATGGGGAATTCCGAGGTCGGCCATCTCAATCTCGGCGCCGGCCGGGTCGTGATGCAGGACCTGCCGCGCATCAACCAGGCGATCGCGGATGGCTCGCTCCGGCAGGCTCTCGCGGGAAGCGGCCTGGTCGATGCGCTGAAGGCGAGCGGCGGCGCCTGCCATCTGCTCGGCCTCGTCTCCCCGGGTGGTGTGCATGCCCATCAGGACCATGCGGTGGCGCTGGCGCATCTGCTCGTCGAGCAAGACATCCCGGTCCGGATTCACATCTTCACGGACGGGCGCGATACGCCTCCCCGTTCGGCCGCCGGCTATGTCCGCGCCTTCGCCGCCGCCCTGCCGCCGCAAGCGGTGATCGCGAGCCTGACCGGCCGCTATTTTGCCATGGACCGCGACCATCGCTGGGAGCGCGTCGAGACCGCCTGGCGGGCGATGGTGCTGGGTGAGGGGCCCGAATTTGCCGACGCCTCCTCCGCGATCGAGGCCTCCTATGCGCAGGGCGTCACCGACGAGTTTATCCCGGCGAGCGTCATCGGCAGCTATGGCGGCATGGAGGATGGCGACGGGCTGCTGAGCTTCAATTTCCGCTCCGACCGGATCCGCGAAATCCTCGACGCGGTGCTGCTCCCGCAGTTCGATGGCTTCTCCCGGTCGCGGCGGCCGGTGCTGGCGAAGGCGGTCAGCATGACCTCCTACAGCGCCGAACTCGATGCCGTGATGCCAGCGCTCTTCGCGCCGCAGACGCTGGCCAACGGCCTCGGCGAGACGGTGGCGAAGGCGGGTCTCGCGCAGATCCACATGGCGGAGACGGAGAAGTATCCGCACGTCACCTACTTCTTCAACGGCGGCGAGGAGACGCCCTATCCGCGCGAGGATCGGGTGATGGTACCCTCGCCGAAGGTCGCGACTTATGATCTGCAGCCGGACATGTCGGCGCCGGAGCTGACGGAGCGCGCCGTGGAGGCGATCGCGTCGGGCCGCTACGATCTCGTCGTCCTGAACTTCGCCAATCCCGACATGGTCGGGCACACGGGCGTGCTCAGCGCCGCGATCGCGGCGGTCGAAACGGTCGATGCCGGGCTCGGGCGGATCGCGGAGGCTGTGGCACAGGCGGGCGGCGCGCTCCTCGTCACGGCCGATCACGGCAATTGCGAATTGATGGTCGATCCCGAGACCGGCGCGCCGCACACGGCCCACACCACCTTCCCGGTCCCGGTGATGGTCATCGGCAGCGAGGCGAAGGGGCTGGCGAATGGCCGCCTCGCCGACATCGCACCGACGCTGCTGGCGCTGCTTGCTGTACCGCAGCCGGCGGAGATGACGGGCTCATCGCTGTTGCGCTGATCCCGCTTCAGAGCCGAAACGAAAACGGCGCGGACCGAAGTCCGCGCCGTGTCGAAAGGGTAGAGGGCTGCCCTTCAGTATTTGCGGACCGTCGGTGCCGGCGCGTAGGCGACCGGCTTCTCGACCGGACCGCAGCAGCTCGGATCGCTGAAGTTCCAGCGCATGCCGATGCGGACGTCGTGGCTGTCGATGCCCTTGAACCGCACCGAGGAGCTCGGGTTGGTGAGCAGGCCCTGGGCGCCGCGCAGGCCGACCGTCGGGCCGTCGCCCATGTTCAGGTAGCGGTAGCCGATGTCGAGCTTGAGGTTCGAGGTGACGTCGTAGGAGACGCCAGCCATCAGCGCCCAGGCGAGGTTGGTCTTGCTGGCCGAGTCGCCATATGCATAGGAGGCATTGGCGAAGGCGGCGCCGACGGCCTGGTTCACGCCGTTGTCGGCGAGGCCGCTGACGGTGTGGTTGGCCATACCGATGCCGACGCCGAGATAGGGCGTCAGGCAGTTCCAGGTGCCGAGATCGATATAGGCGTTGGCGAGCGCGACGAAGGTCGCCACATCGGCGCGGTAGATATTGGTCTGGTTGGTCGGCACACCGAAATTGTAGCTGATCTGGTCGCGGCCGTTGAACGACCCGCCGCGATACTCGCCCGTCAGGTCGAAGCGCAGATAGCTGTTGAACTGGTAGCCGATGCCGACGCCGGCGAAGGCGGCGAAGCCGCGATCGGGCTTGACGGTAGAGAACGACGTCACGCCCGCCGTGGCGATCACCGGGGCGTTGTTCAGCTTCACGTCGAGCTCGTCATAGGACTGCGAGCCGACGCCGATGTCGCCGCGCAGATAGAAGCCGCTGCTGATCGTGCCCTTGAGACCGAGCGGCTCCGGCGGCGGCGGCGCGGGGTAGGCGAGATCGGCGGCGGTGGCGGCGGACGCCCCGAGCGCCAAGGCGCCTGCCAGCGCAATAGTTTTCAGGCTGCCCATGGCAGTGTCCCTCGCGTTTGCGCGGCACCCGTTACGCAGGCCGCGCGTGTTACCGACGAGGGAACGATGCCGCCAATTCCTTAAATGAGACTTAACCTTAGGAATTAACCTGAAAAAAGTCTGAAGCCGGCTCGAATACTTGATGGGACGTTAATGGCGGGAGGGGCGGGGCCGTCGACACGGCCGATGGCCGGCCGTCAAGCGGCGCAGATCCGGAATCCATCGTAGAGCCAATCCCTGCAGACCAGAGCCCTTCGATGGATTCCGGCGTTCCGCTTCGCGGCGGCCGGAATGACGATGTTCGTGGAATTCGCGGCTGCGACTTACGCGGCTGCCTTGGTCACGGCCTCGACGATGTCGTCGACGGCGCGCATCACCAGATCGCGGTCGTCGCCCTCCGCCATCACGCGGATCACCGGCTCGGTGCCGGAGGGGCGGATGACGAGGCGGCCGCTTTCGCCGAGCAGCTGCGTCGCGGCCTCGATGGCGCTGACGACGGGCTTTTCCTTGAGGGGCTGGCCCTGCTTGTAGCGGACGTTCTTAAGGATCTGCGGCAGCGGCTCGAAGGCGTGGCAGACCTCGGAGACCGGCTTGTCCTGACGCTTCACCGCCGCCAGCAGTTGCAGCGCCGCGACCAGCCCGTCTCCGGTCGTGCCGAAATCGGAGAGGATGATGTGGCCGGACTGCTCGCCGCCGAGGTTGAAGCCCTGGCTGCGCATATGCTCGAGCACATAGCGGTCGCCCACCGCGGTACGGGCCAGGCTGAGGCCAAGGCCCGCGAGGTAGCGCTCGAGCCCGAGATTGGACATCACGGTGGCGACCACGCCGGGCTGCGACAGGCGGCCATCCTCCTGCCAAGTGCGGGCGATCACGGCCATGAGCTGGTCGCCGTCGACCACCTGGCCCAATTCGTCCACGATCAGGACGCGGTCGGCGTCGCCGTCGAGCGCGATGCCGATATCGGCGCGCAGTTCGCGAACCTTGGCGATCAGCGCATCCGGCGCCGTCGAGCCGACATCCTTGTTGATGTTGAAGCCGTCGGGGTCGACGCCGATGGCGATGACCTCGGCGCCCAGCTCCCAGAGCGCCTCCGGCGCGACCTTGTAGCCGGCGCCATTGGCGCAATCGATGACGATGCGCATCCCTTCGAGGCTCATGTTGCGCGGCAGGGTGCGCTTGGCGAACTCGATATAGCGCGCATGGGCGCTCTCGATGCGCTTGGCGCGGCCCAGCGCCGGCGCATTTGATAGCCGCGGGGCGAGATCGGAGTCGATCAGCTTGGAGATCTCGGCTTCCACCTCGTCATTAAGCTTGTAGCCGTCGGGGCCGAACAGCTTGATGCCGTTGTCCTCATAGGGGTTGTGCGAGGCGGAAATCATCACGCCGAGATCGGCGCGCATCGAGCGCGTCAGCATCGCGACCGCCGGCGTCGGCATCGGGCCGAGCAACATCACGTCCATGCCCACCGAGGTGAAGCCCGCAACCATGGCGTATTCGATCATGTAGCCGGAGAGGCGCGTGTCCTTGCCGATCACGACGCGGTGGCGATGCGAGCCGCGCTGGAAGGCGAGGCCGGTGGCCTGGCCGACCTTGAGAGCGAGGTCCGGCGTGATCACACCGTTGGCGCGCCCCCGAATGCCGTCGGTGCCGAAATATTTGCGTGTCATGGCCTATCCGTCCAAGCGGGCCTGACGCCCGTTTCGGCTGCGTTCTATAGCGGAAATTGGTTTCCGGCTCGTCACGAATTGTGACGTTTCGCAGACGGGGGTGGATTGGTGCCGTCATTCCGGGGCGCCCGCAGGGCGATACCGGAACCCATGAACACGGTGTGTGCCAGCCAAAGCGCGGCGGCCGGTCAACCTATCCTGCCGGACCCGTGTTCATGGGTTCCGGGCTCATCGCTGCGCGATGCCCCGGAATGACGAAGGTCGCTCACCCGAAGGCGAGCTGGACCTTCATCGCCTTCGACTTGTCGGCGGCGAGGTCGAAGGCCTCGATCGCCCGCTCGACGGGGATCGTCGCGGTGAGCAGCGGCGAGAGATCGATCGTCTTCGAGCCGATCATGGCTACCGCCCAGTCAAACTCCTCATGGAAGCGGAAGGAGCCGCGCAGGTCGAACTCCTTGGCGACGACGACGTTCATCGGCAGGGTGAAGTTGCCGCCGACGCCGATCTGCACGATCACGCCGCCCGGGCGCACCACGTCGAAGGCGCCGGTCAGCGCATGCTGGTTGCCCGAGGCCTCGAACATCACGTCGAAGGCGCCCTTCTCCGCGCCGTACTCGGCCTTCAGGCGGTCGGGCTCGGCCATGACGTTGATGGCGCGGCTGGCGCCCATCTTCAGCGCCGTCGGCAGGGGCCCGTCGACCACGTCTGTGGCGACGATCTCGGCCGCGCCGGCGGCCTTGGCGGCAATGATGGTGAGGATGCCGATCGGCCCCGAGCCGGTCACAAGGACGCGCTTGCCCAGCAGCGGGCCGGCGCGCTTGACGGCATGGAGGCAGACCGCGAGCGGCTCGGCGAAGGCGGCCTCGGCGGCGGTGACATGGTCTGCGACCTTCACCGCCTGGCGCTCCTCGATCACCAGCATCTCGCGGAAGCCGCCCTGGACATGGGGGAAGCGCATGGCGCTGCCGTAGAACAGCATGTCCGTGCAGTGCTGCTGCTGGCCCATCTGGCAGTAGCGGCAATGGCCGCAGGCGCGGCTGGGATTGACCGCGACGCGGTCCCCCACCTTGACGCGCGTGACCTCGGCGCCGACGCATTCGATCCGACCGGCGATCTCATGGCCAAGGATCAGCGGCTCGCGCACGCGGATCGTGCCGAAGCCGCCATGCAGATAGTAATGCAGGTCCGAGCCGCAGATGCCGCCGGCCTCGATCCTGACCCGGACCTGCCGCGGACCCGGTTCGCCGACCGTGACCTCGTCGATGCGAAGGTCCTTTTCGGCATGGATGACGACGGCGCGCATGGCGGCTTCTCCCTGCGAGGGCGACGACGCCCGCCCTCATTCTGTGTCGGCTCGATTGTCTAATCGATTGAAAGATGCTTACCGAAAGCAGCGGCACTGGCGCAAACGCAAACTGCCGCAGATGCTTCACCCTCGCGAGGTTCCGTTATGTCTCTGTCGCTGTTCAGTCTGGAGGGCAGGATCGCCCTCGTCACCGGCTCCGGCCAGGGCATCGGGCTGGCGCTGGCGGAAGGGCTGTCGGAAGCCGGTGCGCATGTCGTGCTGAACGGCCGCGACCGCGCCAAGCTGAAGCGCGCCGCGCAGGCGATTTCCGCCGCCGGCCGCAAGGTCTCGGTCGCGCCCTTCGACGTCACCGACCAGCCGGCGGTCGAGGCCGGCGTCGCCATGATCGAGGCCGAGATCGGGCCGATCGACATCTTGATCAACAATGCCGGCATGCAGAAGCGGGCGCCGATCACCGAATTCCCGGTCGAGGGCTGGCATGAGCTGATGAACACCAATCTTCATTCGGTGTTCTACGTCACCCAGGCGGTGACGAAGCGGATGGTCCCGCGCAAGCGCGGCAAGATCGTCAATATCGGCTCGGTGCAGAGCGAGCTGGGGCGGCCGACGATCATCCCCTATACGGCCTCGAAGGGCGCAGTGAAGATGATGACGCGCGGGCTCGCCGCCGAACTCGGCAAGCACAACATCCAGTCCAACGCCATCGGGCCGGGGTACTTCGCTACCGAACTCAATGCCGCGCTGATGGCGGACGAGGCCTTCTCGGCCTGGCTGTGCAACCGCACGCCGGCCGGGCGCTGGGGCGAGACGAAGGAACTCGTCGGCGCGGCGATCTTCCTGTCGTCGGCGGCCTCCGACTACGTCAACGGCCACCTGCTGATGGTCGATGGCGGGCTGACCGCGGTGGTCTGAGCCGCGGAGGCCTCAGCCTTTTTCCTCGGCGAGCGGGCGGCCTTCGCGGGCCGCGCGCGCCCGCTTCTCGAAATCCTTGCGGATGCCCTCGATCTTCTCCTCGTCGAGCTCTTCCAGATCCATCAGCTCCTGACGCGCGCCCTCGACCTTGGCGAGCAACTCGTCGAGCTTGATCTGCATCGCGGCCGTGTCGCGGTTCTGGCTGTTCTGGATGATGAACACCATCAGGAAGGTGATGATGGTGGTCGAGGTGTTGATCACCAGCTGCCAGGTGTCGTTGAAGCCGAAGAAGGGGCCCGACAGGCCCCAGATCACGATGGCCGAGACCGCGACGGCGAAGGTCTGCGGCTTGCCGGCCCAGCGCGCCGTCGCCTGCGAGAGGCGGGTGAAGAGCGTACGGTTGGTGAGCGGATCGGAACGCGATGCCATTGCGAAGTCCCCCTGACCCCTGTGGATCGCTCGGTTCAACGTCCGGCGGGATGTGTGCGTTCCCCGCTGGTCGAGGTTCAGTCCGCTGGGCGTTGGGAGGCGCTCATCAGGAAGTCGCGTATGGCCGGATCGCTGGTGAGGCCGATGGCGCGGGCATAGGCGTCGCGGGCGGCCTCATCCTGTCCGGACCGGCGCAGCAGATGGGCCTTGAGCGCCCAGAACGGCTGGTAGGACATGACGTCGCCGGCGGGCAGCTCGGCCAGGGCCGAGAGCCCGGCTTGAGGGCCGGATGCTTCCGCCAGAGCCGCCGCACGGCTGACCAGCACCCCGGTCGTCGGTGCGAGCCGGGCGAGCCCCTCATAGAGCCGGGCCAGGGCTGCTGCGTCGGTGTGTCCCGTCACCGCCCTTGCGGCATGGACGGACTGAATCGCCGCCTGGAGCTGGAACGGCCCCAGCGCCGCATGCCGAGCGGCCTGCGCCAGCTCGGCTTCCGCCTCCTTGATCAGCGGGACCGACCAGCGCGCCGTGTCCTGCTCGGCGAGGGGCACGAAGGCACCGTCGGATGATCTGCGGGCCTCGCGCCTCGCCTCACCATGCAGCATCAGCGCGAGCAGGCCGCGTGCCTCGGGCTCGCCGGGCAGGAGCTGGATCACCAGCCGCGCCAGCCAGATGGCCTCTTCCGCGAGGCCGCGGCGCCGGAGATCGGCGCCGGCGATATCCTCCCAGCCGCTGCCATAGGCGGCATAGATCGCCTGCAGCACGGCATCGAGCCGCCCGGGCAGCTCGGCCCGTTCGGGAATGGCGAAGGCGATGCGGGCATCGCGGATCTTCGCCTTGGCGCGCACCAGCCGCTGCCCGAGCGCCGCTGGCGAGGTCAGGAAGGCCTGGGCGATGCGGGTGGCGTCCAGACCCAGCACGGCCTGCAGCATCAGGGGCGCGCGGGCGGCGGGATCGATCGCCGGGTGGGCGCAGACGAAGAGCAGCTTGAGCCGTTCATCGGGGAAGGCAAAGCCATCTGTGTTCGCATCCTGCTCCGCCAGCAGGGTCAAAGTCGGCTCGGCGGCGGCGCGGATGGTCTGGCGGCGCCGTCCGTCGATCAGCTGGCGACGCGCGGTCGTCAGCAGCCAGGCGTCCGGACGGGCCGGGACGCCGTCCGAGGGCCAGCGATCGAGCGCCAGCCGGAAGGCTTCCGCAAGCGCATCCTCGGCCGCTGCCAGATCGCGCCAATCGCGGGCCAGCAGCGAGAGCAGGCGGCCATAGGAGGCGCGGGCGGCGAGATCGGCCGCCCTCCGCGCCTCGTCGGCGGCGCCGGCCTCCGCTGTCATCAGGCGGAGGGCTGCGGCGGAGGCGGTAGCACCGGGCGCACCTCGGTCGAGCCATAGGACGAGGCCGGGCTGCGCGCCGCCCAGTCGAGCGCGGCGTCCAGATCGGGGACGTCAATGACGAAATAGCCGCCGAGCTGCTCCTTGGTGTCGGGATGCGGGCCGTCCTGGACCTGGCGCTGGCCGTTACGAACGCGCACCATCGTGGCGCTGTGAGGCGGTTGCAGGCCCGCGCCGCTGACCACGATCCCGGCCTGGTTGAGCGCACCGACATAGGCCATCCAGGAGGCCCAGTAGGCCGGCCCCTTGGCGGGGTCGTCGCGCAGGCCGAATTCGCTGTCCGTCTCGCGGAAGATCAACATGTACTGCATGGGGCGAACTCCTTGCCACCTGACGCCGGAGAACCATCCCCCGGCTGCCATGATGACGTCCAGCCCCGGCCGGTTTCGACAGGCGGTCGAAAAAAATCCGCCGGCGTCCGATCTCAGCCCTTCGCCAGCCGTTCGGCGTGCCAGGCGATATGCTGGGCCATGAAGGTCGAGATGAAGTTGTAGGAGTGGTCGTAGCCCTCGCGCATCTGCAGCTCGAGCGGAATACCGGCCGTGGCGCAGGCGACCTCGAGCAGCTGCGGCCGCAGGCCCTCATCGAGGAAGCCGTCGGCGGTGCCCTGATCGATCAGCAGATCCTTGACCCTGTGGCCGTCGGCGATCAGCAGCGTCGCATCATAGGCGCGCCAGCTGCGCTCGTCGGGGCCGAGATACTTCTCGAAGGCCGGGCGCGACCAGCCGGCGGTCGAGGGCTGGGCGATGGGCGCGAAGGCGGAGACAGAGGCGTAGCGATCCGGGTTCTTCAGCGCGAGCGTGATCGCGCCATGGCCGCCCATGGAATGGCCGAAGATGCCCTGGCGGGTCATATCGACCGGGAAATGCCGCGCGACCAGCTCCGGCAGCTCGTCGCGGATGTAACTCTCCATCCGGTAGTTGGTGTCGTAGGGCGCCTGCGTCGCGTCGAGATAGAAGCCGGCTCCGGAGCCGAACTGCCAGTTGCCCGGCTCGTCGGGCACATGCTCGCCGCGCGGGCTGGTATCGGGGCAGATGATGGCTATGCCGTTGGCGGCCGCCGCCGCCCGGTACTCGCCCTTGTCCATGACGTTCTGATGCGTGCAGGTCAGCCCCGAGAGATACCAGAGCAGGGGAACCGGCCCGTCCTCGATCTGCGGCGGCAGGAAGATCGCGAAGGTCATCGGGCAGGCGCAGGCGGCGCTGTCATGACGATAGACGCGCTGCGAGCCGCCGAAGGCCTTCGAGGACGAGACGAGTTCCATGGAATGTTCCTTATGCTCTGGTCGTGCCCGTCATGGTCGGGCTTGACCCGACCATCTCGGAAACCAGTGCCTTTTATGGGGCAGGCGCGCTCTGCCGGGAGGGGCTCCTCTCCCGGCACGCGATTCTCGGGTCTGCGCTGCGCTTCGCCCGAGAATGACGGATGGCCTCAGTACACCACCACGCTGCGGATCGACTTGCCCTCGTGCATCAGGTCGAAGCCGTGGTTGATCTCGTCGAGCGACAGCTTGTGGGTGATCAGGTCGTCGATGTTGATCTTCCCCTCCATGTACCAGTCGACGATCTTCGGCACGTCGGTGCGCCCGCGCGCGCCGCCGAAGGCAGTGCCTTTCCAGACGCGGCCGGTGACGAGCTGGAACGGGCGCGTCGCGATTTCCTTGCCGGCCTCGGCGACGCCGATGATGATCGACTCGCCCCAGCCGCGGTGACAGCATTCCAGCGCTTGGCGCATGACATTGACGTTGCCGGTGGCGTCGAAGGAGAAGTCGGCGCCGCCGCCGGTGAGATCGACGATGGCCTGGACGACCTTGTCGTTGCCGACCTCCTTGGGATTGACGAAGTCGGTCATGCCGAATCTGCGCGCCATCTCCTGCTTGGCCGGGTTGATGTCGACGCCGATGATCTTGTCGGCGCCGACCATGCGGGCGCCCTGGATCACGTTGAGGCCGATGCCGCCCAGCCCGAAAACCACGACATTCGCGCCCGGCCAGACCTTGGCGGTGTAGATCACCGCGCCGATGCCGGTGGTCACGCCGCAGCCGATATAGCAGATCTTGTCGAAGGGGGCGTCTTCGCGGACCTTGGCCAGCGCGATCTCGGGCAGGACGGTGAAGTTCGCGAAGGTCGAGCAGCCCATATAGTGGAAGACCTCGCCGCCGTCGCAGGAGAAGCGGCTCGTGCCGTCGGGCATCACGCCCTGGCCCTGCGTCGCGCGGATCGAGGTGCAGAGATTGGTCCGGCGCGAGAGGCAGGACTTACAGCTGCGGCATTCGGGCGTGTAGAGCGGGATGACATGATCGCCGGGCTTCAGCGAGGTCACGCCGGCGCCGACCTCGCGGACGATGCCCGCGCCCTCATGGCCGAGAATCGCCGGAAACTTCCCTTCCGAATCCATGCCCGACAGCGTGTAGGCGTCGGTGTGGCAGATGCCGGTCGCCATGACCTCGACCAGCACCTCGCCGGCCTTGGGGCCGCCGATCTCGATGGTCTCGATGGTGAGCGGCTTGCCGGCTTCCCAGGCGACGGCGGCGCGGGTCTTCATCGGGCGTTCCTTCCTCGGTTTTGCGGGTCATTTCAGATAGGGGCGGATCACGCGCATGATCTCGCCGATCTCGGCCGGCTCGCTGGCCGGGACCTGGTCGTGGGCGTTGTGATCGCCGCAGGCCTGGCCCGTCAGCGTCTCGCGCAGATGACTTTCCAGAACTTCGGCCATCAACCCAGTGGCGGCGCCGCGCAGGGCCGAGAGCTGCTGCAGCAGCGCGCCGCAGGGCTCGCCGCGCTCGACGGCGGCGATCAGCGCATCGGCCTGGCCGCGGATGCGTTTCAGCCGCGTCACCGCGCGCTTCTTTTCCTCGGGGGTATGCGGCATCGGCGCCCTGATACTGGGGTGGAGTATCTGCCGCCTGTTCTAGAAGGGTCGCGGGCGGGCGTCAACGCGGGCCGTGGCGCCAACGCAAAAGGCGGATGCATCGCTGCGCCCGCCTTGATGGAGAGGTTTCGTGACGCGAGCGTGGCGCGCGTCGGTGGCCCTTGGTCAGAAGCTGTAGGCGGCCTTCACCTTGACGAGGTGCTGGCTGAAATTGGTCAGGTCGAGATCGCCAGGCTGGCCCTTGGCCTTGCCCGCCACCTGGATGTTGTAGGCGGCCGAGATCGCGAACTGCTTGCTCGCCTGCCAGAAGATGCCGGGGCCGGCGAAGGTGGCGTAGCCGGCCTCGTTGCCGAAGCCGAGATCGGTGTAGCGGCGCTGGTGGCGGACCTCGCCGCTGAGATAGACGCCCTCCAGCGCCTGCCAGGCGAGCGAGCCGCCGACCGTGAAGGTCGAGGAGCGGCCATAGGGGTCAGGGCCCGTCCAGGTCATGTCGTGCGACAGGTTCAGCGCGGCATAGAGCTTGCCGGGAACCAGCGTCTTATCGGCGAAGAGGCGGATGCCGGTGTTGTAGGTCGTGAAGCGGCCGGCGCCGTCGGGGTCGGTGCGGTTGACGCTGGGGTCGAGCACCACGGTGAGGCCGAGGCCATGCAGGTCGCGGCCGAGCAGGCGGTACTTCATCTCGACGCCGGCGCCGTAGCTGGTGGAGTCGGCGCTGACGCCGCCCAGGGACGCATTGGTGTAGCCGCCGAGCAGATAGGGGCCGACCTCGAGGCAGGGCAGCATGCCGTAGGAACCCTGCAGCTGCAGGCCATGGCCATTGGACGAGCCGGTGCGCGTGCCATAGGCGCCGCCATAGGTCAGGCTGGCGCCGAAGGAGCCCTTCTCGGCGACATCGGAGCCGGTGGTGAAGCCGAAGGCGTCGGTCGGGATGCCCTCGCTTTCGGTGCAGGCCGACAAAACCGGCGGCGCGACGGGGGCCCCTTTGCGCGACGGCAGGTCGGCGGCGGATGCGACCGTCGCCGAGGCCAGCAGGATCGCGACGAATGAGAGCGTGGAGGGTTGCAACGTCATGGCGCGATTCCTGTTGCAGCGGCGCGGTGATCGGCCGACGACGAGCCCTTGCGCGGCGCGTCCAATCGTGAAGGAAGATGGTTAACGCTTCGTCATCCGGTGATGACGGGTTCATGATGCGGTGCGGGAGCAGGGCGCGTCCAGACCTCCCCCCTCCTCATGATTGTTATGTTGTTACATTTTGCCGTTCTGCGACAGGCCGCCGGGCGGCGTCAGGCTGCGGATCCGCGCGAGGCCGAGCGGGGCGATGTCGGCGAGTTCGGCGAGAGGCTTCCAGGCGGCGGCATGGACCTCCTCGATCTGCGCGACGAGCGGCGCCGCCGGATCGGCCAGGAAGAGATATTGCAGATCGTGATGGACATGGGCGGGCTCGCCCCGGGCCGGCTTGCCGGGCACGTCATGGCTGTCGATGACGAAGGGGATATCGGTGCCCCTGTGCCAGGGATGCAGCCGCAGGCCCTGCACGCCGGTCTCCTCCAGCGCTTCGCGAGCGGCCGACTCGGCGAAGGTCGTGGCGTCCTCCCAATGCCCACCGGGCTGGAGCCAGCGGCCGATCACGACATGGTCGATCAGCAGGATGTGGGCATGGTCGGGCGAGAGCACATAGGCGCTGGTGGTGACATGGCCGGGAAAGGTGTCACGCGAATCCAGCGCATGGCCCTGATCGATCTGCCAGCGCAGCAGCGAGAGATGTTCGCGCGGGCCTGCGATCTCGGCGCGATAGCGCGCGACGGCTTCGGCGAGGCGGGCGGCGAAGGCGGGCTGGCTCATTGTCGGATCACCCTGTTGGTCTCGTTCGCCTTGTAGCGTTCCGCGGCGGACTTGCACGCGACTTGAAGTTGTGGCTTTGAGCCTGCGCCCGGCTCGGGCCCTGCGAGTACGCCGTGTCGAACCAGCTCGTCTGCCCCTATTGCGACGCCGAACTCAACCCCGGCGCGATCTCCTGCCGCTGCTGCGGGCGCGACCTGACGCCGGTGCTGCCGCTGCTGCGCCGGCTCGACGCCGCCGAGCGCCGGATAACCGGGCTGGAGGAGGCGCGCGCCGCGCTCGAACAATCCCTCGTCGAGGTCCGCCGCTTCAAGGCCGAGGCCGTGCCCGCGCCCGCCGCGCTGGGCGAGGCTGCCCCGGCGGCGACCGACGAGGTGGCGCTGGCCGATGCCGCCGATGCAGCAGCCGCCGCGCTGGCGCCGCCGCCCCGCCGCCGCCTGCTGGCGCTGCCGCTCGGCTTCCTCGTCCTGCTCGGCGCCTATGCGAGCGTCGTGTTCTGGCTCGACCTGCCGCTCTGGGTGCTGCGCACCGCCTCGATCGTCGTGCCTTTCGCCACGGGCGCCGCCTATCTCGGCGTGCGGCCGCGGCTGGGGAAGCGCGACATCGCGGTGGCCGTCAGCTTCGCGATTATTTCGGTCGCGACCATGAACGCGTGGCTCGGCTGGAGCGACAACATCCCCGTGCTGCCACAAGGAGTCGCCGCCTGGCGCGAAACCATGTTCTATGCGCTGAGCATCGGCGCCTCGTTCTTCGCCGGCATGCTGCTGCGCGTGTCCCAGGCCGCTCTCAGCGCCAAGGGGCTCGCCTCGCTGCCGGGGCTGCGCCAGGGCCTGTCCTCGGTTCATGGAAAACTGCCGCTCGAAACGCTGAAGACGATCGAAACCGCCATCCTCATGGCCAGCACTGTTCTCTCCGTCGCCGCCGGCCTGATCGCCGGCCTCCTGGGATTGAAGTGACCGCGATGATCCAGCCGACCGCCTGCCGCCTTTTGCCCGCCCTTCTCGTCTGCACCGTCCTGCTCCCTTCGGCACCGCTGCGTGCGTCCGAGCCCGTGCAACTCATCACCCGCGAGGAGGCCGGCCCGCCGGCGCCCGACGCCACGGGCGTGCCGACGCGCAACCTGACGCGCGGTCCCGGCGTCGACACGCAGGGCACCCATGGCAACGGCGTCGCCGGCAAGCCGCTGCGGCTGGCGGTGAAGTTCCTGCCGAGCAATGGCGTGCCGGTCGATCCGGAGAAGGTCCAGGTGATCTACCGGCGCCAGCCGGCGCTCGACGTCACCGCCCGCGTCAAGGCCTTCATCACGCCCCAGGGCATCGAGGCGCCCGCCGTGCTGGTGCCGCCGGGCAAGCACATCATCGAGATCCAGGCCGTCGACAAGGAAGGCCGCATCGGCCGCGCCCAGATGACGCTGACGGTGGCGCCGGCGCCGTAGGGCCACGCGCGTCATGCTCGGGCTCGACCCGAGCATCTCGGGACGAGCGAGGCTCCTCGCCCTTATCGGCCTGAGATTCTCGGGTCTGCGCGGAGCCTGTCCTTGGGCCGGCCGAAGGCCGGACCCGAGGGCTTCGCCCGAGAATGACGGACACACCAAATCCCCGCCCGCGCTCGCACGCAGGCGTAACAAACGAGGGGCAGCGGAGCGCCGCGAGGCGCGTTGGGTATCAAGCCGCATCCGTTGAGCCAAGATGCGGCGCGGATGGATTGAGCCACCATCCGCACGCCCCGTGGCGCTCCGCTTGTCGGCGATTTTGGGCTCCGGGCCGCGCTTATCGGGTCGAAGGCCAGCCTTCGCCGCGAGCCCTTTCGACGCCAGTTCCCCTCATCGGGTTGTCGCGCCGTCCGGCATGGGACGAAGGCGTGATGCCGCCGACCGGTCCAGCGAGCTCCTCGCACAGGGGCCGTAGTACCCCCAGGGCGGTGCCCCGAAGCCTCCCGAGTCCAGCTTGCAAGGCTGGCCGCAGGCGCCGCGCCCATCCCCACCAACGGCGTGCCTTCCGGATGGCTGCCCCTCGGGGATGAGGTGGTGGCAGAGTAAGGTGCGAACGAAGGAGCGGGGATTAGTTTTTCGCGGGACCCGCGGGGAACCCCTCTCCCGCATCGAAGTCGGCTGTTGCCGACTTCGACACTCTGAGTGCTGATCTCGGGCAGGCCCGAGATCAGTGAGAGGGGCAGGGGTGAGGGACCGCCATTGATCGTCGATGCGATCGGCGGCAGCATCATGGCGCATGACGTCCCAACAGCGCCAATTCGCGAGACGGCTTCGGCGGCAAGCCACCGAGCCAGAAGACGTTCTCTGGTCGCTGCTGCGCAACCGCCGTCTCGACGGGCTCAAGTTCCGCCGGCAGGTTCCTCTGCTCGGCTAAACCCTCGATTTCGTTTGCATCGACCGCAGGCTGATCGTCGAGGTCGATGGACGCCAGCATGGCTGGGAAGCCGATTATGACGCCGAGCGTACGGCTGAGATCGAGCGCCACGGCTTCACAATAATCCGCTTTGGGAATGCCGAGATCATCGATGATCGGGATGCCGTCCTGGCGGCGATCCGCGCGGCGGCCGGCGGCTAGGGCGAGCCTCAAGCGGCGAGGGCAGGCCCTCACCCCTGCCCCTCTCCCATCCGGGAGAGGGGTTCCCCGCGTTTTCTCTCCTATGGTTCACAGCTTCCCATAGGCCGGCAGGGTCAGGAAATCCTCGAACTGCGGAGCGAGCGAGAGCTCCGAGAACAGCGCGATCGCCTCGGGGAAGCGGCCCTTGTCGTAGGCCTCGGCGCCGAGTTCGGTCTTCACGCGGGCCATCTCCTCGGTCAGGCAGCGCCTGAACAGGTCGGGGGTGACCTTGGTGCCGCCTTCGAGTTCGACGCCGTAGCTGACGAACTGCCAGATCTGGGCGCGGCTGATCTCGGCCGTCGCGGCGTCTTCCATCATGTTGTAGATCGGCACCGCGCCGCGGCCGCGCAGCCAGGCTTCGAGATACTGCACGCCGACGCGGATGTTCTCGCGGAAGCCCTCTTCGGTGCGCGTGCCCTGGTGGACTTCGAGCAGGTCCTTCGCCGTGACCTGCACATCGTCGCGCTTCTTGTCGAGCTGGTTGGCCTGCGGCATCAGCCGGTCGAAGACCTCCATGGCGACGGGAACCAGGTCGGGATGGGCGACCCAGGTGCCGTCATGCCCGTTGCCGGCCTCGCGCTCCTTGTCGGCCTTGACCTTGGCGAAGGCGGCGGCGTTGGCCTCGGGATTGTTCTTGACCGGGATCTGCGCCGCCATGCCGCCCATGGCGAAGGCGCCGCGGCGGTGGCAGGTCTTGATCAGCAGCAGCGAATAGGCGTTCAGGAATGCCTTGGTCATCACGACCTGCGAGCGGTCGGGCAGGACATAGGCCGGGTTGCGGGCGAGCTTCTTGATGAAGGAGAAGATGTAGTCCCAGCGGCCGCAGTTCAGGCCGGCCATGTGGTCGCGCAGCTCGTAGAGGATCTCGTCCATCTCGAAGGCGGCCGGCAGCGTCTCGATCAGGACGGTGGCCTTGATCGTCCCCGTCTTCAGCCCGAGCGCGGCCTGGGCGGCGACGAAGACGTCGTTCCAGAGCCGGGCTTCGAGATGGCTCTCGAGCTTGGGCAGGTAGAAATAGGGGCCGGAGCCCGCCGCCAGAGCGGCCTTGGCGTTGTGGAAGAGATAGAGCCCGAAATCGACCAAGGAACCCGAGGCCTCCTCTCCATCGATCAGAATATGCCGCTCCGGCAGATGCCAGCCGCGCGGGCGGATGATCAGCACGGCGGGCTTGGCCGACAGCTTGTAGGCCTTGCCGGTGGTCGGGTCGGTGAAGTCGATCGCGTTGGCCCAACGGTCCTTCAGGTTGATCTGGCCCTCGACCATATTGGCCCAGACCGGCGAGGAGGCGTCCTCGAAATCGGCCATGAAGACCTTGGCGCCGCAGTTCAGGGCGTTGATGATCATCTTGCGGTCGACCGGGCCGGTGATCTCGACGCGGCGGTCGAGCAGGTCGGCGGGGATGGGCGCCACCGTCCAGTCGCCCTCGCGGATATGGCGGGTCTCGGCCAGGAAGTCCGGCGTCTCGCCGGCGTCGAAGCGCTTCTGCCGCTCGGCGCGCAGCGCCAGCAGGCGCTTGCGCGTCTCGTTGAAGCGGCGGTGCAGATCGGCGACGAAGGCGAGCGCATCATGGCTCAGCACCTCGTCATAGCGCGCGGCAAGCGCGCCCTTGACGACGACGCCCTTGGGCAGGGTGAGGGAAGCTTCGGTCATGGCTCGCGCTCCGGCTGGCTTGTGCTGGCGCCCCTTATCGCCCGCAATCATCCTTCACGAAAGAGCGCAAAAAGGTCAGGACCTTTGCTCAAATGGAAAGAATGGGCTGACGTGCCTCATCGGGCGACCTGACCATTTTTCATCAAAAGCCGCCCAACAGGGCGATCCCGACAATTCGAGCGATCGGATTCAGCCGGCTGCAACAGAGGCTCCTTCTTGATGGTGGCGGGTATCGGGGGATAGCCATGAGAGTGCCTGCCATGCTGAAGCGGTTGAAATGGCTGAGGCGTCTGCGCTCGGACGAGCGCGGCAATGTGATGGTGATGTTCAGCTTCGCCTTGGTGCCGATCATCGGGCTGACGGGCGCGACCATCGACTATTCCCGCGCCAGCGAAGCGCGGATGATGCTGAATTCGGCGGTCGACTCGGCGGCACTGATGGCGGCGCGCGACGCGACCAAGCTCAGCGACAGCGAATTGCGCGAGCGGATCAACAAGTGGATCGCGGCCAATCTCAGCGGAGAGGCGGCCAAGAGCTTCACCAGTGCCACCATCTCCATCGACCGCACCAACCGCATCATCACGGTGGGCGCCAACCTCGCCGTCGATACCAGCCTGGCGCGGGTGATGGGCCAGAACAGCATCGCGGTGGCGAGCTCGGCCCAGTCGACCTGGGGCACCAATACGATCGAACTGGCGCTGGCGCTCGACAATACGGGCTCGATGGCCTCGTCCGGCAAGATGGATGCGCTGAAGGCCGCCTCGCTCGACCTCATCAAGATCATGAAGGAAGCGACGCTGACGACGGACCAGATCCGCATTTCGGTCGTGCCCTTCGCCACGCAGGTCAAGGTCTCGACCTCGCTGAAGGACGAATCCTGGCTGCGATACGACCAGACGCAGACGACCTGGTCCCGCGACCGCTGGGGCAACTGGATCGCCAACACGGTCACGATCAACAAGTCGAGCTGGACCGGCTGCATCAGCGACCGCGACCAGCCCAACGACGTCAAGGACAATGAGTCCGTCTCGGCCTATGCGACGCTGTACCCGGCGGATTTCTGCGCGCAGTCGACGCTGGCGCCGATCACGCCGCTGACCTCCGACTGGACGGCCCTGACCAACGCGATCAATGCGATGACTCCGGTGGGGAACACCAACGTCACCATCGGCGCGAACTGGGGCATGGCGACGCTGACGCCGGGCGCGCCCTTCACCGGGGCGAAGGCCTTCAACACGCCGCGCCTGCAGAAGTACATGATCCTGCTCACCGACGGCGAGAACACGCAGAACCGCTTCACGACCAATGGCAGCGCGATCGACGATCGCACCAAGCTCGCCTGCCAGAGCGCCAAGGATGCCGGTATCCGCGTGTACACGGTGCGCGTGATCAATGGCGACCGCACCTTGCTGCAGAACTGCGCCAGCACGCCGAGCATGTATTACGAGGTCAGCAACGCCGCGCAGCTCACACCCGTCTTCCAGCAGATCGCCCGCGAGATCAGCCAGATCCGCCTGACGCAGTGAGCGCCGCGAAGCGCGCGAGGAAGCTCTCCTGCGCGGCCTGGGTGTCGAGCGGTTGGAGCAGCACCGTTACCGCCCGCGGCAGCGCCTGCGGCCGGCCGAAATAGCGCAGCGCCTCGTCGCGGGAGAAGCCGGCGAGTTCCGTCGCCTCCAGGAAGGCGGCGATGGTGTCGGCCTCCTTGGTCTTGCGCTTGAGCAGAGCGGGCGCCGCCGCCGGCAGGCCGAAGCGCAGGTGGATGGCGCCGAGGAGGCGCGTCTCCACCGCCTTGTAGGCGTCGCCCATCACGAGTTTGAACGGCGAGATCATGTCGCCGATGACGTATTCCGGTGCGTCATGCAGCAGCGCCATCAGCCTCCAGGCCTGCGACCAGTCGGGGTTGAGATGATCGGCGATCGCCTCGACCAGCAGGCTGTGCTGCGCCACCGAAAAGGAATGCGGTCCTTGCGTCTGGCCGTTCCAGCGCGCGACGCGGGCGAGACCATGGGCGATGTCCTCGATCTCGACATCGAGCGGGGAGGGGTCGAGCAGGTCGAGCCGGCGGCCCGACAGCATGCGCTGCCAGGCGCGGGGCGGGGCGGGGGGGCGGGCCATGGTCAGGCGGCGGGCTTGATGTCGCGCGCCAGGGCGGCGCATTCCTGCCAGCGGAAGCAGCCGGTGAGGTGGTCGTTGACCAGCCCGCAGGCCTCCATGAAGGCGTAGACGATCGTCGGGCCGCAGAAGGTGAAGCCGGCCTTCTTCAATTCCTTCGCCATCGCCTCGGAGATCGCCGTCTGCGTCGGCACCTCGCCTTGCGTGCGGAAGCTGTTCTGCAGGACGCGGCCGTCGAGATGCTTCCAGAGGAAATCGGCGAAGGGCTCGCGCTCGCTGATGGCGAGATAGGCGCGCGCGCTCTTGATCGTGCCCTCGATCTTGCCGCGATGGCGGATGATGCCGGGGTCGGCGAGCAGGCGGGCGACATCCGCTTCCGTGAAGCGCGCGACCTGTTCCGGATCGAAATTCGCGAAGCCGGCACGGAAGGCGTCGCGCTTGCGCAGGATCGTGATCCAGGACAGACCGGCCTGGAAGCCGTCGAGGATCAGCTTCTCCCAGAGCGCGCGGGAGTCGTATTCCGGCACGCCCCATTCGGTGTCGTGATAGGCGAGATAGAGCGGGTCGGTGCCCGGCCAGCGGCAGCGGAACTTGCCGTCAGGGCCCGCGATGGCGGTGCGTTCCTCGCCCGCGATGGTCGTGTCGCTCATGCGGCGGCTCCGAAGCCCGCCTCGCCGGGGAAGGGGAAGCGGATGAAGTCCGGCTTCGCCAGCGTAAAGGCCATGCCGCCGCCGAGCAGGGGCTCTCCGGCCGCCTGCGCCTCGGCGACACGGTCGAGCCGGAGCAGAGCGAGCGCGCGGCCATCGGCGCCGGAGCCGATCCGGCCCAGCGGCTTGCCGCCGGCTATCGCCTCGGCCCCCGTCTCGGCGGCGATGCCGCCCTCGAAGACGACCGGCACGACGCGGGTGCGGGCGGTGCCGCGATGCTGCATGCGCGAGACCACCTCCTGGCCGATATAGCAGCCCTTTTTGAAGGAGACGCCGCCGGTCTGGTCGAGCAGCGCCTCATGCGGGAAGGCATCGCCATAGGCGAAATCGCGCCCGCCTTCGGGGATGCCGAGCGCGACGCGCCGCGCGTGCCAGTCGTCGGCGGGGGCGGTCGCGATCTCGGTGACGGCGTCGCGGTCGATCAGGGCGCGCTGGCCCAGCCCCTGCAGGCGCGGATCGGCATAGACGAGGCCGCTATCGGCCGGCAGCGCGCCGCCATCGGTCGCGGCGATCACGGCCGTCGCCTCCGTGAGGTCGCCCAGCGTCACCTTGGCGCGCAGCTTGTAGAGCTTGAGGCGTTTCATCAGATCGGCGGTCTGGAGCAGGGGCGTGTCGAGCAGGAAGCCGCCGCCCTCGTCCTCCGGGACCGCGACGATGAGAAAATCGCAGATGATCTTGCCCTGCGGTGTCAGCAGCGCGCCATAACCGGCCTTGTCCGGCGTCACCGCGTCCAGGTCGTTGGTGACGAGGTTCTGCAGGAAGGGGCGGGCCTCCTCGCCGGCGACACGGACGACGCCGCGGTCGATCAGATGGGTGGCGGGCATGGCATCGGCTCCAGCGGACAGAGGCGATAGGTAGGCGGCTTCGCGCGCGTTCTCAACTCGCCAGCGCCCGTCGTTTCGGCTAATCGCGGTTCATTGCAGACCGACCGGGAGACCCGCCATGCCGCAGACCTTCGACGTGATCCTCAAGGGCGGCACGGTGGTGAACCATGACGGGCGCGTGCAGCGCGACCTCGGCATCACCGGCGGCAAGATCATGGCGCTCGGCGATCTCTCGCGCGCCTCGGCCGGCGAGGTCGTCGACTGCACGGGGCTGCACATCCTGCCCGGCGTGATCGACTCCCAGGTGCATTTCCGCGAGCCGGGGCTCGACCATAAGGAGGATCTGGAGACCGGCTCGCGCGCGGCCGTGCTGGGCGGCGTCACCTGCGTCTTCGAGATGCCCAACACGAATCCCCTGACCACGAGCGAGGCGGCGCTGGCCGACAAGATCGCGCGCGGGCGGCACCGCATGCATTGCGACTTCGCCTTCTGGGTCGGCGGCACGCATGAGAATGTGAAGGACATTCCCGAGCTGGAGCGCCTGCCGGGCGCGGCCGGCATCAAGGTCTTCATGGGCTCGTCCACCGGCAACCTGCTGGTCGAGGACGATGAGGGCGTCGCCGCGATCCTGCGCCAGACGCGCCGGCGTGCCGCCTTCCACTCCGAGGACGAGGCCATGCTGCGCGAGCGGATGGGCCTGCGCGTCACGGGCGACCCGGCGAGCCACCCGGTCTGGCGTTCGCCCGAGGTGGCGCTGACCTGCACGCAGCGGTTGGTGCGGATCGCGCATGAGACGGGGGCCAGGGTGCATGTCCTGCACATCTCGACCGGCGACGAGATGCTGTTCCTGAAGGACCACAAGGATGTCGCGACGGTCGAGGTGCTGCCCAACCACCTGACTCTGGTCGCGCCGGACTGCTACGAGCGGCTGGGCACCTATGCCCAGATGAATCCGCCGATCCGCGACGACAGCCACCGCCAGCGCATCTGGTGGGGGCTCACACAGGGCATCGTCGACGTGCTCGGCTCCGATCACGCGCCGCATACGCATGAGGAAAAGCACCACGCCTATCCCGCCAGCCATTCCGGCATGCCGGGGGTGCAGACGCTGGTGCCGATCATGCTCGACCATGTGAATGCCGGCCGCCTGACGCTCGAGCGCTTCGTCGATCTCTCCAGCCACGGGCCGCAGCGCATCTTCGGGATGGAGGGCAAGGGGCGCATCGCCGCCGGCTACGACGCCGACCTCACCATCGTCGATCTGAAGCGGCGCGAGACGATCACCAACGCCTGGGGCGCCTCGAAATGCGGCTGGACGCCCTATGACGGCGTCACCGTCACCGGCTGGCCGGTCGGCACCTATGTGCGCGGCCGCAAGGTGATGTGGGAAGCCGAGATCGTGTCTCCCTCGCAGGGCGAGCCGGCGCGGTTCCTGGAGGCGCTGCCGCGGGGGTGAGGCTTCGCGATTGGACCACTGTCGTCATTCCGGGGCAGGCCGAAGGCCTGAGCCCGGAACCCATGAACACTGTCCATGACGAGACGGGCGGCGATCGCCCTGCCTTTTGCTGAACCATCAGCGGATCTGGGTTCCGGGCTCTTCGCTGCGCGAAGCCCCGGAATGACGGTGGAGGTTCACCCCAGCATCGCCGTCTCGACGATGCGCCAGTCGGCAATGGGCACGTCCTGGCCCGACGTCACCACGCAGAGGCGGTCGAAGCGGATCGGGCGGCCGGTCAGCGCCGCCGAGACCTGGGCAGCGGCCTCCGCCTTCGGCCCGGCCGCGACCGGGCCGTAGAGCAGCGAGACATGCGGCAGGAAGGGCTCGCGCGCCTGCAGGTCGAGCCGCTGCTTGAGCGCCGCCAGCGGGGCCGACACGGCGAAGCGCGCATAGAAGGAGCGGAAGAAGCTCTCGCTCGTCTCGATCCCCACTACAGTCTCGGAGAAGGCCGGGACCGCCGCGGCGGCGGCTGCGATCTCGGCCGAGAGCTGCGTCACCGGCCTGTCGGTATCGCCGGCAATCGTCAGATGCGGGGTGAAGAGCGGCGTGCCGAAGCGGCCGGAGAGGTTGGCGAGGACGCCCGCGAGCCGGGCGCCGTCTTCGGCCGCGGGCATGAGCCAGAGGGAGTGGATGAAGGCCGTCATCAGAGCTTCATAAACCTATTGCACACGGTCCGACACAGACGTTATGTTTGCTCCAAGCGTATCGGAAATGGAAGATCCATTCCATTCCAGCCGAGCAAAATGCGCGTTCTAGGGAGATGGCACCGTGCCAACCGATATGCCCAGCGGGCCGCGCAGCGGCGCGTCGATCGCCGTGCGCGACCTGAAGGTCGCCTATGGCGGCACGCGCGTGCTGCATGGCGTCAGCCTTGATTTCGAGCCGGGCAGCTTCACCGCGCTGCTGGGCTCCTCGGGCTGCGGCAAGACCACGCTGCTGCGGGCGCTGTCGGGCTTCGTGCCGGTCGAGTCCGGGGCGATCCTGGTCGGCGGGCAGGACGTCGCCCCTTTGCCGCCCGAGAAGCGCGGCATGGCGATGGTGTTCCAGTCCTATGCGCTGTGGCCGCACATGACCGTGCTGCAGAACATGGGCTACGGGCTGAAGCTGCGCGGCGTGCCGAAGGCGCAGATCGCGGCCAAGGTCGGCGCGCTGCTCTCCATGCTCGGCCTCTCCGGTTATGAGGACCGCAAGGTCACGGCCCTGTCGGGCGGGCAGCGCCAGCGCGTCGCGCTCGGCCGGGCGCTCGCCATCGACCCCGGCATCCTCCTGCTCGATGAGCCGCTCTCCAATCTCGACGCCAAGATCCGCATGGTGATGCGCCACGAGATCCGCGCCATCCAGCAGCGGCTCGGGCTGACCGCCGTCCATGTCACGCATGACCGCGAGGAGGCCATGACCATGGCTGACCGGCTGGTGATCATGCAGGCGGGGCGCGTCGCGCAGGTCGGCACGCCGGAGGAGGTCTATGACCGCCCGGCCAGCGCCTTCGTCGCCAATTTCATGGGCGCGGAAAACGTTCTGCCGCTGCATGTCGCGCGCGCCGAGAGCGGTGCCTCGGTGACGGCCGGTACGGCGATGGCGCGGCTCGCGCCGGAGGCGGCCCAGGCGCTGCCGGCCGGCGAGGCGGTCGCCTATTTCCGCGACGATGTCGCCAGGCTCGACGCCAGCGACGCGGCGGCGGGCGGGGATCTGCTGGTCCCGGCCACAATCGCCGCGCGCGCCTATCCGGGCGGGGTCTATCGCTACCGGGTCGAGGCCGCCGGCCGCCAGATCACGGTCGACGACTCCGACCGCCACGAACTCGGAACCACGATCGGCCTGCGCATCCCGCTGCAGCGCCTGCACATCTTCCCGGCGTCCGAGGCCGGGATCGCCGCCTGACGTCCCACAACAGGAGTCTTCCATGCGCATCCTCACGATAGCCTGCTCGCTCGCCGCGCTGATGGCGGCATCCCCGCTCTCCGCCCAGACGCTCAACGTCGCCTCGGCCGGCGACCAGAACATGGTCGACTACGTCAAGGACTTCCTCGGCCCGATGTTCGAGAAGGCCAATCCCGGCGTGAAGGTCGTCTCGGTCGGGACGGGCGCGGGCGATTCCGGCTCGCAGAAGATCTACGAGAAGCTCGACGCCCAGAAGGGCTCGGCGACGACCGATTTCGACGTCGTCGTGATCCACCAGAAGGCCGCCGGCCAGATGGTCAGGGAAGGGCTGCTCGACAAGTACACCGCCAATGTCCCGACGGCGAAGCTCGCCACCGGCGAGGCGGCCAAGAACGCGCTCGGCACCGATGTCTCGGGCTATGTCATCCCGATGTTCCAGTCGCAGACGGCGCTCGCCTACAACGCCGATCTGGTGAAGACGCCGCCCTCGACCTTCGCCGAGCTCGCCGACTGGGCCAAGAAGAACCCGAAGCAGTTCGGCTATAACGGCATCAAGGGCGGCATGTCCGGCGTCTCCTTCGTCGCCGGCTGGGTCTATGCCTTCGGTGGCGACGCCGAGAAGCTGATGAAGGGCCCCTATGACGCGGCCACCAAGACGACCTGGGACAAGGCCTTCGCCGATCTCAAGGAGTTCAACAAGAACGCCACGATCACGCCCGGCAATGCCGGCACGCTCGACATGCTCAACCGCGGCGAGATCGCGATCGGCCCGGTCTGGGTCGACATGTTCTATTCCTGGCAGGCCGACGGCAAGCTGCCGCCGAACATGAAGCTCAAGCTGATCTCGCCCGGCATGCCCGGCCAGCCGATGTACTACGCCGTGCCGGCCAAGGCTGCCCAGAAGAAGCTGGCCGAGGCCTTCATCGCGCTCGCCACCTCGCCGCAGGTGCAGGCCGACGGCATCGTCAAGAAGTTCAACTGGTATCCGGGCATCGACGCCAGCCATCTCGAGGGCAAGCTCGACAAGGCCGCCTGGGACAAGCTCTTCGTCGACGTCACCCCGGCTGATCTCGCCAAGAACGGCAAGGCCTTCCCGATCGCGCCCTACTTCAACGACATCCTCGAGGGCTACGAGAAAAAGGTCGCGAACTGATCGATGACTGACAGCCGGGATGACGGAATACGCCGTCATCCCGGACAAGCGGCGAAGCCGCGCCGATCCGGGATCCATGCCTGAACCGTTCCGGAATGGATCCCGGATCTCCGCTTCGCTCCGTCCGGGATGACCCCGGAGTCTTTTGAAGAAGCGCGTTCGCATGAGCCTCTCCCAACGCCATCTGGCGCTGCTGCTGATCACGCCCGGCCTCGTGCTGGTCGCGGCGCTGTTTCTGTATCCGCTCGGCTTCTCGCTGATCTCCGCCTTCAGCAAGGACGGGGCGTTCACGCTGGAGTGGTTCGCCAAGGCGTTCGAGCTCTATTCGACCGACATGGTCTTCACGGTGGTGATCGTGCTGACCTCCTGCGCGCTGACGGCGCTGGCCGCCATCGTCATCGCCGGCACGCTGACGCTCGGCGAGAACCGCTACATCGTCGGCACGCTGAAGGCGCTCTATCGCTGGCCGCTGTTCATCCCCTTCATCGTCGCGGCGCAGTGCATGCGCACCTTCCTCGCCAAGAACGGGCTGATGAACAACAGCTTCGTCTCGCTGGGGCTGATGGAGCCGCTGCAGGCGGTGAGCTATCTCGACTGGCGCGGCATCATCGCCACCTTCGTCTGGAAGCAGACGCCCTTCGTGGCGCTGCTGCTGGCGGGGGCCCTCGCCTCGATCGACCGGGCAACGCTGGAGGCCGGCCGCAATCTCGGCGCCTCGCGGCTGCGGGTGCTGATCGAACTGGCGCTGCCGCAGGTCATGCAGACGCTGCTGGTCGCGCTCGTGCTCTCCTTCGTGACGATGCTCTCGGTGCTGTCGGTGCCGCTGATGGTCTCGGGCTCGCAGCCGACCATGCTGACCGTCGACATGGCCTTCCGCATCAACGCCTATGGCGACTACGCCACGGCCAATGCGCTCGGCGTCATCACCTATCTGATCAGTGCGGGGGCCGCGATCCTGTACCTGCGCCGCGGCCTGTCGCAGGAGGCGCCGCGATGACGAGACTGGCCTCCTCCGCCCGCACGGTCCTGGCCGCGAGCCTGCTCGCCGCCTTCGCCTTCGTCCTGATCGGCCCGATCCTGAACCTCGCGCTCTGGTCCGTCGCCGAGCGCTGGTACACGCCCTACAAGCTGCCCGTGACCTATGGCACGCGCTACTGGGAGCAGGTCTTCCGGCCGACCGGCGACGCCATGGCCTCGCTGGGCACCAGCGTCTGGATCGCGGTGCTGACGGTGCTGTTTGCGCTCGCGCTGTCGATTCCCGCCGGCTACGCGCTGGCGCGGTTGAGGCTGCCGATGCGGGCGCTGTTCATGCTGATGTTCCTGCTGCCGCAGGCGTTCCCGTCGGTGGCGATCTACATCAACGTCGCCCGGATCTTCTACCAGCTCGGCATCAACGGCACGGTCTTCGCGGTCGTTCTCGTCCATGCCGCGCATGGGCTGGTGTTCTCGGTCTGGATCGCGGCGGCGGCCTTTGCGGCCGTCGACAAGGATCTCGAACTGGCGGCGCGAAACATGGGCGCCTCACCGCTGCGGGCCTTCTTCACCGTGACGCTGCCGCTGGCGGCGCCGGGCATCATCGCATCAGGCATTTTCGTCTTCCTGGAATCGCTCGACGAGTTCACCGGCACCTTCTTCGTCGGCGTGCCGCAGGTCACGACGCTGCCGCTGCTGCTCTACAATGCGGCGATGGGCGGCAACTATCAGGTCGCCTCGATCACGGCGCTGATCCTGCTCGTGCCTTCGGTGCTGTTCATGCTGTTCATCGAGCGGTTCCTGCGGGCCGACGTTCTCGCCAAGGTCGGGACGTAACAGCGTCCGCTTTCCGGAATTGCGGCTACAGGGTCTTAAGCTTCGCGCCCTTATCGTCGGTCTCGGCCCCTGCGGCCGGAAGGGCCAGCGGAGCGGCATGTCGATCACGGCGGGCGAGGCGAGGGGCGGCGAGGGCGCGATCGATCTGCGCGCGGCGCAGGCCCGTGCGCGGGCGATCGCCGCCTTCCTCTCAGGCTTCGGGCTGTTCCTGCTGCTGCTGACGCTGCAACCCTTCGCCGGGCCGCCGCAGACGCTCGAGGGCGAGTCGAGCGGCAACATCGTCAACCAGATCGGCTATGTCACGCTCGCGCTGATCTATGGCGGTGCGATGGCGGCGTTCTGCGAGCGGGCGGCGCTGGCGCGGCTGGGGACGAGCAGCCTGATTATCGTCTTCGCGGTGGCGGCGTTCTCGCTGCCGCAGGCGGTCGATTCCGAGGCTTCCTTCCGGGCGCTGCTGCTGGCGAGCTTCGCCATGGTGCTGGTCGCCGGCGTGCTGCTGCTGCCCTGGAGCGAGCAGAGCTTCGCCACCGCGGCGGCGCATGCGACGCTGGCGCTGCTCGCCCTGGTCTATGCGGCGCTGCTGCTGGCGCCTTCGCTGGCGATCCATGGTTCGGAAGGTGTCGAGGGCGTGCATGCCGGCCACTGGCGCGGGCATCTCACGCACAAGAACTACGCCGCCCCGGTGTTCTCGATGGTGGCGATGATCGGGATCTATGTCTGGCGCATGGGGCTGCGCTGGCGCGGCGCGGCGATCGTGCTGCTCAGCGTCGTCTTCGTGCTCAACAGCGGGTCGAAGACGACGATGGGGTTCCTGCCGATCGCGATCGGGCTCGTGCTGCTGGCGCGCCTGACGGGGCGGCCGCGGCTGATGCTGATCATGCATGCCTGCATGGTGCTGCTGGTCGGCGCTCTGACGGTGGGCACCGTGTTCTCGCCGGCGCTGCTCAAGCTTTCCGCGGCGATCAACGCCGACCCGACCTTCACCGGGCGCGACGAGATCTGGAAATTCGCCGCCGCCAAGATCGCCGAGAAGCCTTGGCTCGGCTATGGCTATGTCAGCTTTTGGCAGACGCCTGTCGTCACGCGGCTTGAAGAGAATTTCGAGGCGAGCTGGGACATCCGCGGCATCGGCTCCGGCCATAACAGCTATCTCGACGCGCTGCTGATGTTCGGCGTGCCCGGCGGTCTGGTGATGATCTATGTGCTGATGATCAAGCCGCTGCGGAATTATCTCGCCGCGCAGGCCGATCCCCAGCGCCGCCGCCTCGCCGATCTCGGGGCGATGATGGTGATGTTCCTGACCTATGTCGGGATGCTCGAATCCTTTTTCCTCAACCGGGCCGAGCCGATCTGGCTGCTGGCGGCCTTCTCCGTCCTGACACTGGAACTCACCAGCCGGATGGGCGTGCGACAGGGCTGAGGCCGCAGTCGCTGCACCGGCTTCAGCGCGCGGCCGCGGGTGCGATGGTCTCGGCGGTCGGGCCGGCCGCCGGCACGACGATGCGTCGCTTCAGCCTCAGGAAGGGCTTCTCGACATAGAGCCAGGACAGCAGCGCGAAGATGATCGTCAGGGGCAGCGAGGCGGCGAAGAGCAGCGCTCCGGAGCCGTGGAGGATGGCGAATTTGGCGATCAGCGCCTGCTGGATCGGGAAGCCGTAGAGATAGATGCCATAGGAAATGTCGAGGCGGTTGATCGACGCCGGCAACTGCAGCGGCAGCAGGCCGATATAGATCACGCAATAGGTCAGGAACGGCGCCACGAGGAAGCCCAGTTCGCGATCGCCCGCCATCAGCAGCATCGCCGCAGCGAGAGCGCCAAGGAAGAGCAGCCAGTGCATCTTCAACGCGTCCCGCCACTGGTAGAAGACGCAGCCAGCGAGGAAATGGAGCACGGCCACCGCCCAATGGTAGTTGCCGGGCTGGGCCCCGAAGCCGAAGCGATAGGCGGCCGCCGTTCCGGCACAGGCGAGGCCGAGCAGCCCGAAGGGCAGCAGCAGCCGGTGGCGCAGCACGCCGACGCCGATCATCAGCGCCATCAGGATGTAGCAGTAGAATTCCGGCTTCAGGGTCCAGAGGTTCTGGTTGACCGTGTTGGGCAGGGGATTGGTTTCGAAGACGCCCGGCAGCTCGAAGCGGATGCGGCCGACGATGTTGCCGAAATACTCGACGAAACGGATGTCGCGGACATAGTCGATCAAGGGATAGGTGGTGAAGAGCGGCCCCAGAACGATCGCCGAGAGCGAGACCTCGACCAGCAGGGCCGGCGCGATCCGCAAAATGCGCAGACCGAGGAAGGGCGTCACGGCCGCAACGCGGACGGCGCTGCCGGTGACGAGAAACCCGCTCAGCGCAAAGAAGGCCGGAACCAGGCTGAGCAGGAGGATGCCTTTTAGGCCGGTCCAGTCCTGGCTGACGTCGGCGCCCGCAATCCAGCCGGAATGGGCCGCGAGGATCAGGATCGAGAGGTAGAGGCGCAGCGCGTTGAAGCCCGGACCTTCGCCGCGATGGGCACGCAGGATGTCGCCTGCACTCGGAGCCGGACGGCTGGAGCCGATCATGTCACGAAGAACTCCGCCGATCGGCGCGGGATGGTTAACGCCATCTTAACGTTTTGCACGGCGACAGGGTGAAAGCCCACCGCCGATCGGCTTTATGGTTAACGGAGGGCCTCCGCCCGCGGGCCGGTGCCCCCGGTTCCGTGCTTGCGGCAGGGCCTCCATCGCCGCACACTCGCGCGGCATGAAACTTGTGTCCGGCGGAGGGACCGCGCGGTCGCGTCTGCGCCAGGAAGCCTTCATGAGCTACGATCTCGTCATCGCCGGCGGCACGGTCGCCACCGCCTCCGACACCTTCTCCTGCGATATCGGGGTGCGCGACGGGACGATCGTGGCGCTGGGGCATGATCTCGGGCCGGCCAAGGAGACCATCGACGCCACCGGCCATCTCGTCCTGCCCGGCGGCATCGACAGCCATGTCCACATCGCCCAGCCGAGCGGCGAGGGCATCGTCATGGCCGACGATTTCGCCTCGGGCACGCTCTCGGCCGCCTTTGGCGGCAACACCACGGTGATGCCGTTCTGCATGCAGGAGAAGGGCACGTCCCTGCGCCAGACGGTGAAGGACTATCACAAGCTGGCGGAGGGGCGCTGCTACACCGACGTCTCCTTCCACCTCGTCATCTCCGAGCCGAGCGAGCAGGTGCTGGGGCAGGATCTGCCGGCGCTGATCGAGGACGGCTACACCTCCTTCAAGGTCTTCATGACCTATGACGGGCTCGCCCTGAACGACCGCGAGATGCTGGAGGTGATGTCGGTGGCGCGCGAGACCGGCGCGCTCGTCATGGTCCATGCCGAGAACTACGACGCGATCCGTTTCCTGACCGACCGGCTGGAGCGGGGCGGCCATATCGCGCCGAAGTTCCACGGCACCTCGCGGCCGATTCCCGTCGAGCGGGAGGCGACGCATCGCGCGATCTCGCTCGCCGAACTCGTCGATGTCCCCGTGATGATCGTCCATGTCTCGAACCGCGAGGCGATGGAGGAGATCGCACGAGCCCGGTCGCGGGGCCTCAAGGTCTATGGCGAGACCTGCCCGCAATATCTCGTGCTGACCGAGAAGGACATGGACGGCCTCAACATGGAGGGCGCGAAATATGTCTGCTCGCCGCCGCCCCGCGACACCGCCAGCCAGCAGGCCTGCTGGGAGGGCCTGTCGAACGGGATCTTCAACGTCTTCTCCTCGGACCATTGCCCGTTCCGCTACGACGATCCGGCCGGCAAGCTGATCCCCAAGGGCAGGACCTCCTTCCGCTGGGTGCCCAACGGCATTCCCGGCGTCGAGACGAGGCTGCCGATCCTGTTCTCCGAGGGCGTCGGCAAGGGGCGGATCACGCTGAACCAGTTCGTCGCGCTGTCCTCGACGAACCACGCCAAGACCTATGGGCTGACGAAGAAGGGCTCGATCGCGATCGGCATGGATGCCGACATCGCGATCTGGGACCCGAAGCGCGAGGTCACGATCAGCCAATCCCTGCTGCACCATGGCAGCGACTACACGCCCTATGAGGGCATTGCGGTGACGGGCTGGCCGGTGACCACGATCCTGCGCGGACAGGTGCTGGTGCGCGACGGCCAGCTCGTCGGCAAGCCAGGGCAGGGCGGGCATGTCGCGCGCGAGCGCTCGGCTTTGGCCGCGCCCGCTGGCCAGTTGCCGACATCGTTCGCGCCGGCCGGGCGCTACCGGTGACGGAGCTGCCTCAGCCGCGCGAGCGGATCAGCGCCACGCCGCTGGCGACGACGATGGCCGCCCCCAGCAGGGTCGCCAGTGTTGGCACCTCGCCGAAGGCGAGATAACCGATCAGGCAGGCGGCGATGATCTGCGAATAGATCATCGGCGAGATGACCGCGGTCGGCGCGCGGCGGAAGGCCTCGATCAGCAGGAGATGGGCGAGCGTGCCGAAGGCTCCGCCCACCGCCAGCACGCCCCATTCCCAGGGCTCCATCCGCGACCACGACCAGGGCAGGGCGAGCGAGGTCAGCAGGAAGGCGAAGAAGCCGACCTGGAAAAGCATCGCCAACGGGTCTTCATCGGCGGCGATAGCGCGCGTCAGCACGTGATAGCCGGCATTGCACAGCGCCATCGCGAGGGGGAAGATCAGAAAACTCCCGGCGCCCGGCGCCGTCGGCTGCAGCGCGACCATGACGCCGCCGAAGCCGATCAGGATCAGGGCCCAGCGCCTGAGCGATGGGCGCTCCTTCAGGAAGACCAGGGCGAGGATGGTCGCGATCAGCGGCGCCGAGAAGGTGATGGCGTAGGTCTGGGCCAGCGGCATGGATTTGAGCGCCAGCACGATGAAGACCGTGGTGCCGACCAAGGCCGCGCCGCGGCCAAGCTGGATGACGGGATGGCGCGTCACCAGCATCCTGCGCGCGCCGAAGAGCGGCATGACGGCGACGAGATAGACGACCTGAAACAGGTTGCGGCCCCAGGCGAGGAACAGCACGTCATGCCGTGCCGCGAGTGCCTTCAGGATCGAATCGAGGCTGACGAAGCAGAAGGTCGACACCACCATCAGCGCGGCACCGATGAGGATGTCGCGCCGGGCTTTGGTGCCGGCTGCGCTCTTCGCCTCAGACAAGGGCGACCTGCCGGGGCAACGCAGCTTTCGCGAGCGGAGAGATCATCGAGCGGCGCGTTCCTAGCGGCGTCTCATCGGCACCACAGATCCAAGCGGATGGCCAGAGCCATGGCCGTGGGGGTGGCCCTGCTGCGCCTGCGCATCGGCTCCAACAAAAAGCGCCCCGGCGAGCCGGGGCGCAAGTCAGTCGGGAGCTGCGTGGCCGGGGCTTACTTCTTCTTCCCGTCCGGGCCGAACTGCTTGAGATAGGCGATCAGATTGGTGATCTGGGCGTCGTCCTTCAGGCCGGGATAGATCATCTTGGTGCCGGGCGTCACGCCGCGCGGATCCTTGATGTAGACGCGGAAGTTGTCCTCGTTCCAGACCTTGTCGAGCGACTTGTAAGCCGCTGAATAGGTATAGCCCTCGTGCGTCCCGGCCTTGCGGTTGTCGAACAGCCCGTTGAGGACGGGGCCGACGGCATTCTTGGCCGTTTCGCCGACCTGATGACAGGTTCGGCACTGGAGGAAGACCTTCTCGCCGGCGGCGACATCCTGCGCCTGGGCGGTGGCGGGCAGGAGTGAGAGGAAACCGGCTGCGGCTGCGTAGGCAAGCTGTCTCATGGCGTGTGACCTTTCCGAGACTTCGTCCAATTCCAACGAAGACGATACGCGCGAAAAGGTTCCGGCGATCACTTCGTCCTCGCTCATTCTGGTCTTCGGGCCTCGCGCCTCTTGCGGATCGTCGGGGGCCAACCGTCCAAAAAGCACGACCAAAGCGATTGCATGTCGTGCGACTCCTTCGTAGTGTATCGACAGCTTGACATCAATATGTAAATTCAAGCTGACACATCAGGCGCGAAGGGGAATGGAATGCCAAGGACCCCGCTTCTGGACGGCATCGCCTCTCCTGCCGATCTGCGCCGCCTGTCGACCCCCCAGCTGAAGCAGCTCGCCGACGAGCTGCGGGCCGAGACGATCGATGCGGTCTCCGTCACCGGCGGCCATCTCGGCGCCGGCCTCGGCGTCGTCGAACTGACGGTCGCGCTGCACCACCTCTTCGATACCCCGCGCGACACGCTGATCTGGGATGTCGGCCACCAGGCCTATCCGCACAAGATCCTGACCGGACGGCGCGACCGCATCCGCACGCTGCGACAGGGAGGCGGGCTCTCCGGCTTCACCAAGCGCGAGGAGAGCGAATACGACCCGTTCGGCGCCGCCCATACCTCGACCTCGATCTCGGCGGGGCTCGGTTTCGCGGTGGCGCGCGACCTCCAAGGCGCGGACGGGCATGTCGTGGCCGTGATCGGCGACGGCGCGATGTCGGCCGGCATGGCCTATGAGGCGATGAACAACGCCGGGGCGCTCGGCAAAAGGCTGATCGTCATCCTCAACGACAACGACATGTCCATCGCCCCGCCGGTGGGGGCGCTGTCGGCGCATCTGGCCAAGCTGCTCTCCGGCAAGACCTATCTCTCGCTGCGCGACCATGGCCGCCAGCTCACGCGGCGGCTGGGGCGCGGGCTCGATTCGAAGATCACCCGCGCCGTCGAGCATGCGCGCGGCTACCTCACCGGCGGCACGCTGTTCGACCAGCTCGGCTTCTACTATGTCGGGCCGATCGACGGGCACAATCTCGACCATCTCATCCCGGTGCTGCGCAATGTCCGCGACGCGCCGAACGGGCCGATCCTCGTCCATGTCGTGACGCAGAAGGGCAAGGGCTATGCCCCGGCCGAGGCGACGGCGGACAAGTACCATGCGGTGGTGAAGTTCGACGTCGCGACCGGGCAGCAGGAGAAGGTGCCGGCCGCCGCGCCGTCCTACACCAAGGTCTTTTCGCAGGCCCTGCTGCGCGAGGCGGCGCGCGACGACAGGATCGTCGCCATCACCGCGGCCATGCCCTCGGGCACGGGGCTCGATGCCTTCGCGAAGGCCCATCCCTCCCGCTTCTTCGATGTCGGCATCGCCGAGCAGCATGCGGTGACCTTCGCGGCCGGGCTCGCCTGCGAGGGGCTCAAGCCGGTCTGCGCGATCTACTCGACCTTCCTGCAGCGCGCCTATGACCAGATCGTCCACGACGTCGCGCTGCAGAAGCTGCCGGTGCGCTTCGCGATCGACCGCGCCGGGCTCGTCGGCGCCGATGGTGCGACCCATGCGGGGGCCTTCGACACCGCTTATCTCGGCTGCCTGCCCGGCTTCGTGCTGATGGCGGCGGCCGACGAGGCCGACCTCGTCCATATGGTCGCCACCGCCTGCGCCCATGACGAGGGGCCGATCGCGCTGCGCTATCCGCGCGGGGACGGTCTGGGCGTGCCGCTGCCCGAAACAGGGGTGCCGCTCGAGATCGGCCGCGGGCGGGTGCTGCGGGAGGGCACGCGGGTCGCCATTCTCTCCTATGGCACGCGGCTGGGCGAATGCCTCGCGGCGGCCGAGCGCCTCGACGCGATGGGCTTGTCCACCACCGTCGCCGATGCGCGCTTCGCCAAGCCGCTCGACCGGGCGCTGATCCGGCGCCTGGCGCAGCATCACGAGGCGCTGATCACGGTCGAGGAGGGCTCGGTCGGCGGCTTCGGCTCCTTCGTGCTGCATGCGCTGGCCGATGACGGGCTCTTCGAGGCCGGGCTGAAGATCAAGACGCTGACCCTGCCGGACCGCTTCCAGGACCAGGACAGCCAGGCGCGGCTCTATGCGCAGGCCGGGCTCGACGCGGATGCGATCGTCGCGGTGGCGACGGGGCTCTGCCGGCCGGCTGCCCGCCGCAGCGCCATGGCAGGCGCGGCGGGCCTGCGGCTGGTGCCGGCGATCGCGCCCGGAACGGTCCCGTTGCACGAGGCCTCGACATGAACGCCGTGACGCCCTTCAAGCGCCCGTTGACGGTGCTGCTGGCCAAACCGCGCGGCTTCTGCGCCGGCGTGGTGCGGGCGGTCGAGATCGTCGAGCGCGCCATCGCGCAGACCGGCGCGCCGGTCTATGTCCGCCACGAGATCGTCCACAACACCCATGTCGTCGAGGGCCTGCGCGCCCAGGGCGCCGTCTTCGTCGGCGAGGTCGACCAGATCCCGGCGGGCGCGACGACGATCTTCTCGGCTCATGGCGTGTCGCGCGGGGTCGAGGCGGCCGCGGCTGCGCGCGGGCTGGACGTGATCGACGCGACTTGCCCGCTCGTCCAGAAGGTCCACAACCAGGGGCGGCGCTATGCGCAGCTCGGCTACGACGTCGTGCTGATCGGCCATGAGGGCCATGCCGAGGTCGAGGGCACTCGCGGCCAGATCGATGGGCGGCTGCACGTCGTCGCCACGGCCGCCGAGGTGGCCGGTCTGGTCGTCGCCGATCCGGAGCGGGTCGCCTATATCAGCCAGACGACACTGAGCGTGCAGGATACGCGCGAGGTCATCGCCGCGCTGACCGCGCGTTTCCCGGCGATCGTCGGACCCGACATCCGCAACATCTGCTACGCGACCCAGAACCGGCAGGCGGCGGTGCAGGCGATGGCGCCGCATTGCGATCTCATCCTCGTCGTCGGCTCGCGCTCCTCCTCCAACACGACGCGGCTGCGCGAGGTCGGCGAGATCGCCGGCGTGCCGAGCCATCTGATCGAGGGGCCGGACGCGATCGATCCGGACTGGTTCGATTCAGTCGAGACCGTCGGCTTCACGGCGGGGGCTTCGGCGCCTGAGCGGCTGATCCAGGATGCGATCGACCGGCTGCGCGACTTCCGCGCTGTCACGGTGAAGGAGCTCGAGGGCGTCGACGAGGAGGTGGTGTTCCGCCTGCCGCCGCGTCTGGTCGAGGCGATGGCGTCCTGAAACGGGGAGAGACGGCGATGGACGGGCTCCTGGATCATGCCGATGTCGTCGGGCGCTCGTCCCGCGAGGAGCCGCCGCCTGTCGAGACGGAGCGCCCCTCCGGGCCGGCGCGGGTGGGCGCAGTCCGCCGGACGGCGCGGCGCGCCGCAGCCGCGACCGCTCCGTCCGATGGCCGCCCGCCGCCCTTTCCGTTCTCCGCCATCGTGGCGCAGGAGGAGATGAAGCGCGCCTTGCTGCTGGCGGCGATCGAGCCCAGCATTGGCGGCGTCCTGATCTTCGGCGATCGCGGCACCGGCAAGTCGACCGCCGTGCGGGCGCTCGCCGCCCTGCTGCCGCCGATGCGCGCCGTGGTCGGCGATCCCTATCACCGGGCCCCGCAGCCGGGCCTGCGCGGCCAGAAAACCCATCTCGTGCCGGTGCCGGTGGTCGATCTGCCGCTGGGGGCGACGGAGGACCGCGTCGTCGGTGCGCTCGATCTGGAAAAGGCCCTGGCCAGCGGTGAGAAGGCGTTCCAGCCCGGGCTGCTGGCGCGGGCCCATCGCGGCTTTCTCTATATCGACGAGGCCAATCTGCTGGAGGACCATCTCGTCGATGTCCTGCTCGATGTCGCCGCCTCTGGCGAGAACGTCGTCGAGCGGGAGGGGCTGAGCATCCGCCATCCTGCCCGTTTCGTCCTGGTCGGCAGCGGCAATCCCGAAGAGGGCGAACTGCGCCCGCAGCTGCTCGACCGGTTCGGCCTCTCCGTCGAGGTCGCGACGCCCGCGGATCTCCCCACCCGCATCGCGGTGGTGAAGCGGCGCGATGCCTATGACCGCGATCCGCATGGCTTTGCGGCGCAATGGCGGGCTGCCGATGCGGCGCTGGGGCGGAAACTCGTGGCCGCCCGCAAGCGGCTGGCCCTGGTCGAGACATCCGATGCCGCGCTTGGCCGTGTCGCCGAACTCTGCCTGAATCTGGGCACCGATGGGCTGCGGGGCGAGCTGACGCTGATGCGGGCGGCGCGTGCCTTCGCTGCGCTGGAAGGCGACGTGGCGATCGGCGACAGCCATATCCGCAGCGTCGCGCCGGTCGCGCTGCGTCACCGGCTGCGACGCAACCCGCTCGACGAGGCCGGCACGACGGTGCGGATCGAGCGCGCTCTGGCCGAGGTGTTCGGGCCGTGAGCGCGGCGGGCGCCGGTGCGGAGCGTCCGGCGCTGTCGCCCTGGCGGCTGGCCGAGATGGCGGCCGCGCTTCTGGCGCTGGATGGTGCCGCGATCGGCGGACTGACATTGCGGGCGCCGGCCGGGCCGGTGCGCGACGCGTTTCTTGAGCGGGTGGCCGCGCTGAGCGGAGATCGGCGGCTCCTGAAGATGCCGGCCGGCATCGGCGATGCGCGGCTGCTCGGCGGGCTCGATCTTGCGGCGACGCTGTCAGCGGGACGCCCCGTCGGCGAGCGTGGGCTGCTGGCGGAGGCCGATGGCGGGATCGTCGTGATCGCGATGGCCGAGCGGCTCGATATCGGGACGGCGGCGCGCATCGCCGCCGTGCTCGATGCCGGTGCGGTCACCGTCGAGCGCGACGGGCTGGGTCTGACGCTGGCCAGCCGCTTCGGCGTGCTGGCGCTCGATGAAGGCCTCTCCGAGGAGGAGCGGCTTCCCACGGCGCTCGGCGACCGGCTCGCCCTGCGGATTGACCTGACGGCGCTGTCGCATCGCGACATCGAGGCCGAGGTCATTTCGCCTGCGGAGATCGCGGCTGCGCGCGCGCGTCCGGCGGCTGCGATGGCCGACGACCTGCTCGCCAGCCTGTGCGCGGCCGCCTTCGCGCTGGGGATCGACTCCTTCCGTGCGGCGCTGCAGGCGGTGACGGTGGCCCGGCTGAGCGCCGCCCTCGCCGGACGCGACACGGTGGCGGAGGCCGATGCGGCGCTGGCCGCCGCACTGGTTCTGGCGCCGCGCGCGACGCGGCTTCCGGCCGTGCCGGAAGACGAGGCCGACCCACAGACGGATCGGCAGGATGATCCGCCCCCCGCGGATGGCGAGACCGCCTCGGGCGAGGCGCCGCGCGATCTCGACGATCTCGTGCTCGCCGCCGCGCGTGCGGCCCTGCCGGCCGGGCTTCTCGCCCTGCTGCTCGCTTCCGGCGGACGGGTGAAGGCGCGTGCTCCCGGTCGGGCCGGGCAGATGCAGAAAGTGGCGCGGCGTGGCCGTGTCATCGGCTCGAAGGCGGGCGATCTGCGCGGTGCGGCGAAGCTCGATGTTGTCGAGACCCTGCGCGCGGCGGCACCCTGGCAGAAGCTGCGGCGCTGCGAGGCGGCGATGGCGGGCCGCGAGGGGCTGATCGTTCGCCGCGAGGACTTCCGCGTCGCGCGTCACAAGCAGCGCAGCGAAACCGCGACGCTGTTCGTCGTCGATGCCTCCGGCTCCTCGGCGCTGCAGCGGCTCGCCGAGGCGAAGGGCGCCGTCCGGCTGCTGCTGGCGGAGTGTTATGTGCGGCGCGACGAGGTGGCGCTGATCGCCTTCCGGCGCGGCGAAGCCGAGATCGTGCTGCCGCCGACGCGCTCTCTGGTCGCGGCCGAGCGGGCCTTGTCGGGCCTGCCGGGCGGCGGTGCCACGCCGCTCGCCACGGCGATCGAGGCGGCCGGAGCGCTGGCCGACGCCGTGCGGCGCAAGGGACGCACCCCGGCGCTGGTCTTCATGACCGACGGCCGCGCCAATATCGACCGCGCCGGAAAGCAGGGGCGGGCTCAGGCGCAGGCCGACGCGCTGGCTGCCGCGCGGGGCCTGCGCGGCGAAGGCTTCAACGCGATC
>FWWL01001860.1_pt1 | contig 47521 bp, 34 predicted proteins | sample 2228331 | NCBI WGS metagenome assembly FWWL01 (sample SAMEA103939775, study PRJEB20133) | metagenome | reverse complement strand
CCAAGCGCCTCGGGCCCCGCCCCGCCGCGCGCAAGCTGTATGAGCCTGCGGAACGAAAGGGTAAAATCCGCCTTCGCCGCCGCCAAAAGGTCGAGAAACGCATCGATCAATGAATCGTCCGCCGGCGTGGGGTCACCGATGCCAAGTTTGGCCGCAAAGAGCCGCCGCCGCTCTTCGGCATAAAGGGTCTCAGCCCGATCGAGCATCGCTTGCAGCTCTCCCACCGCTTTCTGCGGATCTTCCGGAGCAATAAGCGGCAACAAAGCCTCAGCCAGGCGGGCAAGGTTCCAGCGCGCGAGCAGGGGCTGGTTGCCATAGGCATAACGCCCGAAATGGTCGATCGAGCTGAAAACCGCCCGTGGGTTGTATGCATCAAGCATCGCACAGGGGCCGTAATCGATCGTCTCGCCAGAGATGGCACAGTTATCAGTATTCATCACCCCATGCACGAAGCCCACCGCCATCCACTGCGCGACAAGCCGCATCTGCCGTTCGATCACCCGCATGAAAAAGGCTTGGTAGCGGTCCGGCCGATGTGCAAGGTCTGGGTCATGGCGACGAATTGTGTGTTCGGCGAGGCGTTCGAGCCGCGCCCGATCGCCGCGGGCGGCGAAAAACTGAAACGTCCCAACCCTAATGTGGCTTGAAGCGACCCGCGCCAGCACCGCGCCCGGCAGAGGGCCGTCTTGGCGCCAGATCGTCTCGCCCGTCAAAACCGCTGAAAGCGCCCGCGTTGTGGGAATGCCGAGTGCATGCATCGCCTCGCCCATGATATATTCGCGCAAGACCGGGCCGAGAGCGGCCTTGCCGTCGCCCCCGCGGGCAAAGGGGGTGGGCCCTGAGCCCTTGAGATGAATGTCGCGCCGCCGGCCGTGTTTGTCGATCACCTCGCCAATGAGAAGCGCGCGGCCATCGCCGAGCTGTGGTGAAAAGCCGCCAAACTGATGGCCCGCATAGGCCATGGCAAGCGGGGCCGCACCGGCTGGCATGGCGCTGCCCGTAAGCATGGCCAGGCCCTCGGGCGAAGCCAACGCCTCGGTGTCGAGGCCGAGCTCTTCGGCCAAGGGTCGGTTGAGAAGCACAAGCTTAGGCGCCGGCGCAAACTGGCCCTGCCAGGGCACATAGAGCCCTTGACACTCGCGCGCGTAAGAATTGTCGAAACGGATGTGCAGCATGCCGAAAAGGTAATCGAGCACCCGGCGGTTGACGAGGGCCTTGACCGGGCTCTTGAACGGGTCAGGGCACTTGCCCCCGCGCAAGCACCTCGCGCGCAGCTGCGTAAAGCACGCCCTTAACAAGGACGCTGATCATCGCACATATTCGCGCAGGCAAACCAAGGCGCTTGCGGATCCATGAGGCTTGCGCTCCAGGGTTGCGAAAGCCTGCTTTCGGGCTCACCCGGTTACAAAACCGTCAAACAAAACCATTTGCCTTTGTGCGCGCGGGGGGGTATCAGCCCCTTCAATCGCCCCCTTCTTCTTGTGCGGGTGACCAGACCGATGCTGCCAACGCCGTATTATTTGATCGACAAAGCCCGGCTTTTGCCCAATCTCGAGACGATTGCTCGCCTGCGCGCGCTGAGCGGGGCAAAATCGCTTCTGGCGCTCAAATGCTTTGCGACATGGGGCGTATTTGACCTGATGCGCGCGTACATGGACGGCACCACCTCGTCCTCGCCCTTCGAGGTGCGGCTTGGGCGCGAAAAGTTTGGCAAAGAAACCCATGCCTATTCGGTTGCCTGGGCCGAACACGAATTGCCCGAGGTCGTGGCGCTTTCTGACAAGATCATCTTCAACACGGCCGGGCAGCTTGCGCGCTTTGAACACATCACCCGCGGCACGGCGCGGGGCTTGCGGCTCAACCCCGGGATTTCATCCTCAAGCTTCGATCTGGCCGACCCTGCGCGCCCCTTCTCGCGGCTTGGCGAGGCCGATCCTGCGCGCATTGAGGCGGTCGCGGATTTGATCAGCGGCGTGATGATCCACAACAATTGTGAAAATGATGATTTCGCGCGCTTTGATGCCATGCTTGGCGTCATTGAACAGCGCTTTGGGCATCTGTTTCGGCGGCTTGAATGGGTGAGCCTCGGCGGGGGGATCCATTTCACCGGGCCCGGCTACCCGCTCGAGCGGCTGGCAGATCGGCTCAAGCGATTCGCCGATGCTTACGGTGTGCAAGTCTATCTCGAGCCGGGCGAGGCTGCGATCACCGGCGCGGCGACCTTGGAAGTGACCGTCCTTGATACGCTTTGGAACGGGAAAAACTTGGCCATTGTCGATGCCTCGACGGAAGCGCATATGCTTGATCTGCTCGTCTATCGGCAGAGTGCGAAAATTCTGCCGAACGAAGGCCCCGAGGAGTGGATGATCTGCGGGCGCTCCTGCCTGGCGGGGGACGTCTTTGGGACGTTTCGCTTTCCCGAGCCTCTGAAAATCGGTGAGCGCATCTCGATCCAAGACGCAGCGGGCTACACCATGGTCAAGAAAAACTGGTTCAATGGGCTCAAAATGCCGGCCATTGCGGTGCGCGAGCTCGACGGCACGGTGCGCGTTTTGCGCGATTTTGGCTATGAGGATTTCGTCGCGGCGCTGTCATAAGTGCCGCACTTCCTGCAACCCCTAAACCCGGAGGTGTTGGGAGATGAAACGATCGGTTTTGATTGTCGGCGCAGGTGGCGTGGCGCAAGTTGCCGCGCATAAATGCGCGCAGAACAACGACATCCTCGGCGACATTCACATCGCCAGCCGCACGCTGGCGAAATGCGAAAAGATCATCGCCAGTATTCGTGAAAAAGGGTCGATGAAGGTCGAGGGGGGCCTTTTTGCCCATAAAGTGAATGCGCGCGACAAAAATGAGATGGTCGCGCTTTTGCGCCGGATCCGGCCGCAGATTGTGATCAATCTGGCGCAGGCCTTTGTGAACATGCCGGTGCTCGATGCCTGTATCGAGGAGGGGGTCGCCTACATGGACACCGCGATCCATGAGGAGCCCGACAAGATCTGCGAGACCCCGCCATGGTATGGCAACTATGAATGGAAGCGCCGCCCGACCTGTGCCGAAAAGGGGATCACCGCCATTTTGGGGGTCGGTTTCGACCCCGGCGTGGTCAATGCCTATGCCCGCTTCGGGATCGACCATTTTGTGCCTGAGCCGAAGTCGATCGACATCGTTGATGTCAATGCCGGCAGCCATGGCCGTTATTTCGCCACCAACTTCGACCCTGAGATCAACTTCCGCGAATTCACCGGCCGCGTCTATTCGTGGCAGAACGGCCGTTGGCAAGAAAACAAGATGTTTGAGATCCCGCGCGAATGGGATTTGCCCGTGGTGGGCAAACGCAAGACCTACATGACCGGGCATGACGAGATCCATAGCCTCGCGACCAATTATCCGCACTGCGATGTGCGCTTCTGGATGGGCTTTTCGGATCATTACGTTAACGTGTTCACAGTGCTGAAAAGCCTCGGCCTGTTGTCCGAACAACCGGTGCGCACGGCCGAGGGGCTCGAGGTTGTGCCGCTCAAGGTGGTTAAGGCGGTGCTGCCCGATCCGGCTTCGCTCGCCCCTGACTACACCGGCAAAACCTGTATCGGCACGCTCGTGCGCGGCACCAAAAATGGCGAGCCCGCCGAGGTGTTCACCTATAATGTCTGCGATCACCGCGCGTGCTATCTCGAGGTGGGCAGCCAGGCGATCAGCTACACCGCGGGCGTGCCGCCTGTGGCCGCAGCGATCCTGATCACGCAAGGGATTTGGGACGTAAAACGGATGGTCAATGTCGAAGAGCTGCCGCCTGAGCCCTTCCTCGAGGTGCTGGACCGGATCGGCCTGCCAAGCCGGGTGGTGCATGAAGGCCGCGATCTGCCGTGGTTTGAAGCGATCGGCTGGAAAGGAACAGCGCCGCAAATCGAGGCATCGGCGGTTGCAAACCAAGCTGCGTCAGGCTGACCGCGGCCTGAAAAAGCCTCTCGCGAGCCTTGCGGCACGGCCCCTTACCAAGGGCCGTGTCTTCCTTAAAAAGGATCTGCCTGTGCGCCAAGCTGCCGACGCGATCGGGTGCTTGCTGTCGGGAGATTTCAAAGAAGGGCAGAGCTTGGGTTGGCCACGACCGTCTTTGGCACACACCCCGTCGAAAGCGGCTCTCGGCGCAACCTCCTTCGCCTTTTTGCAAATGTGCGCTAAGCAGGTTTTTAAGCACGCACGCACGCGTGAGTGGGTCGTGCGGCTTCTCCCCGCCAAACCTCTTTGGGCTGTGCAGCCATGTCGCTTTCTCCGCTCGATCGCGCCAAATTCGCGGCCGCCAAGCGCGCCGTCGCTTTTGTTGAAGATGGCATGCGCCTAGGGCTCGGCACGGGATCGACGGCGGAGTGGATGCTGCGTTGCCTTGCGGAGCGGGTGGCCAACGAGGGCTTACGGGTGCGCTGTGTGCCAACCTCGCGGCGCACGGAGGAACACGCACGTGCGCTTGGCTTGCCGCTGTCCGATTTCGACACCATGCAATGGCTCGACCTTACGATTGACGGCGCCGATGAGATTGACTCCGAGCTCAATCTCATCAAAGGCGGCGGTGGGGCGCTTTTGCGAGAAAAGATCGTGGCAGCGGCCTCTGACCGGGTGGTGATCATCGCCGATCCTACGAAGGAAGTGCAATCGCTTGGCGCTTTTCCTCTGCCGGTTGAGGTGGTTCCCTTCGGCTGGCGTTCCACCAGGGCCCTTGTGGAAGAGGTCATCGCGACGGCCGATGTTCTGAACATCGACATCCGCCTCCGCATGGATGGCACCGAGCCTTACCGCACCGATCAGGGCAACTTTATCTTTGATCTAGCACTTGGCCGCATTGGCAATCCACGAAGCTTAGCGCGGGCGTTGAATGCGGTGCCGGGGGTGGTCGACAACGGGCTTTTCCTCGATCTCTGCGATCAGGCGGTGATTGGTTTTCCGGACGGGCGGGTCAAAATTCGCGATGTCGCAACCGGGGTCACCGCCGAAGAGCGCCTCACCCCACCGGAGCCTGATAACATTTTCCGCGATCTTTAAGCCGCTTCCGTTTGCAGGCGCGGCTTGCGCTTTCTTTGCCGGGCCAGGGAGGCCAGTATTCAGCTCTTGCAGCCAGATCTTTAGCGAGACAGGGGTTTGATGAGCTTTGACTGCGATTTGTTCGTGATTGGGGGCGGCTCGGGCGGAGTGCGTGCGGCGCGCGTTGCTGCGGGCCACTATGGGGCGCGGGTTCACCTTGCCGAAGATTCGCGCGTGGGCGGAACCTGCGTGTTCCGCGGCTGTGTCCCGAAAAAATTGATGCTGTTTGCCGCTGATTACGGCCGGGCGCTCGGCGAGGCGCAAAGCTTTGGCTGGCAAAGCGGGCCGGCACATTTTGACTGGGAAGTCTTCCAAAGCCGTCTCGCCGCAGAGCTTGACCGGCTTGAGGGCGCCTATACCCGAACGCTGCAACATGCGGGCGTCACCCTGCATCGCGCGCGCGCGCGGCTGATCGACCCGCATCAGGTTGAGCTTTCAGACGGCAAGCGGATCAGCGCGCGCTATATTCTGATTGCGACGGGCGCGCAGCCCTGGGTGCCCGAGGCCTTTCGCCTGCCGGGGGTCTGGACCTCGGATGATCTGTTCACCGCGAAGGCTTTGCCCCGCTCGATCTTGATTGTCGGTGGGGGCTATATTGCTTGCGAATTTGCCGGCATCCTTGCTGGCCTTGGTCTCAACGTCACGCAGATTTACCGCGGGCCACAAATCTTGCGCGGGTTTGACGATGACCTTCGTGCCCATGTTGCTGCGGCTGCTCCAGATCTTGGGGTGAGGCTTGAGTGTGAAACTGACCTGATCGCGTTAAGCCCTTCGCCGGCAGGAGGCTTTGTTGCAACCGACAGCAAAGGTCGCACGCGGCATTTCGACGCGGTTTTGATGGCAACGGGGCGTAGGCCAAACACAAAAGGCCTCGGGCTCGAAGAGCTTGGGCTTAGCTTGTCCGAAACCGGCGCGGTGCCGGTGGATAGCTATTCGCAAACCGCCATTCCGTCGATCTTTGCCGTGGGGGATGTAACCGACCGGCTGCATCTGACTCCGGTTGCCATCCGCGAGGGCCATGCCTTTGCCGACACGGTCTTTGGCGGTAAGCCGCAAAAGGCCGATCATGCGCTTGTTCCCACCGCCGTTTTCACCCGCCCTGAGATCGGAACCGTGGGCTTGACCGAGGCGCAAGCGCGCGCAGAGGGCTCGGTGCGCATTTTTCGCACTCTCTTTCGACCCATGCGGAGCCAATTTGCCGGCTCCGACCAGCGCGCCTTGATGAAACTTGTCGTCTGCAAAACGACGGACCGGGTGCTTGGCGTGCACATCGCTGCGCCGGAGGCGGCCGAGATGATTCAGCTTGCGGCCGTTGCGGTCAAAATGGGGGCGCGCAAGGCGGATTTTGACGCGACGGTCGCTGTTCATCCCACGTTGGCCGAGGAACTTGTCACCCTGCGCACGCCGCTTCCCGATTGAACCGCCAACGTTTGGGCTGAGAGACCAACGCCAAAGTGACCGTGCCTTTTGGGCTGGTGTGTCGATTTTGCTTGATCTCGGGGTCAGAAGAGGCCACATCCGCAGACAAAAGGGCTCGCGCTACCCACGCGCTGGGTTCTCTGGGTTTTTTCGAATTGAGCGAGACGGAGCGACCATGGCAGGAGATTCAGGTGGCCCCTGGGGCGGGGGGCCTTGGGGCGGCGGAAACCGCGGCTCCGGAAACAGGCCGACAGGGGGCGGTGGCGGGGGCCGCGGCCCCGGTGATCAGGGCCCTCAGATCCCAGAGATCGACAATCTTGTCCGCAAGGGCCAGGAAAGGCTGAAGGTCTTGTTTGGTGGCCGGGGCGGAAGGGGCGGCTTTGGGGGGGGGCGTGGCTTTGGGCTTAACGGGCGTGGGCTCGTCTTGGGCCTTCTTGGCCTTTTTGTGCTCTGGCTGTTTGCAAGCCTCTATACCGTCCGGCCCGAAGAGCGTTCGGTCGAGCTTTTGTTCGGCCGCGAATATCGAATCGGCCAACCTGGGCTCAATTTTGCGCCGTGGCCGGTCGTTCGTGCCGAGATCATCCAAGTGACGACCGAGCGCGTGACCGAGGTCGGAACCGGCCGCACCGCCATTGACACCGGATTGATGCTCACGCGCGATGAGGCGGTCGTCGATATCGAATTCCAGGTGGTCTGGAATGTGGCTGATCCGGCAGGGTTTCTCTTCAACCTGGCCGATCCGGCAGCCACCGTACGCGCGGTGGCAGAATCGGCGATGCGCGACATCATCGCCCGGCGCGAGCTTTCGCCAATTTTGAACCAAGACCGCGGCGCCATCGCGGCCGAGTTGCGCCAGGCCGTCCAGCAGGTGCTTGACGGCTACAATTCCGGCATCAATGTGATCCGCGTGAACTTCGACAAAGCGGATCCTCCGCGCGAGGTGATCGATGCGTTCCGCGAGGTTCAAGCCGCGCGTCAAGAACGGGATCGACTCGAGCGGCAAGCCGACGCCTATGCCAACCGGGTTTTGGCCTCAGCCCGCGGCGAGGCGGCGCAAATCCTCGAACAGGCCGAGGCCTACCGTGCCGAAGTGATCAACACCGCCGAGGGTGAAGCAAGCCGCTTCTTGGCCGTTTGGCAGGAGTACCGTAACGCGCCCGAAGTCACCCGGCGACGAATGTATCTTGAGACCATGGAAAAGGTTTTGGGCGGCATGAACCTGACGATTCTCGACAATGTGACGGGTTTAAATGGCTCTGGGGTTCTGCCCTATTTGCCGCTTGATCAGCTGACCGGTCGGAGAAACTGAAATGAGACAGGCGTTGAAAATCGGTTTGCCGGCCTTGGTCGTTGCCGGCGCGGTTGCGCTTTCGGGGTTTTTCATCGTCGATGAGCGCGAGAACGTGCTTGTGTTGCAGTTTGGACAAGTCCGCCAGGTGCACACGGAACCGGGCCTTTATTACCGGATCCCGTTTATCCAAGAAGTCGTGCGCTATGATGCGCGGATCCTTGGGCTGCAGACCCAGCCGCTTGAAATTACTCCCCTTGATGACCGGCGGCTTGTGGTCGATGCGTTTGCGCGTTGGCGGATTACCGATGTCGAACAATTCCGCCGGGCCGTCGGAGCAGAGGGGATTCGTGCCGCGGAGTTTCGAATCGAGCGCATTCTGAATGCGGCCATCCGTGAGGTTCTGGGCTCGGTGCCCTCCAATGCGGTGTTGTCCGATGAACGAACGGTGCTCATGAACCGAATCCGAGACATCGCCTTCCGCGAGGCGCAATCGCTTGGTGTGACGGTGATCGATGTTCGGCTCACCCGCACCGACCTACCCGAGCAAAACCTCGCTGCGACCTATGCCCGGATGCGGGCTGAGCGCGAGCGTGAAGCCGCCGACGAAATCGCCCGCGGCAATGAAGCGGCGCAACGCATTCGCGCGCTTGCCGACCGGACAGCGGTGGAAATTGTATCAGCGGCACGGCGCGATGCCGAGATCATTCGCGGCGAAGCAGATGCCGAACGCAACCGCATCTACGCTGAAGCCTTTGGGCGTGATCCAGAATTTTTCGCCTTCGTCCGCTCTTTGGCAAGCTACGAGCGTGCGTTGACTGCCGACAATACCGCGATGGTGCTGAGCCCGGACAGCGAGTTTTTCCGCTTCCTGCGGACCGATGGGATGGAGCTGCCAGGAGAGCGCACGGTTGACGTTCCGCCGCCACGGCCCGGGCCTGTGCCAACCAACTGAGGTGAGGACCTTGCGGCCAAAGCGCATGCCGCCGCACGCGCCTAAGCCGAAGGGGAAGGATTTGCGCGCTCTTTTTTGGTCTGTGCCGTCCCATGTCCTCTCACCGCCTTTCGGACCATGACACGGCAAGCGGCGGTCAGCAGCCGCCGCGCCCTCGGCACTCGGGCCCCTCCCGCGGGACGGGGCCAGACGAATCGGCGCCAGGGCTCGAGCCCGGTGAGGTGCTTTTGGCTGAATTTCGCCCAGATCAACGCCGTTACTGGCGCGATCACGGCATCCTCGCCGCTTTCGGGACCGCGGGGGCCTGGCTCGTGCTGCGGTTTTTCGAGGTGCCCCACGCCGAAATTGGGGCTGTTGGCGCGGCGGCTGCGGTTGCGGTTCGCGCCAGTTACCTTGCGCCTGAGACGTTAGCTCTGGTTTGGCGGCTCACCGACCGACGCTTACTTTTGCCCGATGGCCGCGCCTTCGGCCTAGCCGAAATTGACACCGTGCGGCCTTTATTGGGCGATCTGCAGGTAATCACCCGCTTGGGGGACAAACACGTGATCCGCCATTTGGCCGACGCTGAGCGGGTGATCGCGCTCATTCAACAGGCGCGTGCGAGGCGGTTACGCCGCAAACACTAGCCTCGGCGCGAATCGCTCCAGGCATCAGAACCGAATCTTAAGACGCCTTGCCGTTGAAGCAATCTTTTCCGCCTGTCGGCGGTTTTGGCCAGCCGGAGCGGCGGCCGCTTTGGGCAAGGCCACGTGGCAAGGCGCGTTAACCACGCCATGCGTGCGCTCTCTGACGCGACGCATTGCGGTTGCTCTGGGCCGGCTCAAAGGACCCCCGCGCCCTTTTGAGGCGCTTTCCGCCGCGTTAGGCTTGGCCTTGTGTGCGCATTTGCCTATAGCGTCATCGCGGCTGGCACCGCCGGTTTTCTTCACGGCTTTGGTCTGATGCTGCATTTTTCCAACGTTCGCCTCGTCGATCCTGAATTCAATTCCCTCTCCCTTGGAAGCCTTACGGTAAGTTCCGAGGGGGTGATCCTCAGCCGTGATCAGCCTCCACCTCCGGGGGCAGAGATCATCGAGGGCAACGGCGCCTGCCTTGCGCCGGGAATTGTCGACTGGGGGGTCTTTGTGGGTGAACCGGGCGCGCGACATCGGGAAAGCTTTCGCAGTGCGACCCGTGCCGCGTCTGCGGGTGGCGTGAGCTGTCTCATCACCCGCCCTGATACGAACCCGCCCATCGACAGCCCAGAACTTTTGCACTTTGTCCGCCGACGGGCCGAGGCGGAGGCGCATGTCCGCGTCTTTCCCATGGCCGCTTTGACCCGCGGTCTTGCCGGGCAGGCTATGGCTGAGCTCGGCTTTCTCGTCGATGCCGGAGCAGTTGCTTTTACGGATGGCTTTCGTGCGATTGCCGACTCGCGCGTCATGGCCCGCTGTCTCACCTATGCCGCAAGTCTTGGGGCGCTCGTTGTGGGGCATCCGCAGGACCCTTGGCTTTCGGCCGGCGCGGTTGCGACGGCGGGAAAATTCGCCACCTTGCTTGGCTTGGCTACCGTCTCCCCAATCGCCGAGCGCATCGGGCTTGAGCGTGACCTCGCGCTCGTAGAGATAACCGGCGCGCGGTATCATGCCGATCAGATCACAACAGCAACGAGCCTTGAGGCGCTTCGACGCGCCAAAGCGTCGGGGCTCGATGTGACGGCCGGGATTTCGATCCATCATCTCACGCTCAACGAATTCGATATCGCGGGCTACCGAACCTTTTTTCGTCTGATCCCCCCCCTGCGAGGCGAAGATGACCGCCGCGCTATGGTTCAAGCCGTGCGTGAGGGGCTGATTGATGTCATCGCATCGTTTCACACGCCCCACGATGAAGAAAGCAAGCGGCTTCCTTTTGAAGAAGCGGCCCCGGGTGCCGTTGGGCTTGAAACGCTTTTGCCTGCCGCGCTGCGGCTTTATCATGCGGGCGAGCTCACACTTCCCGAACTCTGGCGCGCGCTTTCGCTCAATCCAGCGCGGCGGTTGGGGTTGCCTTTTGGGCGGCTTAGCCCAGGCGCGCCTGCCGATTTTGTTCTGTTTGATCCCGATGCCCCCTTTGTGCTCGACCGTTTCAGGCTCCGTTCAAAAGCCAAAAACACCCCCTTTGACGGCGCCGTTTTGCAGGGGCGGGTGCTTGGAACTTGGGTTGCGGGTCGGCTCGTTTATAACGGATCGCAACCCTCGCCCTAAGCCGCGTCCCGGCAGATGTCAGGCAGATGCCTTGCTTGAACATTCTGCCCCCTCTTCACGCACAGAAAAATCGGTATGATGCGCAAGCATGATCCAAGATGCGCAAAATGGTTTTTCAGAAAGCGGACAGGCGTGATGCTCCCAGCCCTTGAAACCTTGCCCCTTAGTCTCGCGGCGATCGCCGGTATCGCCTATCTTTTCGGTTCAATCCCCTTTGGCGTTGTCATCACGCGCGTCCTCCGGCTTGGTGATGTGCGGCAAATCGGCTCGGGCAACATCGGGGCCACCAATGTGCTGCGCACGGGTCACCGCGGTGCGGCTTTGGCAACGCTTTTGCTTGATGCTGGCAAAGGGGCTGCCGCTGTGCTTCTCGCGCGCTCGTTTGCTGGCGAAGACGGTGCGCAACTGGCCGCGCTCGCCGCTTTTCTTGGACATCTCTTTCCCGTTTGGCTTGGCTTCCGGGGCGGTAAGGGGGTTGCCACGTATCTTGGCGTCTTTTTGGCCCTGGCCTGGCCGGTGGGCCTGGGTCTGTGTTTGATCTGGCTGCTGACGGCTGCGCTTTTTCGCTATTCATCGCTTGCAGCACTCGTGTCGGTGGCGGGCGCGCCGGTGCTTCTGCTGCTCTTCGGCCGGGCAGAGGCGTTTACGCTTGCGCTTGTCATGGCGGTTTTGGTTTGGTGGCGCCATCGCGCGAATCTTGCGCGGCTCTTGACGGGTCAAGAGCCCAAGCTTGGCCGCAAAAGCTCCTAACGACGGCGCCTTGTCAAAGCCCATTTGCCGTGCCCCTCGTGCAGGCACAAAAGCCGCACGACCGAGCGCCGGACGTCCAGCACACCCAAACTGCTTTCTTCTTCCGTCTGCAAATATCCCGGGGGTGAATGGGCCGAAGGCCCAGAGGGGGCAGAGCCCCCTCAAGACGCAGATAAACCAAAGCAGCGTGCCTTTTGGCCGGTTTGCGACCATGGCACCTTTATCGAAACACCGCGCGTATCAAAAAGCCACGCGCGAGACGACCGTCTCAGCGCGCCAAAGCGCAAGGTCACGAAGCGCGAGCCGCGCATCCCCCTGCCAGGGGCCGACAAAATGTGCCAGAATCTCATCTGCCAGGGTTTGGCCGCGCGCAAGGCGCTCGTCGAGGAGTGCGAGGAAAATTGTCTCATCGTGGCCGTTTGGGCCTTGAATGCCGCGCCGCGCGAGGCCGGCCTTCGCGATGCGGACCACCTCTTGAGCAAGCGCGCGCATCGAGATCCCCTCGACCTCAGCTGCAAGCGCGCGCTCGCTTGCGGCGATCCTGAGCGCTTCGCGGGTCTGCGCATTCCAAGCCTTGCACAAATCCCACGCGGCATCGAGTGCGGCAGGATCATACAAAAGCCCAACCCAAAGCGCAGGCAAAGCCAAAATATGATCGACGGGCCCTGAGTCTGCGCCGCGCATTTCGATAAAGCGTTTGAGGCGCGCTTCCGGGAAAATGGTTGTCAGATGGTCGGCCCAATCGGACAGGGTCGGAATTTCTCCGGGCAAGGCCGGCAGGCGCCCGGCCAAGAAGTCTCGAAAGGATTGCCCGCGCGCGTCGATATATTGTCCGTTACGAAAAACAAAATACATCGGCACATCAAGCGCATAGTCGACATAGCGGGCAAATCCGAAGCCCTCTTCGAACACAAACGGCAGGAGCCCTGTCCGCGCGTCATCAAGGCTGCGCCAGATGCGCGATCGCCACGATCGATGTCCGGTCGGCTTGCCTTCAAAAAGAGGCGAGCTTGCAAAAAGCGCGGTCGCCACTGGTTGCAAGGCAAGGGCAACCCGCAACTTTTTGACCATATCGGCTTCGGACGAGAAATCGAGGTTTACCTGCACCGTGCAGGTGCGATACATCATTTGCAGCCCGTGGGTGCCCACTTTTGGCATGTATTCGGTCATCAGCCGATAACGCCCCTTTGGCATTATTGGCATGTCGTCATGCCGCCAGTGCGGCGCAGCCCCCAGTGCGGCAAAGGCCACGCCCAGGGGCTCGGCAACGCTTTTGAGCTCTGCCAAATGTTGCTCAAGCTCTTGGGCCGTCTCGAAAATGCTTGCCACTGGCGCGCCTGAAAGCTCAAGCTGCCCGCCGGGTTCAAGGCTTACTGTTGCGCCGTTGCGCTTGAGGCCAATGAGATGCGGCCCTTCGCGAAGCTCCTGCCATCCAAACCGGTCGCGCAGCGCCTCAAGAATGGCCCGCACCGAGCGCGCACCCTCATAGGGCAACGGTGCAAATGTCTCGGGCAAGAAGCCGAATTTCTCATGTTCGGTTCCGATCCGCCACGCCTCGGGCGGCTTGCAGCCACGGGCCAGATATTCGACCAGCTGTTCTGGCCGCTCGATTGGTCCGCCGCCCTCTTGCGGTATCGACATGCGCGCTCTCCTGCCGGCGAAACTCGGCCGTTGACCTGCGGTTCATGACATCTCTTGTCAAGGCCACACGGCGCTGTCCTCAATTTGGGCCCAGTCCCCGCAGTGCGCCTGCCAAAGCACAAGCGCCGCCAGGGCTGCAGTCTCAGCACGCAAAATCCGCGGGCCAAGTGCAAGCGGCACAACCTGTGGCAGAGATAAAAGGAGCGCCCGCTCGCCCTCAGAAAAACCACCCTCGGGCCCAACCAAAACAGCAACCGGCGGAGCCGGCAAGGCAAGCTTTCCCTGTGCGTGGGGGGAGCCGTCCGGAGTTTCCTTGCCACGCTTTAGGGTCTGCGCGCGCATCTGTGCCAAAGCTTCGTCCGCCCAAAGCAAGGCGCGTTCTTGTGGCCAAGAGCGCAGGAGATCGGCAAGCGGTGCAATCTCAGCAATTTCGGGCACAACGGTTGCGCCACATTGTTCTGCTGCTTCAATGGCAATGGTCGCAAGCCGCGAGACATTCACCTGGTCGCTGCGGGCCCGATCGGTTTTGACTGCAACAAGCCGCGAAACACCGAGCTCAACGGCTTTTTCAACCAAAAATTCAAGCCGCGCTTTGCGCAAAGGCGGGAACAAAAGCCAAAGGTCTGGAGGGGCGTGGTGCGGTAAGCTCTGGGCAAGTGGAAGGGCAACCGCCCCCCGCCGCCCTTCACGCTCAAGCACCGCAACCCATTCACCGGACCGCCCATTGAAAAGCGCCACATGATTACCGGGCAAAAGGCGCATGACGGTGAAGAGATAATGCGCCTGCTCGGGCGAAAGCCGAACCCGTTGCTCAAGCCCGAGTGGCTGGTCTACAAAAAGGCGGATTTTCGGGCGGACAAGCCGCAGGGAAGACTTTTGGCCCTTTGCTGAATTACGGGTCATGCGAGCACCTCTATGAACACGCAGGGCAAAATGCCATATCCCCCTGACAAGGGGGCGAAAGGGGGAACAGGCCCTCTCTCGTCTCATTCAGAGAAGGGGCTTGCCCCCAAACCAGCGTTCGCCCCCGCTGACAGCGTGCCCGGCAATTGGGTCGATCGCTACGCACCGGCTTCGCTTATCCCTTATCTGCGGCTGAGCCGTGCTGACCGGCCTATTGGAACCTGGCTTTTGCTCTTGCCCTGTTGGTGGGGGGCGCTCCTTGGTGCGCTTGCTTATCCTGAAACCGCAGGCTGGCGCACAGTGTGGATCCTCTTTGCGTGTGCGGCTGGCGCGTGGCTGATGCGGGGTGCAGGCTGCACCTGGAACGATATCCAGGACCGCGACATCGATGCGCTTGTCGAGCGCACGCGTAACCGCCCGTTACCTGCCGGGCAGGTTTCCGTTCGGCAGGCCATGATCTGGATGCTGATTCAAATTGGCGTGGCCTCGGTGCTGCTTTTAACCTTCAACAGCGCGGCAATTCTTTTGGGCATTTTGGCGCTTGTGCCGGCAGCGATCTATCCTTTTGCCAAGCGTTTCACCTGGTGGCCGCAGTTTTTTCTGGGGCTGGCGTTCAACTGGGGGGCGTTGCTTGGTTGGACGGCACAAACGGGCTTTTTGGCCTGGCCGGCGGTACTGCTTTATTCTGCCGGCATCGCTTGGACACTGTTTTATGACACGATCTATGCCCATCAAGACCGCGACGATGACGCGCTCATTGGGGTCAAATCCACCGCGCGCCTGTTTGGCGCGGAGACCGAAAATTGGCTGCGCGGGTTTTTGGTGGCCGCGGTCGTGCTGATGTCATTGGCCATGATCTTTGCCTTGGCACCACGCGCTGATCCGTGGCTGGTGTCGGCGGGTTTGGCTGCGGCCTGGGGCTTTGGCGCGCACCTTAACTGGCAGCTTGGGCGGCTCAAAATCGATCGCCCGGAGATTTGCTTGAAGCTTTTTCGCTCAAACCGCGATGCGGGGTTGCTTGTTGCGCTGATTCTCGCCGGCGCGGCGCTCATTTAGGCACTGGCCCGTTGCGCCCTGAGCGCGCTTCCTTTAGCGCAAGCCTCAAGGAACGATGCGCAAGAAACTAATTGACACCGGAGTTTTTGTGCTTGCCGCCGTTTTGGCTTGGGCGATGGCGGCCTGGCTTTCTGTGGCCGCGGAGGGCCGCGCGCGCGACGTCTTAGCCAAGGCTTTGGCCGAGCACCCTTGGGCAAGCGTCACGGTGGATGGGCTTTACGCAAAGCTTTCGGGCCAGGCGCCGAGCGAAGGCGCGCGGCTTGCGATGCTGCGCGCCGTGGCGCAGGTGCAAGCGGCGGTGCGGCTTGAAGATGCCACAACGGCCGCGCCTGCGGTGGTCAATGCTGACCCCGATTTTCGGCTTGAGGTGATGCGGGATGCTTCGCTGTTGTCGGTGATCGGGCTTGTGCCGGTTGCGCCCGGTGCGACACTGGCCGAGGCTGAGGCGCAGATCGATGCTTTGGCGAGCCGTCTGGCGTCGGCTGCCCCCGAGGTTCCGCTTTCCCGCATGCTCCAGGCGGCCGCAGCACCTGAGCCTTCGGGCTGGGATGCGGCCATTTCCTACATGGTGTTTGTCCTGAGCCATGTCGAGACGGGGCGAGTCTCGGCTAAGCCTGGCCGCGTTACCGTCGAGGCGGTTGTTGCCGATGCTGCGGCGCGCCAACGCCTGACTGAGATGTTGCTCGCCGAAAAACCTGCCGAGGTGACGCTCAGACTTGAGCTGGCGATCCCGCGCCCGGTTTTGAGCCCCTTTCCCTTTGTCGCCGAAAAAGGACTTGAAGGTGTGAGGGTTCTCAGCTGCGCCGCCGAAACCGACGAGGGGCGGAGCCTGATCCAGCGTGCCTTGCTGCAGATCGGCTATGGGGGGCCGGTTGCGTGCGGGCTTGGCCTTGGCGCCCCCTCGCCGCGCTGGCCGCAGGTGGTGGCGCAAGGCCTCGTGGCGCTTGGCCGCCTGCCTGCGGGGCGGCTGACCATTTCCGATACGGAAATTCGCCTTGAAGCGCCGCATAACACCGACCCAGCCCTGTTTGACGCAACCGTTGGACGGCTTGAGGCGGCTCTCCCAGAGCCGTTTCGGGTGGTGGCAGTGCTTGAAACTGCGCCGACCGCAGAAGGCGAGGCGCCCGCCGCCCCTGCTGAAGCCTTTTTTCGCGCCCTGCTTCGGCGCGATGGGCAGCTTGTCCTTTCAGGCCGGCTGCCCGACGTTCGCATGCGCGAGGCCGTGGCTGCCTACGCACGTGCGCGCTTTGGCGCTCAAAACGTAACGCTTGAGACGCGGCTCGACCAAAGCCTACCCGAGGGGTGGGGGGCGCACGCTCTGGCCGGGCTCGAGGCGCTTGCAGAGCTCATCGAGGGTGAACTTCGCCTTACCCCTCAACAGGTTAGGCTCACCGGTGTGACCGACGACCCGGGCGCACCGCAATGGACCGCACAACTTCTGCGCGGGCGGCTTGGGACAGAGACAGATCTTGTTGTCGATATCCAGGTTGACGAACGCGTTGAAATAGGCCGCTCCGTTGACGAATGCGTGGCCGAGGTGCAGGGGGTTCAGGCCGAACGAAAGATCACCTTCAGGCCGGGCTCGGCCGAGCTTGATGCGGCCTCGGCTGAGGTTTTGGACCGGATAGCCGAAATTCTGCGGGGCTGCGGGGCGATTCCCCTGGAAATTGGGGGGCATACCGATTCGCAGGGGAGGGCTGAGACCAACAAAGCCCTCAGCGAAGCCCGCGCACAGGCGGTCTTGTTCGCGCTCGCCGAGCGCGGCGTGCTGACGAGCGCCATGCGGGCTGTGGGTTATGGGGCCGAGCAGCCAATTGCAGACAATTCCACCGAAGAGGGGCGCGAGGCCAATCGTCGGATTACCTTTGCCCTTATTCTGCGCGAGCCCGAGCCGGTTGACCTTGCTCTGCTCGATCCCGAAGATTTGGCGCGCCTTGAGGCTGATCTTGTCATCGAGGTGCACCCTGCCCAAGAAGACACGATCCGCCCACGCCCACGCCCGCGCCGCTGAACGGTGTGAATCTTTGTCGAAAAAAAAGCTCGCACAAAACCTGAAAGCCCCGCGCCATTTTCATTCCGCGTCGAATCGATGACCCGAGCGACCTTGACCCTTGTTCTCGCCCTCATCCTTCTTGCCGCTTTTGCGCTGGGGTGGCTTGCGCATTGGGCGGTGCGCAGGCTTTTTCGCACCGATCCTTCAAACCTCAGCGCGCTTGAGCGCATGGCCGATGCATTGGGCGCGGCTGAGGCCGAACGCGACCAAGCTGTTGCCTGGGCCCAGGCGCGTGAGGCTGAGCTTCAGCGAGAGATCAAGCAGCTTCGCGCGGAGCTTGATGCAGCAATGACCGGCTTGCGCAATGCCCGGGCCGAGCTTGACGCCCTCAGGCGGAGGCTTTCAGCCGAGCACGATTAGGCACCCGCGCCGGCCTGTGTTCAAAGTTTGCACGCGCAGCGCGCACCGCCCTGCCGCACGGCCGGCAAAGCTTGCCTGAGGCAGCCGCGTTTGCCCGCGCGCGGGGCTTGGCCCGCTTGCGTGCGCCCCGCTTTCCAAGCGGCCCTCAGGATCGAATCGGGGCAAAACCCGCGCACCGCGTGGGGCATTGTGCGGACGGGCCCTTGACGCAAGTCGGCGCCCCTGCAGAGCGGTCACGAGGAGCCACGCTGATCCCAGCGCTGGAGGGCCTCTTCATCAGCAGCGCGTGATGCCACCCAATGGGCACCATCAATTCGATATTCCTTTTTCCAAAACGGGGCACGTGACTTTAGATAGTCCATCAGGAATTCGGCGGCCGCAAATGCGTCTTGGCGGTGGCGCGCGGCGGTTGCAACCATCATGATAATCTCGCCCGGACGCATGGGCCCGAAGCGATGAATGACAAAAGCATCGCTGAGCTGCCAGCGGGCAAGCGCCTCTGCGACCATGCGGGAAATCGCGCGCTCGGTCATGCCGGGGTAATGTTCGATTTCCATCGCTGAAAGCGTGCCCCCTTCATCGCGCACGATGCCGGCGAAGGTGACGACGGCCCCGGCGCCTTTAACCCTTGCGGCAAATCGTGCCGTTTCGGCGCCGTAGTCGAAGGGCGCGCTTTGGACGCGAACGCGCGGGTGCGCCGCGTCGGGATCCGCAGTTCTTTTTGGCTTAACCGAGGGCGCAGACATTGATCAGCCTCCCGTCATGGGCGGGAAGAAGGCAACTTCCCGGACGCCGGCAAGCGGGGCATCAAACTCGGCAAGCTCTTGGTCAAGCGCCACGCGCACAGCGCGCAGGTCGGAAAAGGCCATCGCATAGCGAGGTTCGCGTGCGGAAAGCTCGGCGACAAGCTCAGAGACGGTCTTCGCCTCGGTCTCGATGGTTTCGCGCGGCTCGCCAATGCGTTCGCGCAGCCAGGCAAAGTAAAGAATGGTGAGCCTGGTCATCGCTGATAATCCCTCAGATAGGGCAGCGCCTTGCGCAAATAATCCCACCCTGTCCAAAGGGTAAGCACCGCGGCAACCCAGGTCAAGCCAAGCCCGACTTGCCAGAGGATTTCGCCGGATGATCTGGCCAAGGTCAGCACATTGACCTCCGCATCGAAACCGGTTGCCTGCATTTCGGCAATCAAGGCGCGGTTGCGGCGGCCGGCCTGCTCGCGCACATATTCAAGGCCCAAGGCGCCAAACAAAACGGCGATGGCAAGCATCTGCGCGGTGGTTTTCCATTTCGCAAGCCGGGTTACCGACAAAAGCCGCGAAGCCTTGCCAAGGTATTCCCGCAGGCCCGACACAAACACCTCTCGAAAAATGATCGCCGTGGCAGGGAGGATCAGCCAGGGGTCCATGGCGGAATAGCCGGTAATGATCAAAAGCGCGATCACAACCATGGCCTTGTCGGCAATTGGATCGAGCATCGCGCCGATGCGGCTTTCTTGCTTCCAAAGCCGTGCGAGATAGCCATCAAACCAATCCGTTAAAGCGGCAACAAGAAACAAAAACAGCGCAAGCCATTCCGCCCAGGGCCGGTGAAAATATAAAAACATGAGTGCAAGCCCCGGCGCCGCGATCAGCCGCAGAATGGTGAGGATATTGGGGATCGTCCACGGATTGAGCCTCACCCTGACGCGGCGAACGCGCTTTTGGCTTGACGGGCTTTGGCTGCGCTCATCTCGACCGGCAGAGAGCGCTGGGTGCTCGGGGTTTGGTGGTTCAACGGCTGGCATGGAAAAAATCATAAATACGCCGCGCAAGAGCTTTGGAAATCCCCGGGGCGGCCATGAGATCTTCAAGGGCGGCACCGGCCACAGCCTTAGCACTGCCGAAATGGTTTAAAAGCGCCCGCTTGCGTGTAGCCCCAACGCCTGGGATTTCGTCAAGCGGCGAGCGGCTTGTGGTCTTTGCTCGCGCCAGCCGATGCGCACCAAGGGCAAACCGGTGCGCCTCGTCACGCAAACGTTGGATAAAATAGAGCACCGGGTCGTTGTGGGGCAAGGCAAAGGGACGCTGGCCCAAGCGGTGGAACAGCTCTTTGCCGGCGTCTCGGTCAACCCCTTTGGCGACACCGACAAGCGCGATGTCTTCGAGCCCCAACTCGGCAAGCACCTCGGCCGCCGCAGACACCTGCCCCTGGCCGCCGTCAATCAAGATCAGATCTGGCCAAGCCTCGGTTTCGCGGCTGGGGTCGTCGCGGATGAGGCGTTCGAACCGGCGCGTGAGCACTTCGCGCAGCATGGCAAAATCATCGCCTCGCGCGCCGGCCGTGCCCTTGATTGCAAATTTGCGATAGTCAGATCTCAAAAAGCCATCAGGCCCGGCCACGATCATGGCGCCATAGGGATTGGCGCCGTGAAAATGCGAATTGTCGTAGACTTCAATGCGCCGTGGCGGCGCCTCAAGCCCAAAGGCTTCTGCCAATGCGGCGCGTAGCTTGGCTTGCGTGCTCGATTCGGCAAGTTTGCGGCCAAGCGCCTCGCGTGCGTTACGCAAGGCGTTTTCAACGAGAAGCGCTTTCTCGCCCCGCCGCGGCAACAAAAGCTCAACCTTTCGGCCGGCTTTTTGGCTGAGGGCCTCAGCTACAAGATCGGGATTGTCAATCGGATGAGACAAGAGGATGAGCCGCGGCGGGGGGTGCGCTTCATCATAAAATTGCATGAGAAACGCTTCGAGAATTTCACCGGCTTCAGCGCCCACGCCGGTTCGTGGGTAAAAGTCTCGATTGCCCCAACTTTGATGGGCGCGGATAAAGAAGACCTGAACGCAGGCCTGCCCGCCCTCGGCGTGCAGGGCGATGACATCCGCTTCGGCAACGCCGCGCGGATTGATCCCCTGGCTTTCCTGAATGGCTGACAAAGCGCGGATCCGGTCGCGCAGTGCGGCAGCGCGTTCGAACTCGAGAGCCTCCGCGGCGGCCTGCATTTCCCGTGCAAGCTCAGCCTGCACGCCCGTTGATCTGCCCGCAAGAAAAGCCTCCGCATCGGCCACGAGCGCCGCATAAGCGCTTTCGCTGATCAGCCCAACACATGGCCCCGAGCACCGTTTGATTTGATAGAGCAAGCAGGGCCGCGTGCGGTTATGAAAGACGCTGTCGCTGCAGGAGCGCAGCAAGAAGATCTTCTGCAGCTGCTTGAGCGTGCGGTTTACCGCGCCGGCGCTGGCAAAGGGGCCGAAGTAGCTGCCTGCGACTGTGCGCGCCCCGCGGTGCTTGCGCAATTGCGGAAACGGATGGTCTTTCGCGATCAGGATGTTGGGGAAGCTTTTGTCGTCCCTGAGAAGGACATTGTAAACCGGCTTAAGCTGCTTGATCAAATTCTGCTCAAGGAGCAACGCCTCGGTCTCGCTGCGGGTGGTCAAAAACATCATTGCGGCCGTCTCTCGGATCATCCGTGCGATCCGCGGGCTGTGCCCCGTTGGACGGGCATAGGCCGCCACACGCGCGCGCAGGTTGCGCGCTTTACCGACATAAAGCACGCGGCTTTGCGCATCGAGCATGCGGTAGACGCCTGGGGAGGCGTCCAAAAGCGGAAGATAGGAGGCAATGAGCGCGTGCCCCGTCAGACTTCCTTGCGGTGTTTGTTCACGCGGTGCGGCGGCGCTTGGAACGGCTGGGGTTTCAGAGCAAGGCTCAGCTGGCTCTGCAAGGGTGTTCTGCGCCAACGCGGTGTTTTCGACCTTCTCTCGCATCGCGATTGATTCTTGAGCCCTTTTGAACCTAATCCTTTCTGTCCGTCGGGCAAAGAGGTGGCGGGCCTGTGGATAACGCCGTGGATAAAAAACCCGAGATTTGCCCGGCGCTTTCCCACATCTTCGTGCGACGCCGGACCGTTGCCAGTCATCGGAAAATTCACATTGTAAATCAGAGCCTTATCATTTTACCGGCCGACACCATGCGGAGGTGTACGCGCAAAGCGATCCCCAGCGCAAGAAAGAGCTTGTGGATAAGTTTTCGTCTGACATCCGCAAAGGCTCTCGAATTCTTTGCGTGCAGACAGGAAGCCCCGCTTGGCCAAGGGCGAAAGAACGCGGCTTGGCCCCATGTTGGTGGCAGACGGTCGCGCCATCGCACCTTGTGTGCGCGTAAGTGCGCTCAGCTGGCGGGCAAGCGTCGCTTACGTTGAGCGCGTCGCATCCCCCTTTGTGGGCGGCTCGGGCTCAGCCTCAGCTGCAGGCATTTGCGCTTTCACCTTACTCGACACCCAAAACATCGGGCGTTTGCCAGGCCAAATGCTGCCCCCCATCAACGCAGATGAGCTGCCCGGTGACCGCCTTCGCCTCGAGAAAATAGCCGAGAGCGGCGCAGATATCGTCTTCGTCCGTGCCGCGGTTTAGTATGGTGCTTGCACGTTGGCGGAGAAAATGCTCCTCACTTTGCCGTGCCCCGCGCAACGTGGGTCCAGGCCCAATGGCATTGACCCGGATGTGCGGGGCAAGGGCCTGTGCCGCCGTGCGCGTGAAAGCCCAGAGCCCCATCTTTGCGAGCGTGTAGGTCATAAATTCCGGGGTCGGTTTGAGCACACGCTGATCGATCATGTTGACAACCAGGGCCTGCGCAACCGGCTCGCCCTTGGCATCGACCTCTGCGCGCGGTGCTTGCCGCGCGAACGCCTGGGTTAAAAAGAGCGGGGCGCGCAAATTGGTGCCAAGGTGACGCTCCCAGCTTGAAAGCGTGGCGGTCTCAAGCCGGTCATGGTCAAAAATCGACGCATTGTTGATGAGCAGATCAAGCGGCCCGCCCAGCGCCTCAGCGGCTCTGGGAACCAGCGCTAAAGTTTCGTCGTGATCAAGAAGATCGGCTTTGAGCGCAACCGCCCGAACGCCAACGCTGCGCGCCTTGGCCGCCGTTTCCTGAGCCGCATCCTGGCTTGTCGCATAATGAATGGCCACATCAAAGCCCCGGCGCGCAAGATAAAGCACCATCGCGCGCCCGAGCCTGCGCGCCCCTGCTGTGACCAAAGCTCGCCGCACGCCGTCACCCTCCTATTTTCCCATCCCCTGATCAGGACAAGGTGGCTAGATAGCCCGCATAGAGCACCAGAAAACCCACCCCACCCCAGCGGCCAAGCGCCTTTCCTGTCACAACCCAGTAAAGCAAAAGCGCTGAACTTGCTAACATCACCCAAACATCGCGGCTAAGCGCTTCGGCCGGCACGGGAATGGGGGCCACAAGCCCGGTCACCCCCATGATGAAAAGCAAATTGAAAAGGTTCGACCCCAACACATTACCCATGGCCACGCCTGCTTCACGCCGCAAGGCCGCAATGAGCGTGGTAAAAAGCTCGGGCAACGAGGTTCCAACCGCCACGATTGTGAGCCCGATGGCAAGCTCGCTAACCCCAACCGCGCGGGCAATGCCTACCGCGCCGTCAACCAGTAAGTCCGCGCCAATGGGCAAGCCAACAAGCCCGAAGGCCAAAAAACCAAGCGTCTTCCAGAGCGGCGGGGCGATTTCGGGCACCTCCGTGCTGGCAAGGCTTGGCCGTGTTTTTAGCGTGCGCTGCCAAAGCTCGGCGAGCGCAAGCGCCATTGCCGCCAACAAAATCACCCCGTGCAGCCGGCCAATTGTTCCCCCAAGAGCCAAGCCCACAAACAGAACCGACCCCGCCATCATAATGGCGTAGTCTCGCCGCACGGCGTGCCCAACCTGAACCGCTGCAAACAGCGCCGGCAGCCCCATCACCACTAAAACGTTGGCAATATTTGAGCCGACGACATTACCAAGGGCAATCTCAGGCGCACCTTTAAGGGCTGCCTGCACTGAGACCAAGAGCTCAGGGGCTGAGGTCCCAAAGGCGACCACTGTCAGGCCCACAACCAAAGCCGGAACGCCAAGCCGAAGGGATAAAGTGACCGCGCCGCGCACCAAAGAATCTCCGGCCAGAACCAACAAACCGAGCCCTCCGACAACAAAAAGCACATCGAGAAGCATGCATCAGCCTCGTTATGATTAAGCGACTTGCTCATAAATTGGGGCAACCAGGCCGGCCGCAGGGGCCGGGGTTTTCGGCAATGCGAATGCGCCCGCAAGTGGGGCAGCGCAGGTTGTCGAGCGCCCGCGCGCGCCGCGAAGACGGAAGCTTCAGCCGAAAGCCCACGCTGCGCAGGATCGCAAGCAAAGCCATTGCGATCAGAAAGAGGGTGACAATCTTGACAAGCATCTCTCAAAGCCCGAGGCGTGTCCAAAGCGCGCGTTCTTCGGCAAGCGCCATCGCCTCAGATAAGGCCAGGCTCAGAGCGCCCTCCGCGGGTGCAGGGGGAAAGCCTGCGTGTGCGCCAAAGCACCCTGAGGCTCTTTTGCCAAAGCCTCCGGCAAGGCCGAGTTTCTGGGCAAGTGTCGGACGCAGGGCGAAGGGGACGATGCGCACCTTTTCCCCATAGCGGGCCTTGAGCACCGGCTCAACATGGCCAAGCCCATCGACAAGCCCAAGCCGCACTGCCTCGACCCCAGGCCAGAACCGGCCGTCAAAAAGATCGGTGTCTGTGGCAAGCCGGGCGCCGCGGCGGTCTTTGACGTGGGCAATGAAGGCCTCATGCAAGGTTGTCAGCAAGACCTTTAGCCGAGCGACATCTTCAGGATTTTCTGGCAAAAAGGGGTCAAGCTGGCTTTTGTGGGCGCCTGCGGTATGGATGCGCCGCTCAAGGCCGAGGCGGGCAAGGGCCTCGTGCGCCCCGAAGGATGTAAAAATCACCCCGATTGAGCCCACAATCGAGGTCGCATCGCAATAAATCTCATCAGCCGCGCAAGCGATCCAATAGCCGCCCGAGGCCGCAGCATCTTCAACAAAGGCCAAGACGGAAACCTTGGTTTCTTGGGCAAGCCGCCTGATGCGCGCGGCAATCAGCGCGGATTGTGCAGCAGAGCCCCCAGGCGAATTGATCACAAGCGCAACCGCGCGCGGCCGGCCAGAGCGGAATGCACGCTCGAGAATGGGGGCAAGCGCAGCATCAGACAGGCGCGCTCGCCCAAGCGGGCCGATTGCACCCTGCAAACGGATCAGATTGACCCGCGGCCCACGACGGCTAAAAACGCTTGGCAGCGCAAAGAGGCGGCTCATAGCCAGGCATCTAGAGCGCCTCGGCGCTCACCACAAGGGCAACAGCAGAAAGTCACGAGCAGCGCGGTCCCTTGGCCAGTCGGCGGCAAGGCCAGCTTTGCGCGGGATGCTTTGAGGCGGAGCATGGGCTTGGCGCACTTGGCCGGGGCAAGGATTTTTGCGCAGAGCAGCTTCGGCGAAAATCCGCCAAAACGCGCAATCGGGAGTCTGGTTCAACGAGCCCGAAGTGCCAAGCGTTACCCAAGCCCGCGCGCCTCGGCCAACAGCGAAAGCACCGCCATGCGCACCGCTACCCCCATCTCGACCTGGTCTTGGATCACCGAGCGCGTGAGATCATCGGCAATCGCGCCATCGATTTCGACGCCCCGGTTCATGGGCCCGGGATGCATGACAATGGCATCCGCCTTGGCATAGCGCAGCTTCTCGCCGTCGAGCCCATAGCGATGAAAAAATTCGCGCTCAGAGGGAACAAAGGCGCCATCCATCCGTTCCCGCTGCAGGCGCAGCATCATCACCACATCCGCCCCCGCAAGCCCTGCCCGCATGTCGTGGAAGACACGGCAGCCGAGCGATGCAAAGACCGTGGGAACCAAGGTTGGCGGCCCCACAAGCCGAACTTCGTTCTCAAGCTTTTGCAACAAAAGCAAATTCGACCGCGCAACGCGGCTGTGCGCGATATCGCCGCAGATCGCCACCGTAAGCCCGTGGATCCTGCCCTTTCGGCGGCGGATCGTAAGCGCATCAAGCAGAGCCTGGGTCGGATGCTCGTGCCGCCCATCGCCTGCGTTAATCACTGCGCAATCGACCTTTTGCGCAAGAAGCTCCACCGCCCCCGATGACGGATGGCGCACAACCAGAAGATCGGGCCGCATTGCGTTGAGCGTGAGGGCGGTGTCGATCAGCGTTTCGCCCTTGCGCAAGCTCGAGCCTTCGACGGGCAGGGTGATGACGTCTGCGCCAAGCCTTTGCCCGGCAAGTGCAAAGCTGGCCTGGGTGCGGGTTGAGGGCTCGAAGAACAGGTTGATCTGTGTGCGCCCACGCAAGACATCCACCCGCTTCTCCGCCGCACGGTTGAGCGCCACAAAGCGCTCGGCGCGGTCAAGGATCATGAGGATCTCCTCAGCCGAGAGCGCACTGATGCCAAGCAGATGACGCTGGACAAAGCGCATATTGTGCCGGTTCGGCCCCTCGTGAAACGCCTTGATCCCGACTAAAGAGTTGCCCGCACGCGCGCAAGCGGGTCGTGATGGGCGAAGGGGCGGGGGGCTTTGCGTTGCGCGCATATACCCAAAAGGGTCAGCCCGGTGCAGAACGGGCCGAGTCTCACGCCGCCTGACCGCGTGCCCCGCAGGCATTCTGCACACCAAAGCCTCGCGCGGCGCGCGGCGGTGTGTTATTGCCCCTCTCAAGGCCCCTTCGCCGCTCTGCCCGTTGCCGGCTGCACGGTCACGGCTTTGCGCCGAGAATCGACAAAGCCTTTCTGCGCCGCACCTTTTTTCTAGAAAATCCCGCTCGTGGCGCGCGTCTGCGCGCGCTGTGCGCGGTGCAAAACGGTTTGCGTGAACGCCCTGGCACGGTTAGCGTTGTTCTTGATGAGAGCTGCGATTCGAAATGGCAATTCGGGGGAGGAGCCGCTGACGGAAGCGGAACTTAGCGAACTTGTTGCGCTTTTGGACTGGCAGCGCGTGATGGGGGCGGATGAGGCGCTAAGCGAAACCGCGATCGATCGGTTTGAGCTTTCAGCGCGGGAAGAGCGCACGCATGCGCCGGGCTTGCCTCAGCGTGCCCTTGAGCCGCCGCGCGTCTTGCACCCTGCAAGCCCAGACGTTGGGCTCGCGTCGGCCGCCATCAAAACCCATCGGCGCCCGGGCGAGAACCCAATTGCCCAAGCCATGGCCGAGGCCGAGCGGCGGGCCCATGCCGCAACAACGCTTGCCGCGCTTGCCGACGCCTATGCCGCTTTCGATGGCTGTCCGCTCAAATTTGGCGCCAATCGGTTTGTCTTTGCCGATGGTAACCCGAGCGCGCATGTAATGATTGTGGGCGAGGCGCCCGGCGCTGAGGAAGACCGCCTCGGGCGGCCCTTCGTTGGCCCGGCAGGTCAGCTTCTTGACAAGATGTTCGAGGCCATCGACCTCTCGCGCACGGCGGATGATCCAGCGAAAGCGCTTTATATCACAAACACCGTTGCCTGGCGCCCGCCCGGAAACCGCCAACCAACCGAAGAGGAAATTGCCGTCTGCCGCCCCTTTCTTTTGCGCCATATCGCGCTTGTCAAACCGCGTGTTCTTGTTGCGCTTGGCAATGCGGCACTTGCGGCTTTGTTGGGAAAGCAAGGGATTACGCGCCTGCGTGGACAGCTTCACCAAACCGCCTTCGGGCCCGTTTTGGCAAGCTTCCATCCCTCGGCCCTGTTACGGCGCCCGGAATGGAAGCGCGAGGCCTGGGCTGATTTGTTGACCCTCAAAGCCTTTTTGCAAGATCTTGAGCGAAGCCCATGACCCTAACCCTCCCCCGCCGTTTTGACGAAAGCCGCCGCTTTGTTCCCGTGCGCTTTGCTGTTCTGACCGTGTCAGACACGCGCGATCTGGATTCCGATCGCTCAGGCGCCCTGTTGGCCGAACGAATCACCGCCTCGGGCCATCTCCTTGCAGCGCGTGCGCTGGTGCGTGATGACCGCGATGCCATTGTCGCAAAACTGCGGGCCTGGATTGTGGACCCTGACATCGATGCGATCCTTTCCACCGGCGGCACTGGCCTGACCGGGCGCGATGTGACGGTCGAAGCGCATCGCGCGGTTTACGAAAAAGAAATTGACGCCTTTGGCATGCTCTTTGCGCTCGTCTCGGCGCTCAAGATTGGCACCTCGGCCATTCAAAGCCGGGCCTGTGCGGGCGTTGCGGGGGGGAAATACCTCTTTGCGCTTCCCGGAAGCCCCGGCGCTTGCCGCGATGCGTGGGACGAAATTTTGGCTCCGCAATTCGACTATCGCCACCGCCCGTGCAATTTTGTTGAAATCATCCCGCGCCTCACGGAGCATTTACAGCAAAATGGCGCGTCACTGGGGGCAAAGGCGGGGGCAAGCTCTTTGTCCGAGTAGATGCGCGCTTTACATACCCAAATGGAAGATGATTTCTGCCCTGAGTTTGATGAGGGGGAATGCGTTTTCTTGCTCGCACCTTCTGGGGTCTTGTTGCGCTGGCGCTGACGGTGGCCTTGCTGCTTCTGGCGGTGCAAATCGTGCAGGCCGCGCTTGCCGAGCGGGCCAAGCGCGCCGAGCAGGCGATACCCATCCGCGAGCGGGTCTTTGCGGCGCGCGTGGTGAGGGTTGAGCCCGGGGCCCATGCGCCGCAGTTTGCAAGCTATGGCGAGGTGCGCGCCCGCCGCAGCGTCGACCTCAGGGCACCCTTGGCTGGGCGGGTTATTTGGGTTGCGCCTGAGCTTGCAAGTGGCGTGCCGGTGGAAGAAGGCCAGGTGCTCCTTAAGCTCGACCCGACCGAGGCGGAAGCCGCGCTTGCTCTTGCCCGAACGGATCTTGCCCGCGCTGAAATCGACCTTCGCGATGCCGAGCGGCTTGTGGCCTTAACCGCGCGCGACCGCGCCGAGGCCGAAGCGCAGGTTGCTCTGCGCGAACGCGCACTTGCCCGGCGCCAAGAGCTCATTGCGCGCGGAGTCGGATCGGACGCTCAGGTCGAAGAAGCCGAGCTTGCGCTGGCCGCGGCGCGAGCGCAGGCAATTGCGCGAGCCTCTGCTGAAGCGCAAGCGCAAACGCGGCTTGAGCTTGCTGCGGCGCAGCGCACACGCGCCGCGCTTGCTGTGGCTGAGGCCGAGCGGCGGCTTGCTGAAACGGTCATCACGGCGCCCTTTGCCGGCGTTGTGGCTGAGCTTGCAGTCAGCGCGGGCGCCATCATTTCGCCAAACGAGCGGCTTTTGCAGCTCATTGATCCGGATGCGCTCGAGATTGCCTTTCGCCTTTCCACCGCGCAATTTTTGCGGCTGATCGACGATGAGGGCGCGCTTTTGCCCCTTGTTGGCGAGGCGGTTCTCGAGGTGGGCGGAGTGATGATTTCGTCGCCCATTCGGCTTGCGCGGGTTGCGCCTCAGGTTGGTGAAGCGCAATCGGGCCGGCTGCTTTTTGCCGAGCTTCTGGCCCCGCGCGGCTTCCGCCCGGGCGATTTTGTTTCGGTTCGGGTCACCGAGCCTCTTTTGCCTGATGTCGCGGTTTTGCCCGCAGCCGCGGTCGACGCGGCGGGGCACGTTTTGGTCGTTGGGCCGGAGGAGCGGCTTTTTTCTGCAACGGTCGAGATTGTCCGGCGCGAACAAGACCGGGTGTTGGTCCGCGCGCCAGACTTAGCCGGGCGCGAGATTGTTGCGCTGCGCACGCCGGTTTTGGGCGAGGGCATCCGGATCCGGCCCCAGCGCGCCGATGCAGCCCCCGCGCCGGCGGCCGAGCCTGAGATGGTTTCACTCGATCCCGAGCGGCGTGCGGCTTTGATCGCCCGAGTTTCGGGAAACACCTTTATACCCGAACCTGTCCGCGCACGGATTTTGGCGGAGCTGCAGCAAGACCGCGTCCCCCGAAGGCTGGTTGAGCGGCTCGAGTCTGGGGGGCCGGGTGGCTGAGCGCGCGCTGTCGTGAGGCTGCAAGCCCAGCGCCGCGCAAGGGGAAAGACGAAGCGGTTGGCCGCGCAAGAACGCGCCTGCCGCCTCATTAAACCGCCTGAACCCTCCTGCCAAGGCACATGCTCAAACGCTCCCGCCGCGCTCGTCTGCGCGGCGTGCCTTGCGGTCACCGCGTGCGGAGGCCGCTTCTTGAACTGTGCTTCAGCCTAAGGAGAAACCCGTCTCCCTGTAAACGATCACTCAAGAACCACAGCGGTTGCAACGAAGCCCTCTCCCCGCCAGAAACGAATTGGGAACTCAGAGCCCACCGACCAGGGCCCAAGCGTTTGCGCAAGCGTCGCGATGAGATGCCCTTTGCCCTCCCGCACTGAGGCGGCCGAAAAATCGAAGTAAGACTGAACAATCGGATAAAGCGCTTTAAAAAGCGCTTCTTTGGCCGAAAAGACCAAAGCGCTTGGCAAGCCAGCCTCCTCTGGCCTGAGGACCACCGGCAGAAGATCGGCCGCAAGCGGCTGATCACGTTCAAGGTCAATGCCAAGAGCGGCGATGGCTTCTTGCCGAGCCACGGCGGCTAGGCAAAGGCCGTTGCAGTGGCTGATCGACCCGACCAAGCCTTGCGGCCAAAGGGGCGCCCGATCTTGGCCCATGAGAACAGGCTTGGGGCTAAGACCAAGCTTTCGCTGTGCCTGAGCCGCGGCTGAGCGCCCGCCGGCAAATTCGCGCTGGCGCTCCACAACTGCATGCGCAATGGCTGCCCGTTCTGCCGGATGTAAAAAGCGCGGATCCATTGGCCATGAAAGAGCCAAAGCGACGGATTTCGGAAGGATCGCAGCAAGACTCACCAAAACGTGCTGAGACCCTGCCAAGCCCACGCGGGCGCTCGGCAAGCCGGCGAGCGGCACGGCTGCCGATGCGCCTTTTGGCGCTTCAAACGTGGCGTCTGGTTTATCCATAGCCATGTGCCGCGCTTAAGCGAAGCGCAAAGCGCTCGCTAAACCTGCTGCAGGCGCGCCTGCCGCATCGCGCGACGGCGCGCCAAGAGTTCGGCACGCTCGGCCTCAAGCGCGGGGGCGGAGTCCAAGGCCTCTGCTGACCGGAGCGCGGGTGAAGGGCCAGCCGCGCCAGCGTGCGCGGGCGCAGTTCTTTTTCCCTTGCCGCTTAGGCTTGCTCCCGTTTGCGCAAGGTGGTGCGCCAGATCGGCCAGAACGGGGAACCGGAAGAGGTCGGTGATGGCAAGATCAGGCCGCCCCAGAGCCTCGCGCAGCCGCCGATGCGCTTGCAGCGCCAAAAGTGAGTGGCCCCCAAGATGAAAGAAATGATCGCGCGGGCCAATCTCGGGCAGGCCAAGAAGCTCTTTCCACACTGTGGCCACAACCATCAGGATTTCGTTTTCATCCTTTTCTCCTGCGGAAGGGCTTTGCGGGGCGCTCGGCAGGCTTGGTTGCGCGGGAGGCGATGCGTCGGCTTTTGGTTCGGGCCGGGGTTGCGCGAAGGGGTTCGGCAGGGCGGCGCGATCAATCTTTCGGTTTGGTGTTTCGGGAAAACGATCGAGCCGCACGATCCGATCGGGCCGCATGAAGGGGGGGAGCCTGTCAGCCAAAGCCGCGGCAAGCGCGGCCACATCGGCCATGCCTGTCACATAGGCCACAAGCCTAAGGTCGCCTTGCGCATCTGCCTGCGCGTTGACCACAGCGCCGGTGACCCCGGGCAGAGCGCCGAGAGCCGCTTCAACTTCGCCGAGCTCGATTCGATGTCCGCGGATTTTGACTTGTCCATCGCCGCGCCCAAGAAACTCGACGGCGCCATCGGCGCGGATCCGCACTCGATCGCCCGTGCGGTAGTACCTGAGCCCCGATGACGGCTCTGTCACAAAGCGCTCTGCCGTCAAACCCGGACGGCGCCAATAACCGCGCGCGACGCCTGCGCCCGCGATCCAAAGCTCGCCCTCCACGCCGATGGGAAGCGGTGCGCCGGTTTGGGAGCGCACCTCGAAGCGGGTGTTGGCAATTGGGCGGCCAAGCGGGGCTGTGCCCGCGGTGCCGGTCACCCGCCCCGCGCTTGACCAGATGGTCGTCTCGGTAGGACCATAAAGGTTGAGCACCGCTTGCCCGGTGAGCTCGGCAAGCGCTGCGGCCAAGGCGCCCGGCAGTGCCTCGCCCCCAAGCATGATCTCCCGCACCTCTCCCAGTGCCGCGCGCGTGCCCTCATCAGCCAAAAGCAAGCGCGCCATAGTTGGCGTGCATTGCAAATACGTCACCTTGTGCCGGATGATCTGTGCGGCAAGCGAAAAATCCGTCTCACTGAGCTGCGCGGCTGCCTGCAGGCGGTGGACAACCTCGGCCAAAGGCTTCAAGCTTTCCAGAACGACCTCGGTCGGTATGCCATAGTCGATCAGGCAGGCAATTTCATTCACCCCAACGGCGCGCACCTGTTCGATCCGCGCAAGCGCATCTTCAACCGTGCCGAAAAGCCCTGATTCCTCGAAATAGCGCTCGAAGGCGAAGTCCAAAATCGCATCGAGTTCTTGAGGGGAAAGGGTGGTCAGATCAATGTCGAGGGGCGTTTGCGCGCCGGCAGGGCGCTTGAATGCCGGGAACGCCCAGGCATAGTGCTGCACAAGCCCGACCGCGGCGGCAAGATAGGCCTTCATCGGCGCGCGCGCAATTTCGCGCGCTGTGGCCCGATCAGGGGCAAGGAAGGTGTGCAGCATGAGCGTGACGGTAAAGGCGCGCGGATCATGCCCTGCCCGGCGCAGAGCATCGCGATAGATAGCAATTTTGTCGGCAAGTTCCGGGATCGATTGGCCAAGGAGATGCGTCAAGACATGCGCGCCAATCTCCCCTGCCTGGCGCCAACTGTCCGGATTGCCCGCCACCGTCAGCCACAGGGGCAGCTCGCGCGACAGAGGCCGCGGCAAGGTGACGATGGCCTCGCGTTTGCCATCGCCGCGGTCGAATTCCACCGCCTCTCCCCGCCAGAGCCTGCGCAGGGTGTCGATTGTTTGTAAAGTGGCGTCCTTATGCTTTGGCGGGGCGTTTTCGGGCCTCAGGACGAAATCAACCGGATGCCAGCCCGACGCGATTGCCAAGCCGATTCGGCCGTTCGACAAATTGTCAATCACGGCCCAATCTTCGGCGATCCGGATCGGGTGGTGCAGCGGTGCCACACAGGAGCCCGCCCGCACCGAAACGCGGCTTGTCACCGCCGCGACGGCGGCCCCGGTTACCGCTGGGTTCGGGTAGGGCCCCCCGAAAGCGTGGAAATGCCGCTCAGGCGTCCAGACTGCCGAAAACCCATGCGCATCGGCAAAGCGCGCCGCCTCGAGCAAAAGCGCATATTTGCGCGTGCCCGGCCCGTCATCATTGCCCCAGAAGAAAAGACCAACGCCAAAATCGCCCCGCGGCCTTGTGGAGGAGGAAAGCGCAAGCCGCCCTTCCTCAGGCGTGAGCACCACCGAAAAGCCACGCGCAAGCGTCCAAAAAAGCTCGAGCACCGAGATGTCAAAGCTGATCGAGGTCAAGGCCAGCCAGACGCCCGGCGGATCATGCGGAATCACCGCATCCATCCCGGCAAAGAAATTGACCACCTGCCGGTGCTCAACCATCACACCCTTTGGCTGCCCGGTCGAGCCCGAGGTGTAAAGAATATAGGCCAAAGTCTCAGGTGTTGGCCCCTCAGTAAGCCGTGCTGTTGGGGCTTGAGCGATGCGCGGATCGGTATCGATGCAAAGCCGGACCGGTCCCCCGGCGGGAAGCGTGCCATCCAAGGCAGCCTCGGTCACGATCAAGGGCGTGCCGCTATCTTCCGCGTAAAACCGTAACCGCTCGGCCGGATAGGTCGGATCAAGTGGCACATAAGCCCCTCCAGCCTTCATGATTCCAAGCGCAGCGGCAACCAAAAGCGGCCCCCGGCGCAGATGAAGCCCAACCGGAACCTCAGGCCGCACCCCAAGCGCGCGCAACACATGGGCAAGCCGGTTTGCCTCAGCATCGAGCGTGGCGTAGGTGATCTTTCGGTCTTCAAAGATCAGTGCGACGGCATCGGGCGTGCGATCAACCTGCGCCTCGATTTCAGCAACGATCGTCGAGGAGGGCACGGGGCAAGCGGTTGCGTTCAGCGCCTCGCCAATTGCGCTGTCGGCGGGGCTGATGCGATTGAGGTTTTCGCAGGGCTCTTCGATATCAAAGGCGGCGGCAAAACGGGCGCGGCCCGCCCAAAGTGCAAGCTCAGCCGCAGAGAGCGTTTCAGAATATAGCCGGCACCCGCTCTCTTCGGCCACAATCGAAAGCGCACAGCCCGGAATGGGCAGGCCCGATTCAGAAAGCCCGAAGGGCGGAGGCTCAAGCGGGCCAAGCCCCGGCACGCGCAGCAAAAGGTCCCGCGCCCAGCCCGGATGAACCCGCGCAAGCGCAGCTGCCGCGGCAAACTGCCCGACCCGATCGGCAAGCGTTGCGCCGTCAAGCGTGACCGGCACCCAGGGCATCACATGCTCTGGGGCAAGGGCATGGGTTTCGTGAACAGCCGCGTTCGCGTAGGCCCAGCCCCCCGGCGCCCAAAGCGACAAGGCGGCGGCAACCTCACGCGCGGGCGCATTCAGCTGGATGCTCCCGCCCTGGCCCTTCAGCAAGGAGAGCTTGGGCGGGGTGAAGCCTTGCAGCCGCTCGGCCCAAAGCTCTTCGCTGGCGGCGATGCGGCGCATCGCTTGGTCAAGCGCCGCACGATCGGGTTTGGGCAAGACCTCGCCGGGAGCGGCCGCCTGCAACACCGGCTCACCCCGCCAGCAGACAAGCGTGAGCTGCACCGCTTCCGCGGCGCGCGCTTGCGACTCCGCTGGCGCATTCCCGTGCCGGGTCTCGAGCCCGGCTGCTGCTAAGGCTTCGTCCGCCAGGCTGGTGCCACACGCTACGGTCATCGTGTCACCTGCAACGGCAAGCACCTCGCCCGGGCGCGCAGCAGCGGCGCCAGGGGCGGGCACGGCCTTCTTGACCACGAAAACCCCGCGCTTTGTGAAAATCTTGGGCACTGTCAGTGGGTTGCGATAACCGCCGTAGTCCAATGCACGCACAAGCCGCACAAGAGCTTCGGCCGGCTCTGAAAAATCGAGATGCCCCATGGCCGCTGGCCGATCCGTGCGGCGATAAAGACGCCTGCGCGAGAGATCTTGCTCTGTTCGTTCAGGCAAGCCCGCCTCAACAGCGGCGATGACCTGCGGAAAGCTTTCCACCCCGGCCGCAAAACAGCGTGCGTTGAGGCTGAAGGCGGTGTCATCAGGAAGAATCGGAACCGGACCCCGCAGGATGACCGCGCCAGCATCGACACGCCTTTCGATGAGATGCCAGGTGATGGCATGCTCATGCGCTCCTTCAAGAAGCGCCCAGACCGGCACATTGAGGCCTGCGCGTTCGGGCAAGGGACCGTCGTGGAAATTGATCGCCCCCTTTTCCGCAGCGGCCAAAACATCGGCCTCAAGGAGCGTTAGGTTGGCAATTGAAAAAAGCCAATCGAAGCGGTCAACCCCGAGGGCATACAAGCGCCCGGCAAGCCCTGGCCCCGGCGGGCAGACCAAAAGCGCAGTCTTTTCGGCCCAAGCGGCGATCTCGGGGTTTTGTGTCACCAGAGCTGCCACATGATGGCCGCGTGCCAGCCAGGCCTCAGCACAAGAAACAACGAGCGCCTCCGCACCGACAAAAACCGCCGTCAAAGGCATGGCACAGCTCCGAACCTCATTCTGGGGTGAATTCGTGTCTCACGAGATCGCGCAAAAAATGTGGCGGCCAATGGGCAGACCGACGTTCAACTGCGATTCTGATCGCGTAAATCAATGCCCCGGCAAGGTAAGCCGCCGTCGCCGCGCGCGCGTAAAGCCGGCCGTGATGCTTTTCGAAATACCGCTTGCGCGAGCGGAACCAATAGGGCGGAACGTGCTGCCATTCCTTCATGCCGGTGCTGACTGAGCCGATATGCATCACCCGGCTTTCCCGCACGTAAACCGTGGGCCAGCCGGCAAGCCGCGCGCGCCGGCAGAGATCGGTTTCCTCAAAATAAAGAAAAAAACTCTCGTCAAAGAGCCCGATCTCATCGAGCACACGCTCGCGGATCATGAGGCTTGCGCCGGCAAGCCAATCGACGGGCCCGGTCGCCTCGGGAGGGGGCGGGGCAACAACCCAACGCGCGAGCAACCGGCTGATTGGCCCAGTGCGCGCGCCGGCCTCAAACTCGCTCAAAAGCGAGGGGAAGCGAAAGGCGGTGACATGCGGTGCGCCGTCTTCGCCATAAATAAAGCTGCCGGCAAGGCCGACTTCGGGATGCGCGTCGAGATATGCTTTAAGCTTCGCGATGGCATCCCGTTCAGGAAAAGCATCGGAATTGAGGATGTAGACATAATCAGGACGCCGCCCATCAGGCAGGCCCGCACGAATGCCGACATTATTTCCCGCCCCGTAGCCGCCGTTCGAACCGGCTTGCAGAACGCGCACGCGGGGATGGCCAGCAAAGGCTTCTGACAATGCCTCAAAACTACCATCGCCGCTTGCATTGTCGACAATGGTCACAGCGCCCTCAAGCCCTTCCATCGCCGCAAGAGCGGCTTTTGCGGCGCGCTCAGTAAGGGCGGCGGTGCGCCAATTGAGAATGACGCACAAGATCGTGCTCATAGCGTGACCTCTTCTTTCTCGACCCCTAGAGCAACCGCCGCCCCGTGCAGGTTTGGTTGATCGGCGCTGAAGGCGGGGTTGGCGCGCCCCGCCTGCGCTTCTGCCCTGTCGCAAGCCTCGCAAAGCTGCCGCAAAATTTCGGCCAAGACGCGCACATTCGGCTCAAGCACCATCGAATCATGATCGCCTGGGACCTCATAGATGGAGAGCTTTGGCATCCACACCCCCCAGCCGTTATCGGGGAAAACGTATTCGCGCTCGCGGCTGACCCAGCGGCCATTGAAGACGCGCCAATGCCGGTCAAGCGGCGGGCGGAACAGGGCCACCTGGCCCTCATACCGCCTGAGCCTGACGTGCCTCAGCGCCTCGCGGAAGGCCGCCTCAACCCGGCGGTTATGCGGGCTTGCCTCGGTGGGCTCGGCCCAGCGTTGGGCCTCGGCCCAGTCGCGGCGTGCTTCAAGCCAGTCGCGCAGATAGCGAGGTCCAGCCCGCCGCAGCTCAGCCCATTTGATCAGCGCGCGATCAAGAAGCGCGAGCCGCGGCCGCTCAGGCAACGGCGTGTCCAGAAGAACGAGCAGCGCCACCTCTTCGCCCTGTTCGCGAAGGGCTTGTGCCATCTCCAAGGCGGTAAGCCCCCCACCTGAGAAGCCGCCGAGCAGATAGGGCCCTTTGGGCTGGATCGCGCGCACCTCGGCCAGATAATCGCGCGCGGCCTCATCAAGCCTTTGGTGTGGCTCGTCTTCGCCCGTCAAGCCGCGCGCCTGGAGCCCATAGAAGGGACGATCGCGCCCCATCAACACGGCAAGTTGGCGGAGGTTCAAGACATTGCCGAACATGCCTGCGACCATAAAAAACGGAAGACGCGCGGCGTTTTCGGGCTCTTGCATGGGCACAAGGTAGCGAAAGCGCCGTTTGCCAGCGCTCGTGCTTGGAGCAGCAGCATCGCTGTCCAAGGCGGCCAGACCACCCTGTTCAACGATCAACGCGGCAATTTTGGCCACACTTGGCGCTTCGAACAGGGCCGAAAGCGGCAAGTCAACCGCAAAGGCGCGCTTGATGCGGGCAAAAAGCCGCACCGCGATCAGGGAATGCCCGCCGAGGTCAAAGAAATCATCGTCAACCCCGACGCTCTCAATCCCAAGCAATTCCTCGAAAAATCCGGCTAATGTCTGTTCGAGCGGGGTGCGCGGGGCGACATAGGGCGTGGCAAGTGTCGGGCGCGCAAAGCGAACCGGGCCCTGTTGGGCTGAGCGCCCCTCGGCCTCGCCCACCGCTTCGGAAGCTATCGTCGCTTTGTGAAATCTGGAATTAGCGGCCTCCTCTTGCAGGGCCGGAAGCGGAATTGGGGAGATCGCCACCACAGGCTCAGGCCGGCCAAGCGCGCGCACAAAGGCCTCGACCCCCTCGGCGGCGGTGATTCCAAGCGCGAGGTTCCGCCTGAAGCGGATTTCGTGCAGGCTTAGGCTGCGGGGGGGCTCGCTGTGGATTTCGGCTGCCTTTGGGGGTGGTAAAGCCGCAAACCCGCCGAGCAGCCGCCGCATGGCAAAGCCTCGGATTTCGAGCACCACCTGCCCGTCAGGCGCAGCAAGGACGAGATCAAAACGGGCAACCCCGCCCTCTGCCGGCGCGGCGCGGGCATGGCAAATGACTTCGGCCGGAACCGAAGCCAAAAGGCAAATCCGGTCATAGCCAACCGGAACCCAAAGATCAGCCGGATCATAGCCCTGGACCAGAGGCAGCGCAAAACCGGTTGCCATATCGACAAGAGCCGGATGCGCGCGAAAGCCCGCATCGAGGTCGCCCGCGAAAGCGTCTGGAAGCCGCAGCAAGGCGAGCCCCTCGTTTCCACCATAGGCGATGCGGCGCAACACCCGCCACCGCGGACCAAAGCGCAAGTGTGCCTCTTGGGGGATCTTAAGGCCCGCTTCGTCTGCAAGCACCTTTTCGCTCAGCCGCGCCGTGAGGGCGGCAAGATCAAGCCGCGGGGCACTTGGCTCGGCCCCAACACCCATGTACGGCACAAACCGTGCCTCGGCATGCAAAAGCCATCCGCGCCGCCCCTCGGCCTCGACTTCGCTTTCAACCCGCGCGCGCAGCACCTTTCCGTGTGGCTCGAGCACAATGCGCAGCGGGGTTGCCTTGCCAACCGGGATTGGGCGCAAAAGCGTCAAATCCTCAATCACACTTGGGCGTGGTGCGCCGGCCTCGGAGCCGCGCAAACAGACATCCGCGGCCTCAAGCAGAAGCTCGACAACGCCCGTTCCCGGCACAAGCGCTTGGCCTTGCGCGGTGCGGTGTTCATCAACAAGCCAATCGCCCGGTGAGAGCGTTGTGTGCAAAACGATTCGACCGCCTGCGCCGCGGCTTTGGGTGGCAAGAAGCGGCGGCTTCGGCGCAAGCGGCTCACCCTCGGCCTGATCGGCAACCGCCTTGGCGGCCATGCCGATATCGGCCCACACACCCCAAACCAGCGCCTGCACTTTGGTGCGGTCATGCGCGCGCGCGAGGGCATAGGCATTGAAGACCTCGTTTGCCGCAATGTAATCCGTCTGCCCCGCGGGGGGCACAAGCGTTGAGCTTGAGGAAAACAGCACAAGGTGGGAAAGGCTACCATCCGGAAACAGCCGGTCGAGGACCTTGAGGCCATGAAGCTTTGGCGCAAGCACTGCTTCAAGATCGGCAACTGATTTGGCAAGGAGCGGCGCATCGTCGATCTGCCCCGCGGCGTGGATGACGCCATCAATTTGCCCCCAGAGAGCGCGGATCTCGGCCACAGCGTGTTGCATGGCCTCTAGACTGCAGACATCGGCGGCCCGTGCCATCACCTGGCCGCTTTCCAAAAGCATTGCGAGGCGGCCCGCACGGGTGCTTTCGGGCGAAGGAAGCCTTCGGCCAACGAGCGCCACGCGGGCGTGCTTCTGCCTGACCAAAGCTTCGGCCAAAGTCAGGCCAATGCCGCCAAAACCTCCGGTGATGAGCCAAACAGACCCCTCGGGCAAAGGATCAGCCGGCGCAAGCGGAGCCGGTTCAAGCCTGCGGACAAGCCTGCGTCCGCCCCGCCAAACCGCCTCGCGGCTGCCAGGCTCGCCCAAGAGCTCTTCAAGCACGGCGCGGGTGAGCTCCCCGTTCGGTGCCGTTTTGGGGTCAAGCGGCGGCAAATCGGCCCAGGCCACGGGCCAGCCCAATTCTTGCGGCAGGGTTCGGACGGGGCCGGCAACGAGCGTGGCGTCAAAAAACCCGCCCTGAGCGCGGACATGCCAGCCACCAGTAGTGAATACCACAACCTGCTCGGGGTTAGGGGCCGCTTCGGCCGTCCAGGCCTGAGCCAAATGGATCAAGCTATAAAAGCCGCGTTCAAGCTGGCGCTGGGTGCGTTCGACCTGAGCGGTTGGGGCGCAGGGCCAAAACAGCGCAATCCGCTCGGGCGGCTCGCCACGGGCCAGAAGATCCTGCACGAGCCGTTCAAACCCCTCGCGCCCCTGCCCTGGGTCGAGAAGATAGCCTAACGGGTGGCGCGCAAAGCCATCGCCAAGCCGCACCTCGGTGACCCGATGCCCACCCTCGCGCAAGCGGCGGATCGCAGGCGGAGCAAAGGCGCGATCGGCAAACACAAGCCAGTGTTTCGGTGGCCAAAGCTCAGCGCTGACATCAAGCGGACACGGCGCTGCCTCAGGCCACCAGGACAAGCGCCACCCCCAGGCACGAAGCTCCGCTTCGCGAGTGATGGGCGCTGCCGCGGCGGATGCTTTGGCCGACGGTGCAATGAAAAACTCCTTTCTCTGAAACGCATAGCCCGGCAGCGGCAGCTTTTTCCGGCGTGCTTGCCCCCAAATTTGCGACCAATCAACCTCAACACCCAGCGCTGAGAGCCGCCCCAAAAGCTCGAGGTGGTGGCGATCATCGGCGATGCGATCGTCAGGATGTCTCAGTGCCCCTAAAACCTGGTTGCCCGGCACCTGCTGACGCGTGAGCGACGAGAGCGCGCGCCCCGGCCCGACTTCCACGAAAACCCGATTCTTTTGCGCGGCAAGCGTGCGGATCCCATCGGCAAAGCGCACGCTGTGGCGAAGATGGGCGGTCCAATACGCAGGGCTTGTGGCCTCTTCGGCCGAAAGTGGCTGCCCGGTGCGGTTTGAAATGATTGGGATCGAGGGTGCCATGAGCCGCATCGTGGCCAGGTGGGCGCGGAACTCGGGCAAGATTGGCTCGAGCATGCGCGAATGCGCGGCGATATCAATGGCAATGCGCTGGCATTCGATGCCCTTTCCGGCGAGTTCTGCGGCAAAGGCGGCCAAGGCATCCTCTGGCCCGGAGACAACGGCAAGCTCGGGCGCATTGACCGCAGCGATATCGAGCTCAAACCGCTCAACACGCGGCAAAAGCGTCTCGGCCGCGAGGGGCACCGAGAGCATCCCCCCGCGGGGGACTCGCTCGAACAATTGCCCGCGCTTGAGCACAAGGTCGATTCCCTCTTCAAAACGCATGACGCCGGCGAAGCAGGCTGCGGCATTTTCTCCCATTGAATGGCCAATCAAGGCCCCCGGCCGCACGCCCCAGCTTTGCAACAGATGCGCGAGCGCGATTTCGATGATGAACAAAAGCGGCAGTTGCAGCGACGGGCGGGTGAGGGCTTGGGCCGCTTCGGCCTCCCGCCCTGGCGCCGGAAGCCAGAGCGCGCGAATGTCTTGGTCGAGCTTTGGAGCAAGGTGGTTGAGCCCGCGCTCCATCCAATCGGCGAAGACGGGCTCGGTTTCGTAGAGCCCCCGGGCCATTCCCGGATATTGCGCCCCGCCACCTGGAAACATGAAGACCACCTCAGGGGAGTCGAGGGCGGTGTGATCGAACATCCGACGCGGCTCTTGGCCTATGAGAAGGCGTGCGGCCTCGGCTGCAGTTTCGGCCACCACAACGCGGCGATTCTCGAATGCCTTCCGCCCTTCTTTGAGCGTGAAGGCGACATCGGCCAGATCGAGCGTAGGATTGGCCTGAAGATGCGCGGCAAGCGCCTTTGCGGTTGCCTCGAGCGCAGATTTTGAGCGGGCCGAGACGGTGATGATCTGATAGGGCCAATCGGAGGGCTCAGAGGGCGCGCGCGGGGGGGCTTCTTCAAGCACGGCAAAGGCATTGGTCCCGCCAACACCAAGGCTGTTGACGCCCGCCCGCCGCGGATGGCGCGCACGCGGCCAAGGAATAAGCGTGTCGGCCACGCGAAACGGGGAGTTTTCAAAATCAATGGCCGGATTGGGCGCCTCAAAATGCAAAGAGGGCGGGATTTCACCGTAATAAAGCGCAAGCGCGGCTTTGATCAGCCCAATCACACCGGCCGCCGTATCCGTATGTCCGATGTTGGTTTTGACCGATCCGAGCCAGCAATAGCCCGTGGCCGTCGTGCTCTTCCGGAAGGCTTGGGTGAGAGCGGCAACCTCGATTGGGTCACCCAGATAGGTTCCGGTCCCGTGCGCCTCGACATAACCAAGGGTCTCTGCCGACACGCCCGCCATGGCCAAAGCTTCGGCGACGCAGGCCGCTTGCCCTTCGACTGAGGGGGCAAGATAACCCGCCTTTTGCGCGCCGTCATTGTTGACCGCGGTTCCCCGAATCACCGCCCAGATGTGATCGCCCGCGCGCAAAGCGTCAGAAAGCCGGCGCAGCGCGACCACGCCAGCGCCTGAGCCAAACACCGTTCCCTTCGCGCGGTGGTCAAAGGCACGGCAAACGCCATCAGGCGAAAGAATCTCATTTTCCTTGTAAAGATAGCCGCGGCCCTGTGGCAGCTCGATCGTTACCCCGCCGGCAAGCGCAAAGTCGCATTCGCCTGCCAACAGCGCCTGCACGGCAAAGTGCACCGCAACAAGCGAGGTTGAACAAGCCGTCTGAATCCCAATGGCCGGGCCGCGCAGATCAAACACGTGCGCGACACGGGTGGCGAGAAAGTCTTTGTCGTTGCCGGTGTGGCGTAAAAGGAAATGCCCAACCTCGGCAACAAGCTCTGGATGCGACAAGAGATTGACCCAAAAATAGCTCCCCTGCCCGCATCCGGCGAAAACCCCAATTCGGCCGCGAAAACGGCTTGGGTCACAGCCGGCATTTTCAAGCGCGGCCCAGGCGGTTTCCAAAAACCGCCGGTGTTGGGGGTCTAAAATCGCCGCTTCTTTTGGGGAAAAGCCAAAAAATTCGGGATCGAACGATGCATAGCCCTGAAGCGGAGCCGCAAAGGGCACATAATTGGGATGTGCGGCAAGCGCGGGATCTTCGTCTTTGAGCTCCTCAGCCGAAAGACGGCGGATCGCGCAACGCCCCGCGCGCAAACGTATCGCGTGTGCTGGCTTTGTGTGTCAGCTCGATGCCCCGCGCGCAACTGCGCCCAAAACTCAGCCAGATCATCAGCGTCAGCAACATGCAGCGCCATCCCGACGATGGCGATGGCGTTTTCCTCCGCAGCGACGAGGGCTGATGTGTCTTTCGTTTGATCCATTGCCGAACCTTTTACGCCACCTGGCCCTTCTCCCCAACAGAAGCTTGCGGCAAAATTGGTGCGTGGCTGCGACAAGATCGTGATCTCCACCGTCTTGCGCCGATATCCGTATTTACCGCTTCAAACTTTCGGTCAGGTGAACGCGGCTTGCCGCAAGGCTTGCGCATCGCGCACGAATGCTTTCGAGACACCGCCCGTAAGGGCTTTGACCCCAAGCGGGCTTTCAGGGTTACTTCTTGCTAGAACTGCTCTCGCGTAGGGCTTCGGCGTTGTGCTCAACGACGCCTAAGATCGCACGCCGGCGCGCGCTCTTTTGGCCGGCCTTCGGCGCCTGCTGGACCTCGCGTGAGACGCTCTTTGGCCCTGAGGCGACGCCGAGCCGCTCAGCATAGCCCAAAAGCGCCCCGCCGATCAGCCAGGTGAACGGGATAAGCGTTGCATTTGGCAAAAGATCAAAGAGATTGACGGCATAAACAAGGGCGAGGGCTACGGCGGGAAAGGAAAGAGGCGCGGCGAACACAAGCGTTTTCCTGGCCAAGCTCAGCAACGGCAAAACCAACAAGCCAAACAGCGCTCCATAGCCAAACCACCCATATTGCCCGACAGTCAAAATCCACAGACCGTCGACAACCACATCGGTCAGGCCTGTTTCGGGATTATGCGGAAAAAACCGCCCCCAGCTACCCCAACCAAACCAAGGGCGCGCCAAGGTGTGGGTCAGGATCGCTTCTTCGTTTGCAAAGCGGAACGCCAAAGAATGGGCGCGCTCGGCGTCAAGCGCGCGCACCTTGGCAACAATGGCATCCGTGGGAACAAGCCCAAGCCCTCTGAGCGCGGGGTAACCAAGAACCACAAGGCCGAGGGTGAGCGCGACCGCAAGAATGAGCTTGGCGCGCGCAAAAAGCAAAAGCGGCAGGGTCAGTGCGGCATAAAAAAGCACGCCAAGGGTTTTGACGATGATCAGAAGCACGACCCCGAGCAATGCAGCAAACGCCCAAAGCGGCCGCCACGCCTCGCTCCGCCAAAGCGTGAGCGCCGCCGAAAAGACCATCAAGGCAAAAAATGCCACCCACAGCCCATGCGGCATAAACACAAAGGGGCGAAAGCCGCCAAACCGGATTGCTTGCGAAAAATCGTGCTGAAAAAAGCCGTAGACCCACACATGGAGCTGCGGGCTAAGCCGCGCCTCAATCAGCATGAGCGGCGCGTAAAGAAAGCCCGCAACGACCAAGGCAAACAAGATTTCGCGGATCCCGCGCTCGTCACCGAGCGCCTGGCGGGCCAGGAAAAAGGGCAGCATCAGCAAGATTTGGCCGGCAAGCGCTGAGGCTGCATCATAAAGCTGAAGGCCCGGCAACGCCGGAACGACAGTCTCGGAACGATCATAAAGCAGGATCGAACCAATCCGGTCGACGCCGAAAACGATCGGGTCAAGGTTGTTGAACACCGTCAGCGACGGGCTGATCAGAAAGGCAAAAAACAGTCCCCGCCCAAACCAGCTTTGTGGCAGAAGGCTTGGCATACGTCCCCAGAGCGCAACACAACAGACAAAGGCGGTCAAGTTTGGGATCGTGACCTTATCGAGCGCAGGAATCCCCGGGGGATTGATCCGCACAAGCTGCGGCAAAAACATGTAGCCCCCGAGGATCGACCAGATGAGCGCGCGCTCAAGGGGCAAGGCGCGAAACAAGACAACAGCGACCACAGGCCAAAGGAGCAAGGCCAAAAGGGCAAGTGCGTTACCGGGGTTGTCGATCATGGTTGCCAAAGGCCTCGGCGGCTGCGCCCAGCATGACCTGCGCGCCTGCGTTCTCTCTTTGCACACATTTTGAAGCGCACTGCTTTGCGCCTCTCAAGTGACCGAGCGCCTCACACATGCGTGCGGTTGAGGGTTTTGCAGCCTCGCAGCTGAACTATAGCTTGCAGGGCGGCCGTTGTCCGCTGAAAAATGCGGCGGCATCGGGGCTTTAGTGCTGTGGGCCATGTGCCGGCAGGCTATGTTTGGGCAAACCAGTTTAACACGGGGCAGGGGCGTTGGTTTTTGACTTTCCGCCGCATCGGATCGCGGTCACCATGCCCGATCAAGAAACGCTTCTCGCCGAAGTCCGGTCGCGGCTTCGGTGCGGGCAGGGCTTTTTGCTTGCCACGCTCAATCTTGATCATCTGGTGAAGCTCAGGCGCGATCCGGCCTTTGCGGCGGCTTATGCCCAGCACGACCTGGTTGTGGCCGATGGGAACCCGATTGTTTGGCTTGCCCGCCTGGCCGGCAAGCCGCTCTTGCTTGTGCCGGGGTCAGATTTGGTGATCCCGCTCGTGAAGCTTGCGGCTAAAGAAGGCGTCCCGATCGCCCTTGTTGGGGCGACCGAACAAACGCTTGCCCGAGCCGCGGCGGTTTTGGCCGAAAAAGCCCCTGGATTGGTTGTGGCTGCAACCATTGCGCCCCCGATGGGCTTCGAGCCAGAAGGGCCCGAGGCCGAGCGCGTGGTCAAAAAGCTTGCGCAATCAAACGCGCGGCTTGTGATCCTGGCACTTGGCGCGCCAAGGCAAGAACGGTTTGCCGCTTTTGCCCATGCCGCGCTGCCACAGGTTGGCTTTGCAAGCTTCGGCGCGGCGCTCGATTTTTTGGCGGGATCCCAAAGGCGCGCCCCCAAAATCATGCGCGCGCTCGCGCTCGAATGGCTCTGGCGTCTGCTGACCAATCCGCGTCGGCTTGCCGCGCGGTATGCGGCTTGCGCGGCGATTCTTCCGGCCGAGGTGATTCGTGCGCTGGCCCAGCGCCGCGGGCCGCTGCTGCGGAAATGAGTCTGCTGGTGGGCCCTTCGTGCTCGCTCACTCGCAGAAGCAAGATCGGCATACGCCCCTGCGGAGCAGCACTGGCGGCCGCAAGGCATTGGCGAAGTCCTGTTTGCCGAAAAGTCCTGTTCGCCGAAAATGACCTTGGCCTTGCAGCGCACACTTTTTCAGAAACGACTGATCGGTGGCCAAGAGGTTTCCGCCTGCGCTCAGCCGCTCACCGCGCCATGCGGTAATAGTCACGGTTCGGTTTCATGCCGGTCGCTGAGGCCACGCGATTTGACATGGCAAAAAAGCCAGCGACCGCGGCGATGTCAAAAATATCGCGGTCAGAAAAACCCGCTTCGCGGAGCGCCTGTCGGTCGGCCTCCTCGATCTTGTGCGAGTCGAGGGTGATTTTTTCAACAAAGTTCAGCATCGCACGCTGGCGCGGCGAAAGCTCGGCCGCGCGCCAGTTGAGCAAAATCTGTTCGGCCCAGATCGGGTCTTGGGAAAGCTGACGCAGTGCCGCACCGTGTGCCACTTGGCAATAAAGGCACCGGTTTAACGACGAGACAACGACGGCGATCATCTCGCGCTCCATCTTCGAAAGGCCCGAGGGCGCAAGCATGAGGTCGTTGTACATCGCCGTGAAGGCGTTGAATTTGGCGAGATCGAATAAATAGGCGTGCAGAACGTTCGGAATGAGGCCAAGCTTTTCCTGGCAAAGGTTCAAATACCGCTCCGTGGCCTCAGGAAGCGGCGAAACGGCAGGTAAATCAAGCGCCATGACCGGCTCGTCAGGCGTATCTCGGGTGGGTGCGGTGGCGTCAGTCATTCTGGACTCTCCCGATAATGCTGGCGCAGCACGTCTTGCATTCCAAGTGCGAAATAAAGCGCTTGCGCATTTTTGTTCTCTTCGGTGACAAGAAGCGCCAAAAACTGTGCGCCGTGGGTCATCGCCCAATGCGCGGCCCCGCTTGTGACAAGCTTCCCCACGCCTTTTTGCCGGAACGCGGGCAGCACATAAAGCGCATGCAGCATCGCAACCCGGCCCGAGCTTGCGGCAAAAGCAACCGCCGCAGCGCGGTTTTCGATTCGCGCGATGAAGGCGGCCTTCGGTTCGGCTGCCCGCGCCATGACGGCTTGCCGTTCGGGGCCGATGCCGGCTTCGGCCCAAAGTGCGCGCTGAATGGCAAGCGGCGGCCAGACCCCAAACAGCGTCACCGGTCGGGGTGGGCGAGCGATTGCGCCGATGGCGCCAGCAAAACAGCGCACGGGTTCGACGCGCCGAAACCCTTTTTCGGCCAGATAGGCGTCAAGTGCCTCTTCGCCCGGGCGGATCCGAAACAAGGGGCGCTGGCCGCGCGCGCGCATCGCACTGATGGCCTGATCGATGGCGTCGGCATCAAACGGGCCTTCGAGGGTGGCGGCGGAAACCCGCTTTCCACCGCCCGCACCCGTGCGCAAAACAACCGGGCCCAAGCGCTCAACCGCTGCGGCAGGCCACGTTGCGGCAAGGGCGGCCTCAAGCTCGGTAAGCGTCAAGGGGGCGGTCATGACTACGCCGATCCTGCGAGCGCGGCAAGTTCAACCATGGCCGCATCGAGCCGCGCAGGATCGGTGCCGCGGACGACAATTTGCGTTCCATAAAAGCCTTGCCTGACCCACGGGTAAGAGCCGAAGGACAAATCCGGGTAGCGCGCGGCAAGCTCGGCCAAAGCTTGGGCAATTTCGCCCTCCCCGCGCGCGATGTCGAGCGCCTGCGACAACAAGGGCGGCCCGCCGGTCAATTGGGGCAGAATGCTCCCGACCATCGCCTGAAAGATCGCCGGAACCCCGGCCATCACGTAGACGTTGCCAATGACAAATCCCGGTGCCGCCGAAATTGGGTTTTCAATAAGCTGCGCGCCCTTGGGGATGCGGGCCATGCGCATGCGGGCGGCATTGAGCTCAAACCCTGTGCGGGCGTAATAGGCCTGCAACAGCGCAAGCGCATCGTCCCGAACGTCGATCGGCACCCCAAAGGCCGCAGCCACCGCATCGGCGTCATCGCCATCGCCGCAGGCGGCTTCTTCATGGTCAAGATGCCTGGCATGATGCAGATGATGCCCGGCATGCTGAGCCCGGAGATGAAGCCCATCGTCGAGCTGATCAACAAGGA
>FWWL01001854.1_pt1 | contig 47631 bp, 50 predicted proteins | sample 2228331 | NCBI WGS metagenome assembly FWWL01 (sample SAMEA103939775, study PRJEB20133) | metagenome | reverse complement strand
TCTTCCCGTTCCTTCTCTCTTTTTTCCACCCATATTAAAAATTTTACCAAAGTTACTCCCTAATAGACACAATTTAAATTATACCGCCTGAGCGTTTAAAGAATCAAAGAGAAGCTTTAAGATATGAACCGATAATGGTAGATACAGTAATGGAAAGCTATGACAAAATCATAAAAGAGGTAGAGGAATCAATACAGCAGATAGAGGAGGAATTGGAAGAATTGGCAGATGCCAGTTATGAGAAAGAGATAAAGTTAGCGATGAGTGTACCTGGTGTTGGGCATAGGATAGCATGCATAGCTGTATCAATGCTTGGATGTTTTAAAAATTTTGACAGAGTAAAGGCAGTAGGCAGTTATATAGGGATAAGCCCGAGTGTATATGAATCTGGCAAGAGTGTAAAGAAAAAGGGGAGGATACAGAAGAGGGGGAGTGCATATATAAGGAAGATATTGTATATGGGAGCGATGTCAGCGATGAGATATAATAAGGCGTGCAAAGCGTTGTATGAGAGGATGATACAAAGGGGCAAGAGCAAAATGCAGGCATTGATAGCGGTAGCCCATAAACTAATAAGGCAGGTATATGGGGTTTTAAAAAGCGGGATACCATACAATGAAGAAATTGCGATGAATGGAAAAAAATACTTGACAAATTAACACGGAACATTGCGAGCGAAACGAAGCAATCTCCCCATCCCATCATTGCGAGCCTTCAAAGGATGCGTGGCAATCTCTGAGATTGCTTCGGGACTAAAGTTCCTTGCAATGACCAAAAAAGCGCTCCCAATGACTCTTAAAAATCGCATAAATTAGATCTTAAAGCTTTTTGGCATTCGGTATCTGATTAAACTCCAATAAATTTTTGTATAAATTACTGCAAATAAAATTGTAAAACCTATAAGCACTGGGGTATTGTTCCAAAAGAGTATAGCTGGCAGAACTGCTATCAGATTTAAAATCCAAACAAAAGGTGAAGTAATATTGTTCCTTAAGTGATACTTTGATACACCTAAGATTTTTTTTGTGATGATTTTGTAAAAGAGCGTATGCATATGTAATCCATCTGGCTGTGCTGGAGACTGGTTTCTTAAAAATTTTCTTCTATACACAGAAAAAATTGTCTCATATACGGGGTAAAAATTCACAAGTAATGCAAACCATGCAGATACTTCAGAATGTCTTTTAACGAGCAATATAGATAAAACTCCTACAACAAATCCACTTAAGTATGCTCCACAGTCCCCAAGAAAAATAAATCCAAAAGGATAGTTAAGTATGAAAAATCCAAGCAATGCAAAAGCAAAAAGCACACAAGAAGTTACAATGTAGTAATCACCAAGCTTATAAGCAACATAAGCTATTGCCATAAGGATACAAAAGCAAACCATACTTGCAAGCCCATTAAACCCATCAATTATGTTTACTGCATTTGCAATTCCAGTGAGAGCCAAAACAGTAAAAATAAAGGACACGGAAGTGACAGCCATTAAACTGTCAATATAGGGAAGATCTACTCTTACCACCTTTACATCCAAAATAAAAAAAGCAAGCGCAGCAGAAAAAAGCATAAAAATAAGTCTAATCTTTGGCTTTAGCCTATTTGTTAAATCTTCCAGAAAACCAGAAAGAAACACAGGAAAAGAAATAAGCGTAAGAAGCAGAAGCGAGTCAGCAAAAATGTCTTTTTTCAAATAGCTTAAAAGCACTGCTCCAACTAAAACAAGATAAAGTCCAACTCCGCCAAATCTTGGTGTTGGTCTTTTGTGAAACTGCTGAGGACCAGCTCTTTCACCTATTGGTTTACTGTAGAGCCTGATTATAATTGCACTGACTATAAAGCTTATGAAAAATGTAAGTATTGCGTAATGTAGCATGATTTTCCAATTATTTTACTATAAAACGTAGCATAATTTTTATAATCATTTTACCATAAACCGCAACTCCGCAATTTTTTTAGTAATAGAATTATCAGTATTCAAAAACATTGCCTGGGGTGTTGCCTGCATGTCAATTTTCTCTCCTGATAGCTCCTTTCTTTACATTATAGTGAAACTGAATAGGACAAATTGAAAACCCGTAAGAGTCATCGGTACACATACAATGCAAAGACTGATCTGCAACTTTTTTCATTCCTTTATCAAACGATCAAACCCATCAAAAGGTAATCAAACTATCAAACTGCGTGTAACCAATCAAACATATAAACTTTTTGCAAAAATTTTAATTTTTAAAATTGGTTACCATAGATTGAAAAAATATATATGCAGGATAATGATATAATACAAGAAATAAGAGAAATTCGTCGTATGGTAGAAGAACTCTATCAAGCCTTAATGCTTGAGAAAATTTCTTCCACCAGAGTGTATGAACTTAAAGAGCTTGCAAGAAAGAAAGCTATAAATATTAAACAAAAGCTTAACAGAAAAAAAGACGGCAACAAGACCCTATAAGGACCAACCAGACAGATGGCTTATTTGATATTACCATCGGTAGAAGATACCGCCATAGAGAAGTATTCACAGGCACATATGAAGAGGCAGTCATTTACGAACAGGCACTTAAACAACATTTATCGCCAAAAGAAACACTATCTAAGATTATCAGAGACATTGCATCTGAATATCTTGAGTCTGTAAGATTACACCAGTCAGAAAAGACATTCAGATACAAGCGGAAAATGATTTTAAAACATATTTTACCATTCTTTGGTGGATATTCTTTTGACATGATTGCTCCGAATCTTTTAGACGCCTACAAGATGAAAAGGATTAAAGAATGCCAAGCAAAAGGAATTATAGGGCATAGAGCAGTTAACCTTACTAAAGTTTATTCAAGCTGCAAAGACAGAACCATTCTACTATGCAGTGTTTTTATGCCTTTACCATGCAGAGATGAGAAAAAACGAAGTGTTTAAGGTTAAATGGAAAGACATTTTATTTGACTACAATGTTATCAAAGTTACCAAAGGTAAAGGCAACAAAGACAGATTCATTCCTTTAAGCCCACAACTTAAAGAGTCATTGCTTAACTTACCTGTAAAGTCAGAGTATGTTTTTGTAAACGAACGCACGGAGAAACCAATTACAGACAAAGAAAAGCTATTAAGAGAATTGCAATCAAAGCAGGAATAACCCAAAGAATTCCTCCACATCAGCTAAGACATACATTTTTAGAACACTTACTTGAGCTTGGCATAGATATAAGAGTTATTTAAGCACTTTTAAGGCATGAGCAGATAACCACCACACAGATTTATACCAAGGTTGCTTTACCTAAGATGATGGAGGCTATCCAGAAACTATGTAGTCAACAGGTAGTTAACGGAGAAATTTCTGAAATTAAAAAACCCTTGAAAATAAATGAGCCGTGGAGGATTCGAACCTCCGACCCGCTGATTAAGAGTCAGCTGCTCTACCAGCTGAGCTAACGGCCCACAAGAATAGAATACAAAAAAATGCTGTCACAGGTCAACTGCCAGATTTTCCTCAAAGATAGAGGTATAAATCCAATAATTGGTATAAAAATTTAGTATTTTTGCTGTCATTGCGAGCAATTTTTTACTTTTTCGTCATTGCGAGCATCCGAAGGATACGAAGCAATCTCATTCCTTATTGAAAGAAAAACGAGATTTCTTCGGGACTTCGTCCCTCGCAATGAACCCTCTTTTGTCATCAGGAGGCTTGCGAAGCAAGCCGAAGTGATCTCTCTTTTTTGTTATTTAGAATAGAAAGACGAGATTGCTTCGCTTCGCTCGCAATGACGTGGAGGAAGAGAGACTGCTTTGCCCCATTGAGGAGCCCGCGGTAACGATTATCTATCTCTATTTTCGGTTTTCCTAAATACTCGGTTTTGTGTCTATAAAGATTTTCAATAAAAAAATTCCCTTTTATTCGTAAAATTGTACAATTCTGTCATTAGAAAAATTGAAAAATTTTGCAAGGTCTCATGAAATAGATTTTAATTTAAGCTTTTCTTTGACTTTTATAATATTCGTAATTGTCGCATTAACAGGTGCAGAAATTCCAGCCTCTTTTGCAAGTCTTACAATTGCGCCATTTAGGGCATCTATTTCCGTTTTCTTTCCACCTTGAATATCATAATACATTGAAGGAAAATGTTTTGCAGTAGGAGGAACAAGATTTTTATAAAAATGCTCAATATATTGCTCCGCATTCTCCCAATTGAGTTTTATTCTGTGGACATCTGCAACCTTAAAGATTTCCTTAATAATTTGGTCCATTATAGCTTTAGTTTCTTCATGTTCTGCCAATGTTCCGTAACTGCATTCAAGAATTGCTCCAAGAGGGTTTAAAGCAGAGTTATAGAGTATTTTATCCCATAATATTGCATATACATCCTGAGATACTCTTGTAGGAATTCCAGATTTATTAAAAATTTCAGCAATTTCATTCAACTTTTCAAGTGAAATCAATTGTTCAGGTTGACCAATAACAACATCATCCGCAAAAACTGTAACTTCAGCAAATCCAGGCTCTAAAACCTTAGCTCCGAATATTACTCTTGCAAGAATAACTCTTTCTTTCCCTATTATTGAGCTGGCTATTTCGTAGTTTCCATATCCATTCTGTGCAAGAAGAACAAGCGTCTTTTCTCCAAGCAAAGGACTAATCTGATTTATTGCTTTTTCAGTATCATATGCTTTTACTGCAACGATTATAAGGTCCAAATCTTTTAGTTGAAGTTCATCAATACGAATAAAGATTCCATCTAATAAAGCTTCTTTATTACCAAAAAGACCAGTTATTCTCAAAGGTTTATTTTTAAGTTTTTCAATGTATTTCTCTTTTGTCAATCCAAAGACAGTCTGTCCTGTTGTTTTAAGGCATGTTGCAAAAACTATTCCTAAAGCTCCAAGTCCGCAGACTAATATGTTCATAGAAAGCTCCTGTTATCCTTTTGTCCACCGGAAGGATTGGCTGGTCCAGTGGTTTGAGGAGACTGTTTGTAATCTTGTTCTGGTTGTTTTGAAGGATTAAAGTCTGTTGCAGGCTCTCCTGCAAGTGCTTCTTTCATAAACTGAGCCCAAATAGGAGCAGAGACTCTTCCGCCTGCCTCTCCCCTTCCAAGACTTTTCCTCATATCATCATAACCAACCCATATTCCTGCTACAAGTTGTTGGGTATAGCCAACAAACCATGCATCCCTAAATTCATTACTTGTCCCGGTTTTTCCTGCAGCAGGTCTTCCAATATTTGCCCTTGCTCCTGTTCCATATGCAATTACATCCTTTAACATATCAGTAATCGTATAAGCAACCTCAGAGGATATTGCGTCTTCCAACTGCGGGTCATTTTGAAGTATAACTTTGCCAGAGGCATCAGTAACATATTTGATTGCAATAGGTTTGATTCTTTTACCACCATTTGCAAATACTGCAAAGGCTGTTGTCAATTCCATTGGAGACAGACTCATGCTTCCGAGAGCAATTGTGAGATCAGCTGGCATATCTGATTTAATTCCAGCTCTCTTTGCCAAATCCATTATTGAGTTAATACCAATTGTTTCTGCAAGCCTAACTGTTGGGACATTTCTTGAAAATGCAAGTGCTCTTCTTAATGTGATTTCTCCCCAGAACTCTCCGTCATAATTAGACGGGGACCACTCTCTCATTCCAGTTGAGTAACTGATAGGTTCATCGAGTATTGTATCTTCTGGATGAAATCCCTTTTCAATTGCAGCTGCGTAAACAAATGGCTTAAATGAGCTTCCTGGCTGCCTTTTTGCATAGACTGCTCTATTGAATTCACCCCTCTGAAAACTATATCCACCAACCATTGCTCTTATATATCCTGTCTGAGGGTCTATCGCAAACAAAGCTCCTTCAATTTCTGGCTCTTGCTCAAGGGAAAACAGAATCTCTTTTCCAATTGATTTGAATTTAACCATAATGACATCACCGGGCTTTAGTATATCTGTCAGTTTGAAGTTTTTCAAAATTTTTACATTCCCCGATGAATCAATTACTCTACTTGCCCATTGGGCATCTTGAAGATTTAATTTCCCTTTCACACCCCTTGCCTTAATAATTGCTTGATTGGGAGAGACAGAAAGAACTACTCCCCTTGCAATATCTCCTTGAGAAGGCAGAAATGATAACTTTTCGTCACCTTCTTCGTCTTTTATTGACGCTTTTCCAATAGGACCTCTCCAACCCATTCTCTTATCAAGATCCCTTAAGCCTTCTTGTAGTGCCTTTTGGGCAGATATCTGGTCCTTAGAATCAAGGGTTGTATAGACTTTTAAATTGCCTTTATAGATTTTTTCAACATCAAAATTTTCTTCAAGCTGCTTTCTTACATATTCAAGAAAATAATTGTAATTTTCGGTTGAGATTCTTAATGAACTTAAATGAATGGGCTCAGCTAATGCTCGTTTTTTCTCCTGTGGCGTTATAAATTCCTCCTTTTCCATCCTATCAAGAACAGTTTCCTGTCTCTGCTTCGCTTTAACAAGATCATTATACGGAGAATAAGTATTTGGAGCTCTGATTAGTCCAGCAAGCAAAGCAGCTTCAGGAAGAGAAATCTTGTTTATAGATTTGCCAAAATATATTCTTGATGCCATTTCAACTCCATATGCTCCGTGTCCAAAGTAAACATTGTTAAGATATAATTCAAGTATTTTTTCTTTTGAAAGCTCTTTTTCTATTTTCATGGCAAGATAGGCTTCTTTAACTTTTCTTGACAATGTTTTTTCTGGAGTTAGAAACATAATTTTTGCAAGCTGTTGAGTTATCGTGCTTCCGCCTTCTTTAAGTTGCATGTGCAAAATATCTGTAATCAAAGCTCTTCCAATACCAATATAATCAATTCCTCTATGCTTCCAAAAGCGAGAGTCCTCAACAGCAACAACAGCATCTATGAGATGTTTGGGTATTTGCTTTAAAGGAATATAGATACCTTTTTGAATTTTAAACTCACCGATTAATGTCCCGTCATCGGCATAGACCTTCGTTCCCTCAGGAGTTTTTATTTTTCCAAAATCTTTTACTGAAGGTACATCCCTAAAAATTGCAAAACCTGCACCAGCAACAAAAGCTATAAGAAGTATGACAATCAGCAGAATTAATTTAATCTTCATAAGTTTTATTATAGCATGATTTACATAATTGTCTTCAGAAATGGGTTGATTTAAATTTTATTGCAAGGACATTTTCTCTTCATCACGAGAGGTCGCAACACTTTTGGCTCAAGAGAGCCTCTCCTCGTCGTTATTGCAAGCTGAAAAATGCATTGTAATAACAAATTAGAAAAATTTCCCTTCAATGAGAACCTAACAAATGTTTTCTATAAAAAATCATCTAATTTAAGTTATAATAATTATAAAATCACTCAACGGAGGTGTAGTATGAAGAAGTACAAATGCAGTGTATGTGGATATGTTTATGATCCCGCCAATGGAGACCCAGACAATGGAGTAGCTCCTGGAACACCGTTTGAAAATTTATCAGACTCATGGTCATGTCCTATATGTGGTGCTACAAAGGATATGTTTGAACCATTTGAATAGCAAATAGGAGGCTTTTAATGAAATCTGTAGAGCTTGCTTTAAAAATGGAAACGGATGCGATAAAATTTTACACCGAAGCCGCCGAGAAAGTCTCTCATCCAGCGGGAAAACAGATGCTTCTTACTATCGCAGAGGACGAAAAAAATCATATTAAGATGATTGAAGAGGTTTTGAGAGGAGTTGAACTTACCATCAGAGAAGCTCAACCTATCAAGACTGTAAAAACAATTTTTGAAACAATGAAAGACAAAATGATGGAGAGAATATCTGCCTCTCAAGACGATTTGGAAGCTTTCAAAATTGCTATGGAAATGGAAAAGCAGGGAATGGAATTCTATAAAAATGTTGTAAATGAAGTGCAGACAGAAAAGGAAAAAAAGCTTTTTGAAAGATTAATAATTGAAGAGGAACAGCATTACAAAATATTCTCAGAGACCTATAATTTTCTAAAGGATACTGGCAACTGGTTCATGTGGAAAGAGTTTTCAATTGTTGAAGGATAAAAAGGAGGGCTTAGCCCTCCTTTTTTTATTTAATTCCAAGCACATCTCCCATATCATAAAGACCTGCTGGTTTACCATAAAGCCAAATGGCTGCCTTGATTGCACCCCTTGCAAATGTATCCCTGCTTGATGCTTTATGGGTTATTTCAATTCTTTCTCCTAATCCACCGAATATAACTGTATGTTCTCCAACAATATCCCCGGCTCTGACCGTCTGAATTCCTATTTCCTTTTTGTTTCTCTCTCCAATAATTCCTTGTCTTGCATACACAGCAACTTCATCAAAATTTCTACCCAATGCCTCTGCTATAACCTTGCCCATTTTTATTGCTGTTCCGCTTGGTGCATCCTTTTTCATTCTGTGATGGGCTTCAACTATCTCAATGTCATAATCATCTCCCAATATCCTTGCAACATCCTTTAAAACTTTAAATAAAAGATTAACGCCAACGCTCATGTTTGGAGAAAAAACAATAGGAATTTTCTCAGCTGCTTTACTTATTTGTGAAAGTTGTTCATTGTTAAAACCAGTAGTTCCTATTACCATCGCTTTTTTGTTTTTCTTCACAATTTCCAAGTGAGAGAGTGTTGCTTCAGGATTTGTGAAATGAATAACAATGTCAGTATCCTTAATGACTTTTTTAATATCATCTGTAATTTTAACGCCAATTTCTCCGATTCCTGCAACTAAACCAGCATCCAATCCAAGCTTTGGATTGTTACTTGCTTCTACAGCTCCAACAAGTTTCAAGTTGTCATATTCCTTTGAAAGGGCAATAATTCTACTGCCCATTCTTCCTGTTGCGCCACAAACTGTCAATTTTATCATCTTTGTCCTCCTCATTTATATTGATTTCTTCGTCTATTTCTTCTACTTTAATAGAGTATTTTTCATGAACCCAATTCCATAGGTCTATTATTTTACAATTTTTTGAACAAAAAGGCATCCACTGATTATTTTCAGCATCAAAAAGTTTACCACACACAGGGCATTTCATTTTCATTTTTATCTCACCTTATGATTTTTTAGAATATCACTTTTTTCATACTTTTTAAGCAAAATATTAATTTGTTAAATTGAATAATGTCAAGTTATTTTAAGCTTTTTAATTAAGTAGTAGACAAGAAAGGACTGTAGGGAGTAAAATTTTTGAATAAACAATTTCTATTTTTGAGGCTTTTACTTTAGAGGTTGACGAAATTGTATAAAATGTTTTCGGAGGATGATTTATGCATTACAATGCGTGGTTTGAATGTATAAATGTTGAATGTCGTGCCACCTATCCAATAAACAAGATTATATATAATTGCCCCAAATGCGGTTCTCTGCTTGAGGTTAAGCACGACATGAAAGCCCTTAAAAGAAAAACTGCTGACTCATGGAAGGCTCTTTTTGATAAAAGATATAAATCAAATCAATGGCCCTATGGTTCAGGAGTATGGGGCAAAAAGGAGTGGGTTTTACCTAATATTGACAACCAAAATATAGTTTCTTTGTATGAAGGCGGAACAAATCTTTTCTGGGCAGAAAGATTGGCTAAAATACTTGGACTCAAAGAACTATGGATAAAATTATGTGGTAACTCGCATACAGGTTCTTTTAAAGATTTAGGAATGACAGTTCTTGTTTCTCAGGTAAAGCAGATGATTAGCGAAGGTGCTCCAATAAAAGCAGTAGCATGCGCATCAACAGGAGATACATCTGCCTCTTTGGCTGCGTATTGTGCAGCTGCTGGCATACAGGCAATTGTTCTACTGCCAAAGGGCAAGATTTCAATAGCACAGCTTATTCAACCCATAAGCAACGGAGCTTTGGTATTGGAGCTTGATACAGATTTTGATGGATGCATGAAAGTTGTAAAGGAAATAACTAAAGACGAAACAATATATCTTGCCAATTCTATGAATTCCTTAAGAATAGAAGGTCAAAAAACAGTTGGCATAGAGGTAGTTCAACAACTTGACTGGACATGCCCTGATGTTTTTGTCATTCCCGGAGGAAATCTCGGAAACGTCTCTGCACTTGGAAAAGGATTGACCATGATGAGGAAGCTTGGTTTAATCAACAAAAAACCGCGCATTGTTGTAACTCAGGCAGAAAGAGCAAATCCTTTATACAGAGCCTATTTAAGAGGCTTTGATAAATTGCAACCTGTAAAGGCGAAGAAAACCCTTGCAAGTGCTATTCAAATTGGAAATCCTGTAAGCTATGAAAAAGCTGTAAGGGTTTTAAAAGAATATGATGGAATAGTGGTAGATGTAACAGAGCAGGAGCTTTCAGATGCATCAGCACTTGGAGACAGAACTGGGCTTTTTAACTGCCCCCACACAGGTGTTGCCTTAGGAGGATTAATAAAGCTTTTAAAGGCAGGAAAAATAGACAGTTCAGAAACTATTGTAGTAATATCAACAGCTCATGGATTAAAGTTTACAGAGTTTAAAGTTAAATATCATGAGGGGAAATTCAAATTCCCTGCAAAATATATGAACAAACCAATTGTTTTGCCACCAAGCATTGATGCTGTTAAAAAAGTTTTAGATGCAGCAATTAAAAACAGGAGGGAGAATAATGGCTAAAAAATCAAAAAAATGGAAGACTTCTACCCTTTCAATACATGGCCTGACAAAAATAAAAAATGCTTACCATTCTGTAACAACTCCGATAGTCCATACTTCTAATTTTTATTTTGACAACTGCCAACAAGTCTGGGATTTTATGAAATCAAAGAGCGAAGGAAAGATAATAAGAGAGCACGAATACGGAAGATATGGAAATCCCACCCAGCAGATATGCGAAAAAAAATTAGCAGCCCTTGAAGGAGCTGAGAGAGCTATACTATTTTCCACTGGAATGAGTGCAGTAATATTGACAATTATGGCTTACATGCAACCAAATGGGCATATAATATTTACAAATGATTGTTATAGGCAAACAAGAGATTTTGCCACAAACTTTCTTGAAAAATTCGGCATAGAAGTTTCTTTGGTTGAGCCTAAAGCTGAAGCTATAGAGGCTGCAATAAAGCCAAACACAAACATCATTTTCACAGAAGCACCTACAAATCCCTATCTTAGAGTGATTGACCTTAAATCAGTTGTGAACATTGCCAAAAAACATAAAATATTGACAATGATTGATGCTACACTGGCAACTCCCTATAATCTAAGACCCATTGAATACGGCATAGATATCGTAATTCATTCTGCAACAAAGTATCTTGGTGGACACAATGACCTTCTTGCTGGTGTTGTGCTTGGCAAACACGATACACTGGAGGCTTTAAACAAAGTGCAAAGAATGATTGGTGCAACACCTTCTCCAATGACATGTTTTTTGCTTGAAAGAGGACTTAAGACATTTGCTCTCAGAATGCAACATCACAACAAAGCAGGTCAGGCTATAGCAGAAATGTTAGAGTCTCACCCAAAGATTGAAAAGGTTTGGTATCCGGGGCTTAAATCCCATCCAGACCACGAAATAGCCAAATCTGAAATGAAAGGTTTTGGAAGCGTGATTACTTTTCTCATAAAGGGAGATGGAGAAAAAACTTGGAAATTTATTGACTCCCTTGAACTTTTCCTTATTACACCAAGTCTTGGAGGAAGCGAAAGTCTAATTACTCAGATGTCTACAATGTCATTTTTTGACTATCCTGAGGAGTATCGTAAAAGCATTGGCATGGTTGATAATCTTGTAAGGATAGCTCTTGGACTTGAAGACATAGAAGATTTAATAGATGATTTAAAACAGGCCCTTGATAAAATTTAAATTATTTGGGGTCACATGTTTCAATTGTGGCAGTCATTAGATAAAAAACAGTATTTATGTAAAACAGTAACATATTTGCCTGCTAAACTGGGATATTTGGCTAAAATAGCTAATTTATTTGCAACACAAGATATTAACATTACATTCTTTCATTTTAACAGATCTGAGCATCCAAATCGCGTTGTCATTTAAGGAAAAAACGACAAAGAGGAAGAAAAAAATATTCTAAGCATATCAAAAATTTTAATGGTTAGCACGAATGTTGATTCAAAGATTTTTAAAACTAAGATGAAACAACTTTCTGAATTAGCGAAACACATTGATATTAAATTAAAACAGCACAAGAAGGGCTTAACAATATTACCCGGACATGGAGATTACTATCCTTCCAAACTTTTGAATTTGTAGTGTAATTCATTGCTCCATTCTGAATCAAATATAAACTGAGCTGTTTTTTGATAAAACTTTTATTAATGAGTCATTGCAAGCCTCACTTTATGTTGTCGTATTATTCCCAGCTTTATCATTTTTTTCATGTAATTTTTGAAATTACCTTGTTTCCGTCATTACGAGCCTCACTGTTTGATTTTTTCTGTCATTACAAGCCTCCGAAGGACATTTTATTCAGTAATTGCGAGACATCCGTCAGGATGCCGAAGCAATCCCATTCCTTATTGAAGGGAAAAAGAGATTGCTTCGCTTCGCTCGCAATGACACCCTCTTCCGTCATCATGAGGCTTGCGAAGAAGCCGAAGTGATCTCCCTTAGCTCATTGTAGAATTGCCACGCTTCTGCTCGCAACAAGAGGCTAGCAGTGACGAGTTTCTGTCTATCTTTCGGCATTTTTATCTGATTGATTATTATGATTTTTTTTGTTAAAATATTAATCGTTTCTAGGGGGCAGTTTAAAACAATTAGGAGGGGAAAGGTGAAAAAGTTTAGGTTAGCAGTTGTTCTGATTGGATTTTTTTTTGCTTTAATGCTGAGTAGCAACGCTCATGCAGCTGGCTTTGCTATTATTGAACAAAGTGTAAGCGGACTTGGAAATGCCTATGCAGGAGGTGCAGCATCTGCTCAAGATGCAACAACAATATTCTATAATCCAGCCGGTCTTACACAATTAAAGAAGCCAGAGTTGATTTTAGGAGGGCATTTAATAATACCTAATGCAAAGTTTCATAATAATAACTCAACGCATGTATTACAACCTCTTACAACAATTCCATTAAGAGGAAATGACGGAGGAAATGCGGGTGTTACTGCTTTTGTACCAAATTTTTATTTTTCATCTCCGATAAATGATAGATTCAGTATTGGCATAGGAGTGAATTCACCCTTTGGACTTCAGACAGAATATGACAAAGACTGGGTAGGTAGATATCATGCAATAAAGTCAGCTGTAAAAACAGTTAATATTAATCCTACAATTGCCTACAAGCTTACTGATCAATTAAGTTTAGGAGCTGGAATAAGCATTCAGTACATAAAAGCTGAGTTAACAAATGCTATAGATTTTGGAACAATTGGTAGTTTAAAAGGAATTCCTGGACTATCACCTCAGAATGCAGATGGATTTGCACAACTAAAGGGAGATAGCTGGGCAGCGGGCTTTAATTTTGGAGTTTTGTATAGTTTTTCAGAGAACACAAGAATAGGCTTTTCTTATAGGTCTCAGATAAAACATAAGTTACATGGAAAAGCAAAATTTTCAGATGTTCCTGCAGCATTGCGTGCAGTATTTAACGACAGTGATGTAACTGCTCGACTAACACTGCCTGACATGGCCTCTCTTAGTTTCTATCATAGCTTTAATGAACAATGGGCAGTTATGGCTGATATTACATGGACAGGTTGGAAAAGTTTTAATGAATTAAGAATTAAATACGAAAATCCCTTGATGCAAGATACGGTCATCACAACAAACTGGAAAAACTCAATGAGGTACTCCATAGGAGTGTCTTATAAACCAATAGAAAAATTAATTATCCGTGCAGGAATTGCCTATGATGAGACACCAATTCCCGATGCAAAGCACAGAACACCAAGAATTCCTGACACAGACAGAACTTGGATTGCCTTAGGATTAGGATATAAATTCTCAGATAACATATTATTTGACATCGGTTATGCCCATCTTTTCTTTAAGACTTCCCATATTGACAAAGACCCTGTTGGAGAAGATGAATTACGCGGTGGATTAAAAGGACATTATAAAGGACATGTTGATATAACAAGTTTACAACTGGTATACAGGTTTTAGAAATGCAGTTACATGAGAAATTTATATACACAGCAAAGCAATTTCCAAATAAGTTAGCCTTTATTGATAGATATTCAGATAGAAGGGTCACATACAGGAAGGCATTGATTGCAAGCATTGTTCTTTCAAGAAAAATAAGAAGTTTTAGAGAAAAATTAATCGGAATTATGCTTCCCACATCTGCAGGAGGTGCTTTCTCAATTATTGGAACCTTGATGGCAGGTAAAATTCCTGTTATGCTCAATTACTCAACAGGTGCTGAAAATAATGTCAAATATGCTCAGAGAAAGTGTGATTTTAAAACAGTGATAACTTCGAGGGCACTTCTTGAGAAAATAAACTGTCCTGTGGTTGATGGAATGATATTCATTGAGGATATCATTGATGGAGTTAGCATTAAGGATAAATTAATAGCAGCGGGTATATCAAACATGCCTCTTAAATTTCTCTTATGGTACTGCAACTGTGACGGCAATGATGAAAAAACATCAGTAATATTATTTACCTCAGGAAGTGAGAAGGACCCAAAAGCTGTTGAGTTAAGCCATAAAAATATAATTAGCAATATTGAAGGCTTTAGCGAAGTAATTAAGATTAGTGAAAGAGATATAATGTTGGCAAATCTTCCTTACTTTCATGTATTTGGCTTAAATATTAATCTTTGGGCTCCTCTTTATCATGGTATGACAATTGTCAGCTATGCTAATCCGCTGGAGTATCAAAAGATATGTCAGATCGTCAGAGAAGAAAAACCAACAATCATGGTAGGAACTCCGAGTTTTTGGTGGGGATATCTGAAGAAATCAGAAAAAGGTGATTTTGACAGCGTAAGAATTATGGTAAGCGGTGCAGATAAATGTCCTCAGGCTTTAAGAGATGCTTTCTGGGAAAAGCATAAAAAAATTCTCTTAGAAGGATACGGAACAACTGAAACCTCACCAGTTATTTCAGTTAACACTCCAGATGCCAACAAACCAGGAAGCGTTGGTAAGCCTCTTCCAAATTTAAAAGTAATGATAGAGGACTATTATACTGGCGAGGAATGTGAACCCAATAAAGTAGGTAGAATTCTCGTCAGTGGCGATTGTGTAATGAAAGGTTACTACGATGATTTTGAGGAAACAGCAATAAGAATTAGACATGGATTCTATGATACAGGAGATATGGGATTCTTGGATGAAGAAGGATTTCTCTGGCATGCTGGCAGGCTTAAGAGGTTTGTAAAAATTGGTGGGGAAATGGTTTCTCTCGTTAAAGTTGAAGATGAACTTGAAAAAATCCTTCCAAATGGAGTTGAATGCTGTGTTGTTGAAGTACCTGATGAAATTAAAGGAGCAAAAATAGTAGTTGCTGTCACTCAAAAAGTAGATGAAAGGAAAATCATGAAACAGCTTTCAGAGACTTTACCCAAGATTTATCTACCAAAGAGTTTCATAGTTATAGAAGAACTTCCAAAGATGGGTAGTGGAAAAATAGATTTTAGAAAAGTAACCGAGTTGGTAAAAGAGAGAGTCAAAAAATAGTTATAAACATTTGACATTGCGAGGGTGCGCCAGCACCCGAAGCAATCTATAAAAATTCGTAAAACTTAAGACGTGAGATATAAAAGGCAAAAGTAGAGATTGCTTCGCACCTTCGGTTCACCGCAATGACTGAAAAAAGGCTTTCAATGACTAAAAAACTCGCATGATAGAGAAAGGTTTTCGCAAAGAGGTTAGCAGAACTCAAGATGAAAGAGAAAATGATTTGCAATGAAGGAAAATTAATTTTCAATCGGTTAGAACAATCTTTGAATTTCGTTCTTTATTTTTGGGTTATTTTGGATTATCGTCAAAGTTTTTGATGTTGGTATATAATATTCTGATGAAACGGTTATGGATAGTTCTTACAGTAATGCTTCCTACCTTCATTGAAATTCTTGATACTACAATTAACAATGTTGCCTTAAGACATATTGCAGGAGATATGTCAGCAGGAACAGAAGAGTCTACTTGGATTATCACATCATACCTTGTTGCAAATGCAGTAGTAATTCCGATGGCAGGATGGCTTGCAAGGGTATTCGGAAGAAAGAATTATCTGATATTTTCAATCTCACTTTTTACTATTGCCTCGCTTCTTTGTGGAATAGCATGGAGTCTTAGCTCTCTCATATTTTTCCGAATTCTGCAAGGTATTGGTGGCGGTGGTCTACAGCCTTTAAGCCAAAGCATACTTCTTGAGGTCTATCCAAAAAATCAATATGGCAAAGCAATGGCTATATATGGAATGGGTATAATCCTCGCACCAATCTTTGGCCCAATGCTTGGAGGCTGGATTGCAGACAATCTTTCTTGGAGATGGATTTATTATATAAACATTCCTGTTGGAGCTATCTCAATTCTGATGACATATCTCGTAATAGAAGACCCACCTTATCTTAAAAGGGAAAAGCTAAAAATTGACTATCCCGGAATTATTTTTCTCTCACTTGGAATTGGATGCCTTCAAGTTGTTCTTGATAAGGGGCAGCTTGAGGATTGGTTTGAATCAAGATTTATAGTAACCCTATCCATTATGAGTGCTTTAAGTCTTCTTGCACTTTTTTGGTGGGAGTTAAAAAAAGCAGAGCATCCTGTTGTCAATCTTAGGCTTTTTAAGGATAAAAACTTTTTATTCGGCAATTTAGTGATGTTTTTTACCTTTGTAAATCTCTTTGGAAGTATTATTTTATTGCCTATTTATGTGCAAAGCCTTATGGGATACACTGCTTACCTTGCTGGACTTGTCTTAGGACCTGCAGGAATTGTTCAGCTTTTGGCGTTCCCCATTAGTGGAAAAATATCAGACAAGCTTAATCCTAAAATTCCTCTTGCCTTTGGAATAATAATGTGCGCCTATTCAACATATCTTATGAGTCTTTTTAATCTTCAGGCAGATTTCTGGAGTTTTGTTTATCCAAGAGCTGTTTTAGCTTTAGGAATGGCTTTTGTGATAACACCTTTAGCAGTTATGACAGTTGCCTTTATTCCAAAGGAAAAAATGCAAGATGCAACTCCCTTAAGCGCTGTGATAAGAAATATCGGAGGCTCGGTAGGGACTGCTATTGTTACCACAATTGTAAGCCAGAGAGCTCAGTTTCATCAGTCAAGACTCGTTGAGAATTTAACTCCCTATGATTTGCCATATCAGGATACCATTGAAACACTTAGTGAATACTTATCTACAAGGTCTTTTATGCCTACAGAAGCGCCAATATACAGGGAACTTCTCAGACAAGCACAGTCGCTTGCATTTAATGATGCCTTCTGGATTTTAAGTGTTGCTATGTTATCAATGCTTCTTACTGTTTTATTTTTTAAAAGACCAATTTACAAAAAAGGAGGGCTAAAGGATGCTATCCATTAATGGAAAAACAGCAATTATTACGGGAGCATCAAAAGGTATAGGTCTTGCAATAGCTAATAAATTTGCAAAGGAAGGTGTAAATCTAATGCTTATTGCAAGGTCAGAAGGATTGCTTAAGGATATTTCATCTAAACTTCAAAAAGAATATGACATAAAAGTAGTCTATGCAAAAGTGGACATTACAAAACCAGATGAAATTGAGAAAGCCTTTGAGATTTTTAGAAAAAACTTTCAAGCCCTTGATATTCTTGTGAACAATGCGGGGAGAGGAATTTTCAATTACATTCATAATGGTTCATATAATGAGTGGAGAGAGGTAATAGATTTAAATTTAACTGGACTGATTCATCTTACGCATCTTGCAGTTAACATAATGATTCCTCAAAGGAGTGGACATATCGTAAACATTTCATCGGTCGCTGGACGGGTTGGAATTCCTGGATGGTCAGTTTATTGTGCTACAAAATGGGCAGTTGTTGGATTTTCTGAATCAATAAGAAAGGAATTGTTAAAATACAATATCCGAGTAACTGTCATAGAGCCTGGAGTTGTTAGAACTGAATGGGGAGAAAACATGCCTAATGAATGGATTACTCAGAGGGCGCACATGGATGCTCTTCACGCTGAGGATGTTGCTGAAGCAGTTTATTACGCTGTAGTTCAGCCGAGAAATGTTTCGGTCAATGAAATTTTAATAAGACCAACAGAACAGGAGAGATAACATGCTTACACATTTTGATGAAAAGGGAAGAGCTAAAATGGTTGATGTAACTGAAAAGTCTATTACTGAGAGAGTTGCAATCACAGAAGCCTATGTAAGAATGAAGCCAGAGACTCTAAAAATGATTTTGAACAGAGAGATTGCAAAGGGAGATGTTTTTCAGGTTGCCCGTCTCGCAGGAATAATGGCCGCAAAGATGACTCCGCATCTCATTCCCCTTTGTCATCCTCTTCCAATTACAAATGTTGAGATAGATATTGAGCCATTAGAAGCTGAAAGTCAAGTTAAGATAACAGCAAAGGTAAAAACTTCAGCCCAGACCGGAGTTGAGATGGAAGCAATGGTCGCTGCATCTCTTACTGCTCTTACAATTTATGACATGTGCAAGGCAGTAGATAAAGAAATGGTCATTTCAGAAGTAAAACTTCTTTACAAGGCAGGAGGAAAAAGCGGAGAATTTAGAAGAGGTTCCTAATCTTCCCGAAAGGAGTCTCCGCCGCTATTAAGCTGACGCTCTACTCTAGGGTCAAGACGGATAAAGATTGTGATGATATTGCCTTCTTCCTTATATCTTGTTTCAACAGGCTCTAAAATTCCCCAAACCCATGGAAAATAAATTGATTTTATTTCATACCCTACAATATTTTTTGAAGAATCCCTTAAAACTGTGCATTTTAAAGTGCTTATATTTGCAGAAGTTAAAATGTCTTTTACAATTTTTAATGCCTCTTTCTTACTTAAATTTTGGTGGACACTGTATTTAAAATCAGGTGCATACGGTTTAATGGATATCTTATCATCAGAAACATCCAATACAATGAAAGTTTCTGGGTCATTAATAAATGAGTTTGAATAAATAATTACATTGAATTTTCCAGAAATTTGATTTAAATTGCATTTCTCTGCAAGAACTTGCGCAAAAATAAAGGATGGAAAAAGTAAAATCAACAATAATGAAGTTTTCAAAACTTTCATAGCTTTATTATACTAAAAATTATGACTGCTGTGGAAGGTAAAAATTTATCAAAGTATTACAAGAATTTTAAAGCCCTTGATAGCGTTAGTTTTGAAATAAAGCAAGGTGAATGCTTCGGATTTCTTGGTCCAAATGGCGCAGGAAAAACAACTCTAATGGGAATAATTTATGGTTTTATTCAGAATTTTGAGGGTGAGCTTAAAATTTTTAATGAAATAGCGAATAAACATACTTTTCCAAAAATTAAATACAAAATTGGTGTTGTTCCTCAGGATGATAACCTTGATCCTGACTTAAATGTAATTGAAAATCTTCTTGTTTATGCGAGATATTTTGATATTCCAAAGAAAGAGGCAAAGGAGAGGGCAAAGAAACTTCTTGAATTTGTAAAACTCAATGATTGGATGATTACAAATGTAAGAAAACTTTCAGGAGGTATGAAAAGAAAGCTTGTTTTTGCAAGAGGGCTTTTAAATGAACCTGATTTAATCATTCTTGATGAACCTACAACAGGACTTGACCCTCGTAGCAGAAAGCAAATTTGGGAAAAGATTGAGGAACTCAAGCATTCTGGAAAAACTTTAATTTTAACAACCCATTACATGGAAGAGGCTGAGAAACTCTGCGATAGAATTGCAATTATGGACAAGGGTAAAATTATCGTAATTGATACCCCGAGCAATCTTTCCAATGATTTTGGTGGAAAATTGGAAAAGGTTTATCTTAGTCTGACGGAGAACTGAGATGAGTTTGAAAAGAGCATTGAGAGTATGGCAAAGAAATGCAACAGTTTACAAAAAACTTTACCGTTCAAGTCTTGCATTAAATTTTTTTGAGCCCTTGCTTTATCTTATTGCACTTGGTTATGGACTTGGTGGTTTTATAAAAGAGATTAATGGACTTTCATATATTGAATTCATTGCGCCCGGAATTATAATGTCCTCTGCAATGTATGCTGCATGTTATGAATGCACATACGGAACTTATGTGAGGATGGAGTATCAGAAAACATTTGATGCAATTTTAGCAACGCCAATTACTTTTAATGAACTTGTTCTTGGAGAACTTCTTTGGGGAACAACTAAAAGTATAATTTATGGAACTATCATAATCTTGGTTATATCCTTTTTTGGACTTGCCAAATCAAGCTATATAGTTTTCGTCCCTCTTTTTATAGCAGCCTGTGGATTAATTTTTGCAAGTCTCTCACTAATAGCAACCGCAATTGTTCCAGGAATAGATTCTTTTAATTACTTTTATACTCTAATTTTAACTCCCCTTTTTCTTTTTTCAGGAATATTTTTTCCCCTTGAAGGAATGCCTGATATAGTATTAAAGCTCTCAGAGCTCAACCCCCTCTTTCATCTTGTAAATATATCAAGAGGTTTATGTTATGGCAGACTTGAAAATATTAGTCCTTCTGACTTTTATATAGTGTTTTTTTATTTATTAATTCTACTTCCTTTGCCATTTATTCTTCTTAAAAAAAGATATCTCCGTTAAAAATTTGCGAACTTAAAAACTCATACTTTGCTTGATTACATTCTCAGAAAACACTTCTCATACCTATATATACTTGTAATTGCACATGCACTTTACGCTCAATCTTTTGTTTCGTTGGCTTCCAACAGATTTCTTCGCATAGAATTTTGTCAATCTTGCAGCCCTAAGCAATATAGTGTTGCATGAGTTTATAAAAAAGTTTTATTATTAACAATAGTTTCTGTTATTTGGAGCGAAAATGAAAACATTGCTTAACATAAATGACGGCAAAAGGGTAAAAATTATCAAGATTTCAGGTGGTAGAGGAATACGACAGCATCTTCAGTGTCTTGGAATTCACATAGGAGATATTGTCACTTTAAAAAAGACCTCTTTCTTGGGTGGGCCGATACTTTTAGAAGTAAACGGCTCTCAGGTCGCATTAGGTAAAGGGGTTGCCTCAAAAATAGAGGTTGAGGAAGTTGAATGAAAATAGCCTTTATTGGGCAACCTAATGCGGGAAAAAGCACTATATTTAACGGACTTGCGGGTTATAAAACAGTAACTGCTAATTTTCCCGGTCAAACTGTCCATTATACTATAAGCAGGGTTACAGTTGGTAATGAAACATTTGAGATAGTTGACTTACCCGGAATTTATTCCCTTACAGCATTAGATAAAGCTGAGCTTGAATCAAGAAAATACATTCTATCAGGACAGGCAGATGTCATTGTAAATGTTATAGATGCCTCAACCCTATCAAGAAGTCTTGAACTGACTCTTCAACTCGCGGAACTTCAAGTTCCGATGGTTATATGTCTAAATATGATTGATGAGGCAAAAAGAAAGGGACTTGAGATAGATTTAGAGAAACTATCAAAAATTTTTGGAGTCCCTGTCATAGAAACAATCGCAAATAAAGGAATAGGAATTGACAGTATTTTTAAATCCGCAAAAGAAGCCTTCAATAAAAAGTTAATCCCACAAATCCAACATTTTCACAAAGACATAGAGGAAAAAATCAGTGAAATTGAGAAAATCATACCCGCTGATTTCCTGACGAATATTCCACGAAGATACATAGCTGTAAAACTTTTAGAAGGCGATGCTGAATTGTTTGAGAAAATAAACCAATATCCTGAAATTCTCGCAATGGTAAACAAACTTCGAGAAGAAATAAAAATTTCTCATGGGAAACATGCTGACACAGTTATTTCCTCTGAAAGGCATGCTCTAACAATGAATATTTTTGAGGAAGTTACAAAAATCGGAGAACCACAAAAATCCTTAAGAGAAAAAATTGATGACTTGCTTACTAATAGATATCTTGGTTATCCCTTATTGTTTTTTATTCTTTTTGGAATCTTTTTCACTGTTTTTGAGGTAGGAAGCTTCATAGAAGAGCCTCTAACTGATTTATTTGATATTTTAATTCAAAAACTTCCTAATTTTGTCAGTAAAGGAAGTTTTGCTTACTTCATACTGAAAGGATTACTTGAAGGATTTTCGGGAGGCATTGGAGTTGCTATTCCATATCTTATACCCTTTTTTATCGGGTTGACTGTTCTTGAAGATATTGGATATTTACCGAGAATTGCATTTTTAATGGATTCAATCATGCATAAAATTGGATTGCATGGAAAAAGTGTTCTGCCGCTTATTGTATCATATGGATGTAATGTTCCGGGAGTAATGGCTTCAAGAATACTTGAATCGCCAAGAGACAGATTTATTACCGCTACTGTGTCTGTTTTTATTCCGTGTGCTGCAAGAACAACAATAATATTCGGAATTGTTGGTGCTTACATTGGTGGATTTGCAGTGGCTGGAATATTTCTTTTTAATCTTTTTGTAGTCATGATTTTAGGTGCAGTTCTCACAAAATTTCTTCCTGAAGTAACGCCGGGATTGATTATGGAAATACCGCCTCTTCGTATTCCAACATTTAAAAATGTTTATATGAAAACATGGCTAAGACTTAAAGATTTTATAGTAGTTGCATGGCCATTGCTTATCATTAGCAGTATATCTTTAAGTCTTCTTGAATATTTTAAAATTGATGAAATACTTAATCAGATTTTAAAACCTATTGTCAGCTGGATTCTCGGATTGCCTGAACAGACAGGCATTACACTGCTTTTTGGTATATTGAGAAAAGAGCTTTCTATGATCATGCTTTTTCAGGCATTACATACAACAGATTTAATTACGGTTATGACTAAAGTCCAACTCATTGTCTTTACCTTTTTCACTGTATTTTACATGCCATGTGTAGGAACAATGGGAGCTTTAATTAGGGAACTGGGAATCAGAAAAACGATTTTTGTTACACTTCTTACCATAGCTATGGCTTCAGTTTTGGCTTTACTGGCAAGATTTTTATTTTCTATGCTAATGTAAGCTAAGGGGGTTAGTTAAGTATCAGAATTTACGGAGAAATAACAGGGCTTAAAAGAAGTCAGATTAATATTTTAGAGAGACTCTATAGGAAAAAACAGCCTGTAGATTTTATTATTTCTTCAGATTTAGCCAAAACTCTTTGTACGCTCTCCTTTGAGATAAACAGACAAATAGGACTTTTAATAGACCGATTTGGTAACATAACCCATGTCATTGTAGGAACAGCCAATTCAATTCTTATTCCCGAACTTGATAATTTTCCTATTGGTAAAAAGCCTTTAAGAGGGCTTAGATATATCCATACGCATCTTAAAAATGAGCCTCCTGACAGAGAAGATATAGCAGACCTAAGACTTCTGAGATTTGATTTGCTCGCTGTTATTACTCAAAGAGAAGGAAGTCCGCAAGATATACACATAGTTCATCTTCTGCCCTTTGGAAGTGAAAAGCAGTATGAGATTTTATCTACGAGTTTTCATGATTTTAAATTCAATTTCAAGGAGTTCATAAAATCTCTTGAAGAAGAAATGGACAGAATAAGAGCCATTGATACTTCTGACACAAGGGAAAGGGCTATTTTAATTAGCGTGTCAACTTCACCTAAGTATGTTTTACAAGAGCATATGGAAGAATTGGAAGAACTTGCCCAATCTGCTGATGTAGTTGTGCTTGATAAAATTATTCAAAGAGTAAAAGAACTAAATCCAAAATATCTTCTTGGTGAAGGTAAGCTGAAGGAATTAATAATTAGAGCAATGGATATGGGTGCCACGATTTTGTTGTTTGATCAAAATCTTACACCATCGCAAATGAGAGCTATAGCAGAAATGACTGAACTCAAAGTAATAGACCGTAGCCAGCTGATTCTTGATATATTTGCAAAACGAGCTCATTCAATGGAAGGAAAAGTTCAGGTAGAGCTTGCCCAGCTTCGTTATACTCTGCCAAGATTAACAGGTAAAGGAACTGCCATGTCTCGTCTTGCAGGAGGAATTGGAGGAAGGGGTCCAGGAGAGACAAAACTTGAGATAGACAGAAGAAGAATAAAAGAGAGAATTCATCGGCTTGAGAATGAGCTTAAAAAAATACAAGTTGCCAGACAGCAGAGAAAGAAAAGAAGAAAGGAGCTTGAAATTCCGATTGTATCAATAATAGGATATACAAATGCAGGAAAATCAACACTTTTAAATGCTCTTACCAAAAGCGAAGTTTTTGTTGAAGATAAAATGTTTGCCACTCTTGATACATCATCAAGAAAACTGAAATTTCCAGAAGAAAGGGAACTAATCATCACAGACACAGTTGGCTTTATTAGAGATTTACCAGAAGACCTTGTAGCTGCATTTAAATCAACATTAGAAGAATTGGAAGACGCTACATTACTCATTCATCTTGTGGACATATCAAATCCTCAATTTGAGAATCATATAGAGTCAGTAAAAAATATTCTTAAAGAATTGAACCTTGATAAAAAGCCTGTTATGCTTGTTTTCAACAAAATAGATAAAATCAAGCCATCAGACGCTGATGTTATTTGTAAAAGATACAATGCAATAGGAATCTCAGCAAAACAAAAAGAAACGCTTCTTCCTTTGATTGAGGAGCTCAAAAGAAGGCTTTGGGAAGAAAAGGTTTCATACAGCATTCTGCAATAGTTTCTTGAATTTGCTTTTATTCTGCAAAAATAAATTTGATTCTTAATGAACTAATTGGTTACACTGATAAAATATACAACATCTTAGCACAAAATATTTGTCAGCTTGACAAATTTGGCTCAGTCAATTTAAATAATCAATTATATCTTTAAATGGAGGAGAGATGAGTTTGGAAAATTATAAGTTTCACAAAGAACACACATGGGTAAAATTATCAGGAAAAAGCAAAAAGGTAAAGGTAGGAATTACGGATTATGCTCAGGAATCATTAGGAGATATCGTTTACATTGAATTGCCTGAAGTAGAAAGCCATGTTGATGCAGACACAGAAATGGCAGAAATTGAATCAACAAAAACTTCATCTCCTGTAATCGCTCCTGTAAGTGGTATTATTGTTCAAGTTAATGAAGAACTTATTGACCATCCAGAGATTATTAATGAAGATCCCTATGGCAAAGGATGGATAGCAGTAATAGAGATGGACAATCCCGACGAACTTGAGGACTTAATGGATTATGAGGAATATGAAAGCTATCTTGAGGAAGAAAAATAATGCAACTTGTCGTTATTGGAGGTGGTCCTGCAGGATATGTATCTGCATTGACTGCCAAAAGAGCAGGTGCTGAGGTAACGCTTATTGAAAAGGATGAATTAGGAGGCACATGCCTTAATAAAGGATGCATCCCAACTAAAACAATTATTCATTCCATTGAAACCTTTAACAAATTAAAAGAGCTTAAGCATGGCACTGATAAGCCAAATCTTGCTATAGCAACTAATCTTTCAGAATTACTGGAAAAAAAAGACTATGTTGTAGAGACCCAGCGAAAGGGTCTCTACATGTTACTAAAACAGTCAGGAGTTAAAATTATCAAAGATGAAGCTGAATTAATCAACACAAAAACAGTAGTCTTAAAAAATTCATTTGAAAAAATCACCGCGGACAATATAATAATTGCAACAGGCTCAAGACCAGCAGAACTTCCTATGCTCAGTTTTGATGGAAAACAAATCCTCTCAAGTGATGATTTATGGAATATGAAAGAAGTGCCAAAATCAATAACAATTGTAGGTGCTGGCGCAATTGGTTGTGAATTTGCTTGGATTTTCCATCTTCTTGGAAGCAAGGTAACACTGATAGAACTTATGCCAAGAGTTTTACCAATGGAGGATGAGGAAATTTCAAAAACATTGGAAAGGGCTTTTAAAAAGAGAAAGATAGAATTTTATACAAGCGTAAAAATTGAAGAGTTGAAAAAAACTGATGAAGCAGTTGAAATTCTTCTTTCAAATTCAAAAAAAATTTCTTCAGAAGTTGTACTTGTCTCAGTTGGAAGGGCTTACAATACTGAATTTTTAAAAAACTCTGAAATTAAGATTGGAAAAAAGGGAGAAATTTTAGTTGATGAATATTTAAAAACCAATTTAGAAGGTGTTTATGCTGTTGGAGATGTAAATGGAAAATGGCTACTTGCCCATGTAGCATATAAAGAAGGAGAAATTTCTGCAAAAAATATTTTTGGATATAGTGAAAAGATGGATTATAGCATCATTCCATCAACGATTTTTACTGCTTTGGAAGTCTCATCAGTAGGACTGAGAGAAAATGAAGCTCTCCAAAAGGGAATAGCTATCAAAAAAGGAACTTTTCCTTACAGAGCAATTGGCAAAGCTCATGCAATTGGTGAAATTGACGGAAGTATAAAAGTATTGGTGGAAAAAGAAACAGATGTGATAATTGGAGCTCATATTATAGGTGCAAAGGCATCAGAAATTATTCATGAACTTGCCCTTGCAATAAAACTTAAGGCAAAAGCAAAGGATGTTGCAGAACTAATTCATTCCCACCCTACCCTTTCTGAAGGCATTAAGGAAGCATGTGCAGACATTTACGGAAAAGCAATCCATAAAATTTAAATTTTACAACTCTGAGGATTAAAATTTATGTTGGATTTGTTAAAGGTTACGATTGTTTTTCTCTTTATTCTTTTTTTGCTAAGGAAAAAGATAAATGTCGGATACGCAATGCTTGCAGGCTCTTTAATGTTTATTGTTTTTTATCCTCAGACTTTCAATAAAATTCCAAACACATTTGTAAAAAGCCTAACCTCCCATACTTTCTTAAATCTTCTTCTTTCCCTTACATTGATTAAATCCTTTGAATTTTCACTAAGACAGGTAGGCTTAATGCAAAAAATGACAGAAGCATCCCAAAACCTTTTAAACAGCAAAAAATTCTCCATAATATCAATGCCAATGATAATTGGAATGTTGCCATCCCTTGGTGGTGCTTATCTTTCCGCACCAATGGTTGACTCTGCTACAAAGGACACGAAGATGTCAAATGAGGAAAAAGCTTTTGTAAATTATTGGTATAGACATCCATGGGAGCTTATTCTCCCTCTTTATCCAGGAATTGTTCTCGCATCTGTGGTATCTGGTGTTCCTCTGGGAGAGCTGATGCTCATTCATTTACCAATAGTTATTATATTTTTCATTACAGGATTTTTATTTAGCATGAAAGGTGTAAAAAACTTTGAAAGAAAAATAGTCAAGCAAAGATTATTTAAAAGTCTTTACAGCTTTATCCCCATTGTTTTAGTGCTTCTGTCTGTAATTATTTTTAAGATTGACCTTTATATTGCTTTGTTTGCAAATATCATACTACTAAGTCTATGGTTTAAAAAAGGCTTTAAGAAACTTTATGAAATAATCAAATACGGCTTTACATGGGATGTGATAATACTTGTCATAGGAGTGATAATTTTTAAGGAAATACTTCAGATTTCTGGAGCAGTGCAAGGATTAGCTGAAGTAATTACTCAATCTAAAATCCCTTATCTCTTTGTCTTTGTAATGCTTCCCTTGCTCACTGGACTTATCACAGGCTTAAGTGTAGGATTTGTTGGAAGCACTTTTCCAATACTAATGCATATTAAAAACATAGTTCCTTACGAAATCTCTATTGCCTTTGTTTCTGGATATGCAGGTGTTCTTCTTTCTCCTCTTCATCTTTGTTTAATACTGACAAAAGAGTATTTTAAAGCTGACATATTAGGCATTTACAAGAAAATTATTCCAGCAACATTGATAATTTTGTTCTCAGCATTGATTGAATTTGCAATTTTGAGATATTATAGTTAAACTTCATAAAAAAGGAGGTAATCATGGGAGAAATTATTGATGTAATAGCAAGAGAAGTTCTTGATTCCCGTGGCAATCCCACCGTTCAGGCGGAAGTTTTTCTTGATTCAGGAGCTCTTGGAGTTGCTACTGTTCCCTCTGGTGCATCAACAGGTAGTAAAGAAGCCCTTGAGTTAAGGGATGGGGACAAAAAAAGATTCATGGGCAAGGGAGTTCTCAAGGCAGTTGAAAATATTATGAAAGAAATCGCTCCAAACATAATTGGTATGGAGTCCACAGATCAGGAGGGAATAGATAACTTTCTCATTGAACTGGATGGGACAGAGAATAAAAACAAATTAGGAGCAAATGCAATATTAGCAATATCAATGGCTGTATGTAAAGCATCTGCACTTGAATGCGGTTTGCCACTTTATAGATATTTAGGTGGAACACATGCAAAGGTGCTTCCGCTTCCCATGATGAACATCATTAATGGCGGAGTTCATGCTGACAACAATCTTGACATTCAAGAGTTTATGATAGTGCCTGCAGGTTTTCAAACTTTTTCAGAAGCACTCCAAGCAGCTGTTGAGACATTTCATACATTAAAAGCAATTTTAAAGAAGGACGGACTAAATGTCTCTGTTGGTGATGAAGGCGGTTTTGCTCCTATGCTCAAGAACAATGAAGAGGCAATAAAACTAATCCTTAAAGCTATCAAAAAAGCTGGCTATGCACCCGGTAAAGATATTTATATTGCTATTGATGCAGCGGCTTCAGAGTTTTACAAAGATGGAACTTACTTAGTAGAGGGCAAGAAGATGAGTTCAAAGGATATGATTGATTATTATGGAGCACTCGTTGAAAAGTATCCGATTATCTCAATTGAAGACGGAATGAGTGAGGAAGACTGGGATGGATGGGAAATGATTACAGAAAGACTTGGCAGTAAGATTCAGCTTGTTGCTGATGACCTTGTTGTTACAAATCCGAAAATAATAAAAGAGGCAATGAAAAGGGGCATTGCTAATTCAATACTTATCAAACTCAATCAAATTGGAACTGTCTCAGAAACACTTGAGGCAATTGAGCTTACAAAAAATAATAAATACACCGCTGTAGTATCTCATCGCTCTGGCGAGACAGAAGACACGATTATAGCTGACCTTGCAGTGGGATGTAATACAGGATTTATTAAAACAGGTTCCCTTTGCAGAGGTGAGAGGATAGCAAAATACAATAGACTTCTTCAGATTGAAGAAGAGCTTGGTGATATAGCCCAATACAGAGGAATGTCTTCATTTTACAATCTTGGGCTTTAATATGGGAAAACATGTCTTAAGAGAACAAGTAATAAAAGAGAGAAAGGCAAGGAGCAAGATTTTGCTCCTTGTTCTTCTCATTATTTCTGGTTTTCTTGTTTATAACTTCTTCTTTGGTGACATGGGATACATGAAATACAGACAGTTAAAGAATAATGAACAGAAATTAGTAAATGAAATTAACAATCTTTCCGCTGAAAATACTGCAATAAAAAAGGAAATAGAATTGTTAAAAAAAGATCCATCATATTTGGAAAAATACGCAAGAGAAAAATATGGGCTTGTAAAGCCGGGAGAAATGGTATTTCAATTTAAAAACGAGGAAAAATGATATATCTTGCCATTCTTTGGCACATGCATCAGCCCTATTATCTTGATCCACTAAAAAATAAGTTCATGCTTCCTTGGGTAAGACTTCATGGCACAAAGGATTATCTTGATATGATTCTTCTTTTGAAAAACTTTCCTGAGGTTAAAGCTACTTTTAATGTTGTTCCTTCTCTTTTAAAGCAGATTATTGAATATGAAAATGGAACTACAGACATTTTCTATGATTATAGTCTAATTCCAGCTGAGGAGCTTAATCAAAAGCAAATAGTCTTTATCCTTGAAAACTTCTTTCTTGCAAACTGGGATACAATGATTAGACAATTCCCTCGATATGCTGAACTTCTTGAAAAGAGAGGTAGAATCTTTGGAGATATGGAAAAGATATCAAAAAAATTTACACATCAAGATATCAGAGATATTCAAGTTCTTTTCAATCTTGTATGGATTGATCCTTTGCATAGAGATAAAGACCCTGAACTAAAAAAAATTCAGAAAAAGGGCAAAAATTTTACTGAAGAAGAAAAGATTTATATTTTAAACAAACACATAGAAATTTTAAAAAAAATCATTCCTACCTACACAGAGATAGCAAAATCAGGCCAGATTGAGCTTTCTGTAACACCCTTTTATCATCCTATTCTTCCTTTAATTTACGACAATTACAAAGCCAAGGAATGTATGCCGTGGGCTCATCTACCAAAATATAATTTTAGAGCACCAGAGGATGCTGAAACTCAAATCTCAAGGGCAATAAAATTTTTTGAAGGCACTTTTGGTTTCAAGCCTTCTGGCATGTGGCCCTCCGAAGGCTCTGTAAGTGAAGAGGTCTTGGGTTTAATTGCTAAAAACAAAATTAATTGGATTGCAACGGATGAAGAAATTTTAGGGAAATCTTTAGACAAAAAACTTAGAGAGGGTGAACATCTTCTCAGTCCAGAAATTTTATATAAACCCTATGAATTTGGAGGTTTGAAGATTTTCTTTCGAGACAAGATGCTTTCAGACCTTATAGGATTTGTCTATTCAAGGTGGGACAGTAAAAAGGCTGTGAATGATTTTATAAACCGAATAAAAAAAGCTCCTAAAAATTCTCTCGTATCCGTAATTCTTGATGGAGAAAATGCTTGGGAATATTATAAAAATGATGGAATTGATTTTTTGAGTGAACTCTACAAAAGGTTATCAGAAGAAAAAGAAATAAAAACAGTAACATTTTCTGAATACCTCTCACATTACCATGAAATTGAATCCTTAAAAAAAGTATTTCCTGGTTCATGGATTAACGCAAATTTTTCAATATGGATAGGGCATGAAGAAGACAACATTTCTTGGGAATATTTATACAGGGTTAGAGAGGATTTGCTTAATTATCAGAAAGAAAACCCTGACAAAGATTTATCTAAAGCATGGGAGGAAATATACATTTCAGAAGGAAGCGACTGGAACTGGTGGTATGGTGATGAACATTACACAGAAACAAAAGACGTTTTTGATGAGATTTACAGACATCATTTGATTAGTGTTTACTTTAGTATTGAGAGAGAACCACCTGATTTTCTCTATATCCCCATAAGTAAAACAATGAGAGAAATTAAGTCCGACAATGAACCAAAAGGATTTATTTATCCTAAAATAGATGGAAAGGTGACAAGTTACTTTGAATGGCTTGATGCTGGAAGATTTAATCTGGAGAAAATGGGTGGCAGCATGCATAAAGCTGAAAGTATTCTTAAATATCTTTATTACGGATTTAACAAAGAGAGTTTTTTCATAAGACTTGACAGTCGCATTCCAATACAAAATATTGAAAATCTGAAAATTCATATACATATTTTGAATCCGAAAAGAATAAAAGTTATATCTGAAGACTTCACACAGGCAGAAGTTTTTATTCAGCAAAATGATTCATGGCTTAAAAAAGCTGTAATAGACAGAATTGCATTAAAAGAAATATTTGAAATAGAATTGCCATTTAATATAATTGAAATAAATCATGAAGAGGATATTTGGTTCTTCATAGAAATACTAAAAAATAGCTTTGTAATAGAAAGAGCACCTTTCACTGGATTTATTAAAGTTCATGTGCCTCATCCAGATTTTGATAAACTAATGTGGCTTTAGTCTTGATGGCTTTTTCTGGAGCCTAAGGATTGAAAAAATCAATCTTATTCATAGTTTTTCTCGGTATAGTAAGCCTTTTTTCTGACATGACATATGAAGGTGCAAGAAGCATCACTGGAGCTTTTTTTGCATTCTTAAGCGCCTCTGGTGCAGTTGTTGGTTTTGTCTCTGGCTTGGGAGAACTCATAGGCTACGGACTCAGACTTGTCTCCGGATATATCGTAGATAAAACCCGACGGTACTGGACTATCACCATAGTAGGCTATTTTATCAATCTTTTTGCAGTGCCTGCCCTTGCACTTATTGGAAATTGGCAGATGGCTGTTTTGTTAATCATAGCAGAAAGAGCTGGAAAAGCATTAAGAACACCTGCAAGGGATGCAATGCTTTCCCATGCAACAGTGGAAATTGGAAGAGGATTTGGATTTGGACTTCATGAGGCAATGGATCAGATTGGTGCAATGCTTGGTCCGATTATTGTGGCAACAGTTTTTTATTTCAATGGAAGTTATAAAACAGCTTTTTCAGTGCTATTAATTCCAGCTGTCATTGCAATGGTTGTTTTATTTACTGCAAAAGTCCTTTATCCATCACCCCGTGAGCTTGAAGTAAAAGTTCCACAGCTTGAGACAAAGGGATTAAGCAAAGTTTACTGGATTTATTTGACTGCAGTAGCACTGAACGGTGCAGGATATGCAGACTTTCCTCTTGTTGCCTATCATTTCAAAAAAGTAGCCACAGTTTCTAAAGAATTGATTCCAGTATTTTATGCAATAGCAATGGGAGTGGATGCACTCTCTGCCCTTGTTTTTGGTAAACTTTTTGATAAAAAGGGATTAGGCGTGCTTGCCATATCTGTGATGCTCTCATCTTTTTTTGCTCCTTTGGTTTTTCTTGGAGGATTTTATTTAAGCCTGCTTGGAATGATTTTTTGGGGAATAGGAATGGGAGCTCAAGAGTCAATAATGAGAGCAGCTGTAGCAATGCTAGTTCCTAAAGAAAAAAGAGGAACTGGCTATGGCATATTCAACACAGGATATGGAGTCTTCTGGTTCTTAGGAAGCGCACTCTTAGGACTTCTCTATGACATCTCCATCCCAACACTTATAATTATCTCTGTAATCCTTCAGCTTTCCGCATTACCTTTGTTAATGAAAGTTAAATTTTTGATGAAGTGATTTTTTCATTAAAATTTCTATAAAAGCTTGTTAACTTTTATAAAATCTTCTGGAGTGTTGAAAGCTGTAAAAAACAATGGACTTCCAGAAAAGGACAAAGGAGAAACAGGTCCAACACTCATAAAAGAGTATTCTCTATTTGAATAATCTAATGCAGAATGGGGATCCCGAAAAGATTGATATAACCTAATTGAACTTTCATCACCACCCGCAATCTCTCGTAAAGCCCACAGCTCATCTCCAAGTGATAGTCCAAAGCCAAAAAAGTAAACTCTCATCATATGTACTATATCTTTATGAAGACTTGAAAGAGTTTGACTTATGAATAACCATCCTAATCCATATTTACGAGTTGTTCTTACTGCATCTATCAAAGTTTGACGAAGTTGTTCTTTATATTCACTTTCTTCATATTTATGTTTTGAAGCAAATCTATGGGCTTCATCAAAAACTACAAGAGTATTAAGATTTTTATTTTCAATGTAAGCCTTACTTCCTAAATGAATAATATTTTGTAAAAGTTTATTAATAATTGCTGCCTCAATATTTTCGTTCCAATATAAATCTGGTATTTGTTCTCTTGACAAATCAATAATAACAATTGGTTTATTATCTTCATTAAACAATAAGGCTTGTGAAATTAATTCATTAATTTTTATACAATTTGCCCGCTCCGTGCTAAAAAGTTTTGCCACAGGTCGCCAACTTTCACTATACAAAAGATTCAAATTAAATGTTTTAAGCACTTCACTAAATCTTTTGCGAGCCTCAATTGACCTATAAAAAAATTTCTGCACATTTTCTTCATTTAAAAGCTTAATTACTGTATCAAAAATTTCTCTTCTGTAAATGTCTTCTAATTTTATATTTCTAGTAACAAGTTTATCCTTAATTACATCTGAGGCTAATTTGCGATTTTCGTTTTTTGGAATAGTTAATTTTTCAAAAAACTTTGATTCAAACAGTATTTCAGAGAAAATTTCCCAATCATCAAGAACAAGTTCATTTAATCCAAAAATTTTTAATTGTCTTCCTTGTTTTTTTAAAATATTTCCAAAATCTAAAACAAAACCTGTAGATTGAATATTTCCCTTTGCATCTTTTGAAAATTCTCCTTGCGGGTCTATTATAAAAATCCCCATATTTTTATTTTTCGCATACCCAAGCAATATCATCTTCGCAAGAACGGATTTTCCAGAACCTGTTTTGCCAAAAATTCCTATGTGATAAGCTTCTCCTACTCCACCATGTCCAGATCCAAAGTGTTTAAACCAAAAAGGCATTTTAACTTCTGAAGCATAAACTTTACCAAGATAAAAAATATCTTCTTTATTATTTCTAAAAATTGAGTCCAAAAATTGGTTATTTATTACGTGAACATATGTACCAGTAGGAGGTACAGTCCCGAGAGAAGATGGTATTATTCTATTATCTTCATCCTTAGCAAAAACCGCACTTATTTTCATCTCTGCAGTGTGTATATCTTGTTGTTGACTTACAGGATTGACAAAACCTCTGAATCTTGAGAGTGATTGAATAGATGGCATTTCAAGCCAAGTATTTCTGAGTTTTATGTTTGTGACCTGTCCCATAGCAAAATGAAGTCTATTATCTTGCAAAAACTTAAATGCTACAAGTTGCCCGATAAGTTTTTTGACTGATGCTTCATCCAAGATATTCAATGACATTTCTTGTGCTGAAGATGGCGAACCAATTGTTCCAATTTTTACAGATTGATTAAGTATATCTTCTGGTTTTTCTAAATCATTTTCTAAATTTATATCTTTCTCATTATTCTCAACTTCTGATGTTTCTGTCTCTTTCCAGCCACAATCAGCATGAAACCACCAATGCTGAGGTATTTCTTTGCCACATTTTGGACACTTTTTATACACCAACATTTTTATCCCTCTGTTCTATAACTATTCATGTAAAAAAAGATTTCAGCCGTATCACATTCGTATTTCTCTAAAACTTTGCTTAGAGTTATTTCTCTTAGTAATTCTAATCCATTACCTAAATCTTTTACCATTTTATCTGCTAAAAACAAAGGATACAGTTCAAGAGCTCCTCTTAATCCAGACTGATATTTAACTGCTTGTAAAATTAAAGATAACTGATTTAAATTTTGCCTTGAAAATTCTTTATCTGCTATAAATTCTATTCTCAAAGCAGGTGTCCAGTAATTGGGTCTATAATAAATAAAATAGGCGTTATCAAGATAGCTTAACACTTCTTTTCTTTCCTTTTCTATGTTAGCTATAGAAATTTTCGGCGAAGCCCTTAGTTTAACTTGAGATATATCTATTTTAATCGGATAAGTTAATTCTCCTGGTTTCAGTATTAATGTGATTATAGCTCTTTCGTTAACTGAAAAATCTAAGTTTAATAAATTTTTTAACTCCCCCTTCTGAGTATTTTTAGGGATAAAAACCCATGCTTTCTCTTCATTTAAAGCAGTTAAAACTTCTTTATAACATTTGAAAAAAACTTCAAGATTCTCTATAAGTTCTTGTGCTATTTGATTTTGTTGATTGTTTAAAAAAGCATTTATTCCGAGATTAAAAGATACAAAAGGCGTAAAAATTGAACCATCAAGAAAAACAACTTGATGAGGTGCTCGGCAGGCAAGTTCAAGTTCATAACCAAACATTATAGCTCTGGTGATAGTTTTATTGCTCATATCTCTATTAATCGTGCGAATAAAAATTTTATGATAAGGCTTTTCCCAAATTCCTAACTCATATGGTGGAGCTAATCCTTCTACAGCAACAGCAGCACAGCCAACTAAATCCATAGATAATAAACTTTTTATTGCATTTGAGCCATCTACCCCGCAGGATGTTGGAATATTATCATTGATAAGTATTTCAGTTTCATTGAGGATTAGAAAGTCTTTTAGCATTTTATTTCTTAATTTTTCTTTACAATATGAAAGATGCTGATAAGATTTATAGACTAATTGACTTATGTTATTACTTTTTTGTAACAACTCCTCTGTCAAGGCATTAGGAAGATTAAGATTTAAAAAATCTTGTTCTTGAAAAAGTTGCATTTTAATATTATAATTAAAAATCTACATGGAAAGTAAATTCAACAAAGAACTTTTTACAGAAAAAATTAAAGCAGGGAGTAGAACCTATTTTATTGATGTAAAAGAAACAAAAAATAAAGATAAATATATCGTGATCAGCGAGACAAAAAAAGAAGGAGAAAACTTTACTCATCATCGCATAATGATTTATGAAGAGGATATTTTAAAATTTGTGCAAGGACTTTCAAAAGCCTTGTCTTTTCTTAATATCAACATCAAAATGGAAATTAATTCTACATCCTCAAAAGAAGACAGTATATAAAATACCATTGAAGTCTAAATCTTTTTAATCCTTTTTCATAAATAAAAACTAACTATTCTATTCACTTATCTAAGCTCTAAAATGTTATACTAACTTTGTGAAATGGTTGTTTCTTTCATATACACTTCCTGCTAATCCTTCAAGGGTAAGGGTTTATGTTTGGAGGGAGCTTAAAAAATTAGGTGCACTTAATTATCAGACTCTCTGGGTTCTGCCATATTCAAAAGAGCTCATTGAAAAAATTCAAAGTCTTATAAAAATCATTGAAAGCTATAATGGAGAAGCTGTTCTTATTGAAGGAAAGGTTTTTCAAAAAACAGATGAGGAAAAGATTTATAAAGCCTTTATTGAGGCAAGAAATAAGGAATATAAAGAGTTGATTGAAAAGTGTGAAGACTTTTTTAAAGAAATTTCATACGAAATTGAAAGGCAAAACTTCATTTTTGCAGAAGTTGAAGAAAACGAGGAAGAGCTTGAAAAGCTCAAACAATGGTTTAAAAAAATAGATAAAAGAGACTTTGTAAAAGCTCCCCTTAAGAAAGAGGCTGTGGAGAAAATTAAGAAATGTTCCCGTTTATTTGAAGAGTTCTCAAAAAGAGTTTTCAAGGAAATTCAAAAAGAAGAGCACAATTAGGCAAAATAATTTATACAATCTTTTTAAAAGCCTCTACGACCTCAGGGTCAAACAATTCTCCTGCCTTTGAAGAAATATATGTAATTGCAACATCTTTATCAAAATGGAGCCTGTAGGGCCTGTCGGTAGTCAAAGCAGAGTAAACATCACTTACTGCAATAATTTTAGCAATTTGGGGTATATTCTTTTTAATTCCCCTTAGGTAACCTTGTCCGTTTAATCTTTCATGATGAAAACCAATTGATTCATAGAGTATATTTTCATTAGCTCCTTGAGAAAGTTTTTCACTTAAAATTTCGCCCCATAAAACATGAAGCTGAAAAATTTTTACTCTCTGATCATCAAATGTTTTATCTGAAAATAGGATGCTTGCTGGAATGCAAATTTTGCCAATATCATGAAGTAAACCCGCAAGTTTTATATTTTCATCTTTTTCATCCATCATCGTGGCAATTTTGTATGCTATTTCGGCAACATTTTGTGAATGCGATGATATAATTAGTTTTTCATTCTCTGTTTCTGCATCTTCAATAAGAGCTTTTGAGGCAGTAATTAATCCAGCTGACTCTTTAATGAGTAACATCTTTCTTAGAAAATAAAAAACATCGTCATACTGATTAAACAACAGGATTCTCTGTGAGGCTAATTTAATGGCAAGATCTGAAAACTCTTGTATATTAAAAAATCTTCTTGCAAAAAAGATAACAAAGTAATTTACCCTCTTGTTAATCTTATTAAGAACCTCAAAATTATACTCCTCGCTTTCATAAACCCAAACATCGGGATAAGCAAAATCCCTTTCAAAGCTGATTTCCAATCTCGGATAATTAATGTTCCTTATGGGAATAAGCTTCTTATTATCTATGTCCCAATTAATAGTAAGATTTTTCTTAGATGCCACCTATACCCCCTTTTAATTGTAAACTTATTGAGGGATTTTTGTCTATTAAAAAAATATTAAAAAGTTCTTAAAATTCCTGAAATATCAGTTTTCGGATTAAATCATCACATATGTCATTCATTAAACTTTCAATAGCAAGATTTCTGTTTGCAATGATTGATTGAAGATCCCTTGTTACTCTGAAGTATGTTGTAAAGGGGGCAGTAGGTTGTAATTCTTTTAACTTATTCCCATTTGAGTCATAAAGTATTGCTCTTACATTCAGCAAAATCTGATATTCAACAGTTGTTAAACCAATTTCAGAAAGAGTAGAAAGTTTGTAATTTGTTATTTGAATATCTAAAACTTTTTCTGCTGAAGATGTTAGTTTAAAGCCATTTTCCGCAAGTTTTTGATATGCGATTTTTCTCATTCTATCCTGAAGTCCAGGCTCAAGGGTTTGATTATCAATTTTTCTTAAATAAATCTCTTTAAAAGGTAAATCAGACTTGGTATGAAGATTATAACCACATCCATTGAGAAGTAATATTGCAATCATAAAAATTTTTAAAAAATTTTTTATCATCTATCGCTCCCTTTCTTTAAAATTATCAAAAACAATTATAAATCTCATTGCGACTCAATCAAATCTTGAAGAAGCGATTTTTGGGGATTGCTACTCCACTTAGTTGCTCCCAATAAGAATAAAAACACCATTCAATTACCATCAACCATTTAACAATCACCAGCTATTAACCCCTTACAACTATATTCACAAGCTTTCCTTTCACTGGAATGACCTTTATAATCTCCTTTCCATCAAGCCATTGCTTTACTTTTTCATCGTCAAGGGCAATTTTAACTATATCCTCATCTGTCATTCCCTGTTGAATCATTATTTTTGAGCGAACCTTGCCGTTTACCTGTACAACAAGCTCAATCATCTGTTCCTTTGCAAGATCTTCATCATGGGAGGGCCATTTCTCATTGAGAATAAAGCCTGATTGTCCAATCTCCCTCCAGAGTTCCTCTGCAATGTGAGGTGCAAAGGGGCTAAGGAGTATCAAAAAATTCCTTATGGCAAATTTGAATATTATTTTTTCCTCCTCTGTCTTAGGTTCAAAAGAGTAAACTTCATTGATAAACTCCATGAGCCTTGCTATTGCTGTGTTAAACTGATACTCCCTCTCAATATCCAAAGTTACTCTCTTGATTGTTCTATGAATTAGGCTTAAAATTTGAATTGCCTCAGAAGAAATTTTGTTAAATTCTACTGACTCTAAGTCAGCCTTTGTATCTTTAAGCCATTTATGATGTTTATAGACCAGTGAATATACTCTTTTTAAAAATCTGTGTGCACCTTCAACTCCCTGTGTTGACCATTCAAGGTCCTTTTCAGGAGGTGCTGCGAATAGTGTAAAAACTCTTACAGTGTCTGTTCCGTATTTTTCTATCATCTCATCTGGGTCAACGATGTTTTTCTTTGATTTTGACATCTTCTCTACTCTTCCTGTCTGAACAGGGCTTCCACAATGAATGCATTTTCCATCTTTTACTTCCTTTGGAAATAGCCAATCGTGTTGCGGACACCGATAACTCTCCATGCATACCATACCTTGTGTAAGAAGTCTTTCAAAGGGTTCATCAAAAGGAAGAATTCCCAGATCACGAAGCACTTTTGTGAAAAATCTTGCGTAAAGAAGATGAAGCACTGCGTGTTCAATTCCACCAATATACTGGTCAACAGGCATCCAGTATTTTATTTTCTCTTTATTGAATGCATCCTCCTCTCTGAGAGAACAGTATCTGACAAAATACCACGAGGAGTCCACAAAAGTATCCATAGTGTCAGTCTCTCTTCTTGCTTCTGCTCCACATTGATGACACTTTGTTTTGTAAAAATCTTCAACATATTTAAGCGGAGACTCACCCTTGCCTGTTAAGGTAACATTTTCTGGTAATAGAACTGGAAGGTCTTTCTCTGGCACAGGGACTATTCCGCATTTATCGCAATAAATGATTGGAATTGGAGTGCCCCAGTATCTTTGCCTTGATATTCCCCAATCACGAAGTCTGTAATTGACTGTTCTTTCACCAAGCCCCTTTTTTTCAATGTATTCTGCAACTGCTTTTTTCCCTTTTGAAGATGGTAATCCCGAAAACTCACCTGAGTTAACCATTACTCCTTCTTCTTCGTAAGCCCCATTAAATGGCTCACTGAGTTCTTTGTCAACTGGTTTAATGACAATCTTTATTGGAATGTTGTATCTTTTTGCGAACTCAAAGTCTCTTTGGTCATGGGCTGGAACACTCATTATTGCTCCTGTTCCATACTCCATGAGAACAAAGTTAGCTATCCAGACAGGAATCCTTTCTCCATTAAGAGGATTTATTGCATATTTGCCTGTGAAAATTCCCTCTTTAACATCAGGTTGACGCTGTAGGTGTCTTATTTTTTTCAAAGCTTCCTTGTCTTCACAAAGTCTTTCAGCAAGCGGATGTTCAGGGGAGATACACATAAAAGTAACACCGAATATGGTATCAGGTCTTGTTGTAAAAATTCTTAATTTTTCACTCGTTCCCTCAATTGGAAAGTCAACCTCAACTCCTTCGCTTTTTCCAATCCAGTTACGCTGCATTGTAAGTACCTTCTCGGGCCAACCTGAGAGTTTGTCGCAGTCAGAAAGAAGCTCCTCAGCATAGGCTGTTATCTTTAAAAACCACTGCTCAAGCTCCTTTTGCTCCACTTGGGAGTCACATCTCCAGCATGCACCGTCAATCACCTGCTCATTTGCAAGAACTGTCATACATGAAGGGCACCAGTTCACAAAGGATGATTTCCTGTATGCAAGTCCCTTTTCGTAAAGTTTCAGGAAAATCCACTGATTCCATCTGTAGTACTCAGGAAGACATGTTGTTACTTCACGCCTCCAGTCATAGCTAAGTCCAAGCTTTATAAGCTGTTTTTTCATGTAATCAATGTTCTCATATGTCCACTTTGCTGGATGAACACCATGCTTTATTGCAGCGTTTTCAGCAGGAAGTCCGAAAGCATCCCATCCCATTGGATGAAGCACTTGAAAGCCATTCATTTTTTTATATCTTGCAATTACATCACCAATTGCATAGTTACGAACATGTCCCATGTGAATCTTTCCTGAAGGATAAGGAAACATCTCAAGGCAGTAAAACTTAGGCTTTGTTTGTTCTTCATTTGCCTCAAAAAGTTTACTTCTAAACCATTCTTCCTGCCATTTTGTCTCTATACTTTTAAAATCGTAATTCTGATTCATAAAACCTCCTGCCATACAAGGCTTTATTTGAAGTATTATAAAGAGAGAACTTGCAAAAATTCAAATTATTGAGAGGTCAAATATAGTTAAAATTCCAAGAATGATTAAAAAGACTCCAATGATGTAATTTACCCAAACAAAAACTTTCATAAACTTTTTTAAATATCGCATAGCTGTATTTATTAAAAGCGATGAAATTAAAAAGGGAATAGCAATTCCTAATGAATAAGCACCAAGCATTTTCAATCCTTCACCTAAACTTGCAGACATACTGGAGTAAACCAAAATGCTTCCAAGCACTGGTCCTATGCAAGGAGACCACCCAGCTGCGAATCCTACTCCTATGAGAAAAGCACCCAAAGGAGTGCCGTATTTTTGGAGTTTTATATTAAGCCTGAATTCTCTCATAAAAAAGCCTGACCTTATCAAACCAATGAGAAACAGTCCAAACAAAATCATGAAAACTCCACCTATAATTCGCAAAATATCCTGATACTCAAAGAAAATACTACCAATAAACGAACTTCCAGCCCCTAATGCAAGATAGACAGTAGAAAACCCTGCAATAAAGATTAAAGTGTAAAGAAAAATACGCCATCTGGAAGAACCTCCCGAAGCAAGTTCAGCAGTTGAAATTCCCGAAAAAAGTGAGATATAAACAGGAAGAAGAGGCAAAATGCAAGGTGAGAAAAAGGTTAATATTCCGCCCAAAAATGCAGCTGTGAGAGTGACTTCATTCATCTACCACACTCAGATGGGTCTCCCTTGAGTTTGTCAATAGCATGAGGAAGAGCATCCATGATAACTTCAAGGGATTCTTTAACAGCTTTGGGACTGCCGGGAAGATTGATAATTAGACTCTTACCTTTTATTCCAGCAACAGCCCTTGAGAGAATAGCGGTTTTTGTTTTTGAAAAACCGTTCCATCTCATAGCCTCAGGTATTCCAGGCACTTGTTTTTCAATTACTTCCAAAGTTGCATCTGGAGTTACATCTCTTGGATAAAGACCTGTGCCACCGTTTGTCAGTATTAAATCTGCATTATTAATTTGTTCCAGCAATGCTTGTTTTATTTGCTCCTTCTCATCAGGCACAATCTTATAAGAAACAACTTCAGCCCAAGAGGAAACCATTTCTTTGATAACCTGACCACTTAAATCTTCCCTTTCACCCTTAGAGCCTTTGTCTGAAACAGTTATTATTGCTACTTTGTATTTCATAGTCTCTTTATCTCATCTCCTACTTTTATTTTTCCACCCTTTAAAACCTTCGCAAAAATTCCTTCCTTAGGCATAATACAATCACCAACAATTTTAAAAATCTGACATTTACTGTGACATGATTTACCGTGTTGGGAGATTTCCAATATTACCTCACCTATTTGAATCTTTGTCCCAACTGGTAAACTCAATAAGTCTATCCCCTCTGTTGTTATATTTTCAGCAAAATCACCATGTTTAAGACTCAAACCCTTGTCTTTCATTTTCTGAATGCTTTCATAAGATAGAAGACTTATTTGTCTATGCCAATGAGAGCCAGCATGAGCATCTCCTTGAATACCATAATTTTCTATAACAATAGCCTCTTGAACTGGCTCCTTTGTTGTGCCCTTTTCTTTGCTAATGTTTATTGAAATAACTCTTGGTTGCATAGAGGTATTATAAAGCAAAAATCAATGTATAAGCAAAACTGGTTTTTTAGAATTCTTTATTACTGCCTCAGCAACGCTTCCAAGCAAAACTGCTTCAGTGTATGACCTGCCTTTTGAACCCATAACTACTATATCAAATTGGGGCACTCTCTGTAATATCTCCTCTGCTGGGATACCTGAAAGGATTTGATAATTTAAATCCTTATCAATATTACGAATTTTATCCTCAGCTTCTTCTTTAAGGTAATCAATATATTTTTCTATCTGTTCAGGTTCCTCAACAATACCTTTTATTTTCTGCTCAGGAACTACATGCAAAACAGTCAACTCTAAATTAAATTTATTAGCAATATCTTTTGCAAAATTTAAAGCTTTAATGGAGATTTCTGAAAAGTCAATCGGGCATAAAATTTTCTTTATTTTTATAGCATCTGGATTTATATCTTCAAACAAACTCTCTTTAACAACAAGGGTCGGTATTTTCATTCCTTTGAGAATTCTCTCAGAAGTTGATGGTCTTGTAATATGATACTTAAAACCTATCACCATAAAAACCTTTTCGTGTTTTATAACCTCCTTTACGCTATCTAATAGCCTTCCAAAAACAACTTTGTATTTGGCATCAATAGAGAAATTAAAGAGCTTTTTAGAAAGAAAGCTCAGTTGTTCTTCTATCTTGTTTTTTTCTTTGTTAATATAAGGCATCAAATATGAAGGTGGAGTGAGTGTATATTCCATAATGTGGAACAATGTCATTTTTTTACAGTCAATTATATTTGATAACCAAACAGCATATGAAAGAACTGTTGGAGTGGATGATTTAAAATCAATTGCAACATATATTCTCTCTACTTCCGTCATTTTTTCACCTGCCTGCCAAGTTTTTCTTCTACTGAGCGAACTTTTTCTTCAATTCTGTATTTTGCTCCTTTTCTGTCATCAATCTTTATTTCAATAACAACTCTTTCAACTTCATCCATAAGAGCATCCTTGCATTTTTTGATTACACTCATTATTTCATCCCACTCTCCTTCCACTATCGTTCCCATTGCGTGCATCTTATATGAAAGTCCGCTTTCTTCAACTATCTTTATAGCCTTTGCAATATATTTGCTTAAACTTGGTCCAACTCCTATTGGTATGATGCTAAATTGCACAAGCATTTTTGACCTCCTAAAGCTTTTTTATAATATAACACTTTGACATTGTTTTTTGACATTTTCTATTTGTTTAAAGATAAAATAATTAAAAACAGCAGGAGGAAAAAGTGGATGAGTTAATAAAAATAATAAAAATTCTCGCTGAAAAAATTCATAGCCAAATTCATTTAATGGAAGTCTGCGGAACTCACACAGTTTCAATTTTCAGGCACGGTATAAGAAGTGTTTTACCTGAAAACATAAGACTCTTAAGTGGACCTGGCTGTCCTGTATGCGTAACTCCCATTGAAGACATTGACAGAATGCTTTTTATTGCTAAACAAACTGATGTAATTCTTACCACATTTGGAGACATGATGAGAGTTCCAGGAAGTGATGGCTCCCTATACAAAGCAAAGGCTGAAGGTGCTGATATAAGAATGATTTATTCTCCATTGGATGCATTAAAAATTGCGGAAGAAAACAAAAATAAAAAAGTCGTATTTTTTGCTGTCGGCTTTGAGACAACATCGCCCCTAATAGCAGCAACAATACACGAGGCTGAAAGAAGAGGGATAACGAATTTCTCTATTTATTCAGTCCATAAGTTAGTGCCTCCTGCATTAGAAATATTGGTAAACACTGAGGAATTAAAATTAGACGGTTTTATACTTCCGGGTCATGTTAGCACAATAATAGGCAGCAAAGTTTATGATTTTATTCCCGCGAGATATAAAAAAGCTTGCGTAATCACAGGCTTTGATGCAGACGATATTTTAAATGCAATTGCAATGATACTGAAGCAAATTATTGATAATCAGCCAAAAGTTGAAATTCAGTATACAGATGCTGTGAAACCTGGAGGTAATCCAAAGGCTATTGAATTTATAAATAGATATTTTGAACCGTGCGATAGTAACTGGCGTGGAATAGGAGTAATTCCTAAAAGCGGACTTAAGATAAAAAAAGAATTTGCCCATAGAGATGCAGAGGCTATCTTTGATATTCCACCCTTACCCTCAAAAGAGCCTCGTGGATGTCAATGTGGATTAGTTCTTCGTGGAATTAAAACACCGCCCCAATGTCCACTTTTTGCAAAAATATGCACCCCTGAAAATCCTGTGGGTGCATGTATGGTAAGCTCTGAGGGCAGTTGTGCAGCCTATTACAAATACGGACGGAACTAATCTACATTAACAATTTTGTATGAAAAACTCACCTTAGCTGAATGCTCCAATGTTGCTTTAACAGAGCAGTATTTTTCCATTGAAAGCTGAATGGCTCTTTTTACTGCATCCTCAGAAAGGTTCTTACCTGTAACGATAAATTCAATCTCTATTTCTGTGAATCTCTTTGGATAATCATCTGCCTGTTTACCCTGTACATTTATCTCTACGCCTCTGACATCTTGCTTCTTCTTTTTCAAAATTGAAACAATATCCATACCACTACAACCTCCCAATCCTACAAGCAGAAGTTCCATTGGTCTCATTCCGCTGTTCTCACCTCCAAAGTCTGGATGAGCATCCATAACAATAGCATGTCCTGTACCTGACTGTCCTACAAACTGCATTCCTCCTGCCCACTTTACTTTTGCCTTAGTCATGTTGAAACCTCCAAGTTTTATTTACTTACAAATATATTCAACTGTTGCTTTAACTGTTATTGTTTTCTCTTCTTTACGGGGTTGTGGAGCTACTATGCTATCTGACTCAGCTGTTATAGCTTTGTAAACAGGGAAAGGAAAACTTGGTCTATGAACATTATAATCAATCAGCGTAATTTTACATTGTTTTTCAAGTTTAGAAGAAAGAGTTTCTCTAAAATCCTTTATTCTATCTATAATACTAATTTTTAGCTTATTTTCCTCTTGACTGAGTTTTTTTTCAGATACAATCCAAGAGGGATTTGAAATAGAATATCTCATTTCATTGCCGAATTTTTCTTTAAATTTCTCAATTGCATCAAAAATTTTTGATTGCTCATTTGGTGTATCCAACTCGAAAACATAGCGAACCTCACCTTTGAAACCACTGCATTTTTGTCTGTCCTTCTCCCACCAACAGTTTCTGTAAACATTGTAATTTCCTCCACGATATGAAATACCGATATTTCTAACAGCTCTGTCAACAACACCCAACATATTAAGCACATCTGATTCTCTTGCACTTAAGGCAGAAATTTCAACTGGAACTGCAAGTAAATCAGGCACAAGCTCTTGCTTTTCTTCAACTGTTATTAAGACTTTGGTTTTTAACTCATCTTTTTTGTCCTCTTGTTCGTCTGCATAGGTAATAAGTGGAAGGGACAAAAAAACAATGATAATAAAAAGAAACTTTTTCATGATTCTCTCCTGCTGATTAATATTTTTACAATTTATTATAATATATTCAATGCATATTGTTTATCTATTGCTTGGCTCAAACTTAGGAGACAGAGAAAAGAATTTAGCGAAGGCAGTTGAACATCTGCAAGAACTCGGGATTCAAATTAGAAAAAAATCTAACATACATAACACTTCTCCTTGGGGGTACACTGAACAACCTGATTTTTTAAATCAAGCAATTGAATGTTGGACCCAACTTGAACCTTCAGAGTTATTAAGACGAATAAAGGAGATAGAAAGAGCTATAGGCAGGGAGGAAAATTTTAGATACGGACCAAGAATTATAGATATTGACATCATTTTTTATGATAATTTAATTCTAAAAACCGAACAGCTTTCTATTCCTCATCCAAGAATGCATGAAAGGGAATTCGTGTTAAAACCTTTATCTGAAATTGCTCCTAATTTTATTCATCCTGAACTGCAATTATCAGTAAAAAGACTGCTTGATAATCTTTAATAACTCTATTTTAAATTTTAATGGCTAATTTCTTGACTTTTTAGCCTTAAAATTGTCAAAATTTTACAATTTAAAAAAACTTTAGGAGGGTAAGATGAGCGACATTTATGTCATTGGCCATAAGGCACCAGACACAGACACAGTCTGTTCAGCAATTGTTTATGCAGGTATCAAAGGCTACAAAGCCGCAACAGCAGGACCTATTAATGAGGAAACAGAGTTTGCTCTTAAGCAGTTCGGAGTTTCTGCACCAGAAATTTTAGAAAATGCTGCTGGTAAAACCCTTGTTCTTGTTGACCATAACGAGGAAAAACAAAGAGTTGACGGTGCAGAAAAAATTCTTGCAATTATTGATCATCATAAGATGAATTTCAACTATCCTGATCCTATTTTTGTTCATGTCGAGCCTGTAGGTAGCACAGCAACAGTAATTGCCAAAATGTTTCCAAATGAAGTAAAGGCAAACAAAACTTATGCAGGACTTCTTCTTTGTGCAATTCTTTCTGACACAGTAATATTTAAATCTCCAACCACAACTGAAGAAGACAAAAAAATCGCTGCTGAGCTTGCTGCTGTAGCAGGAATTTCAGATTTAACAAAGTTTGGAGTTGAGTTAAAGAAAGCAAAGGCAAGCATTAAGGGTAAACCAATTGCTGATGTTGTTCATGTTGACTTTAAAGACTATGACTTCAAGGGCAAAAAAGTTGGAATTGGTCAAACTGAGCTTGTTGATATTGAAGAAGTTTATGAGCAAAAAGATGCGTTCGTTAAATATCTTGAAGAATTAAAAGCCAGCAAAGGTTATGACATGGTAATCTTTATGGCAACAGACATTGTAAAGGAGGGTACAGAGCTTTTCTATGTAGGAGATCCTGCAATTATTGAAAAAGCTTTCAATGTAAAGGTTTCAGGACCATCTGTATGGCTTCCTGGCGTACTATCCCGTAAAAAACAAGTAGCACCACCTGTTGAAAAAGTTTATTTAGGATAAAATTGTAGGGGGTAGTAGGCTTTTTTCTGCTACCCTCTTATCTAACATTTAAGCATTTAGCTACATGATTTTAATTTAT